>PDWI01000977.1_pt1 | contig 46176 bp, 24 predicted proteins | sample 1430891 | NCBI WGS metagenome assembly PDWI01 (sample SAMN01162508, study PRJNA174530) | Oral metagenome, whole genome shotgun sequencing project. | biome: Marine environment; feature: Marine mammal; material: Swab sample of the gingival sulcus; isolation source: swab sample of gingival sulcus...
TTTCCCCTATTCATTCCTAAGAGCTTCCTAAGTAAGGAAGCAGACCACGTAGAGGGCTTTGCCAAAGAGTGTGCCGTGGTTACGCACTATCGCTTGAAGAATAACCCTGACGGCACAGGCGTAGTCGTAGACCCAGAAGCTCGTCTTGAGGAAGAACTCATCGTTCGCCCTACGAGTGAAACGATTATTTGGAATACTTACCGCAATTGGATTCAATCTTATCGTGATTTGCCTATTCTTTGCAACCAATGGGCTAACGTAGTGCGTTGGGAGATGCGTACACGTCTTTTCTTGCGTACAGCGGAGTTCCTTTGGCAAGAAGGACATACGGCTCACGCTACTCGTGAAGAAGCAGAGGAAGAAGCAGTTAAGATGCTTGGCGTGTATGAGAAGTTTGCCAAAGAATTTATGGCAGTTCCTGTGGTTACAGGCGTAAAGTCTGCCAACGAACGCTTTGCAGGTGCGGTAGATACTTATACTATTGAGGCTTTGATGCAGGACGGTAAGGCGTTGCAGAGCGGAACGTCGCACTTCCTTGGGCAGAACTTCGCTAAGGCTTTTGATGTGAAGTTTGCGTCGAAAGAAGGAACAGAAGAGTACGTTTGGGCTACATCTTGGGGCGTTTCTACTCGCCTAATGGGAGCTTTGATTATGTCTCACTCTGATGATAATGGGCTTGTCCTTCCGCCAAAGTTAGCACCTATTCAAGTTGTGATTGTGCCTATCTACAAGGGCGAAGAGCAGTTGGCTAAGATTTCTGAGCGTGTCGCTCCTATCGTAGCCGAATTGAAGGCTAAGGGGGTGAGCGTGAAGTTTGACGACAGCGACAATAAGAAACCAGGTTGGAAGTTTGCCGAATACGAACTAAAGGGTGTACCTGTGCGTCTAGCTCTTGGTAATCGTGATTTGGAGAATGGCACAATTGAAGTTGCTCGCCGTGATACGCTAACGAAAGAAAGCAAATCTCTTGACGGCATTGCCGAATACGTAGCGAACCTTCTTGACGAAATTCAAGCGAACATCTATCAGAAAGCTCTTGACTATCGTCAAGCAAAGACAACGAAGATTGACAGCTACGAAGAGTTTAAGGCTCGTCTTGACGAGGGAGGTTTCTTCCTTTGCCATTGGGACGGAACGCCTGAGACGGAAGAGTTAATCAAGCAAGAGACAAAAGCTACTATTCGCTGTATTCCATTGGAAGGCGAAAAAGAAGAGGGCGTTTGTATGGTAACAGGCAAACCAAGTAAGCAACGCGTCATCTTCGCTCGTGCCTACTAGAGGCAAAATCCCCTATATCTATAAAAAGAGCTGTACCAAATGGCACAGCTCTTTTTTTTTGCAAATTTATTTTACAAAATGTCTTATATTTGTAATTAACAAGAAATTAAGAAAAATTATGGAGTATAAGATAGGGCTTGCTTTGAGTGGGGGGAGCATTAGGGGCTTTGCTCACTTGGGCGTAATGCAGTATTTGGACGAACGAGGCATCAAGCCTGAAATTATTGCAGGGACGAGTGCAGGGGCTTTAATGGGGGCTTTCTATGCCGACGGACATAAGCCTTACCAAATTTTTGAGCTGTTTGCCGAGCAGAACTTCTTCGGTCTGACGGCTCTTCGTCCTAATTCAGGCGGAGTCTTCACGACGGATAAGTTCCGAGACTTTATTGATGAACATCTTCAGCACGAAAACATTGAAGACTTGCCCATTCCCTTACGTATTGTGGCGACCGACCTTGACCGAGGGCAAGCTAAAGTTTTTTTTAAAGGTCGCCTTGTGGAGCGTGTTGTGGCTTCTTGTACTATTCCGATTCTCTTTCACCCAATAGAGATTGACGGCACAACTTACGTGGACGGCGGACTCTTTCGCAACTTCCCTGCGACGATTATCCGTGAGAGCTGTGAGACGCTTATTGGCGTAAACCTCGGAGCGTGGCAACCCGAGGAGTATGAAAAAACTATTCGTGAGATTGCGGAGCGTTCGTGGGAGTTTGTTTTTCGTCAAAACACTTTGCCTGATAGAGCCGTTTGCGATTACTTACTAGAGAATGAAAAAGTCAGCGAATTTGGTCTGTTTGAGGTAAGTTCCGCTCAAGAAATCTTTGAAATTGGTTACCAAATGGCTGAAGACAAGCTCGCCAAACTCCTCTAAAATTCCCACATAATACACTGCAAACTTAACCTTTCTTATACTTCCTAAAAGCTTGTACTGTCTGATAAATGCCGTACGAGATAAAGACACGCCCAAGGAAATCCCAAAGATATGACCACGCCCCTGGTGTCTCTGCCTCTAAATAGTTAATTCTATGCGTTGGGTTCATAAAGTCAAAGTAATACTTAAAATAAGACTTGCAGACTTCCCAATCAAAACTTGTATAATCAAAACCCTTAGTCGTCAAAAGCGAGCAATAGAAGAAAAACCAACCCACAATAAAAGTAAAGCCTATACCTCTCCAATACGACGTCCCGTGATTATTAGAATACCTATTCAGCGAGAATATCAAATAATCAGATAGAATAATAAAAAACTCTCTTAGCTTAAACTTTTTATCCAACCACTTTATCAATAAAGAAAGGATTAAGAAAGGAAAGCCAACAATCTTTAACGGCCATAAAAAAGAAGATATAAGGCGACTGCCTTTTATTCGTTTCCATAACTCACTTGCGTAGGCAGCGTGTTCTAAGCGAGCAAACTCAATATAGTCTATTGAGTTAGATTGCTTAATGTTATGATGTTTCAGTATTCTAAAGGTCTCTCGCTTGTTCTTATCTTTAATATCAAAATCTCCAATTTCTGTAGTATCATTATCCACACTTGTATAATTATCTATTTGAATATCAAAGGAATGTATTTGACTTGATATAACTGCCAAGGATAAGTCAAGTCCTTTTTCGAACTTAGTTCCTCTAAACACAATATCATCTTTGATAATAGTATCGGTAAACAATACATTTTCTTTAAATGTTGTTTCTGAAAAGAATGTTTTGCCTAAAAAACCAACTTTATTGAAATTAAGAGAAAGATTAAAAGTTGCTTTTGATAAGTCAAGTATTTGCTTAAATTTAGCCCCCCAGAAATCAGCTTCCCCCTCAAAGTTAACTTCCGAGAAATCAGCCTCCTCCTCAAATTTAGCCTCCGAGAAATCATCCTTCTTCTCAAATTTAGCTTTCCAGAAATCAGCCTCCCTCTTAAATTTAGCTTTCGAGAAATCAGCCTCCCCCTTAAAGTTAGCCTCCCAAAACTTAGCCTTCCTCTCAAAGCTAGTCTCCGAGAAATTAGCCTCCCCTTCAAAGTTGGTCTTCCAGAAATCAGCCTCCCCCTCAAATTTAGCCTCTGAGAAATCAGTCTTCCCTTCAAATGTAGAATCCCAGAACTTAGCCTCTCCCTCAAAGTTAGTCTCCCAGAAATTAGCCTCCCCCTCAAAGTTAACCACCCAAAACTTAGCCTCCCTCTCAAAGCTAGTCTCCCAGAAATCAGCCTTCCCCTCAAATTTAGCCTCTGAGAAATCAGTCTTCCCTTCAAATGTAGAATCCGAGAACTTAGCCTCCCTCTCAAAGCTAGTCTCCCAGAACTTAGCCTCCCTCTCAAAGCTAGTCTCCCAGAAATCAGCCTTCCCCTCAAAGGTAGCTTTCGAGAAATCAGCTCCCCCCTTAAAGTTAGCTTCCCAGAAATCAGCCTCTTCTTTGAAGGTAGAACCCACGAAACTTGTATTCTCTTTAACCTTAGCTTGTAATAGGAATGCTTTAAGAAACTTACATCTTTCAAACCTTACAGAGAAAATTCCCTCATCAAAAATACCTATATTACAATTAAACTTACAGCCCTCAAAGTCAAAGACTTTCAAGCCGTCTTTGTTTTCTGAGACTAAAGACCAAAACTCCTCTTCTGTATTGATTGTTTTTCCTATAATAGTACTCATATCTTATCAAGCTTTTTTTAGATACAACAAATATAATAAAAGTTATTGCTAAGGGGGAATTTATGCTCTCTTAAGAGCGTTCTTTTATTGTTCAAATACGACAAATTCGCTTCCCAGCGGGGGCACAATGCTCTTGTATTTTGTATTTTGCAACAAAAGAAACTAAATTTCTCATCGCCTAAATACGACAAATCGGAACAACCACAGGCTGTTTTATTAAGCGTTTGATAATTAGCATTATATAATCATCTAGTTTTGTTAAAAAAGTTTCCCCGAAGACTTTTCAAAGTTTTCCGTGTAATTTCAAAAAGTTTTCCCAGAAACTTTTTTGACTAGTCCTTGAAACTTTCCAAACTTAGCCGAATACCACAAATCGGAACAGCTTTAATTATTAAACCTTATGTAGTGAGATGAAAGCTAAGAAATCCTTGCAAAGCTGCTCCTTAGAGCAAATGTTTAGACTATATATTTTCTTGTAGGCTTGATTGGTCTCGAAAATATACAAAAATGACTTATTTAAAGAGTGATTTCATTTCCTGGAATTGGCATTCTGTTTTGAATTTGCAATAATAATGCTTGTTTTACTTATATTTAATTGGGTCTTTAGTTGATTTTTGTAGATTTAGGTTTGATCTGCATTAAAATTTTATTTATTCCGATTTAATGAATTTGTTTTAGTAAATATAGTTAGAATAAAAAATAATACTTTATCTTTGCTACTAGATTATGGGCTTGGTATATCCAATTTTTTGTGTGGGATTTAGAGGTTAGGCTAGATGACGGTTGGTAGGTTTCGGTAAAACCTATATATAATTAAGGTAAAAGAAAGGTTTATTTGCTCATTCTAAGTAAAACGTTTTTAATTTTAAGAGGAACAGAAGTTAGTTTTAAAAGATAAAGTTATAATGAAAGGATTCAAAAAGATTTTATTCTTGACATTCATCTTCGCACTCTCGTGCGTAGAGGTTTTAGCCCAGACACATCAAGTGGTCGGCGTAGTCAAAGATGTTAAAGGAGAGCCTATGATTGGGGTTCAGATTATCCCTGTTGGTGCTACTCAGAGTGGTACAGTAACGGATTTTGACGGTAACTATATGGTTAAGGTGCCTGCGGGTATCAAGCAACTAAAGGTTACGTATATCGGATATGTTCCTCAGACAATCAACATCAAAGGTCGCTCTAAGATTGATGTTGTGATGAAGGAAGACAATAAGCAACTTGAGGCTGTCGTGGTAACAGCAATGGGTATCAAGCGTAAGAGCAAAACGCTTACTTATGCTACTCAATCTGTTAGCGGTAAAGACCTTACACGTGTGCAGGATGTAAACTTCGTTAATGCTTTGCAAGGTAAAACTTCAGGTCTAACAATTACGCCTAACTCGGGAGGTGCAGGGTCTGCTTCAAAGATTTTGCTTCGTGGTAACGCTTCTATTTTGGGTAACAATGCTCCACTGATTGTTGTGGATGGTATCCCAATGAGTAATGGCGTTCAGAATCAAACAAACGGTTATAATATGGGCTACTCAGCTGTCAGTGAAGGTAGTGATCCTCTGTCATCTATTAACCCTGACGACATCGCTTCAGTGAATGTCCTTAAAGGAGCAAATGCTGCAGCTCTATATGGTAGTGAGGCTGCCAATGGTGTCATCGTGATTACAACAAAGGGCGGACGTGATGGTAAGCTCGTTGTTAATGTAACATCTAACTTCCAAGCAGAAACGCCAATGCTTCTGCCTGAGTTTCAAGATGATTTCGGGGCAAAGATTTCTGCTACAGGAGAGCTTGATGGTCTTTCTTGGGGCGGACGTATCAGCAACCAAACAGCAGAACAAAACGCTTTCAAGGGAGTAGCAGGAAAAGCTAATCGTATTCGTGATTTCTTCAATATCGGTTCAACGATTAACAACTCTGTTTCTATTAGTGGGGGTACGAAGAAGGTTCAATCTTATTTATCAGTATCAAACACTAGTGCTTCGGGTCTTATGCCAGGGAATAAGTTCCAACGTAATGGTGTAACGCTTAGAGAAACTTTTAACTTTCTAGATGGCAAGCTTAAGATTGATGTTTCGGGTAACTATGTTTATCAAACAAGTAAGAACTCAATCTCCGGAGGTACAGCTTATAACCCTCTATATAATCTTTACCTTGCCCCTCGTAATATTGATATGGATTATTACAAGAATTATGAAGCTCAAGGAACTTGGGAGTCTAATCCTGTAATAATACATCCAGAATATAAAGAAGGTATGGCCGGTTTTGCTCTTAAGCCTCGTCCTGTAACAAATACGCTTTCTGGAATGCAACAGCAATGGTTTCAAAGTCGAGGTGTTTCAGCAGCGAATAACCCTTATTGGCTGGTAAATCGTCGCCCTTCGGAAATGGTTACACAACGTATCTTTGCGACATTCACAGCTTCGTACAAGCTTAACGAGATGTTTGATTTCGTTTATCGTGCAAACTACGACAGAAACGAACAAGATGGAGAAAGCAAGGATTATGCTACAACAGTTGCTCCAACAGGAGAGTACATTGACCGTGGTAGCTATAGTTGGACTGATAATTCAACGACTAACTTTTACACAGACGCTCTTGCAAACTATCATCAAACAATTAAAGATGATTGGGCGGTTTCTGCTTCTCTTGGAGCATCGTTCAAGCGTATGTCAGGACGTCATAGTTGGAATAGAAACAATGGAGTTTTTGATAAGACAATCTATACAAGAAAAGAAGACCTTCCTAAAGTAATTAACTTATTCAATCCTCTATCTAATCCAGCATCTCAGAAGTCATTTAGCTTACCTTCGGATTGGTCTCGTTCAGTATTTGTAACAGGACAACTTGGCTGGAAAGAAAAGGCTTATTTAGATGCTAGTTATCGTATTGACTGGTCTCGTGCATTCTCTCAGTTTGATAGTTCTGTAGATCCCTTCTTTGCTTATTTCTCTGTAGGGGCAAACGCTCTTGTTCACGAATTTTTCCAGATGCCTGAATGGATTTCTTCACTTAAGTTAAGAGCTTCTATTTCTGAGGTAGGTAACTCTATTCCAAATATAAACTTCGGAGCATTGGATCAATCAATCTCAGGTGCTACGACAGCAAAGCAGTTTACAGAATTTAAAAATCCAAAGCCTGAAACAGTTCGTTCTATCGAAGCAGGTTTTGACTTATCTGCTTTTGATAAGCGTTTGAACTTTGACTTTACTTACTACAACTCAACTATGTTCAATCAATTTCTACCAACTTCAGGTAGCTCGGGAACAAACTTACCTGTAAACTCTGGTTCTATCCGCAACCAAGGTATTGAAACTACGTTGAGCTATAGTCATCAGTTTACTAAAGATTTGCGTTGGCGTACAACTCTTAACTATGCGTTTAATACGAATGAAATTTTACATACTTATAATAATCGTCGAGATATTTCTACTTCTATTGGAGCTGCAGACCAATTGCGTGTCTTCTTCCGTGAAGGAGAGTCTTATGGAGATTTATATGTTAAGGATTTTGCTCGTTATGGTGAGTGGGACGAAACTTACGGTCGTACAAACTTTGAAGGAAAACCTGTCAAGACTGGTGATATTCGCTTGACAGACGAAGGTCGTCCTCAGCTTGATAATAACAAGGGACATTTTGTTTACCTCGGTAATATGAATGCTAAACACACTCTTGGTCTTGGTAATACAATTTCTTATAAGGGTGTTGATTTCTACTTCTTGATTGATGGTAAGATAGGAGGTAAGGTTATTTCATTTACAGAGGCTTATCTAGATAGTTATGGTGTTTCTAAGCGTTCGGGAGATGCTCGTAACGGAAGCTTGAAGGTTAAACTTAAAGATGGCTCTGAAGTGCCTGCTGTTGTTATGCCTGATGGAAACAAAGCTCCAGCTGAACAGTATTACAATACTATTGGTTCGGAAATGTTTGCTTCACAATATGTTTATGACGCAACTAATTTCCGTCTAAGAGAAATGTCTGTAGGCTATACATTCACTGATCTTCTTGGTAATGGTAAAAATCTTAGCTTATCGCTTATTGGACGTAATTTATTCTTCCTATATAAGGATAGTCCAGTAGATCCAGACGTATCAATGTCAACCGCTAATACGCTTGGTGGTGTAGATATTTTCAATTTACCAACATCACGTTCACTAGGTTTGAATGTTAAGTTTACATTATAAACACAAAATAAATAGATAGATATGAAATTATATAATCTAGTCAAGTCGTTTAGTATTGTAGGTCTAGGACTTATGCTTGCGACATCTGTATCTTGTACTGACAAGGTCGGAGATAATGAATTTAATAAAGTTTCGGACGGAACTACTGCTACTAAGGCTGCAGATGCCAAGACTGCTGTAGGACTTCTTCAGCAAGCAGTAACTCTAATTCATGATGCTCGTGAGCATAAATATCAGTATCAGTTCAATCTTCATATTGATAACTATTCAGGTTATTTGCTTGTAGCTAACAAGTTACAAGGACGTTTGCCTCGTACTTATTCGCCTAATGCAGGTTTTGAAACAGGACCTCGTCAACAACTGCTTTGGGTAGCTCAGCAAGTAGTTCCTGTGATTAACTCAGCCAAAGACTTAAAGCGTCCTGAGCTTGGAGCCATTGCTAAAATTATCTATGACTTTTCTGCTTTAGAGATGACAGATACTTATGGTCCTATGCCTTATAAAGATCACTTAGCTCTTAAGAGTGAACCTCCTATTACTTACGAAAAGGTGAGCGAGGTGTACAAGCAAATCTTTGAAAGTCTTAAGGAACAACAGCAAGCTTTGAAGGAACTTGATGGCAAGCTAACTGCAGAACAGAAAGCAGATCTTGTTCGTTTTGATCGCCTTGCAGGGGGGAATATTAAGAATTGGATTAAGTTTGCGAACTCTATTCGTATGCGTATGGCAATGCGTATCGTTAAGGTTGCTCCTGAATTGGCAAAACAAGAGTTTGAATCTGCCTTTAATGACGGAGCTTTGACTAAAGAAGATAAAGATATTGAGCTAACAGGAGGAGGCAGACACCCTCTATATGTAATTTCTGAGAATTGGGATGATACTCGTTTGAATGCAAACTTTGCTAATTTGCTTCAGCGTTTGCATCACCCTGCTCTTGCTAAGTGGTTTACTCCTGTTCTTGCTGGTTTTAAGGATATGAATGACAATGAAGTGCTTACAGCTTCTGAATATGTTGGTATGCGTTCGGGAATGGCTACTTATGCTAAGGAGGAAGCTATCTTCGCTAAGAGCTACAAGAAGTTCTCAAGAATTAACTCAGATTATTCGTCTAAGCCTGTCGCTATTTTTAAGGTTTGTGAGGTTCAGTTCTTACTTGCAGAGGCGGCTCTTCGTGGTTGGGCTGTAGGAGGTTCTCCATATAATTATTATATCTCTGGAATTGCAAATTCATTTGAAAGAGAAGGTCTTGGTAGTTCAAGCACTTACCGTAAACAAAAAGCTGATGATTGTCCTCAGATTCCTTACGTTGATTATTGGAATAATGCTTATAACTTGCCTAAGGAACTCTGTGGTTCTGCACATCTTGCCGTACAGTTTGATAATAGTGCCACACAAGAGCAAAAGCTTGAGCAAATTATTACGCAGAAGTATATTGCGAACTATCCACTTTCTCTTGAGGCTTGGTGCGATTTCCGTCGTACGGGTTATCCTGTGATGTTACCAATCGTTGATGGCGATAGTGGTGATGGCTCTATGCCTCCTGCAGGTTGGCAGCCTCAAGCTGGAGTTGTAGCTCCTGATAGATATACGCATCGTATCCCATTTGTTAAGACTGGTTCTGTTTCTCTTAACGACATCAATACAACTGCCCTTCCTGCTCTTAAGGCAGAGGATAGCTCAATGTTTAAGGGAGGTGATTTGCAATCTACACACATTTGGTGGGATGTAGCAGGTAAAAGTAACTTCTAATGTATATGAAGCAACTTAAATATAAATAGAATACATAATTTTTAATTTAATTAGTTATGAAGAAGATTTTAGTATTAGCACTATCGGCAAGCATCTTGGGTGCAGAGCCTATGGTAGCTCAGACTCCGCAGACTGGGAATGCCCCTTCAGCTAGTAAGGAGCTGTACAACTTCAAGAAGCACGATGCTTTAAAGATGATTAAGTACTTCAAAGACTTAAATGATCAAGGAAAGAAGTTCCCAACCGTTGCAGATTTCCAAAAGGAATTTGGAGTAAACGTTGAACTTCTAAGAAGCCACGTGCGTAAGGCAAAGGTCTTAGGCTGGAAGAATGGAGACCCTCTTGGATATGGTCGTCGTGAAGGTCGTACGGTCTTTATGAATCTACCTACAGGAAAGGGCAGTAAATTAGGAGGTTTCCCTAGTGGACAATTTGACAATGACCCTTATACACTTTGGCAATACACAGACCTTTTTGGTGCTTGGAATCACTCTTTCTTCCAAGCTCCAGGTTCGTGGGCTACAACTGCTCATAAGCACGGTGTAGATATGATGTCTGGTATAACTTTCTTTGATACTACAGGTAACCCAGGTGGTGTTGGCTCTGAGAGTTATACAACAGAAGTTCTTAAGAAAGATGCTACAGGTAAATTCCTCTATGTAAAGCCACTGATTCACATTTTGATGTATCTAGGTCTTGATGGTATCAACTATAACTGGGAAGCTTCAGGTTGGGATAAACCAGATGTCGTTGCTTTTCACCGAGAATTGCGTGATTATGCAAAGGAGCTTGGTTTTGACAACTATCGTCAAGCGATTTATATGAGTAAATCAAGTCTGGATGAGCACTATGCAAAAGCTTGGTTGTGGAATGAAGCAAAAAGCTATCACACTGGAGATATTATGCTTAATTACTTCGGTAATGATTTTGCAACACATACTACAGCAAACTCAGCTGATTTAGCTAAAAACTTAACGGGTTCTTATGATCACCTGTATCAAGGTGCTTGGATTGTAACAATGAAGCGTAGCTTTGCTCAAATGGAAGGTAAGAAAACCAACTTATGTCTATGGGGAGAGCACGAAGTAAGTCGTTTTGTTTCTAACAATACAGGTGTTAATGGCGTTGAAAAGATGTCTAATCTTCAACAACTCTTTGAACGTGCTTTCTCTGGTGGTAGCCGTAACGCAGGTGTCAAAGACGATTGGGGAGATAGTGATTGGGGAGATAAGTTATCTAAGTTCGGAGGAATCTCTCGTATGATTCCTGAACGTTCTACACTAGAGCAATCGCTTCCATTCTGCACATTCTTCAATACAGGAGCTGGAGAGCGTTATTTCTACAAGGGTAAGTCTGCTTCTATGGGTGGTTGGTATGATATGGCTGCTCAAGACCTTCAGCCTACTTATCGTTGGTTGCAGTACAATAAGGGTACTAAGACTGCTACACCTACTACTCAAAAAGTACAAGTAGAGTACACTTACGAGGATGCTTATACAGGAGGTTCTTCTCTTCGTTTCAAGGGAGATAAGCAAGTTGATATTATTCTTTATAGCTCAGCAATTACAGTTGGTGCAGATAGTCCTAAGGCTAAACTTGCGTTTAAGGCTGTTGATGAGGAGAAGAAAGCAAATGGTCTTGTACTTCTTCTTCATAAACAAGGAGCAGGTGATACAGAGTACGTAGAAGTTAACTTTGCAGACCTTCAAGGTAAAACTTGGGAAGAGCAAGAAAAGACTATTTCAGAACTTAAGCAAGGTGATGTCATTGACCTTATTGGTATTCGTATGACTAAGGAGACTGATGTTTATCTTGGAGAACTTGCTATCTTTGATAACGCTACTACTTCTGTTAAGCCTGCTACGCCTAAGAACCTTAAGATGGAAGTTAAGGAAGAGACTGTTAAGAGTTTAGCAGGTATGCTTTCTTGGGAAGTAGAAGCTCTTGCAGGTAAAACACCTACTAGAAAAGATAATGGTCTTATTTACAATGATGAAGCTGGTGTACATCATTTCGAAATTTTCTATAAAGATGGAGAAAGTGGTCAAATACGTGAAATAGCTCGTACAGAGTCTTGGTCAACTTATGTACCAAAGATTAGTTTTACCGATATTAAGGAGAACTCTACTACAGAGCCTTACATTGGTGTTCGTGCTGTTGCTCAAGACTTGAAGACTAGCTCTCCTGTTCAATGGCTTAAGGTTGAGCGTCAAGAGTCTGTAGACCTACCAAAGGAAGATATCTATTGTAAGAGTGAACTAGATCCTGCTGCTGCTGGTGCTAATGTTGCTCGTCAAATCCGTTATTTAGACAAGGTTTCAACAACAGGAGCTAAGGTTGATTTGAACTATATTTCAGACAATCCTGATACTGATGGAGATAACTATGTTTATCACGAGGGTTCTGGCTTCACTGTAGAGCAAGGTTCTACTATTAACTTTACTTTCAGAGCTCATGGTCGTAATATAGAAGTTGGTTCTCCTACTCGTGATGGTCTTCAATGGTGTTGGGCAGCTACTTACATTGACTGGAACAATAATGGAGTATTTGAAGCTGATACAGATGAACGTATTCAAGAGCTAAATCTTGGTACAGCAAGAAAAGCTACACCTGCATTCCAAACAACAGGTGTAACGAAGAGCTTCACTGTTCCTAGTGATGCAACACCAGGTACTGTACGTGTACGTGTTGTCTTTACTGATGCTTGGTTTCCAACGCCTACACCTTGTGGTAAGACTGCTAAGGGCTTCACTTTTGACTTCGATATGAAGATTGAAGGTAATCACCCAGGTCGTCCTTCTACAGATAAGCACGATGAAGGTAAACCTGAAGAACCTGAAAATGTGGTAAATGCTGGTACTACTCCTGTTCTTGTGCTTGAAGGAAATACAGACTTGCCTAAGTTTTATCCAAACCCTGCAATTTCTGTAGTAACATTCGAGAATACAGATATTGCTTGGATTTACAACCTTCAAGGTCAAATGGTAATGGTTGTTAAGGGACAAACTGCTAACATTGCTTCGCTTCCTGCAGGTACTTACGTAGTGAAGGCTGAGCGTAACAACGTTACTCGTAGCTACAAGTTGATTAAGAAGTAGTTTATTCCTTCAATGAAAAAGCTTATGACTAAGTATTAGTTTTATAGTTTTTTCTTACTCTAGCGTGGCGATGCTTTCTGAAGCATTGCCACGCTTTTATTTGCTTTTATCAAACAGCAATGATCTTTATACATTGTCTATACGCATAAATTTTCAAATATTGTGCTTTATCCTAAGCTTATTATCTTGTCCAAATATCACAAATCCGTTTCCCAGCGGGGGTCAAAATGCTTTTGCATTTTATATTCTGCAACAAACAAACCCTAAAAGCTATCGCCTTATCCCCTAGCTTTTTGCTCGCCCAAATATCAAAAACCGCCCTCACGGAGGGTTTTATTTTTTGCTCAAATATCACAAATCGGAACACTTGCAGAGCACATTCATAGGTTATTCTTAATAGTCTATTTATCAAAGGCTTATGAACACCCTTGATTTGTTAAAAAAGTTTCCCCGAAAACTTTTCAAAGTTTTCCGTGTAATTTCAAAAAGTTTCTGGGAAAACTTTTTTGACTATTCCCACACACTTTCCAAATTTGTCTAAGTATCACAAATCGGAACTTCGTTAATTAACCTCGCCCTACCCCATTGGGCAAACCTGCCCTCTCCCTCCGTGGCAGACCTTTGCACAGCAACTATTTTTCACAGTAGCAGATGAAAATCTCCCTTTGAACCGAAGGTCGCCCTTAGGCAAGGGAGTACCTGCCGTTAGGCAGGGGAGGGATGACGTAACGACTGAATATAAGAAGCTTAAGTTTGTAGATATAGTCTAAAATCTCATCCCTCCCCCTCGTTTTTAACTCGGGTACTCCCTTGCCTAAGGGCGACCTTCGGTTCTTAACTTATAACTCTTAACTAAGGAAAGTGGAGACTTGAGGGATAAGTAAAAAAGAACTATTAAAGAAATTTAGCCTAAGCGGGGAGATTAGGCGTAATAAGAAAATAAATAACGGGGGGGGGGTAGCGTTTATTATTTATATATTTGTTATAAACGAAGTTTGTTTAATTAGGGCTGTTGAGATTTTAAGGTATCTAATAAATAAAAATAAATTTCAGAGATTTTTTGAGAAAGGCAAAATGAAGCAATTTGTATATATTCTTTGAGAAATAAGCTTATTAGTTTAGATTTTGCTTAAGTCTTAGACAAAACTACTTATATACTTGACTTTTCTTGAAATTTTAGTAATTCAGCCTTGCTAAATGAAAGCAGAAGAGTTTGATTTTATCATTTATATTTGTAATTAAAGTAGGTGTGCATAAGTTAGCACTGAATTGTTAGGTTTATTATTTAATTGTAAATTAGTTTGAAATGAAAAGTCTAAAACAGTTATTGTTTTTGATGCTCGTGTGTAGCCTTAGTATAGGTACACTTGTAGCACAGACGACAACTAGCGTTACAGGTGTCGTCAAAGACGCAAAAGGAGAAACGCTTATCGGTGTCCAAGTAGTACCTGTCGGTGCTACGGAAAAAGGAGGCTTGACAGATTTTGACGGAAAGTATCAGCTTACATTCCCAAGCTCTGTTAAGGAACTCTCTTTTTCTTATGTAGGTTATCAGCCTCAGACCGTTGCAATCGCAGGCCGTAAGACGATTAACATTGTCTTGCAGGAGGATAATAAGATGCTAGAGCAAGTCGTGGTAACGGCTCTTGGTATCAAGCGTTCGCAGAAGGCTCTGAGCTACAATGTGCAAGAAATGAAGGGCGACGTCTTGACGACGGTCAAAGATGCAAACTTTATGAATGCCTTGACAGGTAAGGTAGCGGGGGTGAATATCAACGCTTCTTCTTCTGGTTTGGGCGGTGCTACTCGCGTCGTAATGCGTGGACCTAAGTCGCTTAACCAGAGCAACCAAGCTCTCTACGTGATTGACGGTATTCCAATCTTCAACTCTAATGGAGGTGAAGTAGAAGGCGGAGCTTTCGCAAGCCAACCAAGAGGAGAAGGCATTTCGGACTTGAACCCTGATGATATTGCTTCTATCTCGGTGCTTAGTGGTCCTGCCGCTGCCGCTCTTTATGGTGCATCTGCTGCACAAGGAGTAATCATGATTACAACTAAGAAGGGACAGAAAGGTAAAGTGTCTGTAACGCTTTCTAATAGTAGTTCTTTCTCTAATCCATTTGTTACACCTCGTTTCCAAACAGAGTATGTCAATAAACCTGGGGAAATCAAGAGCTGGGGAGCGAAAGAACCTTCTCGCTATGGCACTTACGACCCATTAGATTTCTTCAATACAGGGACAAACATTCAGAACACGGCTTCTCTAACAATCGGAAGTGAGAAGAGCCAAACTTACCTATCTGTTGGAACATCTAATGCAAGAGGTATTATTCCTAATAGTGCTTATAATAAGTATAACTTTACGTTCCGCAACTCAACTAAGTTCCTTGATGATAAGCTAACACTTGACTTTGGCTTTAACTTCATCAAGCAAGATGATAAGAACTTAATGGCACAGGGACAATACTTTAACCCTCTACCTGCTCTTTATCTTTTCCCTCGTGGAGAAAACCACGAAGCAATCCGTACTTATGAGATTTATGACGCTGAACGTAAAATCAGCACTCAGAACTGGCATTATGGTAATGACCTAAAGATGCAGAACCCATATTGGATTGCTCATAGAATGAATAGAACTTCGAACAAAAAGCGTTATATGGCTAACCTTTCGCTTAAGTACCAAGTTCTTGAATGGATGAACATAACAGGTCGTGTGCGTGCAGATGTAGCGAATACGCTCTATGAAGATAAGCGTTATGCTTCTACAGACCCACTCTTTACTGCGGGTTCTAAGTATGGTTTCTATGCACACAACAATGATGAAAGCCTAGCGGTATATGCCGATATTATGGCAAATATCAATAAGAGCTTTGAAGACCTAACAGTTTCTGCGAATATCGGAGCATCAAGCTCGGGTACTTCAATGAGATTAGACGGCTTCCAAGGAGGACTAAAGGGAATGTCAAACTTCTTCTCTCCTAACCAAATAGAATATGGTAAGCCAACAAATGATAATCGCCCTGCTTATACAGAGCATAGTCATCTGACAAACTCAGTATTCGCTAGTGGAGAGCTTGGCTATAAGAGAATGCTTTATCTAACGCTTACAGGTCGTACAGACTGGGATTCTGCTTTGGCTTATACAACAAGTAACCCATTCTTCTATCCTTCTGTAGGTTTATCTACTATTATCTCTGAGATGATTGATATGCCTAAGTGGTTTGATTATCTTAAGATTCGTGGTTCTTGGGCAAAAGTAGGTTCGCCTATCCCAACGCAAATCTCATCACCATATAGGTATAAGTACGACCCAAAGAGTCAGAACTACACAACTTCTACTTATAAGTTCCCAGAAAACTTTAAGCCTGAATTGACTTACTCTTGGGAAGCAGGGCTTACGGCTAAGTTCTTTGGCAATCGTATCAGCATTGATGCTACGATTTACCAATCTAATACTCGCAACCAAACATTCTTAGTACCTTATACTCAAGAATTAGGTTACTCTCATAAGTACATTCAAGCAGGGGACGTTCGTAACCGAGGTATTGAGCTTGCTCTTGGACTTAACAATAAGATTGGTCAAGTTGAGTGGGAAACAAACTTCACTTTCTCAGCTAATGAAAATAAGATTGTTGACCTAGGACAAGATGAGCCTCTAAATAAGGGCGGACTCTCTGGTGCTGAAATTTACTTGCGTAATGGCGGTACAATGGGAGACATCTATATCAATAAGAAGATTAAGCTTGATGATAAGGGACTTGTTTCGAAGCAATTAGAAACATTGCCTACACCAGAGTATCAAGGTTCGGTATTGCCTGATGCAAACTTAGGTCTTGTGAATAACTTCTCTTGGAAGGGACTTAACTTTGGCTTTATGTTCTCTGCTCGCTTGGGAGGTATCGTGCTTTCACAAACGCAAGCAATCCTAGACAACTATGGCGTTTCGGAACGCAGTGCTAAGGCTCGTAATGAAGGCGGTGTGCCATTCGGTAATGGCAAAATCTCAGCAAAAGACTACTACAGCTTCATCGGAGGTGAGCAACCTCTATGGACTGACTACATCTATGACGGAACGAATGTTCGTCTGCAAGAAGCACACCTTTCTTATACTTTGCCAAAGCAATGGTTAGGCAACTATAAGCTTACACTTGGACTAACTGCTCGTAATCTATTGATGATTTACAACAAAGCTCCATTTGACCCTGAACTAACGGCTTCTACAGGTACGTACTATCAAGGTATTGACTACTTTATGGCACCAAGCCTACGTAACTTTGGCTTTAATGTCAAACTACAATTCTAATAGATATTCACAACAAAAGCATAAAGAAAATGAATTTGTTTAATAAACAATTCTTCAAAAGCTCATCGTTAATCGGTCTGGCAATCTTTTCATTGTCGGCTTGTACAATGGGTTTTGAAGGAATAAATGACCCAAAAGAGGCTACAGATGCCGAGATATTAGCTCGTGATGGCTGTAATACACGTTCTTTCCTTGTAGAGCTTCAAGACCAAGCTTTCCCAGAGCAGGAGAATGCTTACCAAATGAATTTTGACTTGATTGGTAACTATCTCGGACGCTATTTGACACATACTAAGCCTGCTTGGAGTAATAAGAGCTTCGCTAACTTCAATGCTCCTGATAATTGGGCTGCTTATCCTGCTAGAACGCTTTCGCCTTCTATTGCTAAGGCATTCTCTTCTATCGCTCAATACACGCAAGAAGACGGCTTGGAGTACCATTGGGCTTTGATTATCAGAGCGAAGGCCTTGCTACACCTAACAGACCTTTATGGCCCTTTCCCTGTAGGATTGAGTGGTAGCGAAAAATCTTCTTACGATGCTCAAGGAGATATTTATAAGGCTTTGCTTAAGGATTTGGATAAGGCAACAGACTTCCTTCGTTTGGCAAATGATGATAATAAGAAAAGCTTCCACGCAACAACGGATAAGATTTACGGAGGCAACATCAATAAGTGGATTAAGTTTGCGAACTCTCTGAAGCTTCGTATGGCAATCCGTATGCGTTTCGTTGAGCCAGAGCTAGCAAAGACTGTAGCAGAGAAGGCAGTTAGAGAGGGCGTTATTGAGAGCAATGAGGACAACGCTTACAGAGTGTACAATCCTCTTGGTCTATATAAGACTTCTGTTGAATGGGGCGACTCTCGTATGTGTGCCGATATTGACGCTTATATGAGTGGTTATAACGACCCACGCCTTGCGAAGTACTTCAAGAATGCCAAACAAATAAGCTCAAGAGCTATCATTGGTTGCTTGGCAGGTAGCGAAATTACAGACAACGAAACAGCTAAAAAGCTTTATTCTGCAGCAAATATCCAAGCTAATGGCAAAGGCGTTTGGCTAACAGCTGCCGAAATGTATTTCTGTCGTGCCGAAGGAGCTTTGGAAGGTTGGGAGATGAACGGCAACGCTGAGAACTTATATAACCAAGGTATCAAGACTTCTTTTGAACAATGGGGTGCTATTGGTGCAGAAGAATACATCCAAAACAGCACTGATAGACCAATGGCATACGTTGATGCTACAGGAGGCTTTGGTAGTACACAACCTGCTCCTTCTGAGATTACAATCAAATGGGCAGAAGACGGTAGTCAGCTTGAACGTATCATTACGCAAAAGTGGATTGCTCTTTTCCCTCTAGGACAAGAAGCGTGGTGTGAATTACGTCGTACAGGCTTCCCTAAGGTCTTTGACATTCAGACTTCAAAGAATGGTTCAAGCCTTAAAGTGCCTAATCGTATTCCTTTTGACGTGAACGAACGCACAAACAATGCCGAAGCTTACAAAGATGCTCTTCAGAAGCTCGGAGGATTAGACAATTACGATACTAAAATGTGGTGGCAACGCCCTTAAAAAATAAGAAGATATGAAGATTAAACATATATTATCTCTGGCTGTAGTTAGCGTCATTGCTCTATCTGCTTGTAAGCAATGGACAGAACCAGAGCCAATCAATAAGACAGATGTTAATTCTTATCCTGTTAAGGAGAAAGATATGTCGCATTATTACAATAGCCTAAAGACTTATAAAGCTTCTGACCACGAAGTGATGATGGGTTGGTTTGGCGGTTGGAATGGCTCAGGACAAGGAGCTTTGACTTCAATCCCAGACTCTGTGGACTTCGTCTCTATCTGGGGTAACTGGGACAAGCCAACTCCTCTTATGCTTCAAGACCTCAAGGAGGTTCAGACAAAGAAAGGTACAAAGGCTGTCATCGCCTGCCTAATCTTCGAAGTTGGAGACAAACTAACGCCTTCTATTCCGAAGGAAAAAGAAGAAGCTTATAAAGCAGAAGGGCTTGACAAGAATGAGATGTGGACAAAGTGGAGACGTGAGTATTGGAAGTTTACAGAGGACGACTACAGAAACGAAACAGAAGCGTTCAAGTCTGCTGTAACGACTTATGCAAACGCTCTATGCGATACGATTATTAAGCTTGGTTATGACGGCTTAGACCTTGACGCCGAACCAGGTTATCGTCAGCCTTTCCCTGTAATTGGAGAGCTTTGGAATGGAATGGGGAATGCTTCAGGAGGTGCAAGTATTCTAAACCCTTCAGCACAATTACCAACGATGAAGCTCTTTATGGAGACAATCATCAAACGTCTGAAGACCGACTTGCCTGAAGGAGAGAAGAAGCTCATCGTCGTTGACGGAGAGCCTGATGCAATGCCTCGTGAACTTGCCAAAGATATTGACTACTATATCTTCCAAGCTTACAACGATAACCCTACGCCAAGAGCAGGACGCTTGGAGAAGTTAGTGGAGAACCTAAAGAAAGACGGCGAGCACGGACGTGAAATTGCAGACTTGATTAAGCGTAGTATCTTCACTGTAGACTTTGAGACTAACCAAGCTGTCGGAGGTAGCTATATCAACGGTAACTCGAGCACAGAGACTGGACAGCTCATCAGCAAAAGCTCTCCTGAGAGATTGCTCATCGGTCAGCTACTAAACTTTGCTCTTTGGCAACCAACTTACCAAGGACAGACTTACCGAAAGGGTGGCGTTGGTACGTATCACTTCGAGAATGACTTCGGCAAATTGTCTGATAAGCGACTAAAGAGAGTAGCAGGCATTGGTTGGGATACTTCAATGGCTCACGGCTCTTATCCTTGGACACGTATGGCAATTTCAATTATGAACCCAACTATTAAGTAAGACAATGAAATATCTAAATTATATATCAACGATTGCTATCTTATTTTTGGCTTTAGTAAGCTGTAAAAATGAGGATTTGGCTGAGTTTACTAACAGAGCTTACATTGCTCAGACGGAGACAAAGGCGAATACAGCTAAGGTGCTTTCGGCTGCCGTGAATGAGGCTGCTCCGCTTGAACTAAATGTACGTCTCTCTCAACCTCTGGATAAAGATGCGACCTTTACTTTCAAAGTAAAAAAGGAGGTTTTGGACGCTTACAACAAGCGTAATGGTAAAGCTTACGAAATGCTTACTGAGAACCTACTGAAGATGACAGAACAGAAAGTTACTGTCAAGAAAGGAAAAGTTCTTTCTAACACTTTCAAGGCTGAGGTTTTGCTGACAGACGAGGCTCTTCAATCGGGTAAGAAGTTCTCAATCCCTTTTGCTATAGAAGTAGAAAGCGGAGGAGTTTGCCCAGTTGTTGGAGGCGACGAACTAGTTTATATCATCCAACCTGTTGTGGTTACGCAAGTTCCTGTTCTAGGTATTGACAAACTTAATGGCGTAGCAAACAACTATATCAAAGCGACAGCTTCGGTTACGAAGATGCCTTTAGCTCAATGGACGCTTGAGTTCAATGTGAATATGAGTGCATACTCTAAGAACAATCAACAGCTTTTCCATACACATACAAGTAACTCACAGATATTTGTTCGTTTTGGTGATACAGGACAGAAAGATGACAACGACGAAGAATACTACAACTACCTTAACCCTAAGTTCGGCACATTAGGCGGACAGATTAAGGTGTCTAAGTCTCGTTTTACTCCTAACGAATGGTATCATATTGCTCTTGCTTACGACGGAAGTATGCTCTATATGTATGTTAATGGAGAGCTAGATACAGCTTACGACGGAGCTAAGGCTGCGACTTTTGAACTTGGAGACGCTGTTGAGGTTATCAATGCTTCTATTCTTGACTCAGACGGTAAGCAGTATATCAAAGATGCAGTGATGATGTCTGAGCTTCGTATTTGGAACGTTGCTCGTACGCAAGCTGAGATTCGTGAAAATGCTTGGGCAGTAGATGCTAAGAGCGAAGGCTTATTGCACTATTGGAAGATGAATGAAGGTCAAGGAGACACATTCAAAAACTCTGTAGAGAACGCTCCTGATATGAAGACTAACGTAGTGCCTCGTTGGATTGAGGGCGTGCGTTCGGACGGCAAGGGGACAAACGATTCAGGTAATTAAAAATTGATATTCACAATGGCAGTACTTCACTGCTTGGCCTCTGAGGTACTGCCATATATAAAGAATAAAGTGATGAAAAATAAAGGAATTTACTATGCACTATTGCCTATCCTAGCTATAGGTTTTAGTTCTTGTGAGAAGAAAACATTTGAGGTTGGAGATAAACTTAATCCTAATATCAAAAAAATTGTCATAGAAGAAAAAGAAGATAATGCTCCACGACTTGGCATTCTGACAGATGTGTCGCCTTACACAACCTTTAGGAAAGCAATTAGCATTAACGCAACGCCTTCTTCTATGGTTCATAATGAAGGTGAGAAGGCTCTTACGCTTAAGGCTCAGCTCTCAGGCACACCTGCAGTGGAAGATGTGCAAGTAAAGCTTGCCATTGAGCTTGACGAAGCTAAAATGAAAGCTTACGTTGCGAAAGTCTTCCAATCAGAAGAGACAGCAAACTCTGTTAAGCTAATGCCCGAAAACGTACTCCTGCCTAAGGACTTTACGATTGCTAAAGGTACTAATGTCGCAGAATTTGTCTTGACTTATGGTAGTGAGTTTGAAAATTTTGCTAATGCGGAAGACGGTTACTATTTCTTAAGCCTAAAGATTTCGGAAGTCAAAGGTGCTGATGCGAAGCCTAGCTCTGCTTACAATACTGTTGATGTACTTTTCAAGAAATCAACGAAGTATCTTAAGCCTTGGGCTGATGCTAATGCAACGAACTTTGCTGATAAGTATCAACTCCTAGACCCTAATACTTTAACTTATGAACCAAATAATGTTTCAAACTATGAGGCAAAGTATACGTGGCTTGGTCAGGAACATCTTTCTGTCAAAGACGGAGACTTAAGCTCTACTTGGGCAATTTCATACAAGCAATCCAAAGACTTTTATAATCCTGATGCTGGTTATATCGCTGAAGCAAAAGACCGTCGTTGGGAAGTAACTTTCCCTGAAGTCAAGGAGCTTATGGCTATTCGTATCGGTATGAGTTGGGACTTTAACTTTGGCAATAAGGGAGACGGCAAGTACGCTGAGATTCAATATCAAAAAGAAGACGGTTCTTGGGTAAGTTATACAACTTATAAGGCTCGTTATAATCGTTTTAAGGCAGAAGAGTCTGATACTAAGAATGGTTATCTGAACTTAGAGTTCTATGCACCTCTTAAGTGTAAAGGCATTAAGATTTATCCTAAATACGAAGGGGATGACAATGGGGTTCTAATGTCTGGTATTGGCGAATTAGAGTTCTACAGCAAGAAATAGACTTTTCCGAAAGTCTAATTATAAAATTTAGCGAGGGTGTGTCGTTTCGGCACGCTCTCGCTTTTTTGTGTTCCGATTTGTGGTATTCGGATAAGTTTGGAAAGTTTCAAGGATTAGTCAAAAAAGTTTTCCCAGAAACTTTTTGAAATTACACGGAAAACTTTGGAAAGTCTTCGGGAAAACTTTTTTAACAAAATTAAATCATTATATGAAGTTGATTATTAGGGAGTTGATAAAACCTTCTGCGAGGGTTCCGATTTGTCGTATTTGAGCAAGAAAACTCTCCTCGCTGGGAAATGAATTTATGCTATTTAGATAGGAAAGAAAAGAGAGTATGCCTTTTAACATACCCTCTTAGATAAAATTAAAAATTATGGAGTTACTTAATCAGGCGGAGGACTTCTTGCTTATTGCCTTTGCGGGCTTTTAGTACAAGAAGATAAGTTCCCTTGGGGAATGCTCCGAGGTTTAGGCTAAGTTCTCCCTCTGAAAGTAAAACTTTCTGAAGCATTAGGCGACCGCTTAAGTCGTAAATACGTAGAAGTCCGTAAGGATTAAGTCCTTGAAGATTGAGTTGCTTATCAAAAGGAATAGGGAAGACCTTGAGCGTTCTGTCCTCTAAGTTATCAAGGTTTGCAGGTTTCTGTTCCTCTTCTTGCTCCTCATCTTTTGGCTTTTGCTCGTCTTCCTTTTTAGGCTTTTCTTCCTCATCTTTTGGACTTTCTTCGGTTTCGCCTAGAATTGTGAAGTAACGCCTTGCAACTTCTGCTGTCCAGAGATCAATCGCTTGCTCGTCGTTCTTCCCTTGGAATTTCAAGACTAAGCGGTAAGTATGTCCCTTTTTCAAACCTTTTTCTTTGGGAGAGAAAAGAGCTTTTGAATGGAAATTTGCAAACTCTTTAGTAGGGTGAATTATTGAATTTAGCTCAAAAAGAGGGCAAAGTTCATCATTCTCCATATTCATAAAGGCGAAAGTTACCTTGCCATTAAAGGTGTGAACTTCTGAAACATTCTTTATTCTAAAGCCAAGAGCAAGCTCCAAGTCTTTGTCAAGGTCAATGACATCGCTCTCAAAAATTAGATTATTCTTATAACAAAGCAATGAAGTTAGCTGTAACCAAGCCCTATGACTTGCGTCGTATAGCTCAAGAGCTAAGCTGTTTTTGCCTTCAATCTCTAGGCTTTTATAAAGGTTATTTTCCTCTTTGAGTTGAAACTTTACGACATATTTTCCTGCAGGTAGCTTGGACTGATAGACGACATCTCCGTCAAAGACTTCAAGCGGTTTAAGACGTAGCTCTGCAAGTGTAAGCTCTTCTAAGGCATTGCCTTCGGCTTTCTTCGTTTGAGGGTTTTGCTTGTAGAAGAGCATTTTTAATTTTCCCCAAGCCTTACTATACGAAGTATTTTCCAACCTTAAACTAATGCGTCCTTTTTGTCCTAATTTGCTAATCGCCATTTCCTCTGGTTGACGCAGGGAAATCAGATGCACTTTGTCGTCCGTATAGTCAAGAATTTGCACCTTAGTTTTTGGCAGAACCTTAAGCTTAATGGCTCTGCTACCTTTAAGTTCCGTCCAATCCTCTTTACTATTATCATCGTTTATAACTTGCACTATAGGTCTTAATTCGTATGCTCCTTCGGTCAAGTCCTTTAGCTCACAGGCAAAGTCAAGTTCCCAAGAGTTAGTTGTATTTGCTTGATAGAGACGTTGATAAAGATGAGCTTCGCTAGGCTTAAAGAGCTTTAACTTCTTCCCTTTACTATTAAATAACCCAATACCACAGCGAGCTTGGAAACTTATCTTTGTTCTATTATAAATTCTATTCAAGCGGACATTCAAACTTTCCGAAGTCGTGAAAATATCATTACGTTTCTTCGTAAGAGGCTTAAAGCAAGCGTCCAAATCAAGACCAAGGGCAGGCTTTAGGCTTTTAATAGGAGTTACGCCTTTTTTATTGGGGTGTATCACGAGGATAGCTACTTCTCTATTAAAACCGCCACTTACTCCTGCAGAAAACTCTGCACCTTTCTTTGTAGGATTAAGCATACGGAGGTCAAAATAACCGTCAGACATTCCGCTCCAACCCCAATTGATATGCAAAAGTCCTGCACTATCATAGCCGTCTACGACCCAAGCGTGAGCTCCCCCTTGCGAACTTGTTCCTTCCATATAGATAGGGAAGTTATTATCTAGTTCAGCCTTGATGTATTGAAGAAATTCTTCTTGTTCTAATTCTTTTGCTTCAATCACTTTCGTTTGATAATCAAAATATCGCTCCAAAGCGTTTGATGCATTACGAGTTAAAGCTCCGCTACCATTAAGTTCATAAATCATATTAACGGAAATACCGATGTCTGCTATAAGGCGAGCAATACTCTTCGCTCCCTCGCTCTTATCGTTCTCGTCTTGATAAACGGGGCGTAGCAATGACCAATCATATTGAGAAAGACTAAAATCACGGCTGAGCTTTTGTCCTGTAGCTTTTAGAGTATAGGAATGAGAGCCTGTAGGATTTGTTGGGTGTTTGTGCTTGTACATTATTTGTCCGACGGCAGTAGCGACGCAACCTGCAGGGGGCAATTGTCCGTTAATCTTAGGACATTCGTTATAATAAGGGGCGTATTGTCCCCAATGGCAGTCAAGCAAAGGTGCGACAATAGGCGACGGATAGCGGAAGTCTCTCCTGTAACGTTCATTAGTCGCTCTTAATTCTTCCTGCTTCGTCTTAACATAGTCGTCATAGGCAGAGAGGAAATAACGCAAGCCCTCTGGCAATTCGTCCTCGCCTTGCCCTGCAATCTGACTCGTTGGACTGTAAGCAATGAGTGGCGAGAGGTTACTATGTGCCGAGATTAGGGCAAAACCCTCGCCGTCGCTATCATTAATAATGTAATAATTGCTTTTGTCTTGGAGCGAAGCCGAGCGAAAACTCTCGTTACTAACTTGAGGCTTTTGGAGAAAAGATTGAGCGATTTGCAAAGCTTCTTGCTCGCTTCTTTGTTGGGCTTCCGCCCACGAATGGTTAAGTCCCGCAAGGCAGAGCAGGACAATTAGCTTAATACTTAGTTGTCTTAATTTTATCATCTTTCTTATTTATTACGCTCCATTCTGTATGGATTGATACTATTCTCTTTGTAGAAGTTAAGGAGAGCCTTTTGGTCGTCCGAGAGCAAAAGGATATGGTCATCTTCTTTTAGTTGTGTGTCGCCCGAAGGTACGAAGTAATGTTCATCTCGTAACACCATAATCGCTAGCGTCTTCTGTGGCAGAGGAATTTCTGCAAGAGTAAGTCCTGTCTGTAGAATTTCTTTCGTTACAACAATTTCGCTTAGAGAAGTTTTAATTTCATCAGGCAAATCAACATCAAATACTCGCTTTACCTCTGGCTCGCCAACCAATTGAAGTTTTTCGGCTACATAAATTGCTGATGAGCCTTGTATTACGAGCGAAAGCAGGGTAATGAAGAAAACGACATTAAATATCTCTACAGCATTGGGGACGTGTGTCATTAGCGGGTAGGTTGCAAAAATAATAGGAGCCGCACCACGCAGACCAATCCACGCAATATAATGTCTTGCACGCATTCTTAAGTCTGAAGCGAGAGGTAGCAAGGTTAAATGCGTTGCAATAGGGCGACCGAAGAATATCAAGAAAAGCCCTATCAAAATTGCAGGCAAAGCAATATCCACTAGGTGCGAAGGCGTTACGAGTAGCCCAAGACTTAAGAAAATTACAAGTTGCCAGAGCCAAGTAAAGCCGTCAAAGAAACCCATTATATTTTTCTTATAATGCAACCTTTTATTTCCCACAATCAATCCCGCAATATAAACAGCCAAATAACCATTCCCTTGCAGATGAGCCGAAACAGAATAGATAAGTCCCGCAAAGCCTAACACAAGAATTGGATACAGCGAGGGCGTAGGGATATTGATTTTATTGACAACCCAAACGGTTGTATAACCCAAAGCAATCCCCACAAGCGAACCCACGGCAAACTGCAAGAGCAGGAGCGAAGCCCCTTGCCAAAAACTCAGTTCGCCAAACTGGATAAACTGAATAAGAATAATCGTCAGCATATATGCCATTGGGTCGTTACTTCCGCTTTCTAGCTCGAGGACAGGACGCAGGTTCTGCTTGAGCGTTACGTCCTTAGAACGAAGAATAGAGAAGACGGAGGCCGAGTCTGTAGAGGACATCACGGCAGCACAAAGCAAAGACTGCAGATAGCCGAGCTTAAAGCCACAAGGCAAAACTTGGAATATCAAGTAAATAAACGACCCCGTCAAGAGTGTCGTCAGCAGTACGCCGAAGGTCGCCAAGCTAAGTCCTTCTTTCAGTCGTGGACGGATTTCCTTAAAATCAGTATCCATTCCCCCCGAGAAGAGGATAACCGTTAGAGCCACAACGCCAATAAACTGAGCATACCTAGGGTCATTAAAACTAATGCCTAGACCGTCTTTCCCTGCAAGCATTCCCATTCCGAGGAAAAGAAGCAGAGTAGGAAGTCCTATTCTAAAACTCGCTTTGCTCAGAATTAAGCCTAAGATAATGAGCGAGGAGCTAATAAGTATAAAGTATTCTGGAGTAAACATTTTGTGTCTTTAGTATTACTTAAGCTGAAAATCAATTCGCTATTTATTGTCTTTTATTAAGTAGAACAAAGATACTTCTTTTTTTATCAGAAAGGCTTTTCATTTCATTCCGTGGTGTAAAACTTTTCACTCCGTCGTGAAATCTTTTTCATTCCCTTGTGAAATGCAAAATAGATGAGGACGAATAATTATCCAAGCCCTTGTTTATCTTGTAAATAAGCCTTATCTTTGTCGGCGAATAGTATTTATAATAATTAAAAACACAGATTGTCAATGGCAACTAAGATTAGATTGCAACGCCACGGTCGTAAAGGGAAACCTATTTATAAGATTGTGGTAGCAGACACAAGAGCACCACGTGATGGTAAGTTTATTGAAAAGTTGGGTAACTATAACCCTAACACAAATCCAGCAACTATTGACCTCAACTTTGAGCGTGCATTACACTGGCTAAACACTGGGGCACAGCCTACAGATACAGCTCGTAGCATCCTTTCTAAGGAGGGCGTCCTAATGATGAAGCACCTACAAGGAGGTATTCAAAAGGGAGCTTTCGATGAGAAGGTAGCTCAAGAGAAGTTCGAAGCTTGGTCTAAGAAGCGTCAAGAAGTTGAGGGTAAGCTTAAGGAAGAGCTTAACGCTAAGAAAGAAGCAGCAGCTAAGGCAGCCTTCGAGGCTGAAGTAGCTTACAACAAGGCTAAGGCTGAAGCAATCGCTAAGAAGCAAGCTGAACTAGCTAAGGCAAACGCTGAGGCTGAAGCAACTGAAGAGGTAACTGAAGAAGCTCCTGCTGAAGAAAGTGCTGAATAGTTGAACTTATAAATTTGCTTAACTCATAAAGTAGAGAGGCAATGAAAGCAATAGAGAGGACACGCACCCGAATAGAGTAGGGGAGCGTGTCCTCTTTTTTAGAATTGATAAATTTACTAAAAATAAGAATTAAGGTATGGGAAGACAATTACTTCAGAAATTTACTTTGCTGATACTCGCTCTAGGCTTTGCCGTGAGTATGCACGCACAGGTTACCACTTCGGGGATTAGTGGTACGGTTACCGACAAGCTGACGAAAGAGACGCTTATCGGAGCGACAGTCGTGGCTAAGCACTTACCTACAGGTACGACTTATGGTGCTGTAACCAACGAAAAGGGTAACTATACGCTTAACGGCTTACGCCCTGGAGGTCCTTACACCGTGGAGGTTAGTTACATTGGTTACAACAAGAAAGTATTCAAAGGTATTAACCTTTCGCTAGGTAATACGGAGTACTTGAACGTTTGGCTTGGGGAGAATGCTCAAGAGCTAGAGCAAGTCTTTATCATCGGAAGTAAAGATGCAGGCTTCAACGCTCGCCGTACAGGTGCTTCATCTAACTTTAACCGCAAGGCGATTGAGAATGCACCAAACGTTAATCGTAGCCTTTTTGATGTGGCTAAGCTTACGCCACAAGCTAACGTAACTAAGGGAGGTATCTCTTTTGCAGGTAGTAACAACCGCTACAACTCTTTCCAAATTGACGGAGCTGTGTCTAACGATACTTTCGGACTTTCGGGAACGGGAACGAACGGCGGTCAAGCAGGTACTAACCCAATTTCTCTTGAAGCTATTGATGCCCTTCAGATTGTGATTGCACCTTTCGATGTGCGTCAAGGCGGTTTTACAGGAGGAGGTATTAACGCTGTTACTAAGAGTGGTACGAATACTTTCAAAGGTTCTGTTTACGACTACTTCCACAATCAAGATTTCTATGGCAAGACTGCAGGGGAAGACCTAAAAGAGGACGACCGCAAGAAACTAGAAAAGCAAATGCAGAATACGACAGGTGTTACTCTAGGAGGACCTATCATTAAGGATAAGCTTTTCTTCTTCTTCAACGGAGAATATGAGAAGAATGTCCGCCCTGCGACTTTTACTCTTGGTAATGGTTCTGATATTACTCAAGCAGAGGCTGATGCCTTTATGAAGAAGTACAAAAAATTAACAGGCGGTTATGACGGCGGAGGCTTTGGTAAGCGTGATGTTAATTCGCACAACTATAAGGCTTTGCTTCGCTTTGACTGGAACATTAGCCAAGCACATAAGCTTTCTCTTCGCTATAGTTACTTGAATGCGATGAGAGAAGATTATAGAAATACACCTAAAAAATTGATATTGCTCAATAGCGGTCATACTTTCTATAACGAAACGCACTCTGTAGTTGCAGAGCTGAACTCTCGCTTCTCTAACAAGGTCAGCAACGAATTACGCTTCGGCTATAACAGAGTACGAGACCACAGAGAAACAGACGGACCTATCACGCCACAAATTTCTGCAGGTTATCACGGCAATACAATCGTTGCGGGTACGGACAGACACTCTATTGGTAACCGCCTTAATCAAGATATTTTCACGCTTTCGGACAACTTAACTTTCAATCTAGGAGACCACAAATTAGTTTTGGGTACGCACAACGAACTTTATAATTTCTACAATGTGTATTTGCCAAACATCAATGGTTTCTATAGTTATAATAGTATTGACGACTTTGTGAACGGTAAAAAGTTCTATAGGTTTGAGAGGACTAAGGTTAATAAGAATGTCGTTGATGACGCTCATTGGGGACCTCGCTTCAAAGCGATGCAACTTGGTTTCTATATTCAAGACGAGTGGAAAGCAACGGATAGGCTTCGCTTAACTTATGGTCTGCGTATGGACTTGCCACTTTTCCTTGATAGTCCACAAGAGAACCCTGCCTTTAATAAGACAGAGCTAGCTAAGGAATGGGACGTAAACAACTCTAAGCTTCCAAAAGCTACACCATTATGGTCGCCACGTATTGGTTTCCGTTACGACTTAGATGAGACTCATAACTTCCTAATTCGTGGGGGAGCTGGTATTTTCACTGGACGAGTGCCTTTCGTTTGGATTTCAAACAACTTCGTCAATACAGGTATTCAGTTAGAAATGACTAATATCAGTGGCAAGGAGGTTAAGCCTGATGTTTTGGCGAATATCCCAATGAAGGAAAATGAATTGCTTTCGAACCCAGGTAGAAGTTCGGTTGATTTTGTTCATAGAGACTTTAAGTTCCCACAAGTAGCACGTTTCAATCTTGCTTTTGACGCTAAGCTTCCTTGGGGCATTAAGGCAACGCTTGAAGGAATGTTTACTAAGAACCTAAACAACGCTCTTTATCGTAATATCAACGTTAAAGAAACAGGCAAGATGATTCCTTTCCAAAAGACATCTGCCGAGACTGTTGCTTGGGAAACTGATGTAAACAAAGATTATACTTACTTGATTATGCTTGATAATACAAGTAGAGGCTATAGTTACAACTTAACAGCGACTCTAAGCAAGAGCTTTGACTTTGGTTTGAGTGCGTCTGTGGCTTATACTTATGGTAAGGCGATGAGCCAAATGGATAATGGCTCGTCTGTAGCTTCGTCTAACTGGAAGTATGCTCCTATCCATACAAGCACTGCTGCTGACCCTATCGCTATTTCTAATTTTGATGTTCGTCATCGTATCGTGGCTAATTTGACTTATAGCCGTGATTATGCTAAGCATTTCGGTACTACAATCTCTCTTCTATACAACGGACAGAGTGGAGATGTTTTCTCTGCAATGTATGCGTCTGATGTGAATGGCGACGGAGAAAAGAACGACTTGATGTATATCCCTACAAACGAAGAAATCAAGAAGATGAAGTTCTATGGTAAAAGTTACGAGCCTACACCAGAAGAGCAACGCAAAGCTTTCCAAGAGTTGATTGACGGCAACGAAGAATTGCAGAAGTATCAAGGTCAATTTGCTCCTCGTAATGGCTTTAACGCTCCATTCTTGAACCAATTTGATTTGCACTTCGCTCAGAATTTCTACTTTAATGTGGGCAAGCGTCGTCAGACTATTCAGCTGAATGCGGACGTTGTAAACATCGGTAACTTCTTCAATCACGCTTGGGGCTTGCACAAAAACGTAAGTCATAATAACGTAACACTCCTTAGTTACAATCCTCAGTACGGAAGTTATACTTACAAACCAAAACCATTATGGTATGTTAGCGACATCTCATCTCGCTGGCACGCTCAGGTAGGTATCAAGTATATCTTCTAAGCAAGCCAAACAAATATCGATTAGGGTGTGTCGCTTCGGCACACCCTAATTTTTTTGTCTCTTTGCCTAATAAAACACCCTGTGGGTGTTCCGATTTGTGATACTTGGATAAGTTCAGAAAGTTATCCCAATCACTCAAGAGAGTTTTCCTAGAAACTTTTTGAAATTACACGGAAAACTTAAAAAAGTTTTCGGGGAAACTTTTTTAACAAAATTAAGTCGTTGTATAAGGCTGATTAGTAGGGATTTAATAAAACACCCTGCGGGTGTTCCGATTTGTAGTATTTTAGCTAGAGATAAGCTTTGGATTTTGTCTCATCTTGAATATTTGCACAGACGAGATATAGCCTTTATTTTTGTCTTTAAAGCTTTGTTTACTATAGAAGTAAGGCAATAAACAGAAAAGAAGATGACAATAGAGGAATTATACCATATATATAAGGAGCATCCTGTCGTTGAGACGGATAGTCGTAAGCTAACGGAAGGGTGTGTCTTTTTTGCTTTGAAAGGGGCAAATTTTGACGGCAATCAGTATGCTAAAGAAGCTCTTGAGAAGGGGGCTTCGTACGCTGTCGTTGATGATGAAAGTGTTCAGGGCGAGGGCATTATTTTGGTTGAAGATACGCTTGAAGCTTTGCAAGACTTAGCGAGTTATCACCGAGAGCAATTAGGCATTCCGCTTATTGCGATTACGGGGACTAATGGCAAGACGACAACAAAAGAGCTAACAGCTGAAGTACTGAAAAAGAGCTATAATCTGCTCTACACCGAGGGCAATCTTAATAATCACATCGGCGTTCCGCTAACGCTTCTCAAGATGACGGAAGAACATCAGCTTGCACTTATTGAAATGGGAGCGAGCAAGCAGGGGGATATTGCCGAATTGTGTGCTATTGCTCAGCCTAATTATGGTTTGATAACCAATATCGGCTTGGCACACTTGGAGGGCTTCGGTTCGCTTGCAGGCGTGAAGGCAACGAAAGGCGAGCTGTTTGATTATCTAAAAAAGCACGAAGGCATAGTCTTTTTCAATGAAGAAGATAAAATGCTTTCAGCAATGGCTAAGGGTATTCCTTCGCTAAGTTATGGCAGTCGTAAGGAGGCAACTGTTCGTTCAGCACAAGTCAAAGACGATTTGATGCTTAGCTTTGAATGGTTTGTTCCTGCCCTCAAACTTAATAACGTGGAGCAAAAGACCAATCTTGTCGGAGCGTATAACTTAGATAATTGCCTTGCTGCCATTAGTATTGGCTTGTATTTTGATGTAAAAGCGGAAGATATTTGTCAGGCGATTGCGGATTATAAGCCAACGAACAGCCGTTCGCAGTTTATCGAGAGTGAGAAAGGCAATAAGATTATTGCAGACGCTTATAATGCGAACCCAACGAGTATGAGCCTTGCTATAGATAATTTCTTTAAAATATCCGAAGGCAAAAGCAGAGTTTTTATCTTAGGAGAGATGAAAGAGCTTGGAGAAGCGAGAGAAGAAGCTCATCAGAAGATTTATGATAAGGTGTTAAAAACGAAAGAAGCTGGAGATTTTGTCATCTTATATGGCTCAGCTTGGCTAGGTTTGAAGCCTGTCCTCAACGAGGAAATGAAGCAAAATAGCAATCCTAATTTTAGGGATGCAATCACGGTGATGATGCCTCTCTCTCTCAAAGCCCTAATTGAATGGGTTGAAAGATACAAAAACACCTATATCCTCGTCAAAGGCTCTAACTCAATGGGACTAAACAAAGTCCTCCCATACTTATAATGTCAATAATTAAGAAGGATGAAAAATGAATATAAGAATAAAGAAATACTATAACATTAGCTCTGTGAAGAAGGAGTGGCAGGAGCTTTATAATAAGAATCCTCAGCTTACACCCTTTCAAGACTACGATTATGTAAAGAAGCTTTTTCAGACTAAATTACTAAGTTTGAGGCGTGGACTATGTCCAGTATTTTATGTCTTCTTTAAGGGAAAGAATAGTAATTATGAGCCGATTGTTATTGCACCTTTGCTAAAACCAATATTTAATCAAACACAAAATAGTTATACTATCTTAGGGGCACAAGATTGTGATATTACTGATTTTCTTTATTCTAAAGATTTAGATTTAGAAGATATGATATTCTGTATAAGAGCATTGCAAAAAGATGTAGACAGACCTATTAAAATTGTACGAGTTTTGGAAAATTCTCTCTTAATAAAAGCCATACAGAAAATTTATCCAAATGAAGAAATACAAAAGGAAATACTAGTTAAAATACCTCCGCAAAGAGATATTGATGAGTATATTGCAGGTTTATCTAAAAGTACAAGGCAGAATATCCGAACTACCTATAATAGGATGAATCGTGATGAGATTAAGTTTGAATTGGAGGTTGCATATCCAAATAAAGAAAATGCTTTGCTTTTTGCCGAAGCAATGGATAATTATATTGATCGACAAATAGAATATGGTTTCCCTATTTTGGCGGGAAAGAAGTGGTTAACAAAGTTGTATTTTAAACATATTCATTCAGAAACTCTTTGTTTGAAAAGTCTTAGAAATAGTTTTACTTCTGTTCTTAGATTTAATGGAGAAATTGCAGGAACTATTATGGGCTATGTTTATGATTTCGAAAAATCAATTATAATACCTCGTTTGGCAATCAATACAAAATTTAATTTTTATTCTCCAGGTTCTATTCTTATTATTGAAACGATGCGTTATCTGCTAAACAAGACAAACTTAAATGTTATTGACCTTGCCGCTGGAAATGAAATATATAAGTATAAAATGGGGGGTATTGAATACTTTACTTGTGATGTGATACTGCCTAGGATTTAAGGAGTAGTTATGTTGAAAAAATTAAAAACAGACCTAGTAAACTATTTATATAAAGACTTTATCGGAGCATTTACTTACGAATTGGGTTTGATTAAACTGACAGATAAAAGTAATCTGACAGATAAAAACTTAATCAAAGAGGTTCAATGGGTTAAGGGGTGCCCTGATACTTCTTGGTTTGCAGATCCATTCATTTATAAAACGACTGAGACTGAAATCTACATCTTTGCAGAAGAATGGATATATAGTTTAGGGCGTGGTGTCATTTCTCTCGTTGTTATTGATAAAGAGACTTTTCGATACATCCGACACAAAGAACTCCTTCGCTTGGATACGCATCTTTCTTGGCCTTATATTATTAGGGAGAATGGCAAAGTTTTCGTTGTACCAGAGAATAAAGATTCAGGAAAAGCAATACAATACTATTACAATGAGGATAAAGAAGAATTAATCTTTGATAAGATGCTTGCTGATTTACCTTTTGTTGATCCTATATTTTATCAACAGAATGAGCAGTATTATTGCAGTGCTTCTTTTGGAATAGATTTAGATAACTGTTTAATCTATGAGTGCAATCAAGAACGAATTGTACAAAACGATACAGGAAAACAGATCATTTATCCAGAAAAAATAGCTCGTGCTGCGGGAGATTATTTTGTCTATAAAGGCAAGAACTATCGTGCTAATCAAATTGGCAATTATTGTTATGGCGAAGGTATTGTGCTATTTGAAGAGCAAAAGAATGGCGAGTTAGAAGAAGTCGTACGCTTTTATCATCCAAAAGGTTTACTTCGCTCCTATGGGGTTCATACCTTTAACTTATACGATAATTATATTGTGATTGACGGTTCTCAAATTCCAACGAAAAAAGGGCGAATCACTTTCTTTATACTTGTCGTCTTCTGGAAAATAAAGAAATTTTTGTTTGGGTAATACAATGCCGAAGAACGTCCAAATACTAAAGCAAGAACAAGGGCAGACACTGTCGCCTCAGCAGGTGCAGTTCGTACGAATGCTTGAGCTAACGAACCTTGAGCTTGAGCAACGTGTGGAGCGTGAGCTAGAAGACAATCCAGCTCTTGAGGAGGACTACAGCCAAGAAACGAAGGGCGAAGAGGATAATACAAGGGAGGGAAATGATGAGGATTGGGACTTGGGCGATTATGCAACGGAGGACGACATTCCCGCCTATCGTCTCAAGCAAATACACGAGCGACAGAGCAGACAGGAAGAAATACCTTTCTCTGCTTCTGCTCCCTCTATGGAAGAGGAACTGCTCCGTCAGCTTTCTATGGAGGGACTGACCGAAGACGAAGAACTTTATGCTCGCTACATCATCGGTAATATTGACGACGAAGGTTATCTTCGTCGCTCTGTAGAAGAACTGCAAGACGACCTACTTTTCAAGGCAGGACAGGACGTTTCGCTTGAGGTACTTGAAGATTTAATTCAGCGTATCAAGGGTTTAGACCCTGCAGGGATAGGAGCAAAAGACCTACAAGAGTGCTTAATCCTGCAATTAGAACGCAGGAAAGCGAGTGAAAAAAGAGACTTAGCTCTTGCGATTCTGCAGAAGCATTATGACGATTTTGTGGAGAAACGTTTTGAGCGTCTACAGACGGCTTATAAACTTAATGAAGACGAGCTTGCGACGATTTACGAGCTTATCACTCATCTTTCGCCAAGACCGACGGCTAGTCTCCGTGGCAATGAGGCCTTGCGAGTAGAACAGCTTACGCCTGATTTCCTCGTAGAATACATAGATGACGACTTCGTTATTAGCCTTGTGGGGGGGCGAGAGGTACAACCGCTCCGACTAAGTAAGACTTACCTTGAGATGCTTGAAGACAAAGAGCTAAGCAAGGGCGTGAAGAAATCCGAGGCACGCAACTTCATTAAGCATAAAGTAGAGCAAGCTCGTTGGTTTATTGATGCTCTTCGTCAGCGACAGAATACCTTAATTCAGACGATGACTGCGATTGTTCAGCACCAAAAAGCTTTTTTCCTCTCGGGAGACCTTGCCACAATGAAACCGATGATTCTCAAGGATATTGCCGAAGCTATCGGAATGGATATTAGCACAATTAGTCGTGTTTCCAACAGCAAAAATGTACAGACTTCGCACGGCATTTATCCGCTTAAATACTTCTTTGGCGAAGGTATCACGAACAATGAAGGCGAAAGCATTTCAACCAAACAAATTAAAAAGACATTAGAAGACTTAATCTTAGGGGAAGACAAACGCAAACCCCTCTCGGACGAGGCACTTGCAGGGGCATTAGCTAAAGCAGGTTATCCGATTGCTCGGCGAACAGTTGCCAAATACAGAGAAGAGCTTCAGCTACCTGTTGCTCGGCGACGCAAGAAACTATAAAATATGCAGAAAGTATTATACATTGTTAATGCCTTAAAACGTGTAGGTCCGATTAACGTCCTTGAAGGATTGATTAAGGAGTTAGACCAAAAACGTTTTAAGCCAATTATCGTTTGTCTTAGGGGAGAAGACCTCAAAGGTAATGATGAGGTTTTTAGAGATTTGGGGGCTAAAATTTATTATTTAGACCGCTCTTTAATTGAACTTGAACTGGCAACGATTACGGCTGTTAATATGGTTCGTAAGATTGCTCAGGAGGAAGGCGTTCGGCTTGTCCACAGCCACGGTTATCACGCAGACCTCGTTTGCTCCTATCTCTCAAAGAAGAAATATAAGAAAATCAGCACTCAGCATAATATCAGTGGCGAAGACTTTACTTATAGCAAGGGGGGATTGATTGGTAGCTATATGGCATTTCGCTTGAAGAAGGCCTTAAACTCTTTCCACTATGTGGTTGGCATTAGCGAAGTTGTAAGTGCTTACAACCGGAAACGCCTCAAGCAGGGGCTAGCAATTGAGACTATATACAATGGTATTGATACGCAAACTTTTGATTTTGCTCTCGGAGAAGAACGCAAGGCAAAGCGACAGGAATTGGGCATTCAGCCAAATGATTTTATTTTCCTTTTGGTTGGTAGGCTTAGCTTTCTAAAAGACCCGCTACTCGTTATACAAGCCTTTAGCGAACTTATTGACGCAGGAAAACTGCCACAAGGAGTCAAACTTATAATACTTGGCACGGGCGAACTGCTTGCCGATTGCAAAGCTTTAGCCAAGCCTTACGGAGGACAAATCCTAGTGCGTGGCTTTACTAAGGACGTTGCGGGCTATCTAAATGCAAGCGATTGTTTGATTTCTGCGTCTCATAGCGAAGGCTTTGGCTTGAACGTGGCGGAGGCTCTTGCTTCGGGACTTAGGGTAATGGTTAGCGATTTGCCTGTACATTTGGAGGTCTTACGACTTGCAGGTTTAGATGATAATGAGGTTAAGCAGTCAAGCTTCCCTGTGGGCGACAAAGAGGCTCTAAAAGCAGGTCTTCTTCATTCGCTCAAAGCTCTACAACCAAAGCATATTGATACGGAAGCTTTGGACAATAAGCGTATGAGTGCTTGCTACGAAAAGCTTTACGACAAGCTTCTTAACTAAAATTCCTTCAAGGCTAATATCCAAACTAATACTTGATTTGCTGTGCGTCTTTTGGGCGGACAGCATTTTTTTTGCCTATTAAATAAACTTACTTATATAGCTAGCGAAAGTCTCCTGCCTAGGAGACAAAAATCTCTTCCCTAAGAGACTGAAATCTCCTCCGTAGGAGATTTTTGTCTTCTCCTATAGAGACTGTAGTCTCCTAGTCAGAAGATTTTAGGAGACTATCGTCTCTTTTTTATTACTTAGGGATAAAACTCCCAATTAAAAGGGAAGTAAGTTCTTAAAAGACAGGGGAAAAACCCTACTTTTAGGTATTTCATTAGCTGATGTAATGCCGTAACTTTGTTGTGAAACTTAATAACTTATAAACAAACAAGTAAATTATGTACAAGATTTTACGCAATGTATGCCTTGCAGTGCTGTCATTAGCTTTGCTAACAGCCTGTCAAAAGGACAAAAATGAAGAGCAAGGTAAGCCTATTAGTGCCGACTTGCTTCGTGCTTTATCAGCCCTTGGTTATCAAACGAGTGGCAATGGTTTGCTCGTCAATGACAAGGTGCTTCAGGCGACGAGCCTTGACCTCTCAAAGAGCGAAGTCAAGGACTTTAGAGGATTGGAGCTTTTCCCTAAGCTCAGACAACTGACGCTTGACGAAAATCATTATGAGACGATTGGGAAAGCTTTCGCCGAAAGTTTGACTAAGGCAGTGCCTCAGCTAGAGGAACTTTCGCTTCGCTCGGCACATATTCGTCAGCTTGACCTTAGTGCTTTCAAGGGGCTGAAACGCCTTAAGTTGGACGGAGCGAATGACTTTCAAAGGATTCAAGGCTTAGACCAAGCGAGCCTTCACTTAGATTATCTTTCACTTCCCGAAAGCTCTAAGTGGAATTATCAAGAAATCCTCAAGTATTTCCAAGAGAGAAAGGAGGGGCAAGAGATGATGTTAGAGCTAGAGGGTAAATTAGTGCCTTATACAAGTACTCGTGCTGTGCCTAATGATAAGTTCCGTGCTTTCCTAAAAGCGAAATATCCCGAAGTTTTCACGGCTCAAGATGAAATTGATTTGACGCAAGAGCCTCAGGTTAATGATGATATGTTCTCGGGCAATACTTCGTGGTCTACGGAGCAATTTGACCCAATGTGTTTCGACGCTAAAGGAATGGGGAATTTGGACGGTTATCAATTCTTCAAGGGGCGTGCCATTAAGACTTGGTATATTTATAATGCAGAGTTTGAGACGCTTGATATGTCGGGCGATGAGTTTATTGAAAAGCTTTCTTTCGGACGAGATAGGGCTGTCCCTGCTGATAATCCTCTTGCTATGCCGAACTTCTCTGTTAATCAGAAGGTCAGAAAGCTCTATGTGGAGGGTTGCTCTAAGCTCACAGACCTCTATTTCGACGGAGCGATTAAGGACATCAACCTAAAGGGCTGTAAGTCGCTTGTTAACCTTAACTTCGGACGCCATATAAGTGAACTTGACCTTAGCGAATGTGGTAATATACAACAGCTTTTCCTTAATAGTTCAATGGATAAAGAGGGCGAATTAAGTCCGCTGAATAAAGTCGTTTTCCCTAAGACCTATACGGGCAAAGGCTTCAAGCTCATTGACCTTAGTCGCTCAAAGATTGCTTATCTTGATTATGATAAAATTAAGGGCGAAGACTTCTTTGGCTTGAATCTAATTCTGCATAATTGCCCTAAGCTTAAGCAACTTAAAGTGGCTCTTAAGCTTGGTAATAATGCTAGTTTTACAGACGGTTTCTTTGAGGAAATTGACCTCCGTGGTTCAAAGGTTTGGGATATAAACAAGGAGCTTTGGATAGCTGCCGAGGAGCAGAGTCAGTTGTACAAGAATAATCCTAAACTTAAGATGCTGAACGGCAAGCCTTATGAGGGAGCTGTTAAAGACCCTGAGCACGTTAAGACGTTTGAAGTTAAGGATGCGACAATGCTCCAATGGCATTACCTCGCGATTGATGAGGACGAGCTAAAAGTACTAGAAGTAGATACTTATCCAAGTGCCGACCCTAATAATACAGGGCGAGATGCTGAATTTAAGAAGCGTAATGATTGGGATTTTGCCTTGCATTGGGGAACAATCCGCACGAATAGCGGTGATAGTGGAAATGCTCAAGGAGGACTTGCTGAGATTAAGGGCGGTACGCTTACGACGATTAAGAGCAAGGGCGAACTTACTGCTTTAGACTATAAAACGGACGAGATTTGGGAGTTTAATATGTTGCTCGGTCTTAGTTCTATGCCTCCTCCAAGGGCGACGGTTGGGCTAAACAAGACGAATATCTTCACGAAAGTTGGTATGCCTCCTGCTTACTCGGATGTTAAGTCGCTGTTTGTCGTCAAAGGAGCAAGAGGGCAGTATGCTGTCATTAAGTTTGCAGGCTTTAGCATCGCCAAAGGTTATAAAGGTTGTACTACAAAACTTAAATACTATATTGTTAAATAAAGGAAACTTATAGTTATCAAAAGGGCTAGGCTTAAGGCTTAGCTCTTTGATATTTATTTGATAATACTTATATATGAGGGCGAATGTTACGCTCTTTTTTGTTTTTTTTGAGAGTTTTTTTTGTAAACTTTATTAGAAAAGATTTATTTTTGTGGTGAAACTTATTTTAGCTATTACTTAAAGTCATAATTAAAAGGCACTTTGAGTAGTATCAATTATTTAATTTATAAAACATATTATTTATGAAGTTATTAGGGAAAATGCTGATACTTGGACTTTTATCATTGGGAATGACGGTCTCTTGTACTCAGCTAGATATTAGCTTACCTAAAGGAGAGCAAGGTATCCAAGGCGAAAGAGGAGCTAATGGTAAAGACGGTTTGTCTGCTTATGAGGTTTGGATGAAGGCAATCCAAGATAATGTTATTACTGATTGGAGTAAAAATAAACTTACTCTAGCAGATTTTTTCAAGTATTTGCAGGGTAAAGAAGGTAAGGCTGGTCGTGACGGAGCTAAAGGCGAAAAGGGAGATACTGGAGCTAAAGGTGAGAAAGGAGACAAGGGTAACGCTGGTCAGAATGGAACTAATGGTAAAGACGGTAAGAACGGAAAAGATGGGGTTGATGGCAAGTCTGCTTATGAACTTTGGAAGGGCGTTATCTCCTCTGGCAATGTTAACGATCCACACAATCCAAGTCAGAAGTGGAATGCAGCTAAAAATTCAATGGCTGACTATTGGCATTTCTTGACAGGTGCAACGGGTGAGAAAGGTCCTAAAGGCGACAAAGGCGATGCCGGTCAAAACGGAACTAATGGTAAAGACGGTAAGGATGGCAAAGATGGGCTTGACGGCAAGTCAGCTTATGAGCTTTGGAAAATTTTTATCTCGTCTGGCAATGTCAATGACCCACACAATCCAAGTCAGAAGTGGAATGCTAATAAGAATACAGAGGCTGATTTCTATGAGTTCTTGACAGGAAAGAAAGGTCAAGATGGTAAGGATGGCAAAGATGGAGAATGCAAGCCTTGTGACAAAATGAAAAAACTGACTAAAGAAGAGCGAGATAAATTAGCAAAATCTTATACTCTTAGTTTTGAAGTCGTTCAAAAGAGCAAAAATAATGTTGGTTATGATGATCGTACGGGAGATGTAACGATAGAACTTAAGGAGGCAAACGACCTTAATGAGGGGCAAACAATCTATTTCCCACAAGTTGATAAATCTTATCCTATTAAACTTGTTGCTTTCGGAAGTGAACCTACTGCAACGCACAAGATTATTAAGATACCTTATGCAGATTTATTATCAGAAAATATGTCTGTTGATGCTCGTTCGGACAAGGCTTTAGTGCAAGTAGGGAGTGAGATTAAAGCAAGTCAAAGCTTTGTGTTTCCTGCTAAAATTAAATTAAAAGGAGATGCTAAATATTATGCTTATAATGATAATGCTCCTGCTTTGATTCGTGTTGTTTTTAATGCAACTTACATTATTCCTAATGCTGGAGATTTTGATATGGTTAAAGCTTCAGGTAAAGATGCAATGGAGTATGAGCATAGTAAAATCAAAAATTCGTGGTATGATATTGATAAGGACAATACTGATTATCCTAATCATTATCGTCCATTTAGAGTAGAGCTTTATACAAAGAAGTTTGAGAAAAGTTCATTTGATGCAGATAGCTATTATGGTACTTATCCACAGCATAGTTCTGTTGCTTGGCAGTGGTATGCGTGGAATGCAGATTTATCAGCTACGGCAGCGAGACCTTTGCAACGAGCAACAGTTAATACTACAGCTTGTTCTTGGAGAGACGGCAATTTAGGTCTAGATCGTAATTGGAGTAATGAGTTACCTGCAGATTTTGTTCAGACAAACTCAAGTAGTGCAGCTTTGCAGGCTTCTCATCCTAATGGTACTGATTCAGGAGTGAATTATGTTGTTTATATTCGTCCTATTGCAGGGTATTTCTCTTTGCCTATTGACGGCGTGAATATTCATAATTACAATAAGTTAGCTCCTAAAGTTAAAGTGGAGATTCCTACTATGCCTGTTGCTCCTCTTCTTAAAAAGTTTGCTTATAATGCTTCTTCTAAGAGCTTTACTATTCAAGCAGAAGAAACTTATCCTCAGCTTAACAGACACATTAAAGGAGGAGGACATATTGTAAAAACAGATAATTCTTCTCTTGCAAGCCGTGATGGTATCCAAAAGATTTATACTCCTGTTATTGATTCGTATGGTAATGATAAAAAGTATCCTATCGTATTGATTAAGGGAACTAAGGTGATTACCCTTGAGGGCTTAGTGCAAGATAAACTGGGACAATCTATTAGTTTGACAGCTCCTACGGAATTAACAGAAGGCATTCTCGAAGGTGCTACTCTATGGGTTACATCTGAGGGAAGTACTTGGAAAAATCAGCAGCATTTTTGGCCTGTTAAGATGGGTATTGTTGAAAAAGATACATCAGGCTCGTACAAACTAAAGTATGATACTGCTCTCGGAATGGGGACAGAGTTTGCTCAATAGTAATGATAAATATGGTAAATATGAAAAAGAAATTATCTAAAATAAGCTTGTTGCTTTTACTATTGGGAGGTTCGCTTTCATCTAATGCTTATCTTCAAGCACAGGAGGAGAAAAAGACTGAACCAATTAAAAAGGCTTGGGAGATTGGAGCAGGAGGAACGTTAATCAACTGGAATAGGGTAGCACTTACTAGCCTTAAGAGTACAGCTAAAGGGTATGATTATAACTTAGATATTAACCACTTGATTGCAGGACCTCAGGTTTATCTTGCAAGAGAAATGAACCCTTGGTTGTACCTTGATTTTCAAGGTAGCTTAGGTATAGAGAAGAATAGACTAAGCAATGAGCTACATTTATTAGGATTAGCAGGGCTTGGAGCTCAGTTCCGCTTTACACCTTTTTTCGAGTCAAAATACATTGAGCCTTATTTGCGTGTAGGACTTAATTATATGTATAAGAACTTTTCTTCACTTAGCTCGGGAACTTTTGACCCTAATGCCGTGAAAGGAAATGCCTCTTGGTCTTCTAATGATACTTGGAATCCGAATGGCAACGATGCGGATAAGACACACGCTTTTCCTGTTGCTTTTGGAGCAGGGGTAAATGCTTGGTTGACTAATTCTTGGGGGCTTGGCTTGCAAGGAGATTATATGCTTCAGACTCAGAAGGGAATGGCAAACTTTGCTCAGGTATTTCTTCGAGTTATGTACCGTATTGGAGGCGAAGACAAGCGTCCAAAACCTCGTGTAGAATTGGTTGAACGCATCGTTGAAGTGCCTGTAGATAGGATTGTTGAGAAGAAAGTTTATGTCGAGCGTCCTAACGACGATGTGCTTTATGATTTGCTTCGTAACGTGAACTTTGAGTTTGACCGTTATGTGCTTACGCCTAGTTCTGAAGAAATCTTAGATAAGATCGCTGTAGTACTTAAGCGTTATGAAGGTAAGCGTTTCCTTTTGACAGGTTTAACAGATGCTTGGGGCTCAGAGTCTTATAACTATGCTCTTTCTCGTAAGCGTGCTAAGACTGTGAAAGAAGCCCTTATCAAGAGAGGTATCCCTGCCACAGCATTAAAGGCACGTGGAGGAGGTAAGAGGATTGCAGCTCTTCCAAGGAAGGCAAGCAACGAAGCTCGTCAGGGTGATCGTAAGGTAATGATTGAAATCATTTATAGTGATGCTTATTGGGATTCTTTGAAAGATTAAATTTTTGAATTTAAGGTAATTAAGATAAATTAAGCAAAGATTAAAACCTAGTCATCAAATTCTTTTGATGACTAGGTTTTTTTATATACTAAAGCTATAGTTTATCCGTTTATTCTCCAAAGAATTGATTATTTGCAAATTTGAAGATAATATATTAAGTTTGCTAACAGATTTATAAACTTAATATAATATTGAAATGAAAAAGATGAAAATTGTAGTAGCGATGTTAGGACTTGCACTTCTAACGCCTACGTTTAATTCTTGTAAGAAAGAGAAGCACGGTGTTGAAAAAGGGATAACTCAGCTTGAGGACGTTGAACTCTCAGGCGTAACCTTTGGCAATGCAGTCGTTACTTTCAAAAAAGACGGAAAGCTTGTAACTAAAGCTAAAGAAGGCGATAAGCTTATGCTTGATATTCAAGCAAAAGAGGGTTTTGAGCTTTCGTCTGTAAAGCTTAATGGTGTAGATGTGCCACTAACTGAGCTTCCTAAAGAAGTTACGCTTGGCAAAACAGCTCCTAAGTTAGAGGTTAAAGTCGTGAAAGCTAAAGCTCTTATTCAGCTTGACGCTAATGTCATTGCGGAGCACGCTTCAATCACGTTCTACAGAGGAGAGGAGGAAGTTACTAAGGCTAAGGAGGGCGAAGAGCTAACGTTTGCAGTTAGTGCAGAGCGTGGCTATCGTATCACAGAGGTTAAGATTGACGATAAGATTTTGGCAACTCCATATAAATATGTAGTTGGTACGACTTCTCCTAAAGTGGAGCTTGCGACAGAAAAGCTTGAGGTTGAGCATACTTACGATAAGATTAGTCTTACAGGTAATGCTACAGAGAAAGGTACTTGGGGCGATAATCACGTTGATTTAGTAAAGAGTGAAACTGACTCTTATACTTGGATTGGTAAAGGTATTAAGCTTAGCCATAAAGGAGGCGGTAATGGAGGAAACTTCAAGATTAAAGCTGACCACGCTTGGGAGCATCAATGGGGTGATTTTATTGTTGATGCAGGCTTAGAGTCTGTTACTGCAAAAAAGACAGAAAACAATTCAACTTCTCCTAATGCACAAATAACAACTAATATAAGTGGAGTCTATGACATTACCTTTAATACAAAGACTTTGTTGTTTACTTATAAAAAGGTTGGGTAATTGTAATCTTAGTTAACTAAAATAAAAAAGGGCATTGTCATTTCGGGCAATGCTCTTTTTTCTTGTTTGCTAAAAGTCCCTATCTTTGCTACAGATAAAGCAATTTAATTGTAGAATGTTATGGGACATTACTTTGGAGGACTCGCTATCAATAGAATTTATAGGAATAAGCTTGATGAACTTGGGCTTTTGCTAGAGCGAGAATTGATATTTGAGGGAGAGATTCCTTTGAGTGAAGCGTTCAAACCGCTTAGCCGAGACTATTGTAATATCTTTTATACAGAGCGAGGGACTTTTCTTTTCCTTAATATAGATATGGCTGATTATCAATATATCTTTGGCGAAGAGGAAACTTTTTCTTTTTTCATTGCTCAGGAGCAGGACACGCATTTCTTTAATCATATTAAGAATGGGAGTATCATTGCTTCGGAATATGTGCTTAATGGTGTCTCGTCTAAGCCAACAGCTTATCAAATGATTACGTCACAGGAAGATATTGTGGATATTAGTGAGAATGCTATCTATAATACTCTGCAAGACATTCTTGGGGAAGATATTCGTGATATTCCTTATAATGCTGTATGCTTTCGCTACCGCCTACAGAAGAAAAAGCCTTGGTGGCAGTTCTGGTAAAAATTCTTGTTCATAGCTTTCTTATTGCTAAGTTATGATGTTCTGATTTGTTGCATTCGGCTAAGTTTGGAAAGAGTGAGGGAAGAGTCAAGAAAGTTTCTGGGAAAACTTTCCTAAATTACACGGAAAACTTTGAAAAGTCTTCGGGGAAACTTTTTTTACAAATTTAAGTCGGTCATAAAGGGTTGATAGGTAGGGGATTAAAAACGTCCTGTGGTTGCGGTCTGCGAGTGTTCCGATTTGTCGTATTTAATCAAAAAAATAAAACCCTCTGTGAGGGTGATTTGTGGTATTAGATATGATTGTATGATATAGGGAGGGCGTTGTCATTTATGGCAATGCTCTTTTGTTTTTATTAGATGTAGTTGTTTGGAGGGTCTGTCAAGGGGTATTTTAGGTCTTTTAGATTAGCATCGTCAATTGTTTCTAAGAAATCTGAAAAATATTTTAGGTATTATAAGTGTTTGATTTTCGGAAAAGTGTGTGTAACTCCGAAGTCTTTCTTTGAAAAATCTTTGGTGAATTATTTG
>PDWI01002288.1_pt1 | contig 46176 bp, 46 predicted proteins | sample 1430891 | NCBI WGS metagenome assembly PDWI01 (sample SAMN01162508, study PRJNA174530) | Oral metagenome, whole genome shotgun sequencing project. | biome: Marine environment; feature: Marine mammal; material: Swab sample of the gingival sulcus; isolation source: swab sample of gingival sulcus...
TTTATGAATGAGCTTTATTTGCCTGATAATGTGGTTGCTTTTAAGGATTTACCGGAGAATGGTTATAATATTTATGCCGAGCTTTTGGTTACAAATGACTTATCTGCTTATTCGGCAGGTGATTTTAGTTGGGTATCAAAATATGGAAATGGTGAATACAGAGGAAAGCTAACATTTATGCAGTTAAATGATTTGTCAGAAAAGGAGGCGATACGTGAAAAGTGGAATGAGGGTGAGATTGTCTTTGTCCCTCATAATCCGAGAGTGCTTGATGATAAAAGTGATGAGTATATTAATCTATTTGACTATTTTAATGTAGAATCCTACCTATACGTAAGAAAATATCTTAGCGAATCGCCAGATGAAGTATGGGAATATGTTTATAAAAACAAAGATGGTGTATTGATAGAGGAGACAATTGAATAGTTTTTTAAATTGTTGCTTATAGATGACCGGCTACTGTTATTGATCCAGTATGGTTAACAGGCGCAATCTCGGGATTGAAAAGTAGAAAGTAGACAGTGGAAAGCAGAAAGCAAAAGCATGGAAAACGTTGGCAGCGCCAACGCAATTATAAGGTTTTAAGCCTTTGAATTTGCCTTTCCTTTCCACTTTACGCTTTCCACTTTCCACTGTTTTTTCAGCTTTAATCTTTCCATTTTATCATTATCTCGAACCAAGCCGAGCGATCTCCATCACAGAAAAGTTCAAATCATTTTGAACTTTTTATTTCATTTTATGACAAATTAGTATTTTTTTAATGATTAATGAAATTTTTCTTGCATTATTTGCTGTATATGTTATGATGATTAGGTAATATTTTACTCATTACAAAGCAAACATGTCAAAAACGCATACTGGGAGGTTGTTTTGGCAATTGACAGAAAAAACATGGAGATCAAAGTAAAGCGTGAATGGTGCAAAGGTTGCGGTATTTGCGTTCATTTTTGTCCTAAACAGTGCCTTGAATTGGACGAACGTGACAAAATTGTGATGGCACGACCGGAAGATTGTATAAAGTGTGGACAATGTGAACAGCGTTGCCCAGACTTTGCTATTTTTTTAGGAGGCAAAGATGAAGCGTAAACAAGTTGTTAAACTGATGCAGGGCAATGAAGCCTGTGTTGAAGGTGCGCTCTATGCCGGCATGAAATTTTATGCTGGATACCCAATTACGCCTTCTACCGAGATAGCCGAAATTTCGGCTCAAAAATTGCCGATTTACGGCGGAAAATTTATTCAAATGGAAGATGAAATCGGCGGCATAGCAGCGGCAATCGGCGGTTCGATCGCCGGCTTAAAATCGATGACTGCTACCAGTGGCCCCGGTTTTTCACTAAAACAAGAAAATATTGGCTACGCGGCAATCGCTGAAATACCGCTGGTCATCGTCAACGTACAGCGCGGTGGTCCGTCAACCGGCTTGCCAACTGCGCCCTCACAAGGTGATATTATGCAGGCCAAGTGGGGCACACATGGCGACCACCCGATTATTGCGGTATCGCCCTGTTCAGTTAAAGAGACTTTTACCGAGACGGTGCGCGCCTTTAACCTGGCCGAAAAATACCGCACGCCGGTCATCTTGTTGACTGATGAGGTGGTCGGTCATATGCGCGAGCGCATTGAGGTGCCGGCGGCTGGTGAGATTGAACTATACGACAGAAAGGTACCGGAACCACAAGACAAAGACAATTATTTGCCCTATAAAGTCGAGGACGGCGAGATTGTCGGCCGACTGGCACCATTTGGTAGCGGCTTTCGCTATCATATTACCGGCCTTTTTCATGATGAAACCGGTTTTCCATCAAACTCGACGGCAAATGCCGAATCGGTTATCAATCACTTGATGTCCAAGATTAGCAATAATTTAGATGACATTGTAAAATACGAAGAATATATGTTGGATGACGCCGAATTTGCCATTATTGCTTATGGTTCAACGGCGCGCAGTGCGCGCAATGCCGTTAATAAATTGCGTGCTGATGGCATCAAGGTTGGATTATTTAGACCGATTACTATTTGGCCGTTTCCGGAACAGCAAATTGTTGAGCTAGCCGCTAAATCAAAATGGCTATTGGTAACTGAAATGAATCTGGGACAAATTTTGGATGAAGTCAAAAGTCTGATCAAAGACGAAACGCCGGTTCATTTCTTGGGCAAGGCAAACGGCGAGGTTATTACGCCACTTGAACTATACAATAAAGTAAAGGAGTTGGTGTAATGGAAAATATAAGTACGCTGGTCAAAGACTATTTTAGAACCGATAAATTAGCTCATATCTGGTGTCCGGGTTGCGGACACGGCGTCATTATGCACGCCATTGTACGGGCGATTAAAGATATCGGTTGGCAAAAAGATGAAGTTGTTATCGTCTCCGGTATCGGTTGCAGTTCACGAGCCCCCGGTTATATGGACTTTAACACCTTGCACACCACACATGGTCGCGCATTGGCTTTTGCCACCGGTATTAAGCTGGCAAATCCCAAGTTAAAGGTCGTCGTCATTTCGGGTGACGGTGATGCCGCGGCAATCGGTGGCAATCATTTAATTCACGCTTGCCGTCGCAATATCGACATCACGACAATTGTCTTTAACAACAATATTTACGGCATGACAGGTGGGCAATATTCACCGACAACGCCGACTGCCGAATTGGGTACGACGGCGCCTTATGGCAATATCGATCCGGCGTTTGACATCGCTAATTTAGCTGCCGCTGCCGGTGCGACTTATACGGCGCGTACAACGGCATATCACATGATGCAAATGACCGGTTTTATTAAAAAGGCATTGGCGCACAAGGGTTTCTCGTTGGTTGAGGCGATCAGCGTTTGCCCGACTTATTATGGCAGAAAAAATAAAAAGGGATCAGCCCCACAAATGATGCAGTGGCTAAAAGATTCATTTATCGATATTAAAGCAGCCGCTAAACTGCCCGACGAAAAGAAGGTGGGCAAGTTTATTATGGGTGAGTTTTGTAATATTGAAAAACCGGAATATACCGAGCAATACGCCAAAATAATTGAACGATTTACTGGAGGAAAAAATGAGAACTGAAATGCGACTGACCGGCTCAGGCGGCCAAGGCCTAATACTGGCCGGCATTATCTTTGCTGAAGCCGCCTTGCTTGACGGCAATAATTCGCTGCAATCGCAGAGTTACGGACCAGAGGCGCGCGGCGGTGCTTCTAAAGCCGAAGTCATTATTAGCAAAGAAGAAATTGACTTTCCAAAAGTGCAGGTACCCAATGTCCTCTTGTCGCTTACACAAGTGGCGTGTGACAAATACAGTTCTGAAATTGCCGACGACGGCATCTTTATTATCGATGAGACCGTTAACGTAGAGGATGTTAAAGCATCTGTTAAACTCTATCGCGTGCCGATTTTAAAGACGGCCGTTGAGGAAGTCGGAAAAAGCATCGTCGCCAATATCGTCGCAATTGGTTTTATTACCGAACTTACCGGCCTAGTATCAAAGGAAAATGTCGAAGCAGCAATCTTAAATCGCATTCCAAAAGGCACTGAAGAATTAAACAAAAAAGCCTTGGAACATGGTTACAAGCTGGCTTTGGCTGTTAAGTAGATACCCGTGCCCGTTTACTATCAGGATATTTTTGATAAAATAGACGCAAATTTTGCAGCGATGAGCAAGGGGCATAAGAAAATTGCCCGGTTTATCAAGGCAGAATTTGATAAAATGCCGTTTTTGACGGCTGCAGAAGTGGCAAAGCTCGTCGGTGTCAGTGAGTCGACCGTTGTTCGCTTTGCCGCTTCACTGGGCTATCGCGGTTTTCCCGGCCTGAAAAAAGCTTTTCGTGAAACGGCACAAAAGCAATTGACGACGGCCCAACGCTTTGAGCTTTCGCGCGATGTCAGAGTTGCCGATAATCAAATTAAGCAGGTGATGCGTTCTGACATCGACAACATTCATCAAACGGCTAACAACTTAGATGTCAAGGTGCTAAAAAACGTTGTAAAGGCGATAAAAAGGGCACAAAAACTCTATATTTTAGGTAGCCGAAGTTCGATTATTTTGGCCGAATATATCGCATTCTATTTAAATTACATTCACGGAGATGTCCATTTACTGTCACGCGGCGCCAATGATACTTATGACGAAGTCGTCAATATCGAGCCAACAGATGTACTAATCGTGTTTTCCTTTCCGCGTTATTCTAATCGCACATTTGAAGTGGTTGAGTTTGCGCGCACACAAAATGCCAAAATTATTGGCATTACCGACAGTACAGACGCGCCGTTGGTTCAGTACAGCGACTATGTTTTGACCGCCAAATATGATATGTCGACTTTTATCGATTCATTTGTCGCGCCGATGAGCCTGGTCAATGCAATTATTTTCACTCTGGCTGCTGAAGCCGATGATAAGCTGTCGCAAAAATTTGACTTATTGGAAAATCTTTGGTCGCTTAATGATGTTTACAAATAATAAAACAACGAGTTTGCAAATCGTAGGCTATTGTGTGGTGGTATTAGTTGTTTTAATGGCGTTAACTATTTTTTCAATGGACAGCAAGCAAGTGCTATCCGATCGCTATCTACTGATTAACCGCAGTTTTCTTACACGCACAAATGACATTATGCTCAGTTTAGCTTTCGATGATAGCTATTATTTAAAAGAGACAGAGATTGTCGAGTTGTTAGCCTCTAAAAATAGTATGACGCTCTATAGTAATCGTTATATCTTGGCTAATCAATTAACCGACTATCAGATAGTAGCGGACAAAATCGATGACAAATTATCTGCTATACTTGCTGTACAGCCAAACACAATACTGATTAACCGGCGTGTTGTTGAGATCAAAATAATAAACGATATGCTAGCTATTCAAAAATGAGGTCATTATGTATCAAATTGCAATAGACGGCCCATCGGGTGCCGGCAAAAGCACTGTCGCCAAGCAATTGGCCAAACAATTAAAAATACTTTATTTAGATACAGGGGCGATGTACCGCACATTAACTTTATTTGCTTTGCAGCGCGGTATTAATGCGATTACGCCGCAAGCGATAATTGACTTATTGCCCGATTTTACTGTTGAGTTTAAGGACGACAAGGTTTACTGCAATGGTTCTGACGTCAGTGATGAAATTCGCTCAACTGGTGTTACAACGCGTGTTTCTGAGGTATCGGCAATTAAGCAAGTACGCGACTATATGGTCGAAGCACAGCGTAAAATTGCCGGTAGTCGCTCTTGTGTACTCGACGGTCGCGATATCGGCACAGTGGTATTGCCTAATGCAAAGTATAAGTTTTTTATTACCGCCTCTGATTTTACGCGCGCCAAGCGCCGTTATGACGAACAGATAAAGCGCGGTTATGATATTACTTTTGAAGAGGTATTAAAGGATATCAGACGACGTGATTTATATGATTCATCGCGCCAGCATGCACCGCTTAAGGTAGCCGATAATTCCATAGTGCTCGATACGACTGATTTAACAGTTGATCAAGTCGTCGCTCAAATATTAGATAAGATAAAAGATGAAACGTAAAATAATCGTGGCGCGACATGCCGGTTTTTGTTCCGGAGTTAAAAATGCTGTTAAAACAGCATTTGACAGTGCCAAACAAATCGATAAAAATAGACCATTATATAGTTATGGTGAACTGATTCACAATGAGGCGGTCAATAATGAGCTGTCTAAATGTGGCGTTAGTGTGATTGATGATTTAGAAACGGCCAATGACAGCACAGTCATTATTCGTTCACACGGTGTTGCCAAGGACGTCTATCAAACTATTGAACGGCATAATAATCAGTTGGTCGATGCCACTTGTGTATTTGTCAAACGGGTGCATCGCATCGTTGAAGAGCAGGCCGGCCAAGGTTATCAAATTGTCATCATCGGTGATGCCAAGCACCCCGAAGTGCAGGGCATTAGCGGCTGGTGCAATGATGCGATTATTATTAACTCATTAGCTGAGGCCAAATTAATAAACTCAAAAAAACCACTTTGCATCGTTGCGCAGACGACATTAAATGCAACCTTATACGACGAAATATCTGAATATCTGGCAGCGCGTTATCGCGATGCTGTTTTTTATAAGACGATTTGCTCGGCGACGCAGTTGCGTCAAGATGAGGCGCGCGAAATTGCCCAAAAAGTCGATTTTATGATAGTTATTGGCGGCAAAAATAGCAGTAATACTAAGAAATTATACGACATATCGAAAAAAATTTGCAAAAAAGCGCAATTAATTCAAAATTTTCGTCAAATTAATGTGAAATTATTGCGAAAATATGGTAATATAGGAATAGTGGCTGGAGCTTCAACTCCAGATTGGATTATAGATGAAGTGATCCGGAAACTAAAAATTGAAGGCGAGGTAGTTATTAATGGAAAATGACAAGACAATGCAAGAACTGTTGGATGCTTATGAAGGTGGTTTCAAAGCGCCACGACGCGGTGAAGTAATCGAAGGTAAAGTCGTAATGGTTAACGATTACGAAGTGGTCGTCAACGTCGGCTATAAGTCCGACGGCATTATCCCAAAAGACGAAGTAAGCGGTTCTGACGAAAAAGCTTTGACAGAAATGTTTGAAGAGGGTCAAGAACTGGATGTTTACGTCTTAAAGACAGATAATGGCGACGGCAATGTGCTATTATCGACTAAGCGTTTGGTTGTCGATCAGGACTTTAAGGATTTAGAGCCGATTTTTGAATCGGGCGAGCCGATTTCGATCGTCGTCAAACAAATCGTTAAAGGTGGCGTAATTGCCTATTACAAAAATGTGCGCGGCTTTATTCCGGCCTCACATCTTTCATTGCGCTATGAAAAAGATACCAACAAGTATTTAGGGCAGACGATGGACGTAAAGGTAATTGAATACGATAAGCGTAAAAAGCGCGCTGTATTTAGCCGCAAAGAAATTTTGCGCGTCGAACAGTCTGAAAAACGCGAACACTTTTTCAATAATATCGAAGAAGGTCAAATTATCGATGGTGTCGTTAAGCGCTTGGCTAACTTTGGCGCATTTGTCGATATCGGCGGATTTGACGGCCTCGTACATATCAGTGAGATTACCTATGGCAGAATTAAGACGCCTAGTGAATTTTTAAAGCCGAATCAAGAGGTCAAGGTCAAGGTATTGCGTATCGATAAAGAAAAAGAAAAGATTTCTTTGTCGATTAAAAAGACCAAACCAAATCCATGGGATGAAGCTGCTGTTAAATATTCAGTTGGTTCAACTCATCAAGGTCGCGTCGTCAATATGACTGACTTCGGTGCCTTTGTTGAATTAGAGCCCGGCGTTGAAGGCTTGGTGCATATTTCGCAAATTTCATTAGAGCGTATTGAAAAGCCATCTGATATTTTAACCGAAAATAGCGTTTACGACTTCGAAGTCTTAGAAATTGACACGATTGAAAAGAAAATCAAGTTATCGCGCAAAGCATTGCTCGATCCCGATGCAACGCTGCCGATGACCAGTGAAGCCACCGAAGAGGCAGAAAGTGCAGACTATCATCCGGAAGTTGAGCAAGATGCTGCACAAGTCGAAGAAACAGTTGAAGAGACTGTCGAAGAAACGGCAGAGGCCGAAGTGGCTGCAGAAGTTAGCGAGACTGTAGCGGAAACCGAAGCGGTAGTCGAGGCGGAAAAAGCCGAGCCAGCTGCAGAAGTTGAAGAAGAATTAGAAAGCACTGAAGAATAATTCTAAATAATTTAGACTAAGATAAACGCCGTATCGATTAGCAGTAAACGATACGGCGCTGTCTTATGTTTGTCACAAAAGTTGCTTTGACAGTTAAGTGTCGAGCAACTTGCTTTAAATGAAATTAAAGCTGATCGACCATATGGCGCAACGCCTGCAGCTCTTTTTGAGAAAGCTGAGCAGCCAAATTATCACTGGTTGCCAAAAAGTCGCTAACCGTTGTCGGATGATTGGTTAGATTTAACAAATAATCTGCCGAAACATTAAAGAAAAGTGCAGCATTGGCAATAAAGTCGGCATCGGGCAGACGCTTGTTGTTCTCATAGCGAGATAACGTCGTTTTGGTCGTACCCAGCTCTTTGGCAAGTGCGTCCAAAGTCATTCTTTTGTTTTGTCTAAGTTGTCTTAAACGGATATAGAATTGTTGCATGGCGTTCTCCTTTATTATATATTAAAACAAAATTGATATTCTATCAAGAGCAATGCCAAAAAATATTTAAAAATATGAGGTTACATGAGTAAAACTACACTAATAGATTATTGGGATGACGTCAGCATTCAATACCAAATGTACATGCAGTCAATCCGACAACTGGCTGATGCCCATGCGCTAGAACACGGTGAAAAGCCGCGCTTTATCATCAAGACCTATGGCTGTCAGATGAATGAACACGATTCTGAAAAAATAAAGGCCATGCTGGTGCAAATGGGTTATCAAGAGACTGAGCAGTTGGAATCGGCACAGATTGTAATTTACAATACTTGCTGTGTAAGAGAAAACGCCGAACTAAAAGTGTTTGGCAATTTAGGTGCGCTTAAGCCACTCAAAGCCAAGCGCAAAGACTTATTTATTGCCGTCTGCGGTTGCATGATGCAGCAGCCCCATATTGTCGAGCAAATCAAAGACAAATACAGTCATGTCGATTTAGTTTTTGGTACCCATAATTTACACGCCTTACCACGGCTTTTGCAACAAGCGTTAGATAGTGAAGACATCTTGGTCGAGGTATGGGATAACGAAAAGGCAATTATCGAGAATATGCCGGTAATTCGAAAAAAGTCGCTCAAGGCATTTGTCAATATTATGTACGGTTGCAATAATTTTTGTACTTTTTGTATCGTGCCACACACCCGTGGACGTGAACGCAGCCGCTTGCCCAAAGACATCATCAGCGAAGTCAAACAATTGGTTGCAGACGGCGTTAAAGAAATTATGCTCCTCGGACAAAATGTCAATTCATATGGTCTTGATTTTGAACAGCCCAATAGCTTTGCCAACTTGCTGACTGAGTTAAATGCAGTAGCCGGCGATTGTCGGATTCGCTTTATGACGCCGCATCCAAAAGATCTGTCGCCAGAACTAATTGTCGCATTACGCGATTTAGATAATGTCTGTGAGTACATTCATCTACCGGTACAGGCCGGCAGTAATCGCCTGTTAAAAATGATGAATCGAAAGTATACGCGCGAGGCGTATTTGCAAAAGGTTGCCGATTTGCGTAACAGCGTCCCTGATATTGGCATTTCAACAGATATTATTATTGGTTTTCCCGGTGAAACCGAAGAGGATATCGATGCGTTGATCGACTTGATCGAAACGGTACAGTACGACTCGGCGTTTACCTTTATCTATTCACCACGCCAGGGGACACCCGCCGCCAAAATGACTAACCAGATCGATGAGGCGGTTAAACACGCGCGCTTTGACCGCATGCTGACGGCGCTTAATACTATGATCATCTCTAACAATAAAAAACTGATTGGTCGCCGGTATCGCGTGTTAGTTGAAGGCACGACGCGCGATGGTCAATATTTGATGGGGCGAACGCGCAATAACAGGGTGATAAATTTTGCTGCATCAGACGATTTACACGGCCAATTTGTCGATGTCAAAATCACCGCAGCGCGCAATTTTTCACTCTATGGCGAATTGTTGAGATAATGGAGATAGCATGGCTAAAATGACGCCAATGATGCAACAATATCATGAGATAAAAGCCCAATACCAAGACTATATTTTATTTTTTCGATTGGGCGATTTTTACGAGATGTTCTTTGATGATGCATTAATTGCCAGTAAGGCGTTGGATATCACACTTACCAAAAGGCAGGCCGGTGGTGGTCAGTCTGCGCCACTTTGCGGTGTGCCTTACCATTCGGCTGACGGCTATTTGGCCAAATTGATCGCACAGGGCTATAAGGTTGCCATCTGTGAGCAGGTCGAAGATCCGGCTTTGGCCAAAGGCATTGTGAAACGTGAAGTTATTCGCCTGGTAACACCCGGCACAGTTACCGATACGGCAAGTTTAGTTGCCGAAGATAATAATTACATTGCTGCCATCGTCTTGTTAGATGGTAACTACGGATTGGCGTATGCCGATATTACAACCGGTCAGATGCTGTTAAAAGATTATGCTTTAACAGATCAGGCGGCGTTGTTCGATCAGATTAAACTAAATAACTTTGCCGAAATAGTGCTGTCGGAATCAGCTGAACAAGATGACCCGTTATTAACTAAGATTAACTCTTTGGGCGTGCCGATTAGTCTGCGTAACAAACGGTTCTTTTCAGCACGGCACAGTGCCGACATCATCGCACGTACCTATGGTAAACACAGCTTGGCCGCTCATGGTATAGTCAATAGCACTGCGCTGGTCAGCGCACTTGGCGGTTTACTCAGCTATATTTTAGAAACTCAGAAAATTGAATTAAGTCACTTTAAGCAGTTAAAATATCTCAAACAACATGACCATTTGGCGATGGATTACTTTACACGCGTCAATTTGGAACTGTTTGAAACGCTGCGCAACAAAGAGCGACGCGGTTCGCTTTTATCGGTGATCGATCGCACTAAAAGCGCAGTTGGCGCGCGCCTGTTAAAGCAGTGGCTAACTTACCCACAAGTCGATTTAACGACTATCTTAGCGCGTCAGTCGGCGGTGAAATATTTTTATGATGAACGCATTATTCGTTCCGACTTAGGCGATTTGTTAGCAGCAATTTACGATTTTGAACGCATTTTGGCCAAGGCAGTCTTTGGCTCACTTAATCCGCGCGATTGCTTGGCACTGCAGCAGTCATTGGCTGTATTACCGACTATAAAGGCCTTGCTAAAGTACAGCGATCAAAAGTTGTTAATGCAAGCGATTGAGCAGTTTGATCGCGTGCAGCCATTGGCTGAAATGCTGGCAGCGGCGATTGCCGAGGAGGCACCGTTCAGCATTCGTGAAGGCGATATTTTTAAGGACGGCTATAATGAAACGCTCGATCAGCTACGTGCCATTAAAACAAATGGTAAAGAGTGGTTATTACAAGTTGAAGCCGATCAACGCGCGGCAACCGGTATTAAAAATCTTAAAATCGGTTACAACAAAGTATTTGGCTATTTTGTTGAGGTCAGCAAGGGCAATGTTGACAAGGTGCCGCAACACTATCATCGAAAACAGACTTTGGCCAATGCCGAACGCTATATTCTACCCGAGCTAAAATCGATCGAAGATAAAATTTTGGGTGCCGAAGAACGCATTGCCAAATTGGAATACAATCTATTTTTAGAAATTAGACAACAGATCGTCGCGGCTGCCGACTTAATTAAGCAGGTGAGTGATGACGTTGCCATCATCGACTGCTTACGGTCACTCGGCGTAGTGGCACAGGCTAATGACTACTGTCAACCGCAGTTTAATCAAGACGGCATTATCGACATCAGCGCCGGCCGCCATCCGGTCGTCGAACAGATTGTCGACGACGCGGCCTTTATTGCCAATCATGCCAAACTCGATCAGGTCGATAATTTAATCACCATTATCACCGGGCCAAACATGGCGGGTAAGTCGACTTATTTGCGGCAAATTGCCTTAATCGTCATCTTGGCTCAAATCGGTTCATTTGTACCGGCTGAGCGCGCCAACCTCTGCCTTGTCGACCGCGTCTTTACCAGAGTTGGCGCATCTGACGATCTCTATCGTGGCCAGTCGACCTTTATGGTTGAAATGCAGGAACTAGCGACTATTTTGCGCTATGCGACGCCCAATAGTTTGATTTTACTGGATGAAATTGGCCGCGGTACGGCAACTTACGACGGCCTAAGTATCGCTTGGGCGGTGGTCGAATACATCGCTAAACAGCTACGCAGCAAGACGATTTTTGCAACCCATTATCACGAGTTAACCGAGCTGGAAAATCTGATCGACGGCGTCGTCAACTGCCTTATTGAAGTTGAACAAGTCGGCGATGATATCGTCTTTCTACGCCGCATCAAACGCGGTAGCGCCGGTCGGAGTTTTGGCATTGAAGTTGCCAAATTAGCCGGCGTACCACTGGATGTCGTAAGGCGTGCTAGGACGATACTTAGCGAACTGGAAGACAGCGATATTACAAAAATTGAACTAAAGCGCAACCAACACAGCGCGGCTGATCAAACGGCAACAAAACAAAGCGCCGCTGAACTGGCAGTCATTAAGCATTTGCGCCAAATGAATGCCGATCAACTAACGCCGTTGGCTGCACTTAATCAACTCGACGCATTAATCAAGCAGGTGAAACAGAATGATTAGACGATTACCGGCCCATATCAGCAACCAAATCGCCGCCGGTGAAGTGATCGAACGCCCGGCGGCCGTGGTTAAAGAACTGGTTGAAAATGCAATTGACGCCGGCGCTAGCCGCATTACAATCGAAATCAAAGAAGCCGGCAAATCATTAATTGCCGTTAAGGACAATGGCTGCGGCGTAGCCAAAGCCGATTTGGCACTGCTATTTGAACGACATGCCACCAGTAAAATCGAAACTTTAGACGACATATACGCGATTGCAACCCTCGGTTTTCGCGGTGAGGCACTAGCCAGCATCGCTGCCGTCTCGCGCGTTGAATTGATTTCACGAACGGCTGATAGCACTACCGGCTACCGCATACAGATTGCCGGCGGACAGTCGTTTCAACCCGATAAAGTGGCGACCAATATCGGCACGTCGATCAGTGTACGCGACCTGTTTTATAACACGCCGGTGCGCTATAAGTTTTTGGCCAGTGAGCGCAGTGAAGCAGCAGCTATTACGACAATTGTGGAACGGCTAATGTTAGGCAATCCGGCAATTCGTTTTCGCTATACTCTGGATGGCAAATTGCTGCGCAACAGCGATGGTGACAATCAATTAATAAACGTTTTACACGCGATATACGGTAGTGATGCCGTTAAAAATATGTTGGCCGTTTCAACCAAAAGTGGACCGGTTAGCGTGCATGGCTATATTTCAAAGCCGGAGTATTCGCGCGGCAGCAGGCGCTATCAAACACTGTTTGTCAATGGGCGTTATGTCGAGTGTGCGGCACTACAAGAAGCGGTCAACCAACGCTATCGCACACTTAACACAATTCATCGTTTTCCGGTTTACGTGCTGCATATTGATTTACCGGCTGATCGCTTTGATGTCAATATTCATCCGGCAAAGATCGAAATAAAATTTCACGACGTCGGCTTAATCGAAAGCATTGTCGGCGATAGCATAGCTCAGTGTCTTGCCGACAACACTTTGGTACCGGCAGTGGCGCTGGGTGACCAACCGACAACAAATGATCAAACGACTGAGAGCAGTAAAATTGAGCAGTATTTTGAACGCTATCAGCGTCATCTAAATCGACCGGAAGTCTATGCGACTGATCCGACCGTTAGCTCATTCGCCGCTGATGATGACGCTGCCTATCAACCGGAACAAGCAGGGCAGGTCGAACAGCCGGCGCTGCCGAATAATATCGAGGCTGCTGAATACTATGATTTATTTACCGATGATGACAGCGCCTTTGCCGAACAAATTGAACTGGAGGGCAAAACATTAGAGCGTGCTACGCATTACGACGGTTTGACCGTTGTTGGCGTGCTGTTTAATACCTATATTATTTGTCAACGCGGTGATAGCGCTTTCTTAATCGATCAGCATGCAGCACATGAGCGCGTCCTCTATGAGCAATTTTTAAGTGATTTTCGCCGTCAGGCGGTAGAGGCGCAATATCTATTAAAGCCCTTTATCTATCAAAGTGATCATCACACCAGTAATTATATTGAGCAATTAGCGGAACAGATTAAACAAATGGGCATTACGATTGAACCGTTCGGTGACTTTACATGGCTGATCAGAAGTGTACCGTCGATTAATGGCTTGCCATTTAGCGAACAAAGCGTAACGGCCATTTTAGATGCAATCGATATTAATCACTGTGAGGCGATCACAGAACATAATTTAAAAGCGATTATCTCGACCGCCTGTAAGGCGGCGGTCAAAGCGCGTGACAAGTTAAGCAATCGAGAAATTTATGCCCTAATTGAGTTATTGCGCACTTATAATCAGCCTTACACTTGTCCGCATGGTCGGCCCATCATTATTGAACTAACGGAGCACGAACTTGAAAAGCTGTTTAAGCGAATCCAATAATCAAATACCGCTAATTATCATAGCCGGACCGACTGCAGTTGGTAAGACGGCGGCGGCCATTGAACTGGCTCAAGCGCTCAATGGTGAAATTGTTTCAGCCGATTCGATGCAAATTTACCGTTCAATGGCGATCGGTACGGCGTTGCCGACCAGCTCTGAACGGGCGGCCGCCGTTCATCATTTGATCGATTTTGTCGATCCGACAAATAATTACAGTGTTGCTCAATATGCCGAACAGGCCCGTGCCGTGATCGCCGATATTGTAGAGCGCGGCAAACAGCCAATTGTCAGCGGTGGTACCGGCCTGTATATACACAGTTTGATTTACGACTTAGATTTTTCTAAAGTGACGCGCAATAAGGCGATTCGAGAGCATTTAAGCGAGCAACTGGCCCAAAACGGCAGCGCGGCCTTACACGCCCAATTAACTGCTTACGACAGTGCGGCTGCCGCCAGAATTCATCCCAATAACAGCCAGCGCGTGATGCGCGCCTTGGAGATTGTGCTGGCCGAAGGGCGCGTTGGCCATTTTGCTGCAGAACGACCGTTTAATTCACTTTATAACTGCAAGTTGTTTGTTTTGACGCGTCAGCGCCAACAGCTCTACGAGCGCATCAATAAGCGGGTAGACATCATGCTACAAGCCGGCCTGGTCGATGAGGTCAAGGCACTTGTTGCGCGTGGTTTAAGCGATGCCAATCAAGCGATGAAGGGAATAGGCTACAAAGAGGTTTATCAATATTTAAATCAGCAAATAAGTTATCAGGCGATGGTTGATTTGCTTAAACGCAATAGTCGGCGCTATGCTAAACGGCAACTAACTTGGTTTAAAAGGTATAAATTTGCCGATTGGATTGATATAACCGGTCGTAATCAAAGCGCATTTGTGGTAAAATATATTAGAACTAATTTTTGCTGATGCCGAAGGGGGATAACTATGAAATCATCTGTCAACTTGCAGGATATCTTTTTAAATCAAGCACGCAAAGAACAAATTCACATTACGGTGTTTTTAATTAGTGGCTACCAGATTAAGGGTTTAGTCAAAGGGTTTGATGCCTACACCATTATAATTGATACAGATGGCAAGCAGCAAATGATCTATAAGCACGCAATTTCAACATTGATACCAACGCGGCCAATTGATTTTTTAGCGGCCGGTAATGAAGAAACGGTTGAGTAATTGACGACCGTTTTAAGCGAGAAGTATCATATTTCCGAGGCGGTACTAACCGCTGCCGCGCGCTGTGAAGCAGCCTTGCAACCGCACTTTGCTGAGATTGATCGCTGTCAGGCGGATAATTTCTACAAAGTGCTGTTTGGCATGCAACAAAACAATTTGGCCGATCGTCATTTTAACTGGACGACCGGCTATGGCTATGACGATCAAGGTCGTGCAGTTGTCGAAAGCATTTACGCTGATATCTTTGGCGCTGAGGCGGCCTTGGTGCGCCCCCAAATCGTCAATGGTACGCACGCCTTATCACTGGGTCTAAATGCAATTTTAAGGCCGGGTGACCATCTGCTGTCAATTAGTGGCCATCCCTATGATACACTGTGGGAAACCATTGGTATCGCGCGTCAAAATGGCGCCAGCTTGATCGAATTGGGCGTTGATTATTCAGCGGTTGAACTACTACCGGATGGCAGCATTGATGTCGCTAAGGCACTGACACAATTGCGTGCCAACACCAAGCTGATTTATCTGCAGCGCTCTAGCGGTTATGCTTTTCGGCCGGCCTTGACCATTGCTAAAATCGGCGAGGCGATCGCTGCAATAAGGGCGGTTGCACCCTCTGTTATCGTGATGGTCGATAATTGTTATGGCGAATTTATCGAACGACGTGAGCCAATTGAGGTCGGGGCTAATTTAATCGCCGGTTCATTGATTAAAAATCCGGGTGGTGGTTTAGCCTTAACCGGTGGTTATTTGGCAGGTGACAGTCAGTTGATAGAGCAGTGCGCCTATAAATTAACCGCACCGGGCATTGGCGCTGAATGTGGACTGACCTTTGGTCAAAATAGAAATGTTTTACAAGGGCTTTTTCGGGCGCCTGACACGGTTGCTGCAGCGCTGAAAGGGGCGTTGTTTGCCGCTAAATTATTTGCCGATTATGGTTACAGCGTAACCCCACATTGGCAAGAGCCGCGCAGCGACATTATTCAAGCCATTCAATTGGGCGATAAAGCACAAGTCATCGCCTTTTGTCAGGCAATTCAAAAGGTGGCACCGGTTGACAGTTTTGTCTCACCGCAACCTTGGGATATGCCGGGCTATGATGTGCCGGTTATTATGGCAGCCGGTGCCTTTGTGCAGGGCTCATCGATCGAATTAAGTGCCGATGCACCAATGCGCCAGCCCTATACCGTCTATTTACAGGGTGGCTTGAGTTATCAGCACAGCAAATTGGGCGCAATGTGCGCCCTACAAAGTGTGTTAGATTTGACTGTTTAATTTGCTTTTGCTTAGAGTTTTCGGAAAACGCCTTTGACAAGTCCTAAAATTTCGACATTGTCGACATAGATAGGTGCCATTGCATCATTTTCCGGTTGTAGTCTAAAGCGATTTATTTCTTTATAGTAAGTTTTTACCGTGGCGCTATCTTCGATCAGCGCCACCACCATATCGCCGTTATCGGCGTTTTTTTGTTGCTTAACCAAGACGTAATCGCGGTCGTAAATGCCGACGTTGATCATACTATCACCCGATACGCGTAAGATAAAATAGTCGCCCTGACCGACAAAGTCGATTGGAATGGGGAAGTAATCGTCATATTCCTGATGTGCTAAAATCGGCTGACCGGCCGTTACCTTGCCGACGATCGGAATATTGGCAACTTCCGGTGCCGGAAACGGAATGACATTGTCCGTATCAGCTTGGTATAGACCGGAGGGGCGCAATATCTCAATCGAACGCGGCTTTGTTTTATCACGTTTGATATAACCCTTTTTTTCCAGTCTTTCTAAATGGCCATGTACCGTCGAAGTCGACTTCAGACCGACCTCTTGACAAATTTCACGCACCGCCGGAGGAATATTGCGTTCCGCCACCTTGCGTTCAATAAAAGCCAGTATTTCTCTTTGTTTATCCGTTAAATCAGTCGCCATAATGACCTCCTTTAAATCCATATTAACACAAAAAAATAAAAAAATCAAACATAAGTTCGCTATTTTAGGTAAGCCATGAATAGTTCTAAAAAAACCAAAAAATATAAGTTTAACGGCAAGCGGTTTCTCAAGAGTTTAACACTGAGCGTTGTAATGCTGCTGTTAATTGTGACGATAATGAGTACAACCGGTCAATTGTTCAGTAGCGCCTATAAGGTACAGCGTTATGACGAGTACGGCGTGCGCGAGGGCGATACACTGTGGTCAATTGCCCAATCATATGACGAAGATTACGATGATATTCGCTACTTTATCTACCAAATTAAAAAGGCCAATGACCTGCAAAGTGATTATATCGTGCCTGGGCAAGCCTTAAAAATTCCGCGAGGTGAGTAATGAAACAAGTATTTAATCAACAGATTATCAGAAATATTAGCGCCATTGTCAAGCGCGCCTGCTATGCGGAAAACAACGTCTTTGGTTCAGGCGTATGGGACAACCACATCATCAGTGTAATGATGTACGCCGATGCGTTGGCTGTACAAAACGGCGCCGATCGCGAGGTTTGCGCACTGGCGGCACTGCTGCACGATTATGCCGGCATTTACGACTATAAGTATTATGAAGATCATCATATCCACAGTGGCAAAGCAGCGCGTTATCTATTGACATACTTCAATTATCCAAATGACAAGATAGAAAAAGTAGTCGATGCCATTTTTACACATCGCGGCAGCAAAACCTTTACCTATAATAGTATTGAAGGGGAGGTGCTTGCCAATGCCGACGCACTGGCTCATTTCTTTGAATACGAGTCGCTGCTTACATATGCCAGCAAACAGCGCCAGCTATCGCCGCAGCAAAGTCAGCAATTTGTGCGCGCTAAAATAGAGCGCAGCTATCGCAAGATGAGTCCGGCGGTGCGCCAAATGGTCAGTCAACAGTATCAATTGATTAATAATAGCTTACTGATTGCTTCTTAAAAAGTCGCGTTTCAATCGTAAACGCGACTGAGCAATAACTCGGCGGAGCAATTGCTTACTCTTTATCGAGCAATTCATAATTTGCTAGAATATCGCGCTTGGCATTTTTGCGGTGAGCGGCATAGAGCTGTGTTGTTGTGATATTATCGTGATCGAGCAGATTTTGCACATCGTAAATTGAAAAGCCAAATTCAATCAGTGAAGATGCCGCGGTAGCCCTCAATTTGTGAGGGCTATAGCCTTTGTCGCGACTGGTGTTGAGGGCAATCGAAGTGTATTTTTTTACCAATTTGCGAATGGCGCGTATTGTCAGGCGAGAACCCTGTAATGATAAAAATAGCGCATCTTGATCTTTGGCTTTTAGTTCTAACTTATTTCTTTCGTACTGTAAATAGTCGTCAATTACTTGTTTGGCGCTTTGATTAATTGGCATAATGACTTCTTTGCCGCGCTTGCGATAAATTGTAAATTCTTCTCTGGAAAAATTAAAAGTCGACAAGTTGAGTTGTTGCAATTCGGTTAGGCGCAGACCATAGGTGGTAAACAACACCAAAATGGCCTTGTCGCGATATTTGGTTTTTTCCCAGTAGACTTTTTCGTGGTCAGTTAAACTTTCGCCTAATTCAACCGCCCGAATCATCGTAGCGACTTCTTCAATTTGCAAGCGCTTTATTGCATCGGGTTGCGGTTTGGGTAGTTTTATCGGATTAAAGCCAATTGTTATATCTTCTTTTAGCATTTCTTCGCGATAGAGAAACTTAAAAAAGACACTAAGTGCCGATTTTTTTCTGGACAGCGAGCGATTGCGGTTTTCCATTATATAGGTTGCACCGTTTTTTTCTAATTCATAGTGAGCGCAATAGTCACCGATAAAACGGTTAATATCCTTAGCTTTAATGCTACGCAGTTCTTTTAGGCTGACATCAGCAATGCTTTCGGCGCGCGTTAAAAGCGTTTCAACTACTAAATAGCGAAAGAAAAAATGTAGATCAGACAAATAAGCGTAACGCGTCGTCAAAGCGACACCGTTTTTTAAGTAGACAAAATAGTCGTAGAGAAAATCGGGAAAATCTGCCTCTAATTCGCGGCAGCGGTCTTTTAAGTTGCTTTCGGCTGCGACGATATTATCTGGTTTTGCTGTTTTATTATGGATAATTTTCTTTTTATTCATTTAAAACCTCATCTACAGCCACTTTATCGCTCTTAAATAGATTATAAAGGAAAATACCGCTGATGACAATTGCAATACCGAGTATTTTTGGTGCCGTAAAGCCTTCGTCAAATAAGAAATAGGCCAATACCGTACCGATAATTGGTTCGCCTAATACTGAAACAGACAGTGTTTTTGATGACACGACTTTAAGCGACTTATTGAGCATACTATGTCCAAGCAGGGTAGGGATAATCGCCAATGCCAGAAAAACCAAATAGTTCAGCTTATCTCTGACGATAAAAGCGCCGGGAAAAGCAATTGCCGTTAAGGCCACTAAAAAAACTGCGCTGCTACTATAAACGATAAAAGTATAGATTTCATTAGAAACTTCGCGCCGGCTAAAATCGCCAATAAACAAATAGATGCCAAATAAAGCGGCTGACAAGATGGCGAATAAGTCGCCACTAAAAGCGTGGCCGGAGGCATTGCTGTCAACATAGGCCAATAACATACTACCGATAATCGTTATGGTGATTGCAATTAATTGATAAATGCTAGTGCGCTCATTTTTAAAGACGCGTGCTAAAACGACCAGTAGTATTGGATGTAGATTGACCAAGACCGCCGCGCTAGCCACGCTGGTTAATTGAATGGCGTAAAACCATGTAATAAAATGTAGTGCCAGCACAACGCCGTTAATTATTGAAAGTTTTAAAGTGCGGCCTGAAACGTTTTTAATGGCAATCAACTTTTTATTAAACATGATTGCCATAAGAATCGTAACGGTAATCATGCGATACAAAGCAATCGTCAATGGCTGCACAGTGGCATAGCGCGTAATAATTGGTGAAAGCGATATGCCGAAGATGCCAATAACTAAATATATGTAGTATTTTTGTTTCATGGTTAAGTTATTTTACAACTATTCCCAAAATAGATATTTAAGGAATAGTTACATTACCCCTATACGTTTAATTCTACTGTCGTGTTAAGATGCTCACTATGTTGTTCGATAATCGGTTTAATCTGTTGTGCGATAAATGTTTCGACTTGCTGAGCGGCTAAGCCGCAATAACGCGATGCGTCTAGCAACGCCGCAATATCGCTTTCAGAAATATTAAACGTCTTGTCGGCGACGATACGCTTTAATAAATCGTTGTCAGCGCCATCTTGTTTGACGCCTGCGGCACTTTGCATCGCCAGCTGTCTGATGCGCTCGTGCAGTGCTTGACGGTCGCCGCCCCTTTTAACCCCTGCCATAATGATATTTTCAGTCGCCATAAAGGGCAATTCCGCCCTAATGTGTTTTTCGATGACTTTGGGATAAACAACCAGACCCTTTGTTATATTTGTGGCGATATCCAAAATGCCATCGATCGCTAAAAAGCTTTCCGGCAAACTGATACGACGATTGGCCGAATCATCAAGGGTGCGCTCAAACCATTGGCTCGACATCGTCATCATCGGATTGGCCATATTGGCGATGACTAACCTTGCCAAAGCGGCAATTCGTTCACAGCGCATTGGATTGCGCTTGTATGCCATTGCCGAAGAACCGATTTGCTTGTTTGCAAAAGGCTCTTCAATTTCCTTAAGATGTTGCAGTAAGCGCAGATCATTGGTCATCTTGTGCATGCTTTGGGCAATGCCGGCAAGTACGGCGCTAATCCTGCTATCGATTTTACGGCTGTAGGTCTGGCCGGTTAACGGTATGCTATTGGCGATACCAAGCTTTTGGCAAACCAATTTGTCGAGCTGGGCAACCTTGTCGGCATCGCCATCAAATAATGCTAAATAACTGGCTTGCGTGCCGGTTGTTCCCTTTGTGCCACGCAAATAGTAACCACTTAGCAAATTGCTTAAATCATTATAGTCAAGCCATAAATCTTGTAGCCAGAGCGTCGCCCGCTTACCGACTGTTGTTAGCTGAGCCGGTTGAAAATGGGTGTAACCAAGTGTCGCCAAATCCTTATAAGTTAAGGCAAAATCGCTTAAGTTTTTCATGACGGCGACCAGCTTAAGCTTAATCAATTGTAGCGCTCGGTACATGATCAACAAGTCGCTGTTGTCGCCGACAAAGGCCGAGGTGGCACCTAAATGAATAATCGGCTTAGCTTTGGGACATTGCTCGCCAAAGGCATGCACATGGCTCATCACATCATGGCGCATTTCCCTTTCAAAGCGGCGCGCCACATCATAATTAATATTATCCAAATTGGCGCGCATTTCAGCCAGTTGTTGTTCACTAATATTTAAGCCCAACTCGCGTTCGGCCTCTGCTAAAGCCAACCAACAGCGCCGCCAGGTCGAAAACTTATTATCGTCCGAAAACAGTTTGGACATTTCCGCGCTGGCATAACGAGATGTCAGTGGATTTTGATACATATTAGTCATAACAAGCCCTTTCTTATTATTTGGCCATGCAACAGTGGTAGAATTTTTTTCAATCGTTGAGCTGCCTATAACGCTAAAACGGAATTGAATCAAATCTGAGCCAATTCCGTTATATTGCTATTTTGCGTACTCTACTGACCTGGTCTCTCGAATCATGCTGACCTTAATTTGGCCGGGATAATCGAGCTCTTCTTCAATGCGCTTTCTAATATCGCGTCCGAGCAAGACCATTTCGTCATCAGATATTTTCTCCGGTACGACCATAATGCGAATTTCGCGTCCGGCTTGAATGGCAAACGATTTATCGACGCCATCGTATGAATTAGAGATGTTTTCTAAGCCCTCTAGCCGCTTAATATAGGTGTTAAGCGTTTCACGCCGTGCACCCGGTCGCGCTGCCGACAATGCATCAGCCGCCGTGACTAAAATGGCTTCGATGGTTTCCGGTTCATAATCGCCATGGTGCGTACTCATGGCATGAATGACGGCCTTTGATTCCTTGTAGCGCTTTAACAGATTCATGCCCAACTCGACATGTGTGCCTTCCAGTTCTTGGTCGACAGCCTTACCGATGTCGTGTAGCAGACCGGCTCGCTTGGCAATTCTGGTGTTAACGCCTAGTTCGGCGGCCAAGACAGAGGATAATTCAGCGACTTCAATCGAGTGTTTTAAGACGTTTTGACCATAGCTTGTACGATAGTGTAAACGCCCTAATAATTTTACTAATTCCGGATGCAGGTTGTGAATGCCGACTTCAAAGGTGGCATTTTCGCCATACTCCTTCATTTTTTGTTCAACTTCTTTTTTGGCTTTGCCAACCATTTCTTCGATGCGCGCCGGGTGAATACGACCGTCTTGAATTAATTTTTCAAGCGCAATACGTGCTATTTCACGCCGCACCGCGTCGAATGATGAAAGAATAACCGCCTCCGGTGTGTCGTCGATAATCAGATCGACGCCGGTCAGCGTTTCGAGTGCTCTAATATTGCGACCCTCGCGCCCGATAATTCGCCCTTTCATTTCATCATTGGGCAAATCGACAACCGAAACCGTTGACTCCGAAACGTGATCGGCCGCAGAGCGTTGAATGGCAATCGAAATAATCTCTTGCGACTTTTGTTTGACAGTCTGTTGAATATTATTTTCTGCCTCTTTAATTAATAAGACCGATTCGTGCTTGATTTCTTTTTCTAAATCGCGTAATAATTGCTTTTTGGCCTCTTCCTGACTTAAGCCGGAAACGCGTTCCAACTCGCGCAGGTGACGCTGTTCTAAATCTTGTAAAGACGATTCTTTTTTGTCTAGTGAAGACTGCCTTTTGTTTAACGATTCTTCACGACGATTCATCTTATTAGTGCGGTTTTCCAGTTGTTCTTCTTTTTGAATGTTGCGCTTTTCCAGCGCTTGAATTTCACTTCTTCGACTCTTGCTTTCCCTTTCTAATTCCAATCGCATTTGGTAGATTTCATCTTTGGCTTCAACCAGTTTAGCTTTCTTTTCAGATTCGGCAGCTTGTTTAGCATTGGTAATAATTTCAGCCGCGCGCACTTCGGCACTTTTCATTTTGGCTTCCGACGACTTTTTTCTTATCGTATAGCCAGCAAAAATGCCGATAGCGCCAAATATAACTGCCAGCGCGATCATAATTAGAACTGTTGTCATGTCAATTGGACCCATTTCATTTCCCCCGTTCTAATTGTTTTTCAAAAAAATAAGACCGTGTCCGGTCTCATGTGCACAACAAAATCGTTCACATGTATCAAAGTGATTGAGTATCTTAATCTAGTTGGAATAGTCGCTCTAAATTTTTTATAAAGGGTTATTCACATCTATCTTAAAAACCAGAGCGGCGCCCTGCGCTTTACAAAACGCCACTTGTCTTCATTCAGTGATACGAACCGTACATCTAATTTTACCCTCTATCTGTAAGGCTGTCAACAGACCAACCGGATTTTAACCAAAAAATATAGAGTAAGTATTTAGCCGCTATTTTTCTTCATCATTTTCTGTGGTTACATCGATTTGATAATGCATTTTAACTAATTTTTCGATTTCGTCATAGACCGCCTCATTTTGAGCGAGGTATTGCTTGACATTTTCTCTACCCTGCCCCAATTTTTCGCCGTTATAGCTATACCAAGCGCCGGCTTTTTTGATAATTTCGGCGTTGACAGCGGCATCGAGTGTACTGCCTACCTTTGAAATGCCTTCGCCATACATAATGTCAAACTCGGCAATTTTAAAGGGCGGTGCTAACTTGTTTTTGACCACTTTAACGCGCGTGCGATTGCCCAATATGGTATCGCCTGATTTGATCGATTCAATCCGTCTGACATCAAGTCGCATCGAGGCGTAAAACTTAAGCGCATTACCACCGGTTGTCGTTTCAGGGTTGCCGAACATAACGCCAATCTTCATACGCAATTGGTTGATAAAGACCACCGAACAATTTGATTTATTAACTAAAGCGGTCAATTTTCTGAGTGCCTGTGACATCAGACGGGCCTGTAGCCCCATATGGCTATCGCCCATTTCACCGGTTATTTCGGCCTTTGGTACCAAGGCGGCAACTGAGTCGATAACGATAATATCGACGGCGCCACTTCTCACTAAGGCATCGCAGATTTCAAGCGCTTGTTCACCGGTATCGGGTTGCGAGACGATCAGTTCGTCAGTATCAACACCTATTTTTCGGGCATAAATCGGATCGAGCGCGTGTTCGGCATCGATAAAGGCGGCAACGCCACCGGCCTTTTGTGCCTCGGCGATAACGTGCAATGATACCGTCGTCTTACCGGATGATTCCGGCCCGTATATTTCGATGATTCTACCTTTGGGAATACCGCCAATGCCGAGTGCGATATCGATTGCCATACAACCGGACGAAATTACGTCCATATTCATTTTAATCGCATCATCACCAAGGCGCATAATCGCGCCTTTACCGTATTGTTTTTCAATTTGGCTCATTACCGTTTCGAGCGCTTTTTTTCTTCCGTCCATGACTACCTCCATAGCGAACATTTGTTCTTTTTATATTATAAGTCTTTTGTGGCTTAAAATCAAGTAAAAAAAGTGAATATTGGCAACTAAAATGCAAATTGCACACTGCTTAGATTATTTGTCTGCCAATAGATCATATACCGCTTTAAGGGCGTGCTGAGTTGCATAATACTGATTTTTAGCACGATTGCGCTTAAAGCGATGTTCAAATACAGTAATGTTCTGTCGCTCGGCAACTGCAATATATACGAGGCCAACCGGTTTGTCGGCAGTACCGCCGCTTGGACCGGCGATGCCGGTTATTGCCACGCCAATATCACTGCCGGTTCGCGTGACCAGCCCACTGGCCATTTCACGGGCGGTTTGCGGCGACACTGCGCCATAGCGTGCTAACGTCGCCTCGCTGACGCCCAGTTGACGCACTTTTTCAGCATTGCTATAGCTGACAATGCCGCCGACAAAGGCCTGGGAGGCGCCGCTTACCGCCGTTAATTCCGCCGCTAAACGACCGCCGGTACAACTCTCTGCCGTGCTGATTGTCAACCCTGCTCGCTTTAGTTTAGCGATGACGACTGCAGCTAAAGTCACTTCTTCAGTTGCATAAATTAAATTGGCCAAGCGCTGTTTGATTTGTCGATAAACCGGCGCTACAAGTGCCTTTGCCTCCGCCGGTTCATCGGCATAGGCCGTTAAACGCAGAGTAATAATCGCTTGATCGATGTAGATGCCGACGCCGACGTCTTGGGCAGTAATATCGGCAATGGCAGCGTCGATCGTCGATTCACCGGCGCCAAATAATTTGACGATGGCTTCGTATTTGTGCTTGCCACTGCTCAGACACTGATCGACCAAGCCCGCCAAGACGTGTTTCATTTCATTAGGTGGTCCGGGCAGTGCCGCAATGGTCAATTGCCCCTTGCTGACACAAAATCCGTCCGCCGTACCTAGTTGATTGACGATAATTGCCGCACCGCTTGGAAAATAAGTCTGCTTATAATTATTGTCGCTTAGTCGAGCATTATAGCGCTTAAAACGGTCGATAAGTCGCCGTTCGGACGCTTCGTTTTTTACTAATGGCAAATCTAAAAATTGACTGATCAACTGACGTGTAATATCATCACGGGTTGGTCCCAGTCCGCCGGTTGTAATGATTAAATTGACGCGTTCCGACAAAAATTGCAGCGCATCACTGATATGCCCTGCACTGTCATCACAACTTAAATGATAATCGACTCGGTAGCCAATGCTGTTGAGTGCGCGCGTAATATGCTGAGCGTGGCTATTGAGCGTGTGACCGCTGACTAATTCGGTGCCGATGTTTAAAATGGCGGCGCACATTTGCATCATAGATTTAATTTCCTCCAATTATTAAGCGTATAGGCAACGCCGGAAACCACTGTCATAATCAGCGCGCTGTACAATAAAATCATATCCAGTGGGAAACCGATTAGCGATGCCGGATAATTATTTAAGATAACGGCCGGAATAGCCAACATTTGCAATACGGTTTTAATTTTGCCAAGTGGACCGGCTGCCAAGACAACGCCCTCAGAGGCGGCGACCATACGCAGCACATCGATAAAAAAGTCGCGTGCGATAATGACGATGACCAGCCAACCGGGAATATCGCCCAAGTCGACCAAGGCAATCAATGCGGCAACCACCAGTATTTTATCGGCAACCGGATCGAGCAATTTACCCAATTTGGTAATTTGATTGTAATTGCGCGCAATATAACCGTCAGCAAAGTCGCTAACGGCGGCAATTACAAATAAAACAAAGGCAATTAGCCGACCTTGCGGCCAGTCGCTGTAGATAAAATAAACGAAAAAAGGCACCAGAATAATGCGAAATATAGTCAATTTATTTGCTGTATTCAAGATAGTCCCCCATCACATCAAACTCTAAATAGTCATTAATGGAAACGTCGACATATTGGCCAATCTGTAAGACGTTACCCTGCGTGTGCACATAACAAATCCCGTCAATTTCCGGCGCGTCGTAGGCCGTGCGTCCGGCGTATAGCTTAGCCGGCTCAATCACTTCATCAATCAAGACTTGTAACGTGCGGCCAACCTTGGCAGCTTGTAATTGCTCCGAAATATCCTGTTGTACGGCCATTAAATAACTGAGCCGTTCGTCGGCTAGCTGATCGGATACGCGATTGGGCAGCGCATAGGCCGGCGTATTTTCTTCTAACGAATACTTAAATGCGCCCAGTCGATCAAACTTTACCCGCTTGACAAAATCGATTAATGCGTCAAAATCTGCCGCCGTTTCACCGGGAAAACCGACGATAATCGTCGTGCGAATCGCGGCGTCTTGACAATGGCGTCTGATCGATTGAATGACTTGGCTAATTTGCTGACTATTGGTATTGCGATGCATCATTTTTAATACACCGTCGCTGGCGTGCTGTATCGGTATGTCAAAATAATTTACCACTTTATCGAGGGCGGCAATGCCGGCGATCATTTCATCGCTGAGTATATCGGGATAGATGTATTGTAATCGCAACCATTTGATACCGCTGATGGCATTTAATTGACCTAACAAATCGACCAGTTTATACTGACCGTACAGATCGATGCCATAGCGCGAAGTATCCTGTGCAATTAAGATGATCTCGCTAATGCCGGCCGCTACCATTTGCTTGGCCTCGGCGACAATCTGCTCGATGCGCCGCGAGCGATAACGACCGCGCAATTTTGGAATAATACAATAAGTACAACGGTTATCACAGCCCTCGGCGATTTTTAAAAATCCGGTTACGCCATCAGACTGAAAGCGACGGGTCGTCAATTCGGGGGTTATCCGATCGGCGCTGTCAATCTTTAATAAAACGCGTTGTTTATCGCGCAACAAGGCGACAATTTTGGCAATCTCTAAAAAAGTCGTCGTACCGACAAAGGCGTCAACTTCGCCTATTTCGGACGACAACTCATCGGCATAGCGCTGTGCCAGACAGCCGGCCACAATAAAAAACTGACAATTACCCTCTGTTTTATACTGTAACAATTCAAAGATACAATCGAGCGATTCGCGCTTGGCATCTTCGATAAAACCACAGGTATTGACGACGATAATGTCGGCCTCAATCGGATCGGTGACCATAATGTGCTCAGCGTCATCCAGCGCGCCCATCATCAGCTCGGAATCGACCTGATTTTTTGAGCAACCCAGCGTTTCTATATAATATCGATATTGCATTATTGATCTGCCATTTCGTATTCTTGCCAAGTTACCAACACTTCACGCGGCTTAGAACCGCGCGATGGGCCAATTACGCCACGCGCTTCAATTTCGTCAATCATGCGTGCCGCCCGATTGTAGCCAATGCGAAATTGGCGCTGCAACAGTGAAGTTGAGGCCTTTTCAGAGCGAATGACAAATTCAATCGCCGCACTTAATAATTCGTCGACATCGTCTTGATTATCCGTCTTCATATTAAGGGCAACATCGTCGAGTGACACTTCGTCATAGTGTAGTTCGCCATCGACCTCGCCCTTGACAAACGATACGACCGATTCGACTTCTTCTTCCGAAATAAATGACCCCTGCACGCGCAGCGGTTTAGCGCGGCCAACCGGATAGTAGAGCATATCGCCCTTGCCGAGCAGTTTCTCGGCACCGGCCATATCGATAATGGTGCGCGAGTCAACTTGCGATGACACCGAAAATGCGATACGCGACGGAATATTGGCCTTAATAACACCGGTGATGACATCGACCGATGGTCGCTGTGTTGCGACAATTAAGTGAATACCGGCCGCCCGTGCCATTTGCGCCAAGCGGCAGATGGCATCTTCAACTTGATTAGGCGCCACCATCATCAAATCGGCTAATTCATCGATAATTACCACGATGCGCGGCATCACGCGCAGTTCGTCGTCGCCAGTGGCCTTTTTATTAAAGCTATTGATATCGCGCACGCCATTTTCAGCAAATTGATTATAGCGTTCGGTCATTTCTTGAACGGCCCAATTAAGCGCAATCGAAGCCTTTTTAGGGTCGGTTACAACCGGTAAAATAAGATGTGGTATGCCATTATATACATTCAGCTCAACCACCTTTGGGTCAATCATTAAAAACTTAACTTCGTCCGGTTTAGCATTAAATAATATACTGGTAATAATCGTATTGACGCAGACACTCTTACCCGAACCGGTCGCACCGGCAATCAATAAGTGTGGCATCTTTGCTAAGTCGGCAACGATTGGCTGGCCGGAAATCCCCTTGCCCAGCGCAAAGCGAATCAGCGATTTGGCAGTGCTATAGTTGTCGGTTTCAATGACGTCGCGCAAAGTGACAATTGACGTGTCCTTATTGGGCACTTCGATACCGATCGCCGCCTTGCCCGGAATTGGCGCGACGATGCGCACGCTGGTCGCCGCCAGATTTAGTGCAATATCATCGGTCAAATTGACGATTTTACTGACCTTTACACCGGGGCTCGGCTGTATCTCAAAGCGCGTAATCATCGGTCCCCTGCTAACCTGAACGACGCGGGCGTCAATTTTAAAATCGTTCAAGGTTTGTTCTAATAGTTTGGCCTTATCTAAAATGGCTTTATTATCTTTATCAGAGCGCTCGCGCGTACCAAAGTTTAACAGCGTGGTGCGCGGAATGCGGTAGTCGTCGTACGATTTTTCGACTTGATGGCTAATCGTCGTTTCGACGGCGTCAACCTCGGCGTGGCTGATAACGGCATTTTCTTTTTTGATGGCCTTTAAATCCTTAATCGCCGTGGTCCCGTCGCTTGTAGACGCAGTCTTACCGGCGTTAGAACTTGCCGTTTGATCGACGGTAGAGGCACTTGCTTTCTTGTGCGGTTTCGTTGGCTTTGCAGCCGTGACAGGCTCTTTAACCGCCTCAAATGGTTTGCGGCGATCTTCGTAGTCGACAATCGTAATACTGCCATAGGCGGTTTCGCCCTGCTGATCGACCACCTCAGTGCGTTTTGCAGCCTGTGCCTTACTATTGTCGCCGTCAATTAAATCTTCTTCAGCACTGTCTTCAGAGACTAACTCCTCCGAAAAATCAGCGGTTTTTAATAAGTCGATAATATTCTTTTTATCCTCGGTAAGCGGCAAATTTTGATCGTTGCGGCGCAGTTGTTCGACGCTGTTTTTAATGGCACCACCGATTTTTTGATTAGTTGCCACAGCCGATTGACCCAGTTTTTGACCGATGATACTGGGCGTGATATTTAAGGCAAAAATGCCAAATAACATCAATGCGGTAATAATGACGATAATGCTGCCCCAGTAGCCAATCGAACCGTAAATCAATCCAAATATCAACTGACCGATAACGCCTAAACTGAGCAGCAATTGTCCGCTGCTGTAGGCATGTGTAATACCGCCCGGTGAGAAAATATCTGATGGATTGTGTTCCAGCATAACCAGACCCATGCCGACGATCAGCGCCAAACTAAGAAAAGCGGTTGCAGCGTAAACCCGCCGACGATAAGCGACTAAATTGGGATTAATGGCCACAAAGACACAGGCAAAAAAGGCAATCGGAAAGAAAAAGGCATAATAAGATAACAGACCGGTCAGCATACTTCGTATAAAAGCGCCCACAAAACTGGTGGCATCGCTAAATAGCGCCAAGCTGATAAAAAGCGTTAGCGCCAATAGCATTGTCAATTTTACTTCATAGCGTAGCGGCGATGACTCACTACTTTTTTTCGCGCGACCGGTCGTCGTCTTTTTAGTTTTTGTCTGCGGACGCTTTTTTTTAGTCTTAGCCATTTATTACTTCCTCGTCAATCAGCAGCGATTCCAATTGGTCAAATGATTCAATCGGCGGTAAATCACGCAATGTTTTTAAGCCAAACTTTTTTAAGAAAAACGGCGTTGTGCTATAGAGATTCGGCCGACCGATTTGATCTAATTTACCGGAAATCGTAACAAAATTTAATTCGATCAAACTCTGTAGTGAGCGATCTGAACCAACGCCGCGTATCGCCTCGATTTCCAATTTGGTAATCGGTTGGCGATAGGCGACGATCGCCAGCACTTCCAGTAAGCTGGTCGATAAACCACGTGAGCGCTCTGACTTGAACAATTGCTCAACCGTATCAGACAGTTCCTGCTTACTGGCCAACTGAATCGACTGGTTGACCTCGATCAGCTGAATGCCGTGCGCCCCGTTTTGATAGTTAATTTTCATACGTTCGACAGCGCGTTTCAAAGTCTCATTATCGACGTCGAGCAGCTGTCCAATTTTTTGATAGGAAAGCGCGTCGCCCCAGGCGAATAACAGCGCTTCAATTTTCATTATTAATTCTTTACTCATCTGTTTCTTTCTCAATAATTATTTCGGAAAATGATTCGGTTTGATAAATGCGTAGTCGCTTGTCGCGCAAAAATTCGAGTAGCGCCAAAAAAATAATAACCACTTCCATTTTATCATGTGCCGTGCTAACCAACTGACTAAATGACCACTTATTGCGTTCTGCAAAGCGCGCATCGAGATAAACCAATTTTTGCTCAACGGTATATTGATCGCGCGCCAGCTTATCAAAGTATTCGCGCCGATTGGTATCATAACGCGGCATGCGCCGAATCACCTCATTGAGCGCTTCAACCAACAGTGCAACTTCGATATCAGCCAAATCATCACCACTTAAAGTCGAGCGAAAGCGCTCGACTTCATTAATGCGTTGCATACGCATGCCGGCAAAGGCGGCGTGTTGTTTTTCAAGCTGCCCGGCAGCGTCTTTGTAACGTTTATATTGTAATAGTCGCTGAACCAAATCATAACGCGGGTCATCTTGCGAAATTTCATCACCCTGCTCAGTATTGTGAATTGGCAACAGCATCTTTGACTTGATTTCCAGCAAATGTGCCGCCATAACGACAAATTCACTGATGTCGTCGATCTGATTGTGCTTAACCTGCTCTAAGTAGGCCAAAAACTGCTCGGTTATTAAATTAATGGGTATATCGTAAATGTCGATATCATTCTTTTCTAATAAGTGCAAAAGCAGTTCAAGCGGGCCTTCAAAACTCGGCAAGACGAGATTTAACTGATAGCTCATAAATCACCTAGTCGTATTTAATAATATCATCGTGCTTGACAATGGCCTTAATTAAAAGCGGTGCCTGACAGGGCTGTTCAACGATTTCAATCGCCGCTTGTAACTGCTGGGCAACTTCAGTTAAACTGCTCTGGTCATTGCTGTAAAGCGTCGCCAAAACAGCGTCTTTTTCGATCTTGTCACCTATTTTTGCCGCCAACAAAATGCCGGCACTGAGGTCAATCGGCGAGCTCATATCGCGTCGGCCGGCGCCTAATAGCATAGCGCAAACGCCAACTTGCTCGCTTTTAAATGATTTTATATAACCGCTTTTAGAGGCCTTTACTTGGTAAACGTGCTGCGCTGTTGGCAACAGTGTATAGTCGTCCAACACGGCGGCATCGCCATCTTGAGCGGCGACAAATTCGGCAAACTTCGCCAGCGCTTTACCATTGGCAATATTGTCAATCAACAGCTGTTTGGCACTATCAAAATCGGTAGCCGCACCGCCGATCACCGCCATATGTGCGCCGAGTGTCAAGCATAGCTCGGTCAAATCTTGCGGACCGTTGCCCTTTAGCGTTTCAATCGCCTCAATCACCTCTAAGGCATTGCCGATGGCAAAGCCGAGCGGTTGCGACATATCGGTAATAACGCCAATCGTCTGTCTTTGCATACCGTTGCCGATATCGACCATCGCCTTGGCTAGATCAATAGAACCGTCGACATCTTTAATAAAGGCACCGGAGCCGGTTTTGACATCGAGCACAATACCGTTGGAACCGGCAGCCAGCTTTTTGCTCATAATCGAACTTGCAATCAGCGCAATGCTTTCAACCGTCGCCGTTACATCGCGCAGTGCGTACAGTTTTTTGTCGGCCGGTGCAATGTTTTTAGATTGACCGATAACGGCGATGCCGTAACGATTGACATTGTCGGCAAAGCGTTCACTTGACAATTCGACATGAAAACCGGGAATTGATTCCAACTTGTCAATTGTTCCGCCGGTATGGCCTAATCCCCTACCCGACATTTTGGCAATCGGTACGCCAACTGAGGCCACCAGTGGCGCCAATACCATCGTCGTCGTATCGCCGACGCCACCAGTCGAGTGTTTGTCGACCTTGGTGCCGCTGATCGCCGATAGATCGACCACATCGCCGGAATGCATCATTGCCTTTGTCAAGTGAATCGTTTCCGATTTGTCAAAACCGTTTAGAAATATTGCCATCAATAAGGCAGAGGCTTGGTAATCTTTTATTTCGCCATCGGTATAGGCCTTGACAAAATATTCTATTTCAGCTTGGCTTAAGCTATTACCGTCGCGCTTGCTCTTGATAATATCATAAATTCTCATCGGTTACTCCATAATTAATGATTTCATGCTCTTGCCGTTCTCAGGTGGCGTGACAGCAAAGATGTCAGCGATAGTCGCCGCGATATCGGCAAAGCTGTCGCGCGTCGCCAAATTGACCCCTGCCTTAATCTGTTTACCATAGGCGATAAAGGGAATGTACTCGCGCGTGTGGTCGGTGCCGCGATAAGATGGGTCATTGCCGTGGTCTGCCGTTAAAAACAAGATGTCGTCGTCGCGTAGCGCATCGATAATCTCCGGTAAACGCAAATCGAACTCCTCGATCGCTTTAGCGTAACCCGGTACATTGCGACGATGGCCAAATTTGGCATCAAAATCAACTAAGTTGGTAAAAATCAAGCCCTTGAAATCATCTTTCATATAGTCGAGCGTTTTGTCGACGCCGTCCATATTGCTCTTGGTGTGCACGTCATGTGTCACGCCGCAACCGTTGTAAATATCGACGATTTTACCGACGGCACGCACCTCGTAGTCGGCCTGCTTTAAGCTGTCTAAAACGGTTTTGCCAAAGGGATTAAGTGAATAGTCGCGCCGGTTTGAAGTGCGCGTAAAATTACCCGGTTTGCCGATAAAGGGTCGCGCTATGACGCGAGCAACAGCATACTCTCCTTGCAAAATTTGTCGTGCCTTCTGACACATATCATATAACTCAGTCAGAGGTACGACATCTTCATGTGCAGCGATTTGAAAGACGCTGTCGGCAGAAGTATAGACGATAACCGCACCGCTTGCCATATGCTGTTCGCCCAGTTCTTCGATGATCTGCGTGCCGCTAGCCGGCTTATTACACAATACTTCACGACCGGTTGCCTCACTAAAGGCCTTAATCACCTCATCGGGAAAACCATTGGGAAAAGTCTTAAATGGCGTATCAATGACAAGACCGGCAATTTCCCAATGACCGGTTGTGGTGTCTTTGCCCTTTGACACTTCAGCCAAACGACCAAAAGCACCTTGCGGTGCCGCAACGGCATTTAAATCAGTTACACCGTCGATATTGGCCAAACCGAGCTTTAGTAAATTGGGAATGTTAAAATCGGCCGTTTGCTGTGCGATATGTCCTAAAGTGTTGACGTCAAAATCACCAAAATCTGCCGCATCGGGCATTTCGCCGATTCCCAGACTGTCTAAAACAATCATAATTATTCTATTTATCATAGTTATTCCTTTCATTTGATGAACATTTTTTTATTTTGTTCGGCGCTATCAAGCAATTTTTCAGCTTGTTTACGATGCGAATCATCGATCATTTTACCGGAAATAAGGCGCGCGATTTCTTCAACTCGTTGTGACTTTGACAAAGGAAAAATTTTCGAAATAGCCAAGTCATCTACCGTATCCTTGACGATTAAAAAATGTCGATCGGCCATCAGTGCCACCTGTGCCAAGTGTGAAATACAAATCACTTGGTGGTGCTGGGCGACACCGTATAGCTTATCGGCAACGGCGCTACCGGTAACGCCACTGATGCCACTATCAATTTCATCGAAAATCAACACGGCTACGCCATCTTTATGGGCGATAATGCGTTTAATAGCGAGCATCAAGCGCGATATCTCGCCGCCGGAAGCGATTTTTTTAAGCGAATCGACCGGCATGCCGCGGTTGAGACTAATTTTAATATCGACCACATCGCGGCCGTGCTTTGAAAACTGTTTACGCAGGCCAAAATCAACGACCAATTCGGCGGCATCAAATTGCAAGCCGGTCAGTTCGTCGAGCAGTTTTTCACGAAACAGTGCGGCCGCCTGCTGGCGTGCCGCATTGAGCGCATTGCATTCCACGATATAATCCTGACGCAATTCGTCATACTGTTTCTGTAGTTTGACCTTAAGTTCTGCCAAATGTTCTAGTTCAGCGAGACGTTCATCTAATCCCGCGCGATAAACGACAATATCATCTATCGTCTTGCCATATTTCTTTTTTAGTGAATTGACCAAATCGAGGCGTGCGGTCAGTTGCATTTTATCAACTTGCTGCTCATTTAGCATTTCACTATCGCGCTGTGCCATAACGGCGAGCTCGGCTAACTGATAAGAAAAATCATTTAATTGTTCGACAGCCGTCTGATAAGCGGGAAACTGTTCGCTTAGCGCTTCACAATGGCGAATCAGCCGATTGAGTGCGCGATTTAGATCGGGACCGGCGCCATCACTATCGATCAATAACTTTAACGATACCAACTCTCCAATTAACTGGCTTGCTTTATTGACCTGCCGATAGCGCATCTCAATATCTTCGTCGGCAGCGGTCAACGCCGCTTTGTCAATATCATCAATTTGAAAATGAATCAAGTCAATTTCACGTTCAACTTGTTGCGGTTCAATCGTCAGGCTACTCATTTTATCGTTTAATGCTTGCAATTTATCGTATAAGACGGCAACCGTTTGCTTATTTTGCAAACCGCCATCGTCCAAAAAACTATCGATCAAGCCCAATTGACCGTTGTCGTCGAGCAGCGCTTGATAATCGTTCTGACCGTGTATATTGAGTAGCAAATCGGCAATTTTACGCGCCTGCTTAAGCGTTACCACTTCATCGTTAACCTTCATTATCGACTTGCCGTTTTGATACAGCTCACGTCGAAAGATAACGATTTCTTCTGAGGTATCAACCATGTCGGCCAGTAATTCAGACATTCTGTAATCGAGCGCAAAAACCGCTTGTACAACGGCTTTTTCTGCACCCTGCCGCACGACATCGGTACTGCCTCGCCCACCTAAAGCCAGACGAATAGCGCCCAAAATAATCGACTTTCCGGCACCGGTTTCACCGGTTAAGACATTAAGTCCGCCGTCAAAATCAATTTCTAAGTCGTCGATTAAAATGTAATTTTTGACGATGATCTTTATCAGCATAGTACACCGTAGTTGTTAACGACTAACCGACACCAAAAACTCAATCAAAGGCTGAATATCTTTTCTAGTACGGACGACCAAAAATACCGTGTCATCACCGGCCAAAGTGCCGACGATTTCATCGCGGTTCATCGAATCTAAAGCCGCACCTGCCGCTTGCGCTGCACCGGGCAATGTCTTAATTACGATAATGTTTTCTGCGTGGTCGATATTGAGCAGTGAATCCTTAAAAATCTTGATAAATTTTTCGGTGATAATTTCACTTTGCTCTTTAATAGTCGAATACTTATAGCTGCCATTACTGGATAATACTTTAATTAAGCGCAATTGTTTAATGTCGCGAGAAATGGTCGCTTGGGTTACCGAAAACCCTTCTTTTTCAAGTAGTTTTACCAATTCATCTTGTGTTTCTACCTCATGTTGATTGATCAATTCGTGTATTTTGGCGTGACGTAAGTACTTCATAAGCTCTCCTTTCGGCTCATACTATGGTTTTCATAACAGGTTTGGACGATTTTATCAATTTGCGCCTCGCTCCAAATATTAGCCAAAATTTCATTTATAGAGGCGATAGCGATAAACTCTACATTGCCCTTATTACCCTTTATACTCGAAAAGGTAATATCTCTAACATTTAATTGATTATTATTGCAATCTTGTATAAAAGATAATAAAACTTTTTTATGCAAACGGGCATTTTTGACGACGCCTTTGCCAATTGCCTGCTTGCCAACCTCAAATTGCGGTTTTATCAAACAGATGACGTCGGTCTGTTCATTACAAAGGTCTTTGATAATCGGCAAAACCAACGCCAGTGAAATAAATGAGACGTCGATGCATATCAATTCAATCCGGCATTCAAAGTCAGCAGCAGTAACCGTGCGAATATTGGTGCCTGACATATCGACAACGCGCCGGTCATTGCGCAGTTTTACGGCCAATTGATCGTGCCCGACATCTAAGGCGTAAACCAAAGCTGCACCGCGTTGCAATAAACAGTCGCTAAAACCGCCGGTTGAGGCGCCAACATCGAGGCATACCTTGCCTTTTACATCGACGGCAAAGACATCGAGCGCCCTTTCTAATTTAAAACCGGCACGACTGACATAGCGATCGGCATGATTTGGCAAAACGACGATGCTGTCACTTGAGTCTACCGGCTGCGCCGCCTTAACAGCCGGCACATCGCCAATTAGCACATAACCGTTTTGAATCAAACTTTTGGCGCGCTGGCGCGACTGCGCCAAGCCACGTCTTACCAGTTCACTATCCAGTCTGTTCATCGTGATTTGCCTTAAGTTGCTCGCCGATGCGACGGCTCACCCCTTCACCATCAAGTCCAATGTCAGACAATAATTGGGCGACGCTTCCGTGGCTGACAAATTGGTCTTCAATCGCCAACAGTGTCGGCAGTTGCGACTTACCACAGGCAGCCAGTTGATTGCTTAAATAACTGCCAAAACCGCCGATTACGGTGTTGTCTTCTAGTGTAAATAACGGCTTATCGGCCACAATATACTGCAAAATATCATCGATATTTAGCGGTTTTAGGCGCTTGACGACGAGTAAATTGCCTCGATAACCGCGTTGCTTTAATTTTTTGATCGCTTCCAGCGCGACGCTATACATACCGCCAACTGCAATAAGCGTAAAATCTGAACCACTTTCAATTAATTCAGCGTCCAAATTAGAAACTTTATTTGCAGTTTGCTCAGGACAAGCCCCCTTTGGATAACGAATGGCAACCGGCCCTTGTGCAAAGCTGGCCGTCTGCATCATCAAACGCAGGTCGGCGGCATCTTTCGGCGCATAAACCGCCATGTTGGGAATCGACAATAAATATGATAAATCAAAGATGCCATGATGCGTTTCGCCGTCATTGCCGACCAATCCGGCCCGGTCAATGCAAAATACCACCGGTAAATTTTGAATACAAATATCGTGAATAATTTGATCGTAGCCGCGCTGCAAAAATGTCGAGTATACTGCGAAAAACGGCTTCATACCATTAACCGCCAAGCCGCCTGCGAAAGTAACGGCGTGCCCCTCGGCAATGCCAACATCAAAGAAACGATCACTAAAACGGGCGGCAAATTGCTTTAAGTTGGTGCCGCTCGGCATTGCGGCAGTCACGGCACAAATGCGTGGGTCGCGCTCTGCCAAATTGCAAATTTCAGAACCGAACACGTTAGAAAACGTCGCCTGAGTTGCACTCAATTTTGGTTTGCCGGTGTTGACGTCAAACGGACTTATGCCGTGATATTTTTGTGGATTTAACTCGGCATAGGTGACGCCCTTGCCCTTGCGCGTAGCGACGTGTACCAACACCGGACCGCTGACGCTCTTAATGCGATCAAATGTCTCACGCAATTGCACGATATCGTGACCATCTAAAACGCCGATATAAGTAATGCCCAGCTCTTCAAACAGCATACCGGGTACGACCAATTGCTTAAGCGAGTCCTTAACACGCGAAATCGATGACGACAACGGCTTGCCAATTGCCGGTATATTATCCAATACCTTGTGTACATCGTTTTTTGCTCGATAGTAGCCGGGATTAGTTCTAATGCGCGACAAGTATTTGGTGATGCCGCCGACATTTTCATCGATTGACATCTCATTGTCATTTAAGACAATAATCAAGTTTGAGCTATCGTGCCCAATATTATTAAGTGCCTCATAGGCCATGCCGCCCGATAACGCACCGTCGCCGATAACGGCGATAACATGGTGGTTTTGCTGCTTGAGGTCGCGCGCCTTAGCTAAACCATAGGCGGCTGACAGCGAGGTAGAGGCGTGCCCGGCATTAAAGATGTCATGCACCGATTCACTGCGCTTGGCAAAACCGCTGATGCCGCCAAATTGCCGCAGTGTGCCGAATTGTTGATAACGGCCCGTTAAAATTTTATGAACATAGCACTGGTGGCTGACATCAAAGACAATTTGATCAATTGGGCTATCAAATGCCAAATGCAGCGCCAATGTCAATTCGACAATGCCCAAATTAGATGCCAAGTGACCGCCTGAATTAGCTACAGTGGCAGTAATGTAGTGCCTTATTTCAGAGGCTAAACGCACCAGTTGCAATGCCGTTAAAGTTTTGATGTCGCTCGGATTTTTTATCGTCGACAATATCTTATAGTTCATCATACTCTCCCATCAGCAGAATACTAGGCAATTATATTGGCAACGATGATGCCCAACAACGCGCCGGCCAACACCTCAAACGGCGTATGGCCAATTAATTCTTTTAGTTTATCATCGCCAATCTGTTTATGCGCATAGAGGTCTTCAATAATCGCATTGAGAATTTCCGCTTGTTTGCCGACTGCGCGGCGCACACCCGAGGCATCATACATGACGACCAGCGACATCGTTAAAGAAATAGCGTAAAATAGGCTGTCAAAGCCGAGTTTTAATCCTACCGCAGTCGACATACCCATCACAAATGAGGTGTGCGAGCTCGGAAAGCCACCCGAACCGATTAAGCGTGATGCATCGAGTTTTCTGTCTTTAATAAACGTTAAAATCACCTTTATCAGTTGAGCGATAAACCAAGCGACAAACGCCACAATAAATATATCGTTATTTATAATTCCGCTAAAAAAACTCATTTAAACTCCCAGATCAATAAGCGCGCTCCAACAAAGCCTGACTTAGTTTGTCAAAAAATGCCTCCTTATCATCAATCTTGCTGAGGCTTTGCCTTGCTTGTTCTGTATAATATCTTGCCATGTCACGCGATTTCTGCAAACCGTACATACTGACATAGGTATTTTTCTGCTGTGCATTGTCACTGCCGACCGGTTTGCCCAATTGTGCGCTATCGCCTGTCACATCCAGAATATCGTCAATTATTTGAAAAGCCAAGCCCAGATTAGTGCCAAATGCGCGATAAACTGCGGCTGTTTGTTCACCACAACCGGCTAAATAAGCACCGCCCACCAGTGCGCCGGCGATTAACGCCGCCGTCTTATGACTATGAATATAATCGAGCGTCAAACCGTCAATTGCCCTGTTTTCCGCCTTGATATCCGCTACTTGTCCACCGAGCATGCCGCGATAGCCGGCAGCTTGAGCGATTGCCAACATCGCCTTTAGCGCGTGACGCGGCTCTGCCAAATGCATACTACTTTCTAACATTAATTCAAAGGCGTAATTGAGCAGACCATCGCCTGCTAGAATTGCCATTGCCTCGCCATAGACGATGTGATTAGTCGGTTTACCGCGTCGCAAGTCATCGTTATCCATCGCCGGCAGATCGTCGTGAATCAATGAATAACAGTGAATTAATTCCACGGCAGCCGCAAAGGGCAAAGCCACTTTGACATCGTCATTAAAATTGCCATAGGCATGCAATAACATAGCGGCGCGCCAGCGTTTACCACCGGCGTTGAGCGAATAAGTCATCGCCTCAATAATTGGCGCCTGTTGTATGTGATAATTACTAAACAACTTAGCCAAATACTGATTGATTAATTGCTTATCGGCTGCCAATAGGCCCTCTAAACGCTCGCTAGTCGTCATGGCCGTCTTCCTCCTGCAAGGATTGATTGATAATTTGGAGTTGTTGTTCAAAATTATCGAGCATGGCAATGCAGGCCTTATATGCTTCAGCACCATTTTGATATGCTTCAATAGCCTTTTCTAGAGGTGTATCGGCATCGTCAATCAATTGAGCGGCAGTCTTTAGTTGTGCCATACAATCATCTAATTTATCAAACTTCTTCATGTTTCACCTCATTAATCGTTGCCACCAACTTACCATCAGCTAATACAATATTAACTTTATCATTAATGGCAACATTTTTTGCCATTGCAATAACTTTATTATTCGAGTCGGTAACATAGCTGTAACCACGTTGCAAGAGACGCTCCGGATTTTGCAATTTTAAGGTTTGATAATAGGCATCAGTCTTTTGACGATAATTAAACAGACATTGCGAAATGCGCTGCGCCATAGCATCAAATTGCAAGTTGACATCTTGTTGCTGATTGGCGATGCGTTGGGCAAGCGCGCGCTGTAAATTGACCGGATTTCGCCCCTGTACCATCAAGCGTTTTGTCTCTAAACGATGTTGCAGCTTTGACTTTAATGTTAGCAACGTACTGCGCATGGCTGCAACTTGATCTGCCAGTGGCGTACTGATTAATTCGGCGGCGGCCGACGGAGTTGGCGCTCTTAAATCAGCGACAAAATCAGCGATTGTAAAGTCGGTTTCATGACCAACTGCTGAGACAATCGGCAAATCAGAATTATAAATTACCTCGGCTAACAGGGCGTCATTAAAACACCAGAGATCTTCTAACGATCCACCACCGCGCGTCAATACGATTACGTCAACAGTGCGCTGTCGATTAAAATAAGCGATGCCGGCAGCCAACTGTTTGGCGGCCTCTGTTCCCTGTACCAGACTGGGATAAAGGTCCACCGTGATAAGGTGATTGCGCCGTGCTAAAATCGACGTAAAGTCTTCAATAGCAGCGCCGACCTGCGATGTGATCAAACCGACGCGCCTTACCTTGTCAATCGACTTTTTGCGTTCAGTATCAAAATAACCACGTGCTGCCAAGTTGTTTTTTAGCTCGATAAAGCGTTGATGCAATGCGCCATCACCTTGCTTGACAATGGTTTGGCAAATCATCTGGTAGCGCCCCTCGCGTTGATAAACACTGAGTTGGCCACTAACCTGCACCTGATCGCCTATTTTAAAATCTAAGGCTTGTCGCTGTGCTGCCGATCGAAACATTACACAGGGCAATTTGGCATTGGCATCGACCAAGCTAAAATAAACATGACCGCTTGGATACTGCTTAAAAGAAGACAATTCACCGCTGACATTGCAGGCGTTCATAATCGGATCATCGCCGATTAGACGACTGATATAGGCAGTCAGCTGCGAAACTGTCATGCTGCGCAATTTCATTTAGCGTTGTCTCTCACAAGCCGTAACGACATTGTCGATTAACATTGCAATAGTGACCGGTCCAACCCCACCCGGCACCGGCGTAACCGCTTTTGCAACTGTTTCTATATCAGTTGGGTCGACATCGCCATACAGCTTGCCCCCTTCGACGATAATGCCGGCATCAATTACAATGGCGCCGTCTTTTAACATATCTTTATTGATTAAGTGTTTAATGCCGGTAGCGGCCATTACAACGTCAGCCATCTTGGTATAGGCCGTCAAATCATCGGTGCGCGAATGACAAATACTGACCGTCATGTTTTCCGACAACAGCATATTGGCAATCGGCTTACCGACGACATGGCTGCGACCAATTACGACGGCGCGCTTGCCGGTCAGGTTATTTTCAACCGTTTTAAGCAGTGCCAGCATACTACGCGGCGTGCATGGCTGATAGCAAAGATTATCGCTATAAAACATGCCAATATTACGCGTACCGGCTGAATCGACGTCTTTTAATGGCGCAATCGTCTCACGCACCAATGCCTCATCAATTGTCTTAGGCAATGGAAACTGTACGATAATACCGGAATAATCGGCGTCGTTATTGAGCGCTTCGATTTTGGCGATCAAATCTACAGTAGCGCAATCTGCGTCAAGCTCAATCAATTCAGAATCGAGTTCAACTTTAGCACATTGCTTAAGTATCATATTGACATAGACGCGCGAAGACTTGTCTGCCCCCACCAAGACAACCGCTAACTTGGGCGACAGCCCTTCTGCCTTAAGCACCTTTATACGCGCACTTTGTTCTTGTAACATCTTTTTGGATAATGCCACGCCATCAATTAACATATTACCTCCTCATTTGTTGGGCATAACGGGCGACGCCTATGGCATTGTCCGCCGCAAGCCTTGTTTTGGCAAAATAGACAACCACGTCGCTTTGCTCTGCCCAATTCGCCAGTTTTTTACGTAAAACACTATTTTCTGCAACGCCACCTGCCAATAGAACGCGCTTTAATCCGGTAGTTTGCATGGCATTGCTGATAATATCGATAATAATATTGGCAATCGTTTCAAATAAATGATAAAACAATTCCGAATTAGCCGTCTTGGCCAAACAAGCGCTAAAATAATTTTCGTAGCCGGACAGATTAAAAGCCGCTTTATACTTAAAAGGCGGCGCTTTAAGCGCACTGCTAGTCGCAGCCAATTTATTCATTGCCGCACCACAAGGAAACTTCAAACCGGCCTTAACGCCAATGCGATCAACCAATTGTCCGACGCTGATATCGGCAGTTTCAGCGATACAATCTAATATATAATGTCCATTTTGAAGTGAAACAGCGTGAATTTCAGTAGTGCCACCCGAAAGGTGCATAAATAAAAATGGTGCATCTAACACATTGCCACGCAACGCACTGAAAAGATGCCCTTCTTGATGAGAACAACAATAGAGCGGCAATTGTAAACTGCCGGCAATGCACTTGGCAATGATTTCACCGGCGCGAAACACCGGCATATAAGAATTAGCCAGCGGCCGCGGTTTAGTCGATGCAGCTACCGCGTCAATTTGAGCGGCATAATCAGCCAGATTATCAGTTAACCAGTTATCAAGCGCTCGCATATGCTGAAAAAAACCGTCAGACTGTCTGATGCCCCTGGCACCTAATTTTACATCGATTAGTTGGCGAAAATCGACTATGATGTCATCGCCGTCTAAAACGGCGATTGACGTCGTGTAATTGCTGGTATCAAAGGCCAAGATCATCGCTGATTGTCCTCAATACGCCGTTGACAAACTTTGGCGTATCGTCATCGCCAAACACTTTGGCCATTTCAATTGCCTCATTAATCGATACCTTGCTCGGTATCGACTCGATGTAAAGCAGCTCACTTAGCGCCAATTGTAGACAGCTGAGATCGATTTTGCCAATGGTGCTAAATTTCCATTTTTTTAAGGATGCGATAATCTTTTGGTCAATTGTCGCACGATGCTTGACAAAGGCATCGAGCACTTCGATTTGAAAATCGCTCAAACCCAATTTATCGCGTGCTGCCAATTCGGCATCACCGGTAATATTTAATTGGTAAATCAACTGAACAATGCGTTCGCGTTCTTCGCGTCTAGTCATCAACTTTTTCCGGATTATCGCTGGTGGTCTTAACGCCGACGACGTGAACATTAATAGAAGAAACCGACAGTTCCGTCATTGATTCAATTGCCTCTTTAACCTTGACCTGAATGCGCTTAGCCATGTCGGGAATCTTCGTACCATAAGATACGACTACGCTTAAGTTGAGGTCAATCGTGCCGTCTTCACCATTTACCTTGACGCCTTTGATATTGTTCTTCATACCTAAAAAATCGGCAATATCTCCGGTAATGCCGCCCTTTAATTGGACGACGCCATCAATTTTGGCAGTTGAAATATTGGCAATCGTTGCGACGACATCATCGGCAATTTTGACATCGCCGTATTGCAGTTCTTTTAATTTACTTGTTTTAGACATATTTCCTCCGTATCAGTAACATAAAACGCTGTGACCAGTTGAAAATTCAACTGGTCACAGACTACTGAGCTGCTTGCACAGTTGTTACAGATTTTATTGGTGACTTGGATTATCCGGTAAGACCGATTCTGCAGCTGCAGTTTCGTCACATTCACATTCGCAATCGCAGTAATCATCATCATAGTAACCGTATTCGGTTAAATCGATGGTCGCTTCGCAAACCGGACAAATTACTTCGTTATCACCGAAGGCCGGATCAAGCAACAATGGGTCATCGATGTAAATCAGTTCGCCACACTCCGGACATTCTAAATCGTAAAAACCATCAAAATCATCAATTTCATAAAAATCATCTTCTAACTCGATTAAATCCCTATCGATTTCATCGACAACATCGTCCAACTCATCAATGTCGTCATTAAGTGAATTAATCGCCGTAGCCATTTCGTCGAGCACTTCGATGATAGCCATTACCATCTTGCCATTTTTACTATCCTCGATTTCCATGCCTTCAGCAAGACCTCTTAGATATGCGATGTTCTCATACAAGTGATTCATAATTACCTCCTTATAGTTTAAACTCGCGATAAATACTCTCCGGTACGCGTGTCGATCTTTATCTTGTCGCCTTCATTGACAAACAGCGGTACATTGACCGTAGCGCCGGTCTCGACAATTGCTTTTTTAGTAATATTTGAAGCAGAGTTGCCCTTGACATCTGGTTCAGCTTCAGTGACGACCAGTTCGACAAAATTGGGTGCCTCGACCGAGAAACACTTGCCCTGATAAAATTTAAGCGTTGCATTGTCGTTTTCTTTGATATAGAGCATCACGTCAGCTACTTGTTCACCGGTTAAGGGAATTTGCTCATAAGTTTCATTGTCCATAAAATAGTACAAATCGCCATCATTGTACAAATACTGCATATTTTTGGTCTCGATTCGCGCCCTTGGGAACTTTTCATTTGGATTAAAAGCCTCTTCGCGAATTGCACCATTGATCAAGTTTTTGTACTTGGTACGAACAAACGCGGCACCCTTGCCTGGCTTAACGTGTTGAAAGTCTTCGACGACATAAGGCTCGCCGTTAATTTCAAACGTTACGCCCTTTCTAAAATCACCCGCTGAAATCATATTATACCTCCAAAAGTTTATCGACAGCGTACAGTATTGACAAATTATTTACCAATACTTGGGCTAACAACTAATTATATCAGTCATTTGCATAAAATGCTACAGTTGAGCGGCAATAAATTAAGAAATTTTTGTTTTAGCATTATCAAAAATCGCAAAAAGCCTAGACTGGGTTTGCTTTTTCATTTTCTTTTTAGCTTACATCTTTAAAGTTTGCACTTTATTGTCATGTCAAGCCTGCAACGCAGCTGCACAGTAGAGATATCTCAGATTCTAAAAACTAAAAAAATAAAATTCAAAAAAATTAATTGACGAAAAGAAAAAAAGGTATTAGAATATAAAGGCGGTAAAGCAATCATCCGAATGGCGTAAATGTAGAAAGCTAAAAGTTGAAAGCTTAAAGGCAAAGGCAAAATCAAAGACTTAAAAACCTTCAATGGCGTTGACTGTGTCAACGCGCTCCGCGCATTTCCTTTCCACTTTGTGCTTTGTACTTTCCACTTTATTAACGGGATGTGGCTCAGTTCCGCAATCACGACAGGTTTTCACTTCGATAGGAGTGATTGCGTTAGAGGCGGGTTTACTTGTAATCCGCCGAATGGTAGTAT
>PDWI01000978.1_pt1 | contig 46162 bp, 35 predicted proteins | sample 1430891 | NCBI WGS metagenome assembly PDWI01 (sample SAMN01162508, study PRJNA174530) | Oral metagenome, whole genome shotgun sequencing project. | biome: Marine environment; feature: Marine mammal; material: Swab sample of the gingival sulcus; isolation source: swab sample of gingival sulcus...
CTGTCTGAAGATAAGAAGCAAATTAAATTTTCGCCCTTTCTTTAAGATAGAAAGGGCTTTATTTTTGCTAGAACTACTTGATAATTTATAACAACTAGCATTCTTTATAGAAAAGGAGAAATAAAATGAGAAAAAGATTTTTTACATCAGAATCTGTAACTGAGGGTCATCCGGATAAAATGTGTGATCAAATTTCGGATGCGGTATTAGATGCCATTATGGCTGAGGATCCAAATGGTCGAGTTGCTTGCGAGTGTTCAATCACAACAGGTTTATTATTGGTTTCAGGTGAAATCACAACAAATTGCTATATAGATATTCAAAAAATAGCGAGAAAAACCATAACAGAAATTGGTTTTGACAATGCTGATTATGGTTTTGATGCTAATACTTGTGGTGTTATTGTTGCCCTTGATGAACAGTCAAGTGATATTGCAATGGGTGTTGACAATGACTTTGAACATAAAATTGGTATAGACACCGATGAATTTAGCACAGGTGCTGGCGATCAAGGTTTGATGTTTGGTTATGCAGACAATGAGACAGATTCATATATGCCAATGCCTATATATTTAGCTCATAGACTTGCTCAAAACCTTACTAAACTAAGAAAAGATGGCGTTCTTAACTATTTAAGACCAGATGGTAAAACGCAAGTAACAGTGGAATATCATGATGAAAAGGCTGTCAGAGTAGATACCATAGTTGTGTCAACGCAACATTCGGCTGATGTTAGTTTAGAAAAAATTAAAGAGGATATTACAAGGGAATTGATTGAAAAAACAGTGCCACTAGAAATGCTTGATGAAAATACTAAAATATATGTTAATCCAACTGGTAGATTTGTTATTGGTGGACCACACGGTGATGCTGGTTTAACAGGTAGAAAAATCATAGTTGATACTTATGGTGGTTATGCTAGACATGGTGGCGGAGCATTCTCTGGTAAAGACTGTACAAAGGTTGATAGATCAGCAACTTATGCTGCAAGATGGGTTGCTAAAAACATTGTTGCAGCAGGTTTAGCAGATAAATGCGAAATTGAGTTATCTTATGCGATTGGTATAGCAAGACCACTTTCTGTTTTAGTTGAGACGTTTGGTACTGGTAAACTGTCGGAAAATGAAATTGAAGATATCATTGCTAAAGAGTTTGATTTGAGACCAGCTGCAATCATAGATGCTCTTGATTTAAGAAAACCTATTTATAGGCAAACGGCAGCTTACGGTCACTTTGGTAGAAATGATTTGGATCTGCCTTGGGAACGTTTAGATAAAGTAGATGCTCTTAAAAAGTATTTAAAGTAGATTACCTAAAATGAACAAAAAAATAGAAAGATATTTTAAGCTTTTTAAAGATAGAGCGAGTACCTTTGAATCTAAAAAAATCCTCCTCATGTTAAGTGGGGGGGTAGATTCTATGGTGCTCGCACATTTTTTGCTTAAAGTAAAAGATGAATTCAACATAGAAATGGCTTGTTTTCATCTCAATCACATGTATAGAGGAAAGGATGCGGATAGCGACGCACAATTTGCCAGAGATTTTTGTCTAAAAAATGGGCTTAAAAATTACATAGAGAAAAGGGATATTCCTACAATAGCAAAAGAAAGGAAACTCGGTTTTGAGCATTGTGCTAGGGAAGTAAGGCTTGGCTTAGCTAGGCAAATAAAAGAAGAGCTGAACTTTGATTTGATTGCCACAGCACATCATTTGGATGATAGTGTAGAAAGCATAGTGCACAATTTTATAAGAGGGGCCTCTTTACAAGGTTTGGTCGGCATGGATTTTGTAAACGGTTATTTTATTAGACCCTTGATTGATTTGAAAAAGTCGGAAATTCTTGAAATAGCAGAATATTTTAATATTGAATATAGGGAAGACGCTACAAATTTAGATACAGATTTTACAAGAAATTTAATAAGGCATAATATACTACCTGAAATGTTAAAAATAAACTCTAACTTTAAAAATACCTTGATAAATTCGGCAGGACAAATTAGGGAGGACAAAGCATACCTTGAAAATCAAACAATAGAAGCTATAAACAAAATAAGAATTGTAGAAGATGTTTCAAATTATAAAAGTATGGATATAATTAACTTGGACTTAATTGCATTTAGAGCGCTAAATACTACAATAAAGAAGCGAATCATTCGTTACATTATAGAGGAAGTAAAGGGTGATTTAATAGATGTCTATTCTAGTGTAGTTGATGAAATACTGTCGTTAAGCAATAATGTTAATAGTGGAAAACATATTATTTTTAAAGATATTATTTTTGAGGTGAGTAGGGACAAGTTTGTAATAGCGTCTGATATCAAAGATAAGTTGGCGTTTTTAAATTTAAAATTAGGAATTAACCAGTTTAACAAAGCTAATATAGAACTTCGTGTTATAAACTATGAAGAGGCATTAGCATATAAAAATAAAAATAAAAACGCATTCATCATATTGCCATCTATTTATTTAGAACAGGGCTTAATTTTAAGAAGAAGACGGGCTGGTGATTATATCTATCCAGCAAGACTAAAGGGTAAAAAGAAGAGTGTGAAAAAGCTTTTTGTTGATTTAAAACTGAGTCGTGTAGAAAAAGACAGGCAGGTCTTACTATGTAAAGAAGATCAGGTTTTATGGGTAGCTGGCTTAGAAAAGGTTGACACCGTAGATTTACTTAGTGAAAATAAAAATGAAAATTTTGTGTTATTAGAGCTTTTAAACTTGTGATTTTAAGCTTTTTATGATATTATACAATGTGGTTTATTAAAAGTTTTATATAAAAAATTAAACTTGATAATGTAGGAGGTTTTGATGAGGAAAATATTGAAAGGTAGTGGAATATATATCGCACTAATCCTAGCAATATCGTTGATTTATTTGTTGGTGTGGGACAATACAGATTCTAAAGAAAATTGGCCTATTTCAAAAACTATTGTAGAAATAGAAAAAGGAAGCATAGATACAATCAGCATTAAGAATAACACTATAATTACTGGAAATACAAAAGATGGAAAACAGTTTGATAGCTACATTCCTTATATATTAAAAGATGAAGTTGGTAGAGTGTTATACCAAAAAGCGTCTAGTAAACAAATAAAACTAGAGGGTGAACAACCACAAGAAAGCTCTATTTTTGTTGAAATGTTGCCTATGATAGTGACGATTGTTATATTTGGTATAATATGGTTTGTCTTTATGCAGAATTCTGCTGGTGGTGGTTCTAAGGCGATGAGTTTTGGAAAGTCTAAGGCAAAATTACACAAGGAAGATAAACGTAAAAAAGTTTTATTTGAAGATGTTGCTGGTCTAAAAGAAGAGAAGGAAGAACTATATGAACTTGTTGACTTCTTAAAAAATCCAGGAAAATATAATTCTCTAGGTGCTAGAATACCAAAAGGTGTGCTAATGGTTGGTAGACCAGGTACTGGTAAAACATATCTATCAAGAGCGGTTGCTGGTGAAGCGGGTGTTCCGTTCTTTAGCATTAGTGGTTCAGACTTTGTTGAAATGTTTGTTGGTGTTGGTGCATCAAGAGTGAGAGATATGTTTGAAACCGCTAAAAAGAATTCGCCATGTATTATCTTTATTGATGAAATTGATGCGGTTGGTAGACGACGTGGTGCTGGCTTAGGTGGCGGACACGATGAACGTGAACAAACGCTTAACCAGTTGCTTGTTGAAATGGATGGTTTTGCAGATAATCAAGGTATCATCATTATGGCTGCTACTAACAGACCAGATATTCTTGACCCAGCTCTATTAAGACCTGGTAGATTTGATAGGCAAATAATGGTTGGTTTACCTGATATAGAAGAACGTGAAAAGATTTTAGAAATTCACTCTAGAAACAAACCGGTTGCCCCTCATGTTGATTTTAAAGTTATTGCTAGGGGAACGCCTGGTTTTACACCAGCAGACCTTGAAAACGTGTTGAATGAAGCAGCAATACTAGCAGCTCGTAAAAATGAAGCTCAAATAACAGAAGGCACAATAGAAGAAGCGACAACTAAGTTAATTGCAGGTGTTGAGAAGAAGAGTAAGGTTATTACCGAGAAAGAACGTAAATTAACTGCTTTCCACGAGGGAGGGCACGCTGTTGTTGGTAGAGTCCTATCACCAGAAGACCCTGTTCATCAAGTAACAATAATCCCGAGAGGCATGGCGGGTGGATTTACAATGCAACTGCCAGCTGATGAAAGATACTACAAGTCTAAAACCGAAATGGAAAACGAGATTTGTGTTTTACTTGGTGGTAGAATGGGTGAGAAGCTCGTTATGGGTGATATTTCAACTGGGGCAAGTAACGACTTAGAAAAAGTTACCAAGCTTGCTCGTGCCATGGTTACAAAGTATGGTATGGCTGAAGAACTATCAGTTATGAGTTACGCTTCTGATGATGATGAAGTCTTCTTAGGTAAGTCAATGGGTCATGTTAAGCAGAATTCAGAGCATGTTCAAGCAGAAATTGACAGAGCTGTTCGAAGAATAGTCGACACTGCCTACGAAAAGACTGAAAGCATCCTTACAGAATACATGCCTCATTTAGAACGAGTTGCCGAAGCATTACTTGAATTTGAGACTATATACAATGATGAATTTGAAGCAGCATTTAGTGAAGGTATCGAAAAAGTCAGAGAAGTAAGAACTAACGCCAAAAAGAAAAATGAAGAGGCAATGGACGAATATAAAGAACAAAAAGCAAAAGAAGCTGAAGCAAAGGTCAAAGTTGAATTGGAAAATAATGAAGCTGAGGACAAAGCTGAAAATAATGCTGAAACAGAGTAAAATATATACTGAAAGAGGGTGTAATAACCCTCTTTTGTGCATTTAAAATACAGCAAATAGATAGACTGTGAGAAGAAAAAGAAAATGAAGAAACTGATAAATGAGGTAGTGGTTATTATTGTATTAGTTCTTGCTATGTACTTAATTTCTACTTCGGGAATTATCTTTGAGAGTGGGAATATCAAGGACAATACAATAGATAATAGAAACTATATTAAAGACAATGGCAGTAGTTTAATCACTGGAAAAACAATAACGGATAGCAGGATAAATAAACTGAAAAAAGCTAAAGAAAACCTTGTGTTATACCGATTATATAAGAGGAATAAATTGATAGAACCGGTTTTGGTGGTTCTTGATGATAGAAGTATTGATATAAATACCGCTAACGCTTATGAATTAACTTTTTTAAACGGCATAGGAAAATCACTATCTAAGAGAATAATAGCATATCGTGTAGAAAATGGTGTTTTTTATTATATCGAGGACTTAGTTAAAGTTAAAGGAATAGGTCAAAAGAAACTGGAAAAAATACTTACTCAATAAAAAAATAAACTTGTATGTAATTTTTAGTATGGGGGAAGATGTGATTACTAAAGCCTTATTAGCTTCATATTTATTTAGTTTTATTAGTCTTGTTTGTTTATGTGTCGCGATTTATGGTTTATTTTTAAATTATGAAGAGCCTATCAATAGGGTCTTCTTTTTGATGTCTTTTTCTATGAGTATTTGGGCGTTTTGTTACTCCGTGGCTACCAGTGCTCATCATGCCGAAACAGCAATATTATTAAATAGAATATCAGTTTTAGGTTGGGGTACATTTTATAGTTTTCTTTTGCATTTGACCAAACTATTGTCCAGTGGCAAAAAGAATATATCTAAAAAATATTGTGCTTTTATGTATTTGCCAGTAATTTTTATGATTCTTGTTTTTGGTGTATTTGATATATCGAAGAATCAATTTGAAATCGTGCAAAGTGCATGGGGGTTTACATCTGTTACACCTGCAACACTTTATAACTTTTTTTTCAATATATATTCCTTGTTTTTTGGTGTGTTGGCTATTGTTAATACGATTGATTGGTATAAAAAAACTGAAAGAAAGCATTTACTCAAGCCAATTAAAATAACAACTATTTTATTTTTCACATCATTTATCTTATCTTTGTTAACAGACGTAATTCTAATAAGGCTTTTGGAATATGAAATGATTCAGATGACTATTATTTGGATTTTTATCCCTATTTTATTTATGTTTTATACTATTCTTAAACATAGAACAATGCATTCTGAAGTGATTGCTGATTTTAAACCTATAACAAATAAAGTTTCTGAGGAAAAAATATTTCATATTATTGGATATATGTATATTTTGGTAGCTTATGCTATATTTACCGTGGATTATTTAAAAACTACCATTCACTCTAGAACAGAGATTGTTTTAATTGTGTGTTCCATATTTATGGGTTTGTTTCATTTTTTTCTAAAAAAGTTATTCAAAAAAGAAAAGACTCAAAAAAATCTTTTAACGATGTTATATTTAATTAGTTTAACTTTTCTATCCTATATGTACTTTGAATATTTTTCAATAACTATTTGGGTTTTATTCTTTTGTTATATTGTTCTTACTAGCCTATTTAGTACTATGGTTTACTCATATATTATGATTTTATTTATGATGTTAAATACAGCTGTATATTGGTATTTATCGCCGAGTGGTTATGTGTATGTAAATTGGATAGACTACTTAGGTAGAATGTTTATCATAGCTCTCTTTTCAATGCTTATTATATATGTTAATAAGGCATATAAGGAAAATGAGAGAATGAATTTGGTACAAGTTAAAAAGCAGGAGGTTATCAACAATATTTCTAAAAAATTACTTGAGGTAGATTTAGAAAATATGAAAGAAAAAACTTTCGAACTTATTAGTATTTTGAATAACGGTTTTGGTTTTACACGTACCTATTATATAACACTAGACAAAGAAGGTTGTAATAATTGTACTTATTTTGTTGACGCAGACTCTAAATATATAAATAGGGATTTTAAAGAAACAATTTTTGAAATTAACGGTGAGTGGCTAAAGGATTTGTTTTCAGCAAAAGAAGTGGTTATATGGAATATCGAAAACATAAATTCATATTCGTCAGCTATCAAACAAGAATTTGAAAAAAGAGGAGTTAATGGTTTTTTTGCAACACTAATTGAAATTGATTCAGTAGACAGATCGATATTAGTTTCTGAATTTATTTTTGATAAAAACAAAAGTTTCATAAACATATATAAAGAAATGCTCTCAAATTTGATAAAAGATGCAACAAATAAAATAGATGCTGAAATTAAATTATATAAAAAAGCGAACTATGACGATGTAACTGGTTTAAGAACAAGAGGGCATTTTAGAGAAAAAGCAAATGAACAGATATCAAATAGTCCGAAAGAATCATATTATGTAATGTATCTTGACATAGACAATTTTAAGTCTGTTAATGATACGTTTGGTCATATAGTTGGTGACAAGGTTCTTGTCTACATTTCAGAACTACTTGTAAAGTTAGGTAATAAAAATAATCTAGTTACGAGAATTAGTAGTGATGAGTTTGTTGTATTTTGTGATCCTTCATATAATAAAAAGGGGGTAGAAATATATTCTGAACAATTACTTAAAGAACTCAAAAAAGGTCTCAAGATAAACGAAAGTAATCTAAGGTTAAGCATTAGTATTGGTGTTGCACACTATCCAGAGGATGGAGAAGATATTGATATGTTGGTTAAGAATGCTGATATAGCAATGCACAAAATGAAAACGCTGGCTCATGAAAAATATCATTTTTGTGATGAGTTGGATAAAAAGCAAGTTATAGAAGATTCAATGTACACTGATAAACTTTTTTACGCTTTAGAAAATGATGAACTATATGTAGTGTATCAGCCGCAAATTTCGCTTAATAATAATAAAGTTGTAGGTGGAGAAGCCCTTCTTAGATGGGATTCTAGTGAGTTTGGTTTTGTACCACCAAATAAGTTTATTCATATATTGGAGCGGACAGGCTTAATTATTGAAATTGGTGAGTGGATAATAAAAGAAGTTATGACTGAACAGATTAAAATTCAAAGAATGGGTATTGAACCTGTTAGAATATCAATCAATTTATCGGTTGTTCAGTTTTTAGATACTTCATTTACTGATAAATTAAAGTTGATTCTAGATGAATATAATGTTGATCCAAGCTTAATTGAATTTGAAATAACAGAGAGTATAGCAATCAATGATAATGCCTTTGTAATTGACTCATTCACAAAGATGAAAGAAATGGGTTTTTCTATTGCAATTGACGACTTTGGTACAGGTTATTCTTCGCTTAATAGACTGCAACAATTACCAATAGATAAGTTGAAAATAGATAAGAGTTTTATAGATGGAATCGGTAAGGGTGACAAGAGAGAAAGAATCGTAAATATTGTTATTGAGTTTGCTAAATTAATTGGTTTGACATCAATAGCGGAAGGTGCAGAAGATAAGTATCAAGTCGATTTTTTGAAGGAAAACTCTTGTGATGAAGTGCAAGGATATTACTTTGCTAAACCAATGAAGGCTTATGAGTTTGAAGACTTTATTAAGAACTACAATACCGGTCGTTAAAAATGGTAAGCTTCGTTGTTAATGCGACTTTTTGCGACTCTTATGTCATCTCAAGAAAGCATTAGCGTAGTCGAGAAAGCTCAACAAACTCATCAAAAATAGCTTGCATTTTATCATCGTGATGGCTCATCATTTCTGGATGCCACTGCACAGCAAAAACATTATTTCTATATTTGTGTTCAATAGCTTCAATCACGCCATCTTCAGAATACGCTGTGGCAATTAAATCAGGTGACAAGTCTTTAATTACCTGATGATGAGCGCTATTTACTCTGTATGTATCACCAATTAGCTTATTTAGTTTTGAATTTTTAACAGTATTTACTGTATGGCTTGGAAACGCTAAGTCGCTTTTCCATTGGTGCATGATATTGATATTTGGGTTCTTCGAAAGGTCTTGATATAGGGTGCCACCTAAATAAACGTTCAACATTTGATGTCCTCTACACACACCAAGAATAGCAAGGTTCTTTGCGAAAGCCTTTTCTAATAATACGTATTCCATTTTATCTTTTTGTACCATTAGTTCATCGAGTTTTGGGTGTGGTTCTTCATCGTATAAAGCAGGGTCGATATCATTGCCACCAGTCAGTAAAAGCCCATCTACTTTGTCCATGATATCCTCTAAATAACTCAAATTGTTGAAGTCATTTGTTGGTGGTGTAATAATTGGCACGCCACCAGATCTTATGATGGCTTCTGTGTAATTTGCTACCACGTGAATTCTGTAATTACCTGAAAATATACCGCCCTCGTACATTTCCATGCCGCCCGTTAATGCTATTATTGGTTTCTTCATAAAATCTCCTATATAAGCTTATTTTAATCTCATTATATCATATATTTACGCTTATGTCATTATGTAGTGTTATTATGTTCATTTACGAAGTCATTATCAATAAAGCTATTGAAATGATAATGCAATAGTATTATAATTAACACGGGAGGAGTTTATCGTATGCACATAATAGATAATTTAAAAACTAATTATTCTCATGTGTTTGATTTTAAAGATGGTTTTGTTTTTGGAAACCATAATTTTGAACTTTATGCAAGGTATTCTCAAGAAAATTTAAAATATTTTGGTAGTAAAAAGATTGAAATATATTCTTTTTCTAATAATGAGCATTTATTTGTAAAAAATCTTGGGAACAAAGCAATTAATTTTGAGGAATTAAAGGCGTTTTTTTTAGATGTTTATAGCAACTTTATTGAAGTTGATGATAAACACATGTCAACGCTAATCACGGTAATATTAGCCGTTGAGGGCATTGATGATGAAACAAAAAGACTGGTTACAAAGTTCAAATTTTATAAATCATATATGTTTGGATTAAAAGGTTTTGTTAATGGGAAATTGATAGTTGTCGATATTAGTGATAACAAGGCATACGAGAACAAGTTGGCAAAGGGAGATGCTGTTAAGCTTAATTTATTAGCTTAACAAGTAGTCAAAAATGGAAGGAGTTTTGAAATGAATTCTGTATATCTAGTAATTGCAGCGGTAATTTTATTTGCCATAGCTTATGTTGCTTATGGTGGATATATTGCCAAAAAGTGGGGCTTTGATGATAACAAGCCAACGCCGGCACATACTTTAAGAGATGACGTTGACTATGTTCCTGCAAAAGCACCAGTTTTGTTGGGGCACCACTTTTCTTCAATAGCAGGAGCAGGACCTATTGTTGGTCCAATAGCGGCTGCTGTATTTGGTTGGATACCTGTATTTTTATGGGTTGTTTTTGGTTCTATCTTTTTTGGTGGTATTCATGATACTGGTTCTTTATTTGCTTCAGTTCGTCATGATGGTAAATCACTTGGTGAAGTTATTGGTGCTAACTTAGGTAGAAAGGGTAAAATATTATTTGCAGTGTTCTCATGGCTAACATTACTACTTGTTGTTGCGGCCTTTACGAATATTGTTGCTAATACGTTTGTGTCTGTGCCATCAGCGGCAACAGCTTCGTTATTATTTATCTTACTTGCAATTGTATTTGGATTTTTTGTATACCGTAAAGGTGTTAGTCTTGGTATTGGTACAATTTTTGGCGTGATTGGTCTATGTTTAAGTATATACCTTGGTCAATTATTCCCATTAGAACTAGACGCAACAACTTGGATGGTTATCTTACTTGGTTATATATTCGTAGCATCAGTTACACCAGTTTGGATTTTATTACAACCACGTGATTATCTAAATTCATTCTTATTATATGCTATGCTGATAGGTGGAATGCTTGGTGTATTCCTATTTGCACCTGAATTAAAAATTGCTGGTTATAACGGTTTTGCGGTGCCAAAAGGTGAAGGTTTCACATATCTATTCCCGTTCTTATTTGTTACAGTTGCCTGTGGAGCGGTTTCAGGTTTCCACTCACTGGTTGCATCAGGAACAACGGCAAAACAATTAGATTCTGAAAAAGACTTAAAACTAATTGGTATGGGTTCAATGCTAATAGAAGGTGTTTTAGCTGTTGTGGCACTTATTACAGTTGCTTACCTAGCTAATGGAGAGGCGGCTGAACTTGGCTTAAAGAGCCCGATTGCTATATTCTCACATGGTTTAGGAACATTTATGACATCATTTGGCATACCTTATGAATTAGGAAATAGTTTTACAGCACTTGCGATTTCAGCATTTGCCTTAACATCACTTGATACAGCAACCAGACTTGCTAGATTCATATTCCAAGAAGCATTCTCTAAGACTGGCGAAAACGCAAATCAATCAGGAAGCTTCATTACAAATAGATTTGTTTCAACTGGTATCACGGTTGTATTATCAGGTATCCTTGCCTTTGTTGGTTGGAAAATTATTTGGCCAATATTCGGTTCAGCGAACCAGCTATTAGCAGCGGTTGCTTTACTAGCAGTAGCGGTTTACCTAAAGAAATCTGGTAGAAGTTTTGGTGTTGTTATTTTACCAATGATTATTATGTTTGCAGTTACACTAACAGCTTTAGGGTTCTTAATACAAGGAAATCTGGCAGGAGCGTCAGCAGATCCAGCTAAGTATGTTTTAGTATTCTTTGCGGTTGCATTATTTGCTCTTGCTTTAGTATTGATAGGACTTTCTATTAAGGCGTTTAGTGGTAAAAATGAACTAGGTGGCGATGTTGAATAATTAGCTTGTTTAATTATTTTAGCCAGAGCGTAATGGCTTATGCTGTTACGCTCCTATTTATTTTAGGGGGCTTTATGAATAAATTTTTTGAATTTATTAAGCTTTTTTTCTCAGGAGCTTTGGATTTTAATAATATGTCAACTGGCCGTTTGGCGTATGCTCATGATGATAGTTTAGAGGAGTTTTTACTACTAGCATTTAGTGATGTGATAGGGATTGATTTGCCTACTAGTTACTATGCTTTAGAATTATATCCGTATCTTATAGAAGATATTATGAGGTGGAAAGACTTTTCAAATACTAGAAAATCAGTATGGGAAGACAAGGGTGCTAAGTTAGACTACGATTATTAAGGAGAATACAATGGGAAAAATAATGTTCTTTGGTGGTAAGGGTGGCGTAGGAAAAACAAGCTGTTCAAGTGCGTTTTCATTACAAAAAACGTATGAGGGCAAAAAAGTCTTGTTAATTTCCACTGACCCAGCACATTCTGTTTCGGACTTATTTGAATGTAAAATAGGTAGTGATATTGTAAAAATAAGAGAAAATCTATATGCCACAGAAATAAATCCAGAAGAAGAAGCTGAGAAATACATAGAAGGAATACGAAAAAACATCAAAAAAATATATAGTCAGGTTGTTATTTCTGAAATCAATAAACAACTTGATTCTGCTAAAGTTTCGCCAGGTACTTATGAGGCAGCACTTTTTGATAAAATGATAGAAATTATCAATCAAACTAGCGAAGACTATGACTATATAGTTTTTGACACGGCGCCAACGGGTCATACGGTAAGATTGTTAACGCTACCCGATTTGTTAGATTCTTGGGTAAATAGTTTACTGAAAAAAAGAAAACAAACAATAGAGTATAAAGAAATGAGTTCGCAAGTTAAAGTTGGCTCAACAAAAGATGAAATTATAGAAATCCTTACAAGAAGACAAGAAAATCTAAAAAAAGCGAAGAATATATTGTTAGATTCAGGCAAGCTTGGTTTTATGTTTGTGTTAAATGCAGAAAAGCTGGCGATTGACGAAACACTTAAAGCAGTTGGTATTTTAAGAAAATACAATATACCAATAGCGGGTTTTGTTGTTAATAGAATCTTACCAGAAAATCAAACAGATCAATTTTGGATAAAGAAAAAAGAGATTGAATCGATGCATTTAAAAGAAATTGAAGAAAAGTTCAATTATGCTAAAATATACAAAATACCACTACTTGTAAGTGATATGAATAGTAATGAAGTGGAGCTAATAGCAGATAACTTTAAATAAAACTTTTATTATGCCGATAAGTAGGGTACAATATAATCATAGAGATATATTGTTTCAATAGAAAAGGAGGATATTATGAATCCTTTAGATGTAATGAATTTTCAGACACAGCGCGTGAAAATGGCGGTTAGTACTAAAGTATTTACTAACGTTATGGATCAAAATGAGCAGTCAGCTAAAGCCATCATGGATATGGCGCCTGATGTTTCTGCTATGACTGGAATAGGGGGAAGATTAGATTTAAGAATCTAATAGTTCGTTTATTTGGGGCTACATTGTAAGCCCTTTTTTTTGCAAATATCTGAATTTGACAAATAATTTATATGTGTTATAATGGTAACATATATAAATTATCGTAGGTATAAAGATCTAGTGAGAATGTAAGGAGAATAAGATGAAAAAATGTATAGCTTTACTTCTATCTATTTTGTGTATAATGTCAAGTATGCCAGTTTTTGCTGATGGTACTGATATGAGATTATACATAAAGAAAGATGCGCTTGCAACAGATCAGCAGGCATATCATGGTGCAAAGTTCGAACCTAAAATTGGTTCCTATTTAGGAATGTTTGCAGAAGGTGATAAAGCAGTTCATGATCCATGGACAGGAAATCCTTTTTATTTTGATGCTGTGCCTAAGTTGACTGGAAAAAAACACGCAATGTATATGATATATATTCATTATGGGGATATGGAGTTTAATCATTATGCAAGTCATTATGCTAAGGCAAAAGAACTTGGTTGTGGTATGCAAGTTGCTTTAGAACCAAATAAAGGAATGGATAAGGTTGTAGATGATGCTTATTTGCATAGGTTTGCTAAACAGGCAAAAGAAACAGGTATTCCAATATTTCTTAGATTTGCCAACGAGATGAATGACCCTGGTAGCACTTGGGGAAAAGATAAGGCACTTTATATAGAAAAATTTAGATTGGTAGCAAATGTGATGCATAAGGAGGCACCAAATGTTGCAATGTGTTGGTCTCCAAATGACTGGGGCTATAATGGTTTTGGTGATGCTCACGAATGGTATCCAGGTGATGAGTATGTTGATTGGGTTGGTGTTAGTTCATATCCACCTTATAATCCAGATGGTGAAAGTAAACATAAAACCAAATTTACAGATAGATTAGCGGTTATTTATAATGCATATTCAGCTAAAAAACCAATATACTTATCGGAGGGAGCTCCTATACAAAATGTTGAATTCCAAGAAACAGATATGTCGGTTGTTGCAGCAAAGGATTTAAAAGAATTTTATGACGAAGTTGCAAGACGTTATCCAGCAATTAAGGCTGTATTCTATTGGGATAACGAAGAAACTTGGGGTGCTAAACGTAAGTGTATTATTAGCAAAAATCCTTTGGTGTTAGATACTTATAAAAAGAGTATAGCTGACCCATTCTTTCTTTCAAATGTAGGTGATACAAGTAAAGTAATCTATGTTGATTTAGCAAATCTTAGTACTCAAGGTGTAGAAGCTAAAGTGTATGATTTAAGTGCTTTTGTAGGGAATCATAGCTTAAAAACAGGAAAGGTTGCTTACTATGTTAATGGTAAATACATTGGTGAAACAGCTGGCTCTCCTTATACTTGCAGATTAGATTTACGCAATTTTGCTGGTCAGACTGTTACTGTTAAAGCTGAAAGTTATGATATTACAAACAAATTTATTACAACTGTGGAATATAAACTCAATGTTACAAAAAAAATGGGAAATGTAGAAATTAGAGAAGAAAATGTTCCCCTTGCAAAAATTGATAGTCAAAATGATATTTCTTTCAATAATGACTTTAAAGTATTTAGTATATTTTTAGTACTTAATATGTTTATCTAAAACCATAAACTGTGTGAATTTTTAAGATAAAAAGTTGTTACATTAAGTATTACTTATTGTAGCAACTTTTTTAGTTAAAAATATTATGTTAACTTGTTTACTAGACTTGAAAAATGGCTTAATTTAGTATAAAATTAAAAACGGAGCTTATTTGTTTTAAGTGGATTTTAGTGTGCTTATAAATAGATTGGAAATAATAAAATATGCAAAATTTACATCTTAGTTTACAGAGTTTTGATGGTCCGCTATCGCTACTCCTACACTTGATAGAAAAAAACGATATAGATATATATGATATTGAAATTTCAATTATTACTGACCAATTTTTAGAGTACCTAGAAATAGCAAAACAAAATAAAATAGAACTTGCTACTGAATTTGTACTAATGGCTTCTAATTTGCTTGAAATTAAGGCTAGAATGTTACTGCCTAACGAAAACAGTGCTTATAAAGATGTTATTTTAATGAGTGAAGAAGACCCTAGATTCGACTTAATGCAGAGGCTGATAGAATACAAGCAATTTAAACAACTAAGTGAGGACTTGGAAAAACTTTATAACAAGTATGAGGGTAGACGGTTTAAGGATAAAAAGTTTTTAGGGGAATCTAAAAAAGAAGATGTAAGCTTTGAAGGAGTAGATTCTAATATATTGGCTGAATTATATAAAAAACTGCTACTGAAGATGCCGCTTGAAGATGAAACGAGGAAGGGATTTTTTGAGTCAATTGAAAGAGAGGGTATCAATTTAGAACAGCGAACAGAAGATATTCTCGTATATATGAAGCAGATAAAAAAGGCAAAGTTTGTTGACTTAATACAAGATCTGAAATCAGTAGATGAACTGGTAGTTAGTTTTATGTCGATTTTAAATTTGATGAAAGATAAAACACTAAATGCCATTCAAAATGAGCAATATGGCAATATAGAATTAGAATATGTAGGTGCGTAATGATGGAAAAAACAGAACTGATAGAAACAAGCAGAAAGCTAGAAGCAATTTTATTTTCTTATGCCGAAAGTTTGTCTTATAAAAAGTGTACCAAAATTTTAGATATTGGTTTTGATGAACTAAAAGAGGTTATAGAAGTTTTAAAAACAAGGTATAAAAAGAATTCGGCATTAGAATTGTTAGAAGTAAATTTATCTTTGCAAATAGTTGTTAAGCCAGAGTATTCAGAATATGTTGATGAGCTATTTATTAGTGACAAGACGAAAGGTTTAAGCAAAGCACAACTAGAAGTTTTATCGATTATTGCGTATAGGCAAGAAGTTACAAAGCGTGATGTAGAAAGAATAAGAGGGGTTAATTCTGCACGAATTGTTCAAAGTTTGATAGATTTGGATTTGGTAGAACCACTAGGTAAAAAAGATGCCCCAGGACTCCCTGTGATTTATGGTACCACGGAAACCTTTTTGGTGCGATTTGGGCTTAAAAACATATCTGAATTACCAGAACTTGAAAGTCCAGAAATGGTAACTTTATTCTCATAAAATAGTAAAAAATAATACAAATGATAAATACAATAAATTAGAGGTAAAAATGGCAAAAAAGCAAACAAAAAGAACAAATAAAAAATCAGTTAAAAGTGATGCTACAAAGAAGAAACAAATCAGAAAGTCTAGTAATAAAAAAGCCGTAAATACAGATAAAAGCATATTATTTGAACTCAAACTAATAATTTTATTTTTTATGTCTGTGGCAATTGCTTTTTCAGTGCATGGTTTTCCAATGGGTATCGTTGGTGAAGCTGTTAGGGATGTTCTATCTGGTCTCTTTTCAGTATCAATGTACTTTATACCATATTTCTTTATGGCATGGATTTTAGTGTTAAGCATCTCTAAATTTAGAGAAAAAAAAGCTAGGTATTTATTTAGTTTACTAGCGCTATTTTTGGCGCAAGGCTTTTTTGTAGGTTTTTATACAAGAGAATTTGCTTTGCCTGTAAGTTTTAGCAATTTAACCCCTGTGTATCTTAATGGTACTAAATTTATAGGAGCAGGACTTATTGGTAATTCAATATTTTATCCACTTTATTCATTGCTTGGAGAATATGGCATTATTTTACTTATAGTGGTTCTTTGCATTGTATTTTTACTACTTGCTTCAAAGTTTACCTTTTCAGGTATGATGGTGTTCTTTGGTAAGTCCATAAAAAAAACGGGTGAAAAAGCGCTTGAAAATAGTAAAAAAATTGGCGAAAATATCAACATTCAATCGCAAAATAAAGAAGCTAAACCAGAAGCAAATGAACAAAATGAGGAATTATTTGAAGAAGATATTTATGACGGGTATAAAGATTTTTCACCTTTAAGAGAGGCTTTTGGTAGAAAAAAAACTAGATTTTCAAAGGATGATATTGATTTAGAGGATGAAGAATTACTTGAAAAAATTGGTGGTGTTGATGACTTTGAATATCCTGAGCTTGAGGTAGCAAATCAAGTGGTAGATGTAAAAGTACCTGCTGAAAGTACTTTTGTTACAGACAATGATTTAGAATCAGAAAGTGAAAATACGTTTAAATTTATTGATATTGTCGTTGAAGATAATGAAGTTGATAACGAGGAAAAAGAAACGGTTCCTGTTCTTTCAAGTGACCATCTCGAGCGTTCGCCCCTCTGTCATCCTGAGCGGAATGAGCAAAGCGAATGTAGTCGAACGGATCTCACCCCAGACAACATCGACAACCCTCATCCAGTAATAGACGAAGACTATATCCTACCTAGCTTTGAAATACTAATGAAAGGCGTTAGTGGTAGCAGTTCTGAAAATGAATTAGACATGGTCAATAAGTCTGCCATACTTGAGGAAACGTTTAAAAGTTTTAAGGTGGATGCCGATGTAGTCAGTTCAGTAAGAGGACCAATGATTACAAGGTTTGAAGTTAAACCTAAAGCGGGTGTTAAAATAAGTAAAATAGCAAGTTTAAGTGACGATATAGCGATGCGCTTGGCGGCAACTAATGTTAGAATTTTAGCACCAATTCCTGGAAAGTCTGCTGTTGGCATAGAGGTGCCAAATGATAGCGTTTCGGTGGTAAGACTGAGAGATGTTTTAGAATCTAAAGCGTATAGTAAGCAAGAATCGAAAATCAAATTTGGTTTAGGAAAAGATATTTCGGGCGAAGAAATTGTGCCTGACTTAGCTAAAATGCCACACCTACTTATTGCTGGCGCAACTGGTTCTGGTAAGAGTGTTTGTGTTAATACCATCATTAGTAGTATTTTATTTAATGCCAAACCTAGTGAAGTCAAGTTTTTGATGATTGACCCTAAGGTGGTAGAATTAAGTGTTTACAATGGAATTCCGCATTTGTTGCTACCTGTTGTTACTGATCCAAGTAAAGCTTCAATAGCGTTAAATTGGGCAGTAAATGAAATGACGCAACGATATGCTAAATTTGCTGAATACAGAGTTAGAGATATCAATTCATATAACGAAAAATATCATGAGTGGAAAAAAGAACAAGAGGAATTAAAACAAGCCGAAGAAGACATCAAGGAACATGGCATATTGGCAGAAGATGTAGACGATCATAATCAAACAATAACAGAAGATGAAAACGTTGTTTACAAGGTGAAGGACGAAGAATACCAAGAAGAAACCATGGAATTTATGCCACGTATAGTAATTATTATCGATGAGCTGGCGGACTTAATGGTTGTTGCAGGTAAGCAGGTTGAAGAAGCAATAGCTAGAATTGCTCAAATGGCAAGGGCAGCCGGTATGCACCTTATTGTTGCGACCCAAAGACCATCAGTGGATGTCATTACAGGGTTAATCAAGGCGAATATTCCATCAAGGATAGCTTTTGCAGTTTCATCGCAAATTGATTCTAGAACCATTTTAGATGAACAAGGTGCTGACAAACTGCTTGGTAAGGGTGATATGCTATTCTTAAATGCAGGTAAGTCTAAGCCAATTAGGGTGCAAGGTGCCTTTGTAACAGATAATGAGGTTGAGGCTCTTGTTAGTTATGTTAAAAATCAATTTGATGGCGAACTTGAATATAATGAAGATGTGGTGGATGCTAGTAACGTTCAGGCTTTATCAGCAAGTTCAAATGAAGATAGTGACGAACTATTAGATGCTGCAATTCAATTCGTTATACAATCAGAAAAAGCATCAACATCAATGATACAGCGTAAGTTTAGAATAGGATATAATAGAGCAGCTAGAATGATAGAAGAAATGGAAGATAGGGGAATAGTTGGAGAAAGTAGGGGGGCTAAGCCAAGAGAAGTGCTGATAAGTTCTACCCTGTGGGAGAGTGAAAATAATGACGCATAACAGACTGAAGGGCATGAAAGTAGCGATTGAAAGTCTAGGTTGTGCAAAAAATACAGTTGATAGTGAGGTAATGGCTGGGGCAATTCTTCATTCGGGTTGTCAGATGACAGATTATCCAGCAAAGGCAGATTTTATCATCATAAACACGTGTTCATTTATACTGGATGCAAAGTTAGAGTCCATTGAATTAGCTTGTGAAATGGCAGAATTAAAGGCTGAATATCCAGATAAAAAGCTAGTGGTTTCGGGCTGTTTGGCAGAACGTTATCCCAATGAATTGAGGGAACAAATACCCGAAATTGATGCTTTGATAGGGACAGCGAATTATGATAGAATCACGGAAGCGATGGCAAATATTATCTTGGGTTTAGGCTTTCAGGATTTTACAGGCAACTTAAATAGAGTTTATATACCAACTGTTGACAGGTATTTGAGTACACCGGAGCATTATGCTTTTTTGAAGATTTCAGAGGGCTGTAATAATGCTTGTGCTTTTTGTATTATTCCTAGTTTAAAGGGTAAATACAAGTCGCTAAGCATAGATGATTTAGTTAAAGAAACTAAGTACTTGGCAAAGTCAGGTGCTAAAGAACTAATAGTGATTGCCCAAGATACATCAAGGTATGGTATAGATATGCCAAAAGATGTCAACCTGATTAAACTGTTAGAAGCACTTGAAAAAGTAGAGGGCATAGAGTGGATCAGACTCCACTATATGTATCCAGATGTTATAAAGGACGATTTGATAGATTATATTGCTAATTCAGATAAGGTCTTACCTTATTTTGATATGCCTTTACAGCATATTAGTGATAAAATATTAAAAAGAATGAGAAGGAACACCAGTCAGGCAGATATTAAAAGCCTTATAAAAAAAATACGTCAAGCGATGCCAGAAGCTGTGATTAGAAGTACTCTAATAGCTGGATTTCCTGGTGAAGACGACGATGATTTTGAAGAATTGATGGACTTCATTGCTGAATATCAATTAGATAGAGTTGGCGTTTTTGCTTATTCTGATGAAGAAGATACACATTCAGCCAGCTTAGACGGTAAACTATCAGAGGATATTAAAGAACTTAGGCGAGCTGAACTGATGAACTTGCAGGCAGAAATTTCTGCTCAAAAACAGCAAGCCAGAATTGGCAAGATAGAACGAATTATCATAGATGGTTTTAATGGAGAATATTACACTGGTAGAAGTTTTAGAGATTCTCCTGATGTTGACGGGGTAAACTACGTATATCCTCAAGATGTAGCGTTAAAACAAGGCGATTTTATAGATGTAAAAGTGGAAAGTGCTTCAGCATATGATGTCTATTGTACTTTAGAAAGGGGCGTTAAATGAACACAGCGAATAAACTTACTATGCTAAGATTTATACTTGCGGTTTTATTTGTGGTATTATTTTATATGGGCGGACAGGTATATATGATAGCGTCGTTTTTTGCGTTTATTTTAGCTTCAATTACTGATTTTTTTGATGGCTACATTGCAAGAAAATACAATCAAATAACTAAATTAGGCAAATTGACAGATCCATTGGCTGATAAAGTGTTAGTCTTTGCTGCCCTGGTACTGTTTGTTGAAAAAGGTCTTATTTGGGGCTGGCCAGTGATTATAATTTTGGCTAGAGATTTGATGATGGGTATATTTAGAGCAGTGGCAGCTAGCCAAAATATCGTGATAGCAGCTGATAACTTGGGCAAAATTAAAACAGTTGTTCAGTTAATGGCTATAATTACCATGTTATTTGGCTTAGCATTCCAAATTATATTCTTTGTGTTTGTAGGGGAAATAATATTTTATATAGCGGTGTTATTAACTATAATTTCTGGTGCTAATTATATATATAAAAATTGGCATATTTTAGAGGAATAGGGAGGTAATTTGCTATGCATAAGATAGGAAAAAAAGTAGGGATACTTAATATAGGTTCGGAACTTTTGGTAGGTCATACTTTAAATACACATGCAAGTTTTCTTTCAAATGAATTGAATAATCTAGGATATTCAGTATACAGTCATGTATCTGTGGGAGATAATCCTGAAAGAATCCTTGAGGCTCTTAAATACTTATCAAAAACTAATGACTTAATCATTACTACTGGTGGCTTAGGGCCAACGCTTGATGACATTAGTAGAAATGTAGTGGCTGAATTTTTAGGATTAGAATTGATAGAAGATAAAAAAGTTATGGCTGAAATGAAGGCGCTGTTTGAAAAAAAAGGCGTAAAGTATACAGAAAACAATGCTTCACAGGCATTTTTTCCAGAAGGGGCAAGCATATTGCCTAATCCACTCGGTACAGCAGCAGGTTTTATTGCAGGAAGTGAACAATTAACAATAATTTGTTTGCCTGGGCCGCCTAGAGAACTGCAGGCTGTAATGAAGCCCTTAATGGACGTGCTAGATAATTCAAGTGAGCGTTTATATAGCAAGTTTATCCATATCTTTGGTATGGGTGAATCGATGTGTGCGGATAAAATAGATGACATTTTTGATCAGCAAACAGATCCAAGTATTGGTATATATGCTTCGCCAGGACTTATAAAATTGAGACTTTCAACGATGAAAGAAAGTTTAGCGGAAGCAGAAAAAGTTTTTGAGCCAGTGATAGAAAAGCTGAAAACCAGAATTGAACACTTTATTTTTTCTTATGATGGTGAAGATTTAAACGAAAAACTTTTTAAAGAATTAAAAGCAAAAGGATTAAAAATTGCCTTTGCCGAAAGTTGTACAGGTGGCTTAGCAGCTAAGTTTTTGACCGACCTTAATGGCTCATCAGAAGTTTTTGATGTAGGAGTAGTGACGTATTCTAACCAGCAAAAAATGGAAAGACTAGGTGTTCCAAAAGACATTTTAGATACTTATGGTGCGGTTTCAGAAGAATGTGTGCTTGCCATGAACGAGGGCTTATATAAGATTTCAAACGCTGATGTTTGTGTTTCAATCAGTGGTGTAGCAGGTGAAGGTGGTGGAACGGATAAAACACCAGTCGGTACTATTAAGATTGCTGTTATGTATAAGGGTGATAATGTGGCTAAGTCTTATCAATTACTTGGCGACAGGGAAGTTGTTCGTAATAATAGTGTACGCCGAGCGTTTTTTGATGTTTTGAAGATTATAAGTCTTACGTCATCCTGAGTGGAGCGTAGCGGAATCGAATGGATCTTGCTATTAAAAAGGAGAATTAAAAAATGAAAAAAACAATAGGAATAGTATTAGCAATTATGTTGGTATTCTCACTATCAGCATGTAATCAAAAGACAGAGGAGGAGACAATGTCAAAAATTCCAGTAGTAACAATTAGCACAAAAATAGGAGACAAAGAACTAGCAGATATGAAGTTAGAACTTTATCCTGAAAAGGCACCAAATACGGTGGCAAACTTTATCACATTAGCACAAGATGGCTATTATGATGGTTTAATATTCCACAGAATTATTTCTGGTTTCATGATTCAAGGAGGCGATCCATCAGGAACGGGTGCTGGTGGCCCAGGATATGGTATTAAGGGTGAATTTGCCATCAATGGTTTTGAAAACGACCTTTCTCACACACGTGGCGTTATTTCGATGGCTAGAAGCCAAATGCCAGATAGTGCTGGCTCTCAGTTCTTTATCGTTCATAAGGATTCTAAATTTTTAGATGGTCAATATGCAGCATTTGGTCAATTGATAGAGGGCGAAGAAAGTCTTGATGAACTGGCTACTACTGAAACAGGAATGATGGATAAGCCAGTAAATGATTGTGTGATGACAAAAATTACAGTTGAACTGAATGGCTATGAACTGCCTGAGGTAGAGAAAAACTAAGGCTACATCATGAACCGTATAAAACTAATATACACACCTAGTCAAGTTGATTTTTTTGAACTGGACTATATAAAAGCACAAGATGTTTTGGAGGGTAATATTATCTTACTGGTTCCAGAACAGTTTGCCTTTGATGTTGAAAAATACTTGATTAACAAGATGGCATCAAAGGGGCTTTTTAATGTCAGAGTATATGGTTTTAAAAAGTTATTATATGAATTCAGCTATTTAGTAGGCTTAGACAGCGAAAACATCATATCAGACTTTGGCAAAAGTCTTATTATGATGAGAATTTTAAAAAAACTCGATAGTAAACTAGACCTATACAAAGCATCGTATAGGTCTAAGTCTTATGTTGAAATGATTATATCCCAATTAGATGCACTTAGAACCGAAGAATTAAGTGATGTAGACTTGCTTGAACTCAGTGAAGATTTAGCATTAAATCAAGTAGTGTTAAGTAAAAAACTCTATGAACTCTCTATTATTTTAAAAGAATACCTAGCATTTTTTAAAAATGATAAAGTGGATGAAATCGAACTTGCCAAAAGGTTAAAAGACTATTTTTTATCTAATGAAGATAATTTTATTTTTGATAAGTATAGTCTAATTGTCGATGGTTTCACTGGCATGAGTCAAAGTGAAACTGCTTTAATTACTGCTATGTCAGCAAAAGCAGAAGATAGTTTTATCAGAATTTTAAGTGCCAAAACAGGTGTTGCTGCTAGATATTCCCATAAATTTTTATCACAAATTGAACATTCGTTTCAGTCAATAAATGAAAAATACCTCATAGAAGAAATTAGCTTGCCTGTTAAACAAGCAGAAAAAAATGCTCTTGCCTTTGCATCGCTATTTGAATATGAAAATAGAAACCTAAGTCATAAACCGAATATTGAGATAGCCTGCACAAAAAATAAAGAAGAAGAAATTATATACCTTGCCCAAAATATTTTAGCCAAAATGAAGACAGGTAATTACCTGTGGTCTGATTTTGCAATTATTACAAGCAATATCGAAAATTATGAATATCAGATAGATAAAATTTTTCAGAAGTATTCTATTCCATATTTTAGGGATGAGAGCGTTCCTGTTACAGCTTATGATTTTGTGCAGTTTATCATTAGTTCATTAAAGTCAGTAAACAATAATTTTTCTAATAAAAATGTGATAGATACCATTAAATTATCAAGTTATTTAACGATGGACTTTGCTGAATTTAGTTATAATTATTCTATGGCAACGGACATTGAACGTTATGTTTTAACCATGAATGTCAATTATGATAGATGGTTTAGAACACAAAGTTTTAAGTTTTTATATAATGAGAATACTGAGGCAGAAAAAGACGCTATTATCAAATATAAAAATAGTGTGTTATACGCTTTAAAAGATTTACGAGATGATTTTAAGACGAATGATTTATTAAAAGATAAGTTAGCAAGCTTACAAAAATACCTTGATAAATTTAAGTTTGATAATTTACTTGATGAAAAAATCTTATATTATTCAGATAATGAAGATGAAGAAAGCTTGAAAAAATTTATGGCAATCAAAAAAGCATTGGCAGATGTTTTTGAGCAAATTATAGCATTTTCTGATGATATCGAACTTAGTACAGAACAATTTGTGGAATTATTTATATCCAGTTTATCCCTTTATAAGGCAGGTATGACACCGCCAAATACTATCAAAGTCTTAGCAGGGAGCATAGAACGTAGCAAATTTATTGGTGTTAAACAACTCTATGTTTTGGGGGCAAGCGATGGTAGTTTACCATCAAGCACATTTAGTGCTAAGTCTATATTCACTTCAAATGAGCTTTCTTATTTAGATGAATTTAGTGCATTTGACTTTAAAACAGTAGTAAAGTTTATGGATAAAGAAGTCTTTGATTTATATGAAAAAATTATACTAGCTACCGAAAAAACAACGTTTACTTACCCTAAGCAAAATAACAAAATGGAAGAAATTAAGGAATCTTTATGGGTAAAAAACTTAAAAAAGATTTATGGTATAGAAGAAAATTATTTTGAATCAAGCTTAGAAAATATAGCTAAAACTGGCGTGAAAAACCCATTTTATGAACATATCTTTTTGTTTGAAGATGCTAAAAATCTCAATCAGCAAAACATTGATGATGAGTTTGCAGAATATGTTGACGCTTATTTAAATGCAGAAAATGCTATCCAACCTAGTTTACATAAAAACGTAGACGACTATGTAAAAAAAGTTGCCAAATTAGATGCTAAAAACGATGTAAATTCCTATAAATTAAGTGTTTCTAGGTTAGAGAAACAAGCGCTTTGCCCTTATGGCTTCTTTGTAGAATATGCACTTAGACCCGTTAAAAATGAATATAACGATGTAGATTATGCCATGATGGGAAACGTTTTTCATAGAGCCTTAGAACATTTTGTGAAAGTCTATGTGGACTCGAAGAATAAAGATGAATTTGCAAAAAATTCAGAGCAGATTTTAAAAGACTTATTTATGCAAAGTCAAGATCAAGAAGAAGTCTTAAAAATCAACACAGATTTAAAGTCAAGATTTCAGTATTTTGAACCCTCTATAAAATACATTGCAAAGGCGATTATCAGCCAGCTTGCAACAACAGATGCTTGTCATTTAAAAACCATCACAGAAAAAGCCTTTACGCATACTTTTAAAAATAAAGAAGAAAACAAAGAGCTTTTAATTGAGGGGAAAATCGATAGGTTAGATGTGATAAATTACAATGGCAAAGATTATTTGAGGGTTGTGGATTATAAAACTGGTATCAAAGAATTCAATGAAGCTGAACTAAAAGAGGGCTTACAGCTTCAACTATTTACCTATTTAAAAGCCCTGTTAGATGGTGAATATCAAGGTGCAGAAGCTTTGGGAGTATTTTATCATTCTGTTAGAGAAAGCTTTTCGGATGATGTTGAAATAGCTGAAGAGAACGATGAGTTCGCTAATGATGACTTTGACAAACAAATCATTCAAAATTATAAGCTAAGTGGTAGATATCTTGCTGATGAAGATGTTTTAAAGGCGGTTGATAAAGCCCTTTATCAACAAGGACAGTCTTTAACAGCGAATATCAATTTAACCAAAAAAGGCACCTTAAACAAACGCTCTGGCACCCTGATAGATAAAGAAAAATTTAATGAACTCTTTGAAATAACAGAAGCAAATATCTTTAGACTATTAGAAGAAATTAGTAATGCAGACATTACAGTCAAGAAGCATGATACAAAGGATTATCCTTGCCCATACTGTGGCTATAATGGGATATTGAAGTTGGATAAGAATAAGTATAGGAATATATTTGAGTGAGTAGTAAGTATAGATTATATGTAATAGCAAATAAAGGAGTAAAAAGTATGACTGGGTCGAATGAAAGAATACATGATGAACAAAAAATTAGTCAAGAATTCATTGAAAGATTTAATAAACAATCGGATGAAGCTGCAAAAATGTTGTTAAAATTTATAGAAAAATATGGTATACAAAAATATAATAGTAGTACAAATATTGATACTTTTAAAGAGGATTATAGCATAGAAAAAGATTTTAAAATGCATATAAAAAAGGATGCTATATTAGAGACGTTATTTTCAAGTCGAGAATCTTCTCTTTTGGTAGATCTTACAGGAAAAAAATATGCTGAGTGTTTTGGTTCATCAAAGTTGAATACAAATGCTTCTTATCAAAGATTATTAATGTCTAATAACAAGCAAGAAACTGAATGGAAAAAATATTATGATATAGAAAAAAATAATTTATCTAAAGTATTCACATTAGTAAAGTCAGAAGAGGCAGCAAATGTTGCATTTGAAGTTCAAGATCAAATAAATAAAGGAGCTTATAAAATTAGAGAATTTTTTTTTAATTTTGAAGGTAATGTCTATAGCCAAAAAAAATTATACACGATAGAAATGTATCAAGAATTACAAAGTTACTTTGATATGAAAATGGGGGAATGGATGCCTAAAAATATGTGGATACACAAGTACTATTCTATGATTTTTGATGAATATAATATCTTTTCACGTTGGCATTCTTATAAAGAACAAGGAAAGCGTTTAAAAGAATTAAAAGTAAAAGCTAGCGATAAAGCCTTTGTAAGATCGGGTCAATTAGCAATAATCACTAAAAAGTTATATGAATTAAAATTTAGTGATGGAACAGCAGTTTCAGATAAATATACAATGAATCAACTAAAAAGAATCTTTTATGAGTATAATAAGTATAAAGAGGGGGCTGAGATGTTAAAAGTTCAATCTGAAAATTATGTAGATGAATATGTAGATAAATTAAAAAAATCACATAATATTATATTACGCGGTGCACCAGGAACAGGAAAAACATATCTGGCAAGACAAATAGCACAAGAATTAACAGGCTTGTCAAAAGATGAGTTATTAAAAAGTGAGCAATATGCCTTTGTTCAGTTCCATCCTAGTTATGACTATACAGATTTTGTTGAAGGTTTAAGACCAAGCAATAGCGATGAAAGTGATGAAATTTATTTTGAGCTTAAAAATGGTATATTTAAAAAATTCTGTAAAAATGCAATAAAAAATAGTTTAAATATTAAAAATAATTCAGAAAGTAGTTTTCATGAAGCTTGGGATAAATTAGTGAAAAATATTAATGAGTCTGATGATGCTTATGTTATGGAAAATACAAGTGTTGGAGCTACAATAAATACTAGAGGGAACATTAAATTCAAATCTCCTGTTGCTACAAAAGAAAGAGTATTAGAGTTATATGTTAATGGTAGTAGTGAATTAAAATATCCAACATATCAAGAAATTGTTTTAAAACACTTATATAAAAAATACGATTTAAAACCTTATGTTAATTTTGAAGAAATTGAAGATAATAATGATAAAAAATATGTATTTATTATAGACGAAATAAATCGTGGAGAAATATCAAAAATATTTGGGGAACTTTTCTTTTCTATAGATCCAGGATATAGGGGCGACAAAAATGGTGTGTTGACGCAATATTCAAATTTACACAGTAATCCAAATGAAAAGTTTTATGTACCTGATAATGTTTATATAATCGGAACAATGAATGATATAGACCGTTCTGTAGATAGTTTTGACTTTGCTATGCGTAGAAGATTTAGGTTTGTTGAAGTTAAAGCAAGTGATAGACTGAATATGTTAGATGAGGTGCTAGGTAAAAAAGCTGAGAAAGCCAAAAAAGTATTAAATAGTTTGAATAATCAAATTTCAGAAATAGAGGGATTAAACGAAAATTATCATATAGGACCTAGCTATTTTTTAAAATTAAAGGAGCTAAACTATAATTACGATGAGCTTTGGAATGACTATATAGAACCACTATTAGAAGAATATTTACGAGGAACATACAGCGAAAAAGAAGATATTCAAAAATTGAAAGTCGCTTATAATCTATCTAATAATGATCAGAGTGATGAGATTAAAGATACTAGTACACAAGAAGATTCAAGTGAAAGTGAAAACACAGAAAAAGGCGAAATAGATGAGTAATAAAGAGTATAATCTTGATTATATTAAAGATAATTTTTTCTATCCTAAAGATGTTTTTTTAAATACATATCCTAAAATATCAGAAAAATTATTAGATAAAAACTTAAAGTATTTTGCTGAGAGTAAAAATAATAGTTTGCTCCTTTTTCCTGACACAATAAGAGATTCGGATGATTTAGAATACAATAGTAAGATATTAGAAACTGTAGATAATGAAATCAAAACAGGTAATGTGATTGGTTTTATAGGATGTGGGAAAGAAAAATTAGCAATACATTCAAGATTCTCTGTCAAAAGTGATAAAGAAGATTACTTTTTACACTATATGCTTCAAAAGGTGCTTAATATAAATATAGTCAATTTAGATACAAATATGTCTTTGGAAGAAAAAATATATGACTTTTTTGTTTTATTTTTTTCAAAGTATCTTAATGACGCTATGAAAAAGGGATTGTTTAAAAAATATAAATATTTTGAATATAATGATGCGAATGTAAAAGGCAGAATTGATATCAATAGACACTTAAAAACTAATATACCATTTAATTATAAAATTGCCTATTCAAATAGAGAGTTTTCTTATGATCATGAACTAACTCAATTAATAAGACATACAATAGAGTTTATTAGAGCATCAAAAGGTAATGCTTTTTTGCAACTTGATATGACGGAAAAGGAAAATATTGATAAGATTATAGCTGTTACTCCAAGTTATAAGCTAGGTGATAGAAGAAAAATAATATCTGTAAATAAGACAAAGACAATTTCGCATGCATATTATACAGATTATAGAAAACTGCAAGATTTGTGCTTAAAAATTCTAACATTTCAAAAGCATAATATTGGTAAAGATGGTGAAAATATTTATGGCATATTATTTGATGTTGCTTGGCTTTGGGAAGAATATATTAATACTATTTTACCTGATGATAAATATGTGCATTCAGAAAATAGAAAATCTAAAAATGGAGTATCTGTATATAGTGACAGAGTAAAAAATGTCTATCCTGACTTTTATAGTAAAGACGGTAAACTTGTATTAGATGCTAAATATAAAATACGTTATGACAAAACGAAAAAAAGTATACCAATAGAAGATTTGTATCAACTTATAAGCTATAGTTATATTTTAAAAACAGAAAAATCAGGTATTATTTATCCAAGTACTAAAAATGAAAAAAACTATGGAAAAACTATTATAGGAACGCTAAATGGCTATGGTGCAGAATTATTTAAATTTGGTCTTAAAATACCACAAAAAGTTGAGAGTTATAAGGACTTTAAATTTGAGATAGAAAAGTCGGAAAAAATTTTTATAGATGTAACGAGTAGACTTTAAACTTTTGTATAAAAGGTTAATGGAAATAATAAAAGGTAACACTTTACAAATACGTATAAAAGGCGTACAATAAGAATGAAGAAGGGAACATGATTTTGAAAAGAAGAGATTTAATAAAATTGTTGGTAAAAAATGGATGGGTTCTCGTAAGAAATGGTGCAAAGCATGATGTATATAAAAAAGATGATGTAATGGAAACAATTCCAAGACATAAAGAACTAGACGAGATGCTTTCAAGAGCAATTATAAAAAGACAAAATTTAAAGTAGAAAGAGGCTTATTATGAAAAATGTATATCCTATAATTATGAATAAGGGCGAAAAATTTGTGTCAGTTTATATTCCAGATTTTGACATTAATACACAAGGTAATGATATGACAGAAGCAATAGAAATGGCTAGAGATGCCATTGGAATACTTGGTATAGAACTTGAGGACACCTCAAAAACAATTCCAGAAGCAAGTGATATAGCTGATATTATAATTGAAGATAACCAAGTAAAAACCCTTGTTGATATTGATTTTGCAGAGTATAGGAGAAAAAATAGTTTAAGAACAGTAAAGAAGAATTGCACTCTACCATCTTGGTTATGTTATGAAGCTGAAAAGATGAATATTAATTTTTCTAAAGTGTTACAAGAAGCTTTAAAGCGTGAACTACAGTTATAAAATTTGGCTATCCTTTTTATATTAGCGATAATAAACGTGTATAAAAACGTATGAAAAAAAGCATGGAAAGGAGTACGGAATGTTAGCTGTAAAATCGATGAATATTAGAAATAATTTTAAATCGTGGTGTAAAACAGTGTCTGAGGGAGAAACGGTAGTTATTTCTAGACCTAAAAATCAAAATATTTATATGCTAAGTGAGAAAGAGTATAATGATTTACAAAAAGCAAAAAGAAATACTGAGTATTTAGAAATGTTAGATAAAAGCGTGGCACAATTAAAGGCTGGTGAGGTTATAAACATCAGTATGGATGAATTGGATAGCAGGGCTAATGAATGATTTAACCTTTACTAAACAAGCTTTTGAACAATATTTGTATTGGCAAAACCAAGATAAGAAATGACATTAATATGAGAATAATATTGTATTTAATGATTTAGTGTGTTTTTTATTTAGTTATTAAATAATTCCTTTATTATGATATAATAAAAAGAAGTAATTCTTAGATAAAGTGAAAGGAATTTTAATGGAAAAGTTAGAGTTATTAGTAAGCAAGTTGATAAAATACGATAGTGAAACAAGTTGGTTTGAGTTTAAACATAATAATTATAATCCTGAAATGATCGGTGAAGATATCAGTGCATTAGCAAATAGTGCCGCGCTTGAGGGTAAATCTTGTGCATATATGATTTGGGGTATTCACGATAAGACTCATGAAATTTTAGGAACTGAATATGACCAGTATACTTTAAAAAAAGGTGAACAAGAAATTGAGAGTTGGTTAAGAAATCTTCTTTCTGGTAATGTAGATTTTTCATTTAATACTATTTATATTGATGATCAAAATAATGTAGAAAAAAAAGTTGTTGTTTTAACTATTCACAGACCGTATAATCAGACTGTAACTTTTAAAAAAGTAGATTATATAAGGGTTGGTAGCTATACAAAAAAGTTAAATGAATATCCTCAACTGAGGTTAAAATTATGGGATAGATTAAGAAGTTCTGATTTTGAAAGTCAAGTTGCAAAAATTGATATGAGTTTAGACGATGTGTTAAAAACACTTGATTTTTCAGTTTATTTTGAATTAATTGATTTGCCTATGCCTAAAAATATAAAAGAATGGGCACGATATATGATGGAAGAATCTGTAATAAATTTTCAAGATAATGGATTATATTCAATAACAAATCTAGGTGCTATTTTATTTGCTAAAAATTTATCTGATTTTGATAGATTAAAGCGTAGGTCATTGAGGGTTGTACAATATGAAGGTAACAATCGAGTTGGTGCGTTATCGGATTATGTTGAATATAGAGGTTATGCACTTTCGTTTGTTTCCCTATTAAAAAAGGTAGAAGAGCTATTACCTTTTGAAAAAATATCAGAGGATGGGTTAAGATTAAAACAGTATTCATATCCATTAATTGCGCTTAGAGAAGTAATTGCAAATGCTTTAATTCATCAAGAATTTATTTATACTGGAACTGGAGTTTTAATTGAAATTTTCTTAAATAGAATAGAAATAACTAATCCTGGAACACCTCTTGTTGATACATTAAGAATTGTTGATAATCCACCAAAATCTAGAAATGAGAAACTAGCGTTTCTTATGAGAAGGTTAGGTATGTGTGAAGAACTCGGAACAGGTTGGGATAAAATAATTATTAGTTGTGAAAAGGAGCATTTGCCAGCACCACGAATAGATATTTATGATGAAAATACAAAAGTTACTCTTTTATCTAAAATAGATTTTTTTGATATGTCTTTAGATAATAAACTTTGGACTTGTTATATGCACGCATGTATTAAGTATATACAGGGTGAATTTTTAACTAATAGTTCTTTACGTGAGCGTTTTGGACTAGAAGAAAAATCTTCAGCAAGTGTTTCTAGATTGATAAAAGAAGCTTGTAATCAAGGCAGGATAAAAAAACATCAAGATACTGCACCCAAACATACAAAATATATTCCTAATTGGGCTTAATTTAACTTGCGAGTAACTTGCAGATAAATAATATAGACTACAATATATAGTTTTCTAACTATATTTAATATAATGAAAAACGATATGTAGTATTATTTTTAACTTGCGGGTAACTTGCAGGATGTTATTTTTTATTTGTTTATAGATTTAAAGTATGTATTTTATAGATAAGTAGGTAATTAAGTATATGAAATTCAACAAAGAACAGAGTGAGGCAATTTTTGATAGAGGGAACGACCTCTTACTATCGGCTTCAGCAGGGACAGGTAAGACAGCGGTTTTAATTGAAAGAGTCTGTAATTTAATTATTGAGGACAAGGCGAAGATAGACGAATTTTTGATTGTTACTTTTACCGAGGCAGCGGCTCTTGAATTAAAAACTAGAATATCTGAAAGATTAAATACTGCGATTGATAATAGGGAAGGTGATATCAAGCATTTAAGTTCGCAAATTACCTTGCTTCCGTCAAGCAATATATCAACGATTCATGGCTTTTGTAAAAGGCTGATTGAAGAAAACTTTACTTATCTTGAGATAGAACCCGATTTTAAGGTGGCTGACAATTCAGAAATGACCTTATTTAAGGATGAAAGCTTTGAAAAAGTGCTAGCAGAAAATGTTAATAACCAAGACCTTCTGCCAGCTATTGAAGCCTTTGTCAAACCACAAAGCTTTGATAACTTAAAGAGTATTATCATGAGCATTTATTCTGATGCGGCCTCTTCCAGTAATGTTCAAACATTCTACCAAAATTTATATAAAAATACTAAAAAGGAGAAAAACGTGCTTGCAGATATACAAAAGCAGGCAAGTTTTGAGCTTAAACAAATTACAGATTTGTTTGCTAGCTATCTTAGGTATGCAGAGAGTAGCAATTTTGACAAATACATTGATTGTTATCATAGTGATACCACCAAACTGTTAGAACTTGAAAAGATTTTAAGTTTTAATAACGATTTTAGTATAGAAGATTATCAAAAAGTTCATGAGTTATTCAAGGACTTTACTTTTGTTACTATGCCATCAGCTAGGGGCAAGCTAAAGGCTGAAATGGACTTAGATTCAGCAGATAAGTTTAAGAGTATAAGAAGTCAAATTAAAGATAAAACAAATGCTTTAATCAATAAGTATTTTAAATTTTCGGCAAGACAGTTTGAACTTGATATTAAAAATTCAAGAGAGATTTCATTAGCTTTAATCAAATTCGCTGAAGAATTTACAAAAAAATACCAAGAAGCAAAGCAAAAACATAATTTAATTGACTTTGATGATATGCAACACTTTGCTCTCAAAATCTTAGAAGATGATGACATTGCAGAAAATTATAAGAATTTGCTACAATATATTTTTGTGGATGAATTTCAGGATACATCCGATGTGCAAGATGCCTTAATTGAACGCATCAAAACCACAGGATCGCTTTTTATAGTGGGCGATTATAAGCAAAGTATTTACGCTTTCAGAAAAGCAAGACCTGAGCTATTTTTAAAAAAGTATGACGACTTTACAAAGTCTGATACAGCTAAAACCATTGAACTTAATGAAAATTTTAGGTCGCTACCTAGAATCTTAAATTCTGTTAATGATGTTTTTAAAAACTTGATGAAAAAAAATTATGGAGGCATCGATTATCAGACCATGGCGATGTTAAAGTCTGGTAAAACAATCGTGAATTCAGATGACATTGGTAAAAAAACACTGATAAACTTTGTTGATAAGGATAGAATTAGTGAGATTACAAAAGAGAATCCAACATTAAGTTCTGATGAAATTTATTATAAGGTGATGATAAATAGAATAAAAGAGATTACCAATGAAACCTACCCAGTGTTTGATGAAGCGGGAAATGTTAAAGAATACAAAAATTACACTTTTGCGGATATTTGTATTTTAAGTCGTAGCCCAAACCAAAAAGCTGGCTGGATTAAAAAAATATTTGAAGAAAATGGTATTCCCTTGAGTATAGATATTGAAGAAAATCTTTTTGATGTACCAGAAATTTTAACACTACTAGACTTTTTAAAACTTGTTTCCAATCCAAAAGATGATATGGCACTTTTATCAATTATGCGTTCTCAGATTGCTTCATTTACTGATGACGAATTATTTGAACTGTCCAACTTTGATAGAACATTTTATGCTGATTTTTTAGATGAAGATTTTAGAGAAAAAGCGATCAATAAAAAAGGCGAAGCATTAAGTAATGAACTAAAATTAAAACTTGAAAAATTAAGTGGTAGCATAGAAAAATTTAGAAGTTCAGACCATCTAAGTATTAGATATAGGTTGGAAAATTTAATTAGTGAAACAAAATATCTCTATCATGTTTTAGGTAAGCGTGGTGCGTATAGCACATATCATGCTATCGAAGATTTCTTACTATACATCGATAACTTTGAAAGTTCTGGAAAACATGGTTTATTTAGGTTGTTAGAACATTTTGATGAACTGATAAAAAAAGGCGGTATTTTAGTCTACCAGTCTAAAATGCAAAATGAGTCAGAAAGTGTAAAACTCTTATCTATTCATAAATCAAAGGGATTACAGTTTAAGTATGTTATCATTCAAGATATTCAAAAAACATTTAATAGGTCATATACAGATATGATTGTGTTATCTGAAGAAGCTGGTTTAGTCAGTAAAAACGTGTATAGGGATAAAGGGATTGGTCATGCGAATCCTCTATTTTACATGGTAAAAGATAAAAAGCTTGCTTGGGAAGAACTTGAAGAAATGCGTTTGTTATATGTTGCGATGACAAGGGCAGAATGCAGGCTTGAAATGTTTACGAAAACAAAAATGAATAATTATACATTAAAAACCTTTAAATCTGACAAAAAAAACATAAAAAATTCAAATTCATATCTGGATTGGATACTTCATTCACTTGAATTTAAAGGCATTTTACATGATGACTATGAAGGCTCAAAGGGTAAAACGTATGACTTAAATATAAACTTTGATTACCATATTGCGGACATTGAAGAAAGTTTGCGATCAAATGCTCATAAAAAAATGTTAGATAATGAAACAGGTATAGCCGGTTTAGTTAATCATTTCAATCTAATAACTTATCCTAAACAAAAGGGCGTGAGTCGTAAAACGGTTAGTCAGCTAAAAGCAAAAGAAAATAAAAAGGCAATGATTGAATATAATATAAGCGGTAAAGCAGGTGGTGTAGTAAGAGGTAATGCGTATCATAAGTTTATGCATATATTTATTAAGTCAAAGCTAAGCTTACATGAATTTATTGCTATCAATAAAGAAAAAAGATATATCTCACAAGCTGAAATAGACTTAATTGATTTGGATAAAATTGAGCAGTTTTGCCAAGATGAAATATATAATAGAATAAAGAAAGCGAAAACACTTTGGCTAGAAAAACCGTTTGTATTAAAAAAAGAAATCAACGGAGAATTGTACCATTTACAAGGAATAATTGACCTTGCCTTTTTAGACAATGATGGGCAAATTGTCATCCTGGATTATAAAACAGATAGCATAAAAGATGAAGAACAGCTTATGGAAAGATATACAACCCAGTTAGCATTATATGCTGAAGCCCTGTCTACGATTACAAATTGTACTGTAAAAGAAGCTTATCTATATAGTTTTGAAATTGAAAAAAATATATTACTAAATATTAACCATAATATTAAAAAAAATTAAAATGGGGGGGGGGATATTTTTTTAATTTTCTGTCGATAGTGTAATATATGAGTAAAATACATTTTTGATTATAAATATATACTTATTTCGTTTAAGTCATATAATCAAGTATATGGTGAACATTTTACATAACTGATTATATGTTGTAATTTATGTAATTATACTTTTAAAACCTTAGTTCAAAATTATAGGGAGGAAGACATGGGAAAAAAGGTAAAGGCAGGTTCTAATAGGCAAGGCTCAATTGCAAGAAAAATATCGTTAATTATTATTTTACTAATCTTTGTTAGTATTTTGGCATCTAGTATTATTGCTATTTTTATTGCGAAAAATGACTTAGCAGAACTACAAGACCAAATGCTACTGGAAAATGCTGAAGCGAATGCCAAGGGCTTTGGCAATTACTTTACTGGTATTGTTATGGAATTAGAAACAATCAATGAAACAATTGATGTTGCTGATTCATTTAAAGACAAAGATATTCAGAAAAAGTTACAAGAAGTAAAGAAAAATAGTAACTATATGAGTTTATACTATAAAATTCCTGATATTAGTAAGGAAGATACTGTTGTATTTGGTGATGAGGTTGAAGTCATGCTGTTGGGAAAAAGAGCGTATTCTGACATTGCATTTAGTGGCGAAACAGCAATTATAGGACCTTATGAAGATAAGATAATTGGTGGTATGTGTTTAACCATTGCAATTCCTGTAAAAGAAAAAGATAAAATTGTTGGTGCTTTATGTATAGATATTAGTGCTGACGCATTTTCAGATTATTTAGCAAATGTAAAAGTGGGCGATAGTGGTTATTGCTATGTTTTAAATAAAGACATGGTTACAGTAGCACACAAAGATAAAACTAAAATTGGTAGTGAGCTTAACGAGTTGGTAAAAAAAGCACCTGAAATACAGCCTATGATTAACGCTGCTTCAGAAGCTCTAAAGAACGGAACGTCAGAATCAGAATATTCATTTAAAGGTAAAGATGTAAAAACTGAAATGATGGTGATTCCAAATACGGAGTGGGTATTTGCAAGCGTAATGTACAGAGAAGAAGTAAATCATAAGATACAAGAATTGATAGTTAAACTGGCAATTGCAAGTGTTGTTTTACTTGTGGTTATGGCGGTAATTGGCTATGTAATTGGTAAGGGAATAGCTAGACCACTTGTTTTAATAAATACAGCAATAAAGAAAATTGCAAATTATAATTTAGATACCAGTGGCGAAAGGCAAGAAGCTACGAAATATATCAAGAGAAATGACGAAATTGGAGAAATGTTACGTTCTATTAAGCTTATGGTAGATAACCTTAAAGAAATGATACAAAATATCACTTCACATGCAAGTAGTACCGCAGCAACTGCTGAAGAATTGACTGCAACTGCACAGCATACAAATGAAAGTGCACATGAAGTAGCAACTGCTGTTGGTAACATTGCAGATGGTGCTAGTGGACAGGCGCAAGATACAACAGACGCTGCTAATAATATTGAAGCGAACAGTAGATCGTTAGCTGAAATGATGGATGTATTAAAAACATTATCTGATGCAGTTAACAACATAGATTCTAAGAAAGAAGAAGGTAAAACTGCTTTAATGAATTTAATTGATGCGAGTGAGCAAAATAAAGATGCTGCTGGTAGCGTTAGTCAAACAATTATGGAAACAAATGAAAGTGCAGAAGCTATTAGTAAAGCATCAGAAATGATTCAATCGATTGCTGACCAAACGAACTTATTGGCACTTAATGCCGCTATTGAGGCAGCTAGAGCGGGCGAAGCTGGTAAAGGATTTGCGGTTGTTGCAGAAGAAATTAGAAAACTTGCTGAAGATTCTACAAGATTTACAGAAGAAATTAGAATAATCATTGAAGGTTTAAAGCAAAAAGCTCAAATTGCGGTAGATACAATGCAAGAAGTTGCTAAAATTGTAGAAGAGCAAGATAAGCAAACTGAAATTACGCAAGAAAAATTCAATGAAATAGAAGAAGCTGTAAATACAAGTAAAGAAATTGTTGATAAGGTTAACCAAAGTTCTAAGGTTATTGAAGAAAATAATGCGAAGATAGTAAGTGTTATAGAGAACTTATCAGCTATTGCAGAAGAAAACGCAGCAACAAGCCAAGAGGCAAGTGCAAATGTTGAAACACAGACAAATTCAATCAATGATATCACAAGTGCTAGTAGTAATCTAGCTGAGATAGCAAATGAATTACAGGTAGAAATTGCTGAGTTTAAGTTTTAATATAAAAGTAAAAATGGGAAATTTCGTTGTTACTACGATTTTTGTCGACTCTTATGTATGTTGAGTACACTACGATACGACAAAAATCTTGTGCCTAGAACTTTCCTTATTTTTCCTTTGTATTATTGAAGTTTATTTGCTAAGCTAGGGCGGCTATTTTGAAAAAGCCGCCTTTTCTATTGTATAGAAATTATTTTTGCTTGTTTTTCTTGTTTTCTAATGTGTGTTTACTTAGGTTTGATGGAAAACTACATGTAATTAGTGTAGAGCTTTCCTGTTAGCATTTTTATGCTTACACTTGATTTTTGTAGGGTATAAATATATACTTAGAATTTGTTGATTACAGCGAAAAATAGACTATGATATAAGTAAAATATTTAAAGGGGAAAAAAGTGAACGAAAGAGTAAAATATAATTTAATTAAAAAATCAAGTGAATGTAAGGCAAGGCTTGGTGAAGTCCATACAAGACGAGGTGTTATTAAAACACCAGCATTTATGCCTGTTGGTACCAAGGCAACAGTAAAGTCTTTAGAAACTGATGAGGTTGATGAACTGGGTGCGGATATCATTTTATCCAATACCTATCATCTATATTTAAGACCAGGCGAAGATGTTGTAAAAGGTGCAGGTGGCTTGCATCAATTTATGAATTGGCACAAACCTATCTTAACTGATAGTGGCGGGTTTCAAGTGTTTAGTTTATCTAATATTCGTAAAATTAAAGAAGAAGGTGTGGAGTTTAGTTCGCATATAGATGGTTCTAAGCATTTTATCAGTCCTGAAAAATCAATCGAAATTCAAACGGCGTTAGATTCTGATATTATGATGGCTTTTGACGAATGTCCTGCTTACCCAAATACTTATGAATATGTCAAGGATTCGCAAGAATTAACAACTAGATGGGCGAAAAGATGCCTGGCTGCCAGAAAAGATGATAGCACGCAATCTTTGTTTGGCATAGTGCAAGGTGGCATGTATAAGGATTTAAGATTAAAGAGTTTGGCTGAATTAAAAGAACTTGATTTTGATGGCTATGCGATTGGTGGACTAAGTGTTGGTGAACCAAAAGAGATCATGTATGAAGTGTTAGATTATACCGCTTGCGAACTACCTGAAGACAAACCAAGATATTTAATGGGCGTTGGTACGCCCGATGTGTTAATTGAAAGTGTTATTAGGGGAATTGATATGGCGGATTGCGTGTTGCCTACAAGAACTGCCAGAATGGGTACCGCTATGACATCAAATGGAGCTGTTAGTATTAAAAAGGCTGAGTATAAATATGATTACAGTCCTTTAGATGAAAACTGTGACTGCAAGGCTTGTAAAAATTATACGAAGGCATATTTGAGGCATTTATATAAAGAAAACGAAATACTATCAGCTAGGCTGTTGAGTTATCATAACTTGTACTTTTTACAGAGGTTAATGGCTGACATTAGACAGGCGATAGCTGATGACTCGTTGTTAGCTTTTAGGGATAAATTTTACAATAAGTATTATTAGACAGATGATAAACGGTAAATTTCGTTGTTACTGCGATTTTTATCGACTCATATGTACGTTTTAGTACACTGCTAGTTCGCTAAAAATCTTGTGCCTAGAACTTTATTCGTTTATCACAGTCTAAATTGATATAGCTATTTTGATGACAAAAAAATTTATGTGCTATATTACCTATAATATGGTATAATATACTCATAAAAACTAAAAATAGGAGAATTTATGTCGAATATAAATAATAACATTAGAAATTTTTGCATTATAGCACATATCGATCATGGTAAATCGACGCTTGCAGACAGACTGATTGAAAATACTGGAACCCTTACAAAAAGAGAGATGCAAGAACAAGTCTTAGACGATATGGAGCTTGAAAGAGAGCGTGGTATTACAATTAAATTAAAGTCGACACGTTTAAAGTATCAGGCGCAAGATGGCAAAGACTATATTTTCAACTTAATTGACACACCTGGTCATGTTGACTTTACGTATGAAGTTTCTAGAAGTTTAAAAGCTTGTGAGGGTGCTATCCTTTTGGTAGATTCTTCACAAGGAGTAGAAGCTCAAACTCTTGCTAATGTGTATTTAGCAGCAGAGCAAGACTTAGAAATAGTGCCAGTTTTAAATAAAATAGATCTGCCAGGCGCAAGATGTGATGAAGTTATTTCAGAAATAGAAGATATTATTGGCATATATGCTGAAGATGCCCCTCAAATATCGGCTAAAAGTGGACTCAATATAGAAGATGTTTTAGAGGCTGTGGTTAGTAAAATACCTGCTCCTGTTTGTGATGAAGATAAACCTTTAAAAGCCTTAATTTTTGATTCTTTTTATGATTCTTACAAGGGGGCAATAGCCCACGTTAGAGTTTTTGATGGTAAGGTTAAAAAGGGCGACACTATAAAAATGATGGCAAAAGACGTTACTTATGAAGTTGTAGAAACGGGTTACTTTTTACCACAAATGGTACCAACAGACTGTTTGAAAGCTGGCGATGTTGGTTATATTGCTGCTAGTATCAAAGATGTCAAACATTGTAGTGTGGGTGATACAATAACTTTTGCCAATAACCCTACTGCAGAGCCACTAGATGGCTATAAACCTGCAACGCCAATGGTATATTGTGGCGTATATCCAGCGGATGGTGAAAACTATGAAAGTGTCAGAGATGCCTTAGAAAAACTGCAGTTAAATGATGCGGCATTAACCTTTGAAGCTGAAACATCGGTTGCTTTGGGCTTTGGTTTTAGGTGTGGTTTTTTAGGCTTGTTACACATGGAAATTATTCAAGAAAGGCTCGACAGGGAATTTGACCTTGATTTAGTTAGTACGGCACCAGGTGTAATTTATAGGGTAACAAAGACTGACGGCACGGTGTTAGATGTGCAAAATCCATCTAACTTACCTGAACCAAGTTATGTAGATTATATTGAAGAACCGATTGTTACTTGTGATATTATGGTGCCAACAGATTACTTAGGTGCCGTTATGGAACTTTGCCAAAATAGACGTGGTGTCATGGTTAAGATGGACTACTTAGATACTAAGAGAGTTCAACTTCATTATGAAATGCCGCTTAACGAAGTAATATATGACTTTTTTGATGCTTTAAAATCAATTAGTAGGGGCTATGCTTCGATGGATTACGAATTTAAAGAGTACAGAAAATCGAACTTGGTACGATTAGATATTTTATTAAATAAAGAATTGATAGATGCTTTTTCATTGATAGTGCACGTTGATAGTTCATATGATAGAGGTCGTAAAATATGTGAAAGGTTAAAAGAAGAAATACCAAGACAAATGTTTGCTATTCCAATACAAGCTGCTATTGGAACAAAGATTATAGCTAGAGAAACCATCAGTGCTTTACGAAAAGACGTTTTGGCAAAGTGTTATGGTGGAGATATATCAAGAAAAAAGAAACTATTGAAAAAACAAAAAGAGGGTAAAAAAAGAATGAGGCAGATGGGAAGTGTAGAAGTCCCACAGCATGCATTCATGGCTGTTTTAAAGTACGATGATAAGTAGTTAGCTTGTCAGATTAACGAAAGGACAGATTTATGAGTAAACAATTTGTAGTGATTGCTCTAGGTGAACAAAAGTATTGTATGCCTATTGAGCTTGTAAGTGGTGTTATAGACCATTTTTCTGTAACGAATGTTCCTAATTCATTATCTTATGTTGATGGCGTATCAAATATAAGAGGGGAGATATTACCAGTTATCAATTTGAAAAAAGTATTCAAAATTGAGGATGACGAAACAGTAGAACCAAAATTGATGAGTGTGTCGTTAGACGGAAAAAATATTGGTTTAGTTGTGGATAGTGCCTCAAATGTCATAACGGTTGATGAAAAGTTTGTTAGTGAAATACCGCCAATTTTATGTCAAAAAGATAGGCAATATTTTAATTTGGTAGCTAACATTGATGGAAATTTGGCGATAGTGATAAATCCATTTGGCTTGTTTACTGAGGATGAGAAAAAAGAATTATTTAGTTTAAAAGATAAAGAGTAAATAAGTTAGAGGGGCATTTATGCTTAAAACATCAAGGCAAGAAAAAAATCCAGAAATTGAAAAAGTCGATAATATTCTCAAAAACACTGTTGATATTATGCAAGAGGGTAGAGATGAAGTTTTTAGAATTTCTGAAAATTCTAGATTAGAAGCTATGCATAGAGAAACTGAGCTAGTTAATACCCAAAATTTAATTGGTTATGTTATTGGTGAGATTGAGAAATTAGAAAAAGAAGAAAAAGCGTCCAAAACACTTTTAAAGGCGGTGGCAGATAGTCCAGAAAAGTTTCCTGATACCAATGAAAAAGAAGTTTTTGAACAAACTGAAAGAATAAGGACAGAACTGAAAGAAAAAAGACAACTCGAAGAAGACTTAAAGGTAAAGCGAACGACATTAGAATTTTATCTAAAAAATGCCAGAGAAGTTTTAAAACGTACAGAAGAACTAACGAACAAAATGGGGGCAGCTTTAGAGTTTTTAAGTGGTACTCTTGTTGATGTTATTGAAGAAAGTAAGGTTAGTCGTACTGTTGGTATGCAAATTATAAGGCTTCAAGAACAGGAACGCAAGCGTGTTAGTAGAGAAATTCACGATGGACCAGCTCAATTTATGGCAAATGTTGTCATGAAAGCAGATTACTGCGAAAAGATAATTGAAAAAGACCTTGATAGAGCAAAGGGTGAACTAAAAAGTCTTAAACAGCAGGTTAGAGAATCGATGGCTGATATTAGACGCATTATATTCGACCTTATGCCAATGAGTTTAGACGAGCTTGGCTTGGTTCCAACTCTTAATCAACATATAGAAAATATTAAAGGGAATAAGCGAATCAGTATAAAATTTGAACATACAGAAAATGCTGAGGCAGATTTAGATAATATTGTTAAATTATCGGTGTTCAGAATTGTACAAGAATCATTAAATAATGTAATAAAGCACTCTAAAGCTAAAAAAGTAAAAATAGTAATTGACATAAAAAAAGATGAACTTAACGTTTTAGTTCAAGACGATGGGATAGGATTTTCGAGTAGTGTCAAAAAAACGTTTGATAGTTATTCTGGTTTTGGTATTTTAGGAATGAAAGAGCGAGTAAGACTATTAGATGGCAATTTTGAAATACTATCTCAAGATGAGGGCGTAAAAGGTTGCAGAGTTAAAGTTGCTATACCTTTGAACTAAAGGATAGGAAATTGTTTAAGTACAAAGACAAGTAAGGAGTTTTTATGGATAAAGATACGAAAGTAAGAATTGTGATAGCTGATGACCATGCTATTGTGAGAGAGGGCATAAAAAATCTAGTAGAACTATCTGATGAGTTCGAGGTGGTTGGATTAGCTGAAAATGGCAAAGATGCTTTGGCTATTTGTAAGAGTGAAAAACCAGATATATTATTATTAGATATCAGTATGCCTTCTATGAGTGGTATAGAAACAATGAAACGTATCCTAAAATCTAAGTTAAAAACTAAAGTAATAGCTCTTACGATTCATGATGAAAAGGCGTATTTAGTTGAGACAATGTCATTAGGGGTAAAAGGCTATGTTTTAAAGGATGCTGGTTCAGATATTTTACTTGAAGCAATTAGAGAAGTTGCTGATGGGAAGGAATATGTTTATCCTAGCATGAGAAAATATCTTGATCAGAAAACAAAAAAAATGATACTATCGGGGAAAACAGATGTGTTTGACCTTTTAACTTCTAGGGAATTAGAGGTGATTAAGTATCTCGCAGAGGGCAAAAGTAATAAAGACATTTCAGATTCTTTATATATAAGTGAAAAAACGGTTAAAAACCATATTTCAAATATATTTAAAAAATTGGGTGTTAATGATAGAACTAGTGCAGCGATGTTTGCTGTTAAAAAAGGTTTAATTAAATTGTAAAAGGAGGAAGACATTGCAAGAAAAAAGAAAACAAACTAGGTATCCAGCAAGTATAAGTTTAACCGTAGATTCTTTATACAAGCAGGGAAATGAAAAAATAGATAGCATCAATGAAAGTATTGAAATAACAAATATTTCAAGGTCTGGTGTAGGTTTTGTCTGTGATGATGATTTGCCATTAGAATATTATTTTAATGCGAAAATAGAAATCGAAGACCAAAAACATTTTTATACTGTTGTAAAAATAATTAGAAAAGAAGAAAAAAACGGTAAATTTTATTACGGTTCCGAATTTGTCGGACTTGCTGACGTTTTAAGTGTTTTTGTTGAAGATTACGGCAAGCACGTTTCTGAAAAATAAGCAGAAGTCAAGTAATAGGTGAAATATGAAAGTGTTGTTTACAGTTCCTACGGGAAAACGTTCTTTTGAAGAAATTTCAAAGGGCATTTTAGATTTAGGTTATGAATTAGAATGTCTAGACGAATTCAAAGAAATAGAGGAACATGAAGATACAGATACTGATATATTAGTGTGCTATGACCCATTTGACAAGATAGATTTTAGAAATTCTAAGAAGTTGAAAGCAGTAATAACCTCAAGTACAGGTATTGACCAAATTCCAGATTATATATTGCAAAATGAGAATATTCAGATTATGAATAATAATAGTGCGTATGCGATTCCCATAGCAGAATGGGTTGTGATGTATTATTTGATGGGGATAAAGAATTTTCCTAAAATTGTTGAAAAGCAGAGTGAAAAAAATTGGGTGCTTGAAAAAAATATCTTAGAATCTATTGATAAATCTATATTATTTTTAGGTGCGGGCGGAATAGCAAGGGAAGCGGCAAAGAGGTTAAAGGCCTTTAATGTTGAAACGATAGCTTACAGGAGAAGTAAAAAAGAACATCCTGATTTTGATAGGACTGTATTTGAAGATACGATAGATGAAGAAATCCAAAAAGCTGATTGTGTGGTCGCTTGCTTACCTGATACAGAGGCAACAAAAAACTTTGTGAATGCAGATAGAATCAATATGATGAAAGATGATGCTATCTTTATCAATGTTTCAAGAGGTGTGATAGTTGATCAAGATGCCTTAGTAAAAGCCTTAGAACAGGGAAAATTTAGATTTGTTGCGTTGGATGTTGTTAAAGACGAGCCACTTGCAAAAGATAGCAAATTATGGGATATGGATAGGTTATTTTTATCTTCTCATGTTTCTTGGATTAGCCAAATGCGTCCAGTTCGTTTGAAAAAAAATATACTTGATAACCTAGCATCATTTTTAAAAACAGGCAAGCTAATTGGCGAAGTAAATAGAAAGTTTAAGTATTGATAGCAATAGAAAATAAAAAATCTCTTTATTCCTTTAATTTTAATGAGCTAAAAGAACTCATTGAGAATTATGGAGAAAAGAAATTTAGGGCAAAACAAATATTTGATGATTTATACAAGTGTAAAAATAGTAAAGTAGATGAATTTAGGTTATTACCGGCTAGCTTAATTACCAAGCTAAAGGCAGAATATGAGGTTTTTGATTTTAAGCTTGTTAAAACACTGGTTTCAAAAGATACTCAAACATCAAAGTACTTATTTTTGACTAGGGATAATAAGTATGTTGAAACCGTATTGATGAAGTATGATTATGGTAATACGCTTTGTGTATCTAGTCAAATTGGTTGTAGAATGGGCTGTAATTTTTGTGCTTCAACAGTAACGGGGCTAGAAAGAAATCTAAAAGCCTATGAAATGTTGGAACAAATTGCTTATGTGCAACATCTTGAAAACATTAGAATCACTAATATAGTTATGATGGGCATGGGAGAACCATTAGATAACTATGACGAAATGATAAATTTTATTGAAAGGGTAACAAACGAAAAAGAGTTTAATATTAGTATTCGTAAAATAACCGTATCAACTTGCGGTATAGCACCTAAGATAAAAGAACTTGCAGATAAAAATATGCAAATAAACTTAGCTTTATCTTTACATAACCCTTTTAATCATAAAAGAAAACAAATAATGCCAGTTGGTGCTAGGTATTC
>PDWI01000979.1_pt1 | contig 46153 bp, 44 predicted proteins | sample 1430891 | NCBI WGS metagenome assembly PDWI01 (sample SAMN01162508, study PRJNA174530) | Oral metagenome, whole genome shotgun sequencing project. | biome: Marine environment; feature: Marine mammal; material: Swab sample of the gingival sulcus; isolation source: swab sample of gingival sulcus...
TCTGTTTTCATAGGCCATTTTTGTTGTTGGAGTTATCGTATTGAGAGCACGATGATCTTATAACATTTATGGCCTTTTTGCTTTAGTTTTATGAGAAATCCGGGCTAGAGAGTATAAAAACCTGTCTCGCCGACGGGTCTTGTCAAAAGTCCAGATTATTCGGACATTTCACCGAGAGCAAGGTGCTTGAAGGCCTGTTTTTCAAAACTCAACCGTAAAAGGAGACGATTATGACAGACAGACGATACATTGCCATACTGGCATGTTCCATTTTTTTACTTGGTACGGTTTTTGCCTTGCCTGCCTGGTCTGCTAAAAACGTAAAAATCGGCTGTGTCTACATCATGTCCGGACCTTTTTCAGCCTACGGTCAGTTCGCCAAGCAAGGTGCGGAGCTGGCGGTGGATGAAATCAATGCAGCCGGTGGCATCAATGGTCATCAGGTGGAAGTGGTCTTTGAAGATTCTACAGGTAAGCCGGATGTGGCAATCCGGGCGTTGCGCAAACTGGTTTTTCAGGAAAAAGTGGATTTTTTGGCCGGGCTCGATTCCAGCGGTGTTGCCAAAACGGTCACTCCCTCTATACCACAGCTGAAAACGCCGTTGATTATCACCCACGCAGCCACCCCAGATGTGACGGGCAGTGTCTGTAACCGCTATGTCTTTCGCATTTCTCTGAACCTGCCTCAAAACGTCAAGGCAGCTGCACTTTTGGCCGCTGAATCTGGTGCAAAGACCTGGACAACCATTGGTCCTGACTATGCCTTTGGCCATCAGAGCTGGGAGTATTTTGAGAAATATCTCAAGGAGCTCAAACCGGATGCCAGCTTCCTGCCCAAAGACCAGGTCGCATTTCCGCCTTTCAAGACTACCGATTTTAACCCCTATATTAACAAGATACTCAAATCCGGTGCAGACGGTGTACTGGTCTCTCTGTGGGGCGGCAACCTGATCGATTTCATCCGTCAGGCCGATGAAATGGGTTTCTTTGATGGCAAACGGCAGGTTCTGGCGACACTCGGCGCGGCAACAGAGGTTCTCTCGGCCCTCGGTGATAAAATGCCTGAAGGCCTGTGGGTAGGAACCCGGTACTGGTTTCTGGCCAATCCAGCAAAGAAAAACACCGATTTTGTCAAGGCCTACAAAGACCGTTTTGGCGACTATCCTTCCTATAATGCCCATGGGGCCTACAGCGCCATCTATGCATACAAGGCCGCTGCCGAGAAAGCCGGCAGTCTGGACAAGGACAAGATCATTGAAGCCCTCGAAGGGCTGACCGTTGATCTGCCCATTGGACCTGTAACCATACGCCCTGAAGACCATCAGGGTCTGACCGACGTCGCATGGGGAAAAACCGTTGCTGATCCGGCATACGACATCCGTATCCTCAAGCCGATAAAGCATTTTAAGGCCGCAGAAATTACGCCGAAAGTAGCAGAAACCGGCTGCAAGAAATAGCTGTATACCGAACAAAGATAGGTTGCTGTCCACTGGCAGCCTGTTCCTGTGGTCCGGGATTGTAAAAGATTCCGGACCTTTTCCGTCGCAGACTTCTCTCTTTATTTCTTGTGAGGTTATTTTGGAAAGTTTTTTGATCAATCTGCTCAACGGCCTGAGTTGGGGTATGCTGTTGTTTCTGATCTCACTGGGCCTGACCACGGTATTTGGTGTTTTGGGTATCCTTAATTTTGCCCATGGCTCCTTTTTTATGCTCGGGGCGTATCTCTGCATGCAGATCATGCACGTGATCCCTTCGTTCTGGCTGGGGGTGCTGATCGGACCCGTTCTGGTGGCTCTGCTCGGTGTTGTCATTGAGCGGTTCTTGTTGAATAAGGTTTACGACAGGGATGTCTCCTTCCAACTGCTGCTGACCTTTGCCATTCTCCTGATTCTTGATGATTCTGTGCGTATCATCTGGGGCTCCGGCTACCATGTGGTCGAGCCGCCCGCTCTTTTGGCCGGCGTGTTTCCGATTGCCGGCCGGACCTATCCGGTATACCGGATCTTTCTTGTCGTGGCAGGCCCCTTGATTGGACTGGCCTTGTGGACCTTTTTTCAATTCAGCCGCTGGGGAAAGATCATCCGGGCAGCAGCTATGGATCGAGAAATGGCCGAAGGTATAGGTATCCGGGTGCCTCTGCTGTTTACCGCGGTTTTCGCTCTGGGAACCTGGCTGGCGGCCCTGGGAGGAGCCCTGGCGGCGCCTCACCAGAGTCTGGCGCCGTCGATGGGAGAGCGCATCATCATCGAAAGCTTTATTGTGGTGGTCAGCGGTGGTATGGGAAGTTTTCCCGGGGCCTTTGTGGGTGCCCTGGTGCTGGGACTGTTTGAATCCTTTGGCACCGTATTCTTGGGCAGTGCCCAGATGGCTGTTCCCTATATTCTTCTGGCGGCGGTCCTGTTGATCCGGCCCCATGGCCTTTTTGGACGGGAGGTCTGATATGACAACATTCAAAAGTCTCGCCCCCGTTCTCGTCGGCCTGATACTGCTGATTGCCTTTCCTTTTGTGCTGCCCATCTACTGGACCCTGATCGCAACTGAAATCTTGATTATGGGGCTGCTGGCGATGAGCTTTAACCTGTTATTTGGTTATACAGGCCTGCTTTCCTTCGGCCAGGCCGCATTCTTCGGCACCGGTGCCTATGCCATGGCCCTTTTTCTCACCAAGGGCGGTGAATCCTTGATCGTAGGTCTCGGCGTGGCCATGCTGGCAACGGCAATCACCGCAGCTGTGATTGGCATCCTCTGCGTTCGCCGGGATGAGATCTATTTTGCGATGATCACCCTGGGCTTTGGCATGATGCTGTATACGGTGGCGCACAGCTGGTTTTCCCTCACCGGCGGCAGCGATGGTCTGCCGCTTATGGAGACACCTCCTTTAACGATAATGGGCAAATCGTTCAGTCTGTTTGATCCGGTTGTCATGTATCTCTTTGTTCTGGCTGTGGCTGTGGTCTGCATCTTTGTCCTCTGGCGGGTGGTGAACTCTCCCTTTGGCCTGATGCTGACGGCCATTCGGGAAAACCGGCAACGTTTGTCCTTCGTCGGAGCCGGGGTACAAAATTTACGGCTGACAGCCTTTGTCATCTCGGGAACCATTGCCGGGATTGCCGGCGCCCTGTTTGGCCTGTTCAACTCAATGGCCGCACCGGATATCCTTCACTGGGGTTTTTCAGCCCGGCCGGTACTTATGACCATTTTGGGCGGTGCGGGTATTTTCTTCGGCCCCCTCTTTGGCGCAGCCATCTTTTTTGCTCTGGAACAGGTGATAACGGACCTGACTGGAAACTGGATGTTTTTTTTAGGAATAATTCTGATACCGGTGGTTATTTTCTTTCCCAACGGCATTCTTGGCTCACTGGTGAACGGGATCAAAGCAACATTAGAGAAAAAATATGAATCAGCCTCCGATACTGAAGATTGACAATCTGGGCCATTCCTACGGCAGTTATATGGTTATCCGGGATATCTCCATTGAGGTTGCCCCCGGAGAGCTGTCCGCCCTGATCGGACCAAACGGCGCCGGGAAAACCACCTTTTACAATTCGGTTTCAGGGCATTTTCGCCCGACCAACGGAACCGTCTATTTCGATGGGCGAGACATCACCGGACTGCCGGCGCACAAACTGGTTCCCAGAGGACTGCTCAGGTCTTTTCAGATCACCAATATCTTCCCCAACCTGTCTGTTATCGAAAATGTGCTGGTACCTCTGGTGCTCCATTACCGCAAAGGCTACTCCTTCTGGGGTGCCCTCACCTCAAACAAAAAGCTCTACCAAAAGGCTGAAGAGGTACTCGACAAGGTTGGCATACTTGACGCGGCCCTACGGCCTGCCAGTCAACTGCCCTACGGAGATAAGCGTCTGGTGGAAATGGCCATTGTTCTCGCCCGAAACCCCAAGCTGGTGATGCTCGATGAGCCCACCGCCGGTATGAATCCAGAAGAAACCGACCGCATGATCCACCTGATCAAGGATCTGGCCACGCGTTTTGGTACCACCTTTTTTCTTACCGAGCACGATATGAAGGTCGTTTTTTCGGTGGCATCGAAAATCTATGTGCTCCACCAAGGGGTGCTGCTGGCAGAAGGTGACAAGCAAACCATTCAATCCGATCCAAAGGTGAGAGAGGCCTATCTGGGGGGAGCGGCTCATGATTGATATTACCGATATTCATGTCTACTACGGGGATAGCCATATCCTCCAGGGCGTAAGCCTCAACCTCTATCGCGGAGAAATCGTAGCACTCCTCGGACGCAACGGCGCCGGAAAAACGACGACCATGCGTGGCATTATGGGATACAGCCCGCCAGCCAGAGGCCAGGTGGTTTTTGACGGCAAGGATATCACCGGCCGGCCCGTTTATGAAAACGCCCGCCTGGGGCTTGGCTTTGTTGACGAAGACCGACGGATTTTTCCGGATCTCAGTGTCGCAGAAAATCTGGAGGTAGCCCGTCTGCCGGCCAAAGAAGGCCAAACCGCCTGGACCGAGTCAAGGATTTTTGAGGTATTTCCGCTGCTGGTAAAGCTTAAGGACCATAAGGGAGGGGCCCTGAGCGGCGGAGAACAGCAGATGCTGGCCCTGGCCAGGGCATTAATGGGCAATCCGCGCATGCTTCTGCTCGATGAACCCTGTGAAGGGCTGGCGCCCATTATCGTCGAACAGATCGGAGAGATTATTTCAGGCTTAAAATCCCATATGCCGATCCTTTTGGCCGAGCAGAATGCCCATTTTGCCCTCGATGTTTCAGACCGCGGCTATGTCATCGACAAAGGCCGGGTCCGCTATGAAGGCACCGCCGAAGAACTGGCGAACAACGATGAAATTCAAAAACGCTACCTGGCAGTATAAAGGTTGAGAAGGCGTTGAGATGTGTATACAACCGATTCTCGAACCTCTTTGCCGCATACGAGTACAGGTCGAACAACACTCTGAAACAGTTGGAATTCTGTTGCAGTGTCAGGGGGTTGAGTTGTCCGCCGAGTAAAAATACTGTGGCAAGATGTCTTTTGTCTCACCGATAGTCTTGATACCTCCATGCTCAAGCCAGACTATCTTGTTGGTGACCCTTGCTAACAACTCTTTGGCATGGCTGGCGATCACAAGAATGTTACTCGACTGTACCAGTCGGTCCATCCGTTTTTCGGCTTTTTCCTTAAATCCTTCATCACCGACGGAGAGCCATTCGTCCATGATGAGTATCTCCGGATGCAGAATCGTTGATACCGCAAAGGCAAGACGCAGGTGCATACCTGTCGAGTAGGTTCTCAGAGGCATATTGATAAACTCTCCGAGTTCGGTAAATTCAACGATCTCATCAAAACGATCGATAAGCTCTCTTTTACTCATCCCCAGTAAACCGGCCCGGAGAAAAATATTCTCCCTGCCGGTTGCCTCCGGATCAATACCCAATGAAATATCGATAAGAGAGCCTATTTGACCTTCAATGACAGCAGTACCCGACGTTGGTTGGTATACGCGGCTCAAGACCCGTAGCAGGGTACTCTTGCCGGCCCCGTTATGCCCGACAAGACCGACCTTGTCGCCATCTTTGAACTCGAGAGATATATCATGCAGCGCCCTGACCACAACCCGCCCCTGATCGTCGGCGCCGACCTGGCCGCCGGTCGCGGCCTTGAGCAGGGTTTTTTTGAGAGACCGACCGCTTGCGTTATAGACCGGAAGTTCAATACCGGCATTTTGCAAATGTATATATGCCATTTATCTCATCCCTACAGCCAATAGGCTATTCTTTGTCGATAAGAGCCGTATAAAAACATTGCCCCCAGCCAGCCCAAAACCATCAGCGCCAGAGAAACTTCCCAGTTGAGCATACTGGGCATCTTGCCGAGAAGCGGGGAGCGTACAATCTCCATGACATGATATACAGGATTAATCCCAATCAGATACGAACCTACTCGTTTGGGAACCAGATGTGGCATCCAGAGAATGGGGGTCACATAAAAAACAATTTGTAAAAGACTCATCACGATCTGATACAAGTCCCGGAAACGAGAACAAATGACACCTAAAAGCAGGGAAATCCAGAGCAGATTCATCACCAAGATGACAAAACCAGGGATACTCAACAGCACTGTCCGCGGAAAATCCAGCCCAAAAAAAAGAAAAACAAGTGGCAGGATAAGAATATTATGACAAAATATAATAATATTCCGCCACATCATTCTCATAAGATGCAGAAAAAGGGGCAATGGCAGCTGCTTGATAATGCCTTCGGAGTGAATAAAGACAAGGCAGGCTTCACCCACCGCCGTGGCGATAAACCCCCAGAGCACAAGGCCAATGGTCAGAAATGGCAAAAATTCCCTCATCGGCGAGGCAAAGAGCTGGCCAAAGACAACCCCTATGGTTCCGATCATGACCCCCATACTGATTGTCAACCAGAAGGGGCCAAGGGCTGAGCGTCTGTAACGCTGGCGTATGTCCTGCCAACCCAGCATCGCCGCAAGAGAATATTGTGTAAGCCCTTCCCGAATATCGCAGAAAGCCTCCGACAAGGCTGTTTTGAAAGAAATCTTCCTTAATATCATATCAGATCACAGAACAAAAAGACCCATTCTCAACGAGAATGGGGATATCGAACCTTGATGTTGTCGCACAATTCATCGTTCGGAAGACAGAACGTAGATTCGACCCTCTTGATGACAAATGTTCTACAAAAGATTGGTCATTGAAGCATCTCCACCTCAAGCACCGACGCTCAGAGCGCATTCACAAGGAACCCGGAAAGACCTGGAACAAGCTCCAGCCCGTACCCGGTCGACAACCTTCTAGCATATTGAGGCATGGCGCGCAAGCTGTTTTCCTGATCGTCAAAGCCGGCTAGGCTGAATCGGAATTACTGAGAGTACGCCTGACGGCATCCTTCCAGCCCCTGTATCTCCTGTCACGCTCCGCTTCTTGCATGCTCGGGGTAAAACGCTGCTGACACTGCCAGAAGCCCCTTTCCTCTTCGGGAGGCGGGCAGATACCGGCAAAGAGTCCGGCGAGATAGGCGGCGCCGAGTACCGTTGTCTCCAAGTTTTCAGGCCGATCGACGGGGGCAGAGAGCATATCAGAGAGAAACTGCATGGTATAGTCCGAGGCAACCATGCCACCGTCAACACGCAACACACAGTCCTGCATATTTCCCCAATCTCGGGTCATTGCCTCCAACAGATCCCTGGTCTGGTAACAGACAGATTCAAGAACCGCCTTGCAGATCTCGGCAGGCCCAGTCCCCCTGGTCAGCCCAAAGAGCGCCCCCCTGGCCTCGCTATCCCAATGCGGCGCTCCAAGGCCGGTAAAGGCAGGGACAAGATATATCTGCTGCTCGAGATCCGCCTGCAGGGCAAGCCCGTCGGTTTCGGAGGCCTTTTCGATCAAACCAAGACCGTCTCTGAGCCACTGCACGGCTGCTCCGGCAATAAAAATAGAGCCCTCGAGGGCGTAGGTCGTCTTGTTCTGCAAACGGTAGGCAATGGTCGTCAGCAGTCTGTTTTTTGACTGCACAGGCTGCTCTCCAGTGTTGAGGACCACAAAACATCCTGTTCCATAGGTCGATTTAACCATTCCCGGTCGGAAACAGGCCTGGCCAATCAAAGCCGCCTGCTGGTCTCCGGCGATACCACATACCCGTACGGCGGCGCCAAAGAGCTCCGGATCTGTGCTGCCAAAATCAGCAGAACAGTCGAGTACTCGGGGCAGCATCATTTCGGGGATGTCCAGAATCTTGAGAATCTCCTTGTCCCAGCCATTCTCGTGGATATTGTAGAGCATGGTTCGTGAGGCGTTGGTGGCGTCGGTGGCGTGCACCCTGCCGCCGGTAAGATGCCAGAGAAGGTAGGTATCAACGGTACCAAAGAGCAGCTCTCCCTGTTCGGCCCGTTTCCGGGCCCCTTCGACCGAGTCCAGTATCCATTTTACCTTTGTACCTGAAAAGTAGGGGTCAAGCAGAAGACCGGTTTTTTTCCCGATGGTTTCGGCCAGGCCTTTTCCCGCAAGCTGCCTGCAATAGTCTGCTGTTCTTCTGTCCTGCCAGACGATGGCTCTATGGATCGCCTTGCCGGTTCTTTTATCCCATATCAGCGTGGTCTCCCGCTGGTTGGTAATACCGATACCGGCAATATCCGCTCCCGTCAAACCGGCCATTTGCAGGGCCTGGCGGCAGGTGGTCAGCGTCGAGGACCATATCTCATCCGGATCATGTTCGACCCAGCCAGATCGGGGAAAGTACTGCTTGAACTCTTTCTGGGCTACGGCAATTTTTTCAAGTTTCTCGTTAAAAACAACCGTTCTACTCGATGTTGTTCCCTGATCAATTGCCAGAAGATGGGCAGCCATATGTTTCTCCTTTATCGTAATGCCGCATAGGAAGCAAAAAAATATCTTGTACAAATGAACAAACTTTCAGACAACAGACTAGCTGATGTTAACGGGTATTGCCAGTATCAATACCCTCTTTGTTCAGAAGACACCGGCAACTGCAACGCAAAAGGCCTGACTCACCCCATGTCTGAGGTTTTTTACAGAGCGATCATATTTACTTTTCTCCCTCTTCTGGTACTATCCGCTGCACTGTCATTATAGATTTTAGAGCGCGAAGAGGAGGGATATGAGCAGATTACAGGCAAACGCGGTGTTGGTCCTGACCGCCATGATATGGGGGTCAAGTTTTGTCGTGCAGCAGATCGGCACCGCCGGTCTTGGCAGTGTTACCTTTACCGGTGGACGCTTTTTATTGGGCGGGCTGCTGGTACTGCCCTTTGCCGTTCTGCAGTACCGAAATCTTCGTAGCAGAGAGAGATCATTATACAGTCGGGACTGGTTCGGTCTTTTTGCAACCGGCTGTGTCCTGCTCACGGCCGGTGCCTTGCAACAGCATGGCATTCTGCAGACAACGGTCACCAATTCAGGCTTTTTGACGGCCTTGTATGTACCGCTGGTTCCGCTCCTGACCTTCGTCTTTTTACGAAAAAAAGTACATCCAGCGGTCTGGCCGGCCTCAATCGGCTGTTGTATAGGAACCTTCATTCTCAGCGGGGCAAAAGAGGTGGCCTTTGCCGCGGGCGATCTCTGGGTGATCGCCAGCACCTTTTTCTGGGCAGGCCACGTTATTTTAGTCGGGATCATGGCCCATCGCACTCGGGCACCACTTGTGGTTGCCGCCACGCAGTTTTGTGTCTGCGGCCTGCTGGGGCTTATTATTGGCCTGATCTTCGAGTCACAAACCGCTGCCCAGTTTGTCGAAGCGATTCCAGGTATATGTTATATCGGTCTGTTTTCTGTGGCCCTGGGCTTCACATTTCAGGTGATCGGACAACGCTATACCCCCGCTGCAGATGCGGCCATTATCCTCAGTTCAGAAATGCTCTTTGCCGCCCTTGCCGGAGCCCTTTTTCTCGGTGAGCGCCTGAGCCTTTTTCAGATGTCAGGTGGTGTGCTGATACTTGCCTCAATTCTTTTTGTCGAGTTGGCACCTCTTCTTTTCTCTGGAGAAAAGAGATAAAAACCGCAAAAGTCTCTCCCTGGTCTCTCTGATGTCGTGATGTTCCGGTCTGTTGTTTCCTCTGAGAGATAAAATCTCCTTGTCTTATTCGCCTATCTGGTTTCAAATATGGGGCGTTTCGGATGGTTCCTCGCGCTCGCTGTCTTGGCTTACTCGTATCTCCGGGTCGGCAGCGCATAGGCCTCAAACTCGTTAACGTTACCGATCTCGTGTCTGTCTGTTTATGATAATCAAGGATCTTATATGAAAAATATTATTATCTCAGGTTCCCTGGCCTACGACAGGATTATGGCCTTTGCTGACAAGTTTTCCAACCATGTTCTCTCTGAGAAAATCGATAATCTCAGCGTCTGTTTTCAGGTGGATGGTATCACTGAAAAGCTGGGTGGAACGGCTGGAAACATCGCCTACGCACTCAAACTTATGGGGGGAGAGCCGCGTTTAACGGCCACCATTGGCAGCGATTATCAACGCTACTTCGACTGGTTTAAGCAAAGAGAGATATCCACAGAGGGCATTGTTGTCATTCCAGAAGAATACACCGCTGGGGCCTATATCACCTCTGATGCCAATGATAATCAGATTACCTGTTTCAATCCGGGGGCAATGAAATTTTCCTCTGGTTTTGACTTCGATACCCTGCGCAGCGGGGACGCTCTTTGCCTGGTTTCTCCGGGGAACCTGGACGATATGATCAACTACCCAAAAGAGTGTGAAAAGAGGAAGATCACCTGTATCTTTGATCCGGGCCAGGCCCTGCCGGTCTTGTCCGGAGACGATCTGGTTGAGGTCATCTCCAAAAGCTCTATGCTGGTGGTCAACGATTATGAGTTCAATCTCATTCTCGAGAAGACCTCATACTCCAGGGACGAACTGCTGAAACTCGCCAAGACCACGATTATTACCCAGGGAGACAAAGGCTCTGATGTGTATCTGAACGGAACCGCCCACCATGTGGCCCCCTGTCAGGCAAACCGGGTTGTCGATCCAACCGGTGCCGGGGATGCCTTTCGCGGTGGCCTGCTCTACGGTTTGCTGAATGAAAAAGACCTGTTGCAGAGTGCCAGGCTGGGGAGTGCCTGCGCCTCTTTTGCTGTCGAGTGTTCTGGAACGCAGGAGTACAGTTTTACCGAAAAACAGTTTCAACAACGCCTGGCGACCATTAAATAAACAAGAGGAGCCGCTCTTCCCCTGATCCTCTTTTTTCGTAGTTGACAGTCTACCTTCGACATTCCGACGGCCAGGCTTCCGTGCCTTAAAACGCAACCGGCTCAAGGCTGTTCCACTCGATTTTGCCAATATCGAAATGAAAAAAGAACATCCACAGACAACGCAGTCTTTTGACACAGGAAAGGTTCTGCTCTTGTCCGTATGCCACTTCATACACGACGTCTATACCAGCTTTCTGGCACCTCTTTTACCGTTTCTTATCGAAAAATTTTCCCTGAACCTGACCCAGGCCGGCGCCCTGTCCACGATAATGCAGATCCCGGCCCTGATGAACCCGTATATCGGCAAGCTTGCCGATCATTTGAGTGTCCGCTATTTTATTATCCTTGCTCCCGCCTGCACGGCGATCCCGATGTCCCTTCTCGGGGTAGCACCCAACTACGGCGTGCTGGTGATTCTTGTATTTATAACAGGAATCAGTGTCTGCATCTTTCATGTTCCCGCTCCCATTCTCGTCTATCGGGTTGCCGGAGACAGAACCGGCAGAGGGATGAGCTTTTTTATGACAGGAGGAGAACTTGCGCGGATGGTAGGGCCACTCTGTCTGGTTGGAGCCGTAGCGCTTATGGGCTTTGAAGGCTTTTACCCGGTTATGATCGTCGGGATACTGGCATCTGCCATTATGTTCTATAAGTTCAAAGAGATGCCGGTCACGGTTGTAGCAAAGCCCGGAGCGTCGATTCGCGGTACCTGCCTTGCGATGAGGGGTGTGCTGATCCCTCTGTCGGCGATCCTGGTTGTCCGGGGGTTTATGCATGCCTGTCTTACCGCATTTCTGCCGCTCTACATCATGCAGCATAACGGGGATGCCTGGCTCTCCGGCATTGCCCTGGCTGTCTTTGAGGGTGCCGGTGTTGTTGGAGTTCTGACGGTAGGGGGCTTGAGTGACCGCTTTGGGCGCAGACAGATGCTCACCTTCTGCCTGCTGGTGGCGCCGGTCTCGCTGCTGTTTTTTACCCAGACCTCGGGCGTTCTGCAGTTTGTTATACTGACCGTAACCGGTTTCTCGCTGCTGTCAACAACACCGGTTATGCTGGCCATGGTTCAGGAAAATTCCGACGGAGGCTCTTCGGCTGCCAACGGCGTCTTCATGATGGTCAATTTTCTGGCCCGATCCGCCGTTGTCGTCCTCGTCGGAGCCGCAGCCGATATGATCGGCCTTGACAAGACCTACATCATCTGTGCCCTGATCGGTTTTCTGGGTATCCCCTTTCTGTTGATGTTAAGAAACATCTGAGAGACCTTCCCTATATCGGACCAGGGCGGCAAGCGTGTCACAGACAGGTGTTCCGATACCGTGCTGTCTCCCCGTTCTGCTCACATAGCCAACCAGGGCCTCTACCTCGGTGGGCTTTTTGCTCTCCAGATCCTGGAGCATTGAAGGCCGGTGGCCAGCTGTAGCCGGAATCAGTTCCCGATAGAAGACCTCCCTGTAGCCGGCGGCATCGGGCCAGGGGGTTGTACCGCCGTTGGCCTTGATCACCGCAAAGGTTTCATCAATAACAGCATCCATGATATCCCGGGTAGACTTCTGCTCGGCAAGCCGCCCGTAGTGTACCCCCAGTATTGCCCCCAGCGGGTTAAGGGCGCAGTTATACAGGAGTTTTGCGTAGAGCGAGGTGTGGATATCGGCAACAGCCAGACAAGGGTGTCCAGCACTGTTGAAACTCTCGGCAAGTTGTCTGGCCCTGGCAGATATTGTCTGCCAGGGCAGGGCATCTCCAACGTGGATGGCATCTGCTGAAACGGTAATCACCACCTGTCCGGGCCGGGAAATTTCAAAGCCTGAGATCACCCTGCCGCCCACCACCCTTTCGGGGGCAAAACGTTTGAGAATTTCTTCAAGATTACCACAACCATTCTGCAGGGAGACAAGGGTGGTCCCTTCAATACCAGACAGCCTTGCCAGCTGCTCCGCGCTGACGGCTGTATCGTAACTTTTGGTCGTCAGCAGAATATAGTCGTATTTGCCGGCCGTTTGAGCAAGCGCTGTAAAGACCGCACAATTCTCCGGCGGACAGATAAATTCACCGAAGATGCCGCTCACCCGCAGGCCTGTGCTGTGTATTGCCTCGACAAACCGCTGGCGCAGTACGAAATCGACCCTATGCCCATCACAGGCCAGCATACAGCCAAGAGCCTGGCCCAACGCTCCAGCCCCATACACTAAAAAACGCATAACACACTCCAGTACCTGGCTGTATTCAGCTCTGCCAGGCTTGCATAGAATCTTTGGCAAAAGCCCCTTTCCTCGAAAAGGTCTTCTCAATACGAGGCATTACGCAGCGTCAGGTGCGTATGCCAGTACCCTTTCTGAGGAGATACAGGCTGGTTGCAAAAAGCAGAATGGCAAACAAAAACAGCATCCCCAATCCCACTCCAACGCTGATATCAGAGACCCCCAGAAAACCATAGCGAAAGCCGTTAATCATATAGACGATCGGATTTGCCTTTGAGAGCACCTGCCAAAAACCGGGCAAAAGAGAAATGGAATAAAATATACCGCCAAGATAGGTCAAAGGCGTAATAACAAACATTGGTATGATAGAGATATCATCAAACTTCTTGGCAAAAATACCGTTTATCAGGCCCGCCATCGAAAAGACAAAACTGGTCAAAAAGGCAAAGGCAATCACATAAAAAATATTGTACAGAGGCTCGCGGATAAACAACAGACTCACGCAGGAGACAAGCGTGCCGACACTGAGCCCACGCGCCATTCCTCCAGTAACATAGCCCAGAACAATAACCCAGTTAGAGATCGGGCTGACCAGAAGTTCTTCAATACTGCGTTGAAATTTACTACTGAAAAAAGAGGAGACCGTATTGGTATACGAGTTGGTAATGATCGACATCATGATCAAACCCGGAGAGATATAGGCCATATAGTGAACCCCCCCCATCTCGCCGATCTTTGAGCCAATAAAATTACCGAAAATAATGAAGTACAAGGAGATGGTTATCACAGGCGGTACCATCGTCTGAATCCAGATACGGAAGATACGTATAATCTCCTTTCTGATAATAGCCTGGAGTGCGATAAGATCCTCTTTCATTGTTCGACCATCTCCATAAACAGTTCTTCAAGCCGGTTGGACTTGTTACGCATACTCTCCACCTGAATATCGTTCTCATCAAGATAGAGAAAGAGATCGTTGAGGGACTGTCCCCTGTCGATTGTTACCTCAAGGGTGGTCCGATCAATTTTTTCAAGAACCACCCCCCCAAGCGAGGAGATCTCTCCCACCGGATTTTTTGTTTCAAGAACCAGGGTTTCCTTGTCCAGTTTCTTCAGAAGGTCTTTTGTCTGCCCGTATTCAACAATACGACCATCGACAATAATGCCGATCTGTCTGCACAGCTGTTCGGCCTCTTCAAGATAATGCGTCGTCAGGATGATGGTCTTGCCCTGCCGGTTCATATCCGAGAGAAAACTCCACATTCCCCTGCGCAGCTCCACATCGACCCCGGCCGTCGGCTCATCTAGAATCAGCAGATCAGGCTCGTGTACCAGCCCTCTGGCGATCATCAGACGTCTCTTCATCCCGCCGGAGAGCTCGCTGGCCATACTGTGTCGCTTCTCCCAGAGACCAAGCTGCCGCAGGTATTTCTCGGCACTGACCATTGCCTTACTCCGGGTTATGCCATAGTAGCCCGCCTGATGGGTGACAATATCAAGCACCCTTTCAAAGATGGAAAAGTTGAATTCCTGGGGAACCACTCCGATACGGCGCTTTGCCCGGGAAAAATCGACATCAATATCAATATCAAAAATCTTCACCGAACCGGAGGTCTTCTTCACCAAAGAGGTGAGAATACCAATGGTTGTCGTCTTTCCGGCACCATTTGGGCCGAGTAGGCCAAAAAAGTCGCCTTTCTCGACGGTACAGGTAAAATCCTTCAGGGCAGTAAAACCACCTTCATAGGTCTTGCAGAGATTTTTTATGCTCAGGGCATCCATTTGTACAGCTCTCTTTTACAAATTTATCTTACTGACAGTCTGCTCCGCAAAGAAAACGACATCTCCAGCTATCTATCCCTGGAGCTTGAGAAAATAATCAACCAGCTCTCCGGCAAGGTCGCGCTGATACAAGGCACTGACCTGAACAATTCCGGTCGGGCAGGTAATATTTATCTCGGTGAGTTGTTCACCGATGAAGTCAATACCGGCAAAATGGATACCCCGCTCGAGCAACCAGGGCCCGAGAAGATCAACAATACCTTTCTCCCGGGCGGTCAATTCTGTTGGCAGGGCCTCACTGCTGGCAAAATTTGCTCGAAAACCGGTCCTGGGCCGGCGCATCACCGCCCCCCAAAAACGACCGCCAAGAACCAGAACCCGCTTGTCTCCTTCAGCAACACGACTCTGGAACTGCTGTATCATTGTCGGCCTACTCTCTGCGGCGGTAAAACGGTTAACGAGCTCTGCATCCCAGGTAGTGAGTTTTGCAACCGATTTCCCTTGATAACTGTCCATCGACTTGAGAACACAGTCTCCATGGACTGAAAAAAAATTTCGAATATCCTCTGTACGGAAACTGACAAGAGTAGGGGGCATAAACGCAGGAAAAAAAAGGGCAATAAGCTTTTCATTGTAATCCCTGAGTGCCCTTGCAGCATTGACAACCAGGGCCCCGGAAAGCGACAGCAGCTGGGTTGCGTAATGGTAGGTCTGGTCATAGGGCGGCTCTTTACGCATAAAGATCAACCGATAGCTGTCCAGGGGTTTACATGCTCTTTTACCCTCGGCATCAATGACAGTTACCAGCGCCATCTTCTCAAAAGACAAATCCTCAACAGTTGCCGTATCAACCTCAACACCCCGGGATCGAGCCTTGTTGATAAGGGCCAGAGAGGTATCGGTCGTCGCATTTAACCCCTCCAGAGGGTCGATAATTACAAGCCATGCCATAGGAAAACCTCAAAATTAAAAAAACCGGACAACAACAGAGATCCTTGAATTATTCTATTTTTACCTCAAGATCAAGGCCGAGACCCGTTTTTTGAGAAAAGAACTCTACCGGAAAGAAACATAGAAAAAAACGGCCACAAAAAAAATTTATCGATTCTGTGATTTGATATTGACATAATCGTAAATCAGACTATAAGCTTGGACGCCGAGAGTATGACTCTCGGCTATCGGGTTCTGAGAGAATTGTTCGACTCCTACAAAGCCGACAAGCCCCGCCCGCTGTTGTCCGTTTTTCAGGTGTCTGCTTGAAGTCCTTAAACGATTAACAGAACGTACTTTTTCAAAGCTCTCTGCCAAGAGGAGATGCAGGCATTGGGATTTCAGGATTTTCGAAGGCAGGATCTTTTTTTGTTCAATCAGGCCCATTTACGGGCTCATCACTCATACCTAAAACCTTAGGAGAATATAATGAAAGTCGGAATCTTAAAAGAGATTAAAGTGTTAGAAAACAGGGTGTGCATGGTTCCAGCCGGAGTTGCAACAATGGTTGCCAACGGGCACGAGGTTGTGGTTGAGACCATGGCCGGAAACGGCGCGGGCTTTTCAGACAGCGAATACGTCGCCGCCGGAGCAACGATCGCACAGACCCCTGCCGAGATCTATGCCGCCTGTGATATGGTTATGCACGTCAAAGAGCCCCAGCCCTCAGAATATGAGATGATTCGTGAAGGACAGATCGTTTTTACCTACCTGCACCTGGCGGCAGACAAGCCTCAGACCGAGGCGCTGATCAAGGCAAAATCCATCAATATCGCCTATGAAACCATAGAGAGAGAAGACGGCTCCCTGCCTCTGCTTGTACCCATGAGTGAAGTTGCAGGACGTATGGCAACTCAGGAAGGCGCCAAGTATCTGGAGATCCCCCAAGGCGGTAGAGGTGTCCTCCTCGGTGGGGTAAAGGGTGTTGCCCCTGCGATCGTCGTGGTTATCGGAGGTGGAGTTGTTGGCTATAACGCAGCGAAAATGGCCGCCGGTCTCGGTGCCCAGGTCTATATCCTCGATACAAACCTCGAGCGTCTTGCCTATCTCGATGACGTTATGCCGGCAAACGTCTTCCCGGTCATGTCAAATCCAGCTGTCCTCAGACATTACATACTCCAGGCCGACCTGGTCATCGGTGCAGTACTTATCCCCGGCGCCAAAGCTCCCAAGCTTCTCACCGAGGATATGCTCAAGGATATGAAAGATGGTTCTGTTATTGTTGATGTGGCTATCGACCAGGGTGGATGTTTTGAGACTTCAAAGCCAACGACCCATGCCGAGCCAACCTTTACCATCGATGGGGTTGTCCACTATTGCGTTGCCAATATGCCAGGCGCGGTTGCCCGAACCTCAACCGAGGCCCTGACCAACGCAACCCTGCCCTATGCAGTTGAAATCGCCAATAAGGGCTGGAAAAAGGCGATGCAGGAAAACCGTGAGATCAAGCTCGGTGCGAACGTTATCGACGGCAAGGTCACCTATAAGGCCGTAGCTGAAGCCTTTGATATGGAATATACCCCAGTCGATAACTTCCTCTAAAAGGGACCTTGTAAAACAACCTTGAATAAGCTTCTGGCCGAGCATACGTATAGAAGCGTAATGCTCGGCCCAGAAGGGTTGTATGGCTGTTTCGGCTGAGTCATCTTATCCGGGGGGCTACCATCCCCTCCTTGACACCCTGTGCTTGACGGTGTCACACCTCATATGGTCACAGTTTACCCTACAAAAGATCTTCTCCTATGGGAAAACAGCGCTTATCACATAAACGCAAACAGACCCGTGGAGAAGAAATTGCAAACAGTATCAGCCATGGGATTGGTTTTCTGGCAGCACTCATAGCTTCTCCCGTTCTTATATCTTCTGCGCTTCGACATGGCGACGCCGCTGGAATCCTCGGGGCAAGTGTCTTTTTGTTTACAATGGCCCTAATGTATCTCACCTCCTCGCTGTACCATGCTGTGACCAAGAGCAAGGCCAAGAAGATATTGCAGATTGTTGACCACTGCAGCATATTTCTCTTTATTGCAGGAACATATACGCCTTTTACGCTGAGGGTGCTCGGCGGCACCTGGGGATGGACACTGTTTGGAACAGTCTGGGTAATAGCCTTTCTGGGAGTTACCTTTCAATGCCTAGGCGGAGTCAGATTCAAAAAACTTTCAATCCTTTTGTATCTGGCCATGGGCTGGATCATTATCGTTGCCATAAAACCGCTGTATCTCAACATACCCGGCTGGGGACTTTTCTGGCTTGTGGGCGGAGGGGTAGCCTATACGGCAGGGGTAGGCTTCTATATACAGGACAGGATTCGCTACACCCATTGTATCTGGCATCTGTTTGTCGTCGCCGGAACCGCCTGTCACTTTATCGCTATTTGGAAATATACTCTCTGACAGAGAGAGCGTTATATCCTGCTTCTGTCGTAAGCTATTTTTTCTTTTTATAAAAAAACGTAGGAAGCAAACAGCTCTTTTTATGGAGGGTTTTTCCTAAGCACATTCAACAAGGGGCAAGATCGGAACACTTGAGTTTCGCTTTTTGTTATCTCACGTTGATCAATATATAGGTAATCGGAAGCAGGTAGAGCAGCAACAATACAAGCCGGGATGATGCCAGTTGTTTGAAAAAAACCAAAATAAACAAACCGGCAAAAACAGCACACCCTCTCATTCCCATTGACATATAGCTCCAGCGTAGTATGGCTGAGTCAAGGCCGCTGAACACCAGCAGCGCTGCAACAGCAAGAACGACAAGGGTGCTCAACCTCACCACGGTAATCGGTGGTACTGTCAACCTGCGCAATATTTTTTTGCCGCTTAAAAAATCGTTATAAATATTTGTTGTCACTCCAAGGGTCAATCCAGCGCCTGTTCCCAGAACTGTAAGTAAAATACCGGCTGAAAAAAACGCGGCCAAAGCCGGAGGAAAGGTCTGTTCCAGATAGAACGGCAGTGCTTGAGCAGGACTGACAGGAAGCTCCGGGTATTGGCCACGCAGATACAAGCCTATTATAATGCCAAGCAGTCCGATTGGGGGAATAAGAGTCGCGCTGAGAAAGGCACCATTTCTCGCTTCACGCACATCTTTGGCGGAAAAGATCGCCTGAAGGTAAATCTGGGTAGAGAGCACTCCGATGAGCATCGAGACAAGATCAACGATGGCTGCACTTTTTCCGTATCGGGTAAAGCCCAGCATATCCAATTCCCGGGGCAACATGGCAATGATCGTTTCCATGCCGCCAGTTTTATACAGTGCTGTTGCAGCACTGATGAACATGATGAAATAGAGCATGAAAAACTTCATCTTCCCGATTAAACCGGCCCCAGTCACCCCACCCGTAATAACAAATATGCCGATCAGAGTCATGGTTAGCAGTACAGAGAGCCCATCGTTACAATGAAAAATAGATTGTAGAATCGCGATTGCTGCGAGAAACTGGGCCATAACGTGAATAAACATGCCGGCCGAGTTAACGGTGCTGCAATAGTACCTAAATCGCTGACCAAAGTACCGGCCAAGGTATTCCGATACGGTAATCACCTTTTCCTCTCTTAACGGTCGGGCAAAAAAACAACCAAGCAGAAAGCAGGAAAGGCTGCTACCAAATGTAAAAATGCCCGCTGAAATACCATGAGTATAGGCCATCTGCACCGTACCAATGGTTGAAACGCCCCCGACAAGAGTGCCAATAATAATCCAGGAAACCCCTCTACCTGAAAGTGATCGACTGGCCACGGAAAAATCATCTACGGATTTGACATGGGCTGACCGGCGGATTGCAAGCCCGCTAATGCAGATGAATGTCAGTAAAAACGTTACTCGATATATGTAGATGCCCATATCGACTATATAAGAATATGAAAATAATGAAAAAAGGCAGAGCGTAAAAAACAGCTAACTCTCTTTTCAGGTTGAGGAATACTACTCACCGTGAAAAGAAACGTCTCTTATTTTTTCCGAAAAAGCAGTAAAGCCATAACGAAATACAGGCCCAAAAGCCCCCAGAGGGACAAAAGCTCCCAGCGGATTTCCGAAAAATCTGCACCCATCTGATTGAGATGGTATACCGCGTTTATAGCATGGGTACAGGGAAACCAGCCAACCAGCCAGTTGATCCAGACCGGGATGGCCTCCTTGGGCCAAATAAAACCAGCAGCGAAGATCAGTGGGATGGAGCTCACCAAGACAACCAGCGTCACAAGTTCCTTTCTGGGGATGATCTTTCCAAGAACACAGCCCAAAGAGGCAACAGATAAAAGAAAAGGCAAGAGTATAGAGAGCATCTGAGAGTACTCGGCAAAACGGGTAATCTGGTAAATCGTAAAGCAGTAGCCAAAATAAAAGAGCGTAAATGGTGTGTAGATAAACAAAAAGGCTGCCAGCCGAGTGCACAACAGCCCGAGCGATGATACTTCTGTGCTGAGATGATCAGACCTTTTATCTTTTTGCTCTTGTTCTGTAACACCATGAATACCAGACCCTATTATCAGCGTTTGCTGAAGAATAAGAACAAAAACAGCCGGTATGACGTAGTTGAGATATCCGGTATTCGGGTTAAAAACCGGATAGGAGTTCAGAAGTACACCAGAGACCTGCCGGCCATTCTCGAGCCTTTGGCGGCGAAGCCTTATATCCGCATCAAGAGCGGAAGCCGCATTGGTGATACCTTCGGCGATGGTTCCATAGACAAGAAAGTAAGAGGCATCTCCAGCATAGACAAGAGTCGGGCTGCGGTGTTTGAGAATATCACTGGAAAAATTCTCAGGAATAAGAAGTAGCCCCGACACCTCCCTGTTGTTGAGCAGGGTTTCAGCCTCCTGACGGCTCCCCACCGCATCGCTGATATAGACCTGAGGCGTTGCATCGGTCATACGGATCAGTCGCCGGCTTAAAGGTGTGTTATCATTGTCCAGGACTGCAACCTTTTGTTCCTGTGGAACCTGATTAAGATATGGCTGCGGATAGAGAAAGGAATAAAAGATCAGACCGCCAACGACGGTCATAAGGATCGCCGAATTTGTCAGGATATTGCGTATCTCTAAACAAAAAAGTTGCCAATATACCATCTTGATACATTCCTTCGCTTCTGCCCTTTTCTCTGAGCAGCCGTTTGTCTATGTTTTCTCAATATCTCAGACCATCCACCTTTCAACAACCACGCTGTCTGAAAAGCACGTTCCGGATACAACAACGTCTTCAATCCCTATGCGCTGCTACCTTTTTTCTTATAACAACAAGCACAAAAACAGGGACGATCACAGCCCAAAAAGCAAACAGCCCCTTGAAACTGGGCAGAAGTGCACCTGTTTTAAGACCATAATTCATCATACCAACCTGAATTTCCATATAATGGCTTATCGGTAGCAGAGAACGCCACAGTTGTGGAAAAAGGTTCATATCTGTCGTGGGGAAGGTAATTCCGAGAAAGGCAAAGCTTGGAGCAGTGTAGGCGGCGGCCAGGCTCAAAGCCCTTGGGGCATCGGGAATGCATAAATAAAAAAGAGTGGCGATCAGCTGACAGGCAAAAATAGTCAACCATTGGGCAACGAGCAGCTCCGGCAGGCTTCCCCGCATCGGCCAGCCCTTTTGCACAAAGAAAACCAGAAAAAACATCCCATACAACAGAAAAATACCTTGATAAAAAACAAAACGTACCACGATCTTGGCAAAGGCCGACCGGCTCAGCCAGCGACTCACGCCCGTTCGACGTTCTTCTGCAGCCCAGACCAAAACCATTGTGGCGACGATAATAATCTGCCATATCGTGGGGATAAGACCTGTAACCAAGAACTGGGTATAATTAAAACCAACGTTGTAGAGAGGCGTTATCTGCCTGCGGGTAACAACCGCACTGGCCTGGGCCTGGGCAAGCTGGATATTACCTCTAAAAAGCCCCTCAAGGGTTTTCAAGCCGGCATTAAAGGTGGCATGCGCAGAAAAGAGCGCGGATTTCAAAACCCTGCCCACCAGAAGAGACTGGTAATTATAAAAGACCGTTACCCTCGGGGAGAGACCTCTTCGCAGATCTTTTTCCAGGGAGGAAGGAACAATAGCCACCGCATACACCTTTCCCTTTCGCAGGGCTGATGTTGCCTCGGCAACACAAGGATATGTCTGAATATGCAGCTGACTGCTCGCATCATAGCCGCGAATCAACGATCTGGAGAGTTGGCTATGATCAAGATCCACCGCTGCAACGGGCAGGTTGCGAACAATCCCTTCCTGAAAGAGGATCGCAACAAAAAGAGAAAGCCCCAGGGGAAGGATCGTAATAATACAGAGAAGCCACCTGTCGTAGATGAGCAGACGCAGCTCCTTGCCGAGCAAGGTGATGGGGTCTGTATGACTCTCCTTCCCGGTCATTGTGTTACCAGAACACTCATTCCTGCGCGAAGGTCTTCGATCTGCTCCAGCGGGCGTGCTTCGACTTCAAAGGTGCGCATATCAAAATCCTTTTCAAGGTTGGTCGCCCTCCAGGTTGCATAGTCACCCATCACTGCAATATGGGTTACCTTAAAACCAACCTTTTTCTCACCAAGCGCTGGTATGATCCCATGAAATTCTGTGCCAATTTTCCAGTTCTCAAGCAAATCTTCACGGATATGCAGGGTCAACCAGCAATCCTTCATATCAACGATCGAGACAACCGGAAAACCCTGGGGAGCAAGCTCACCGGGATGAAGGAGCACCTGACTTACCTCTCCGTCGTACCAGCTGGTCACCTCCAGATCTTCGGCATAGGCCTTCACTTCCGCTACAGCCTCTGCCGCCATCTGTTCTTTTCCTCGGGCGGCCCGCTTTTTCTGACTGCGGGTTCCCTCCTTGGTCATCTGATATATTTGATAGGCCGCCTGCTCCGTATTTTCAGCTGCCTCCAGATTTGCCTGGGCTTCGTCGCGTTTCTGAGCCGGAACAACGCCGTCTCTATAGAGATTTTCCACCCGCTGATAGGTTTTCTCTGCCAAAACAGCGGCAGCTCTGGCCGTCTGCCATTTGTTTTTAGCTGCCGCCACCTCCTGTTTTCTGGCTCCGATCTCGGCCTCTTCCGCCAGGGCCTCTGCTGCCATCTGGCCAGCTTCTGCCTGCTTTATTTTGGCTTCAAGCTCGGGGCTTTGCAACAAAAACACGGCCTGACCCCTGCGAACAGGATCACCCTTGCGGACATAGACCTCAGCTATTCGTCCCGCCACCTTTGATGACACGCTGTACTGTTGAGCCTCGATCTGCCCCTGCAAACGCAGCGCCTGTGGCTGATAGGTCTGCCAGAAGGTGTATCCAAGCCAGAACAGAAGCAGACAGAATGCAATACCCAAAAGAAGAGAGACGATGATATTGAATATTTTTTTCATAATTTTTGTCGTTGTAAAAATGGTAACGTCTCTTTGACGAGACTGATTTCTACAGTTTTTTCAGCTGTAACCGCTCTCAAATGACGAAAAAGCAGGATATTGTGGTAGAACAGTTTCTCCCCGAAAACAACCTCCTCACCGCTCAACAATTGGAATACCTGAGAACACTCAAGGCTACTTTTCCGGCATCTGGTGGTGTACTGCCCGGGCCGTGCTCTGGTATTGCGCGAACAGCTCTGTTTCTCCTGCCATTGCCAACAATCGTGTAAAGGAGAGCAAGTAATTATATGCCGCAACCAAACGCTGGGTTTTTACACTTTCAAGAAAGAGCCTGGCATCGACAACGTCAAGAGAGGTAGACATCCCCAACGCAAAGCCCTTTTCTCTCAAGCGAACATTCTCTTCTGCCAGAGCAATGCTCGAGGCAAGACCATGAAATTCATCCAGGGCGTGTTGTGCCTCCTTCCAGGTTTTTTCAACAAGCACCGTAAGATCCCTCTTGGTCTGTGAGTAGAGGTATCTGGTCTGCAGTTCTGCGGCCTTTGCCGCTTTCAACTTTTCCCCGCGACCGCCGGAGTCAAACAGCGTCATCGTAAAGCCAAGACCAACCATCCAGTCAGGCATTGATTCACCAAGGATTGAGTCCTGTTTATAGAGATTGTAGTCTCCAAAGGCAAATAGATTGGGGTAATACAGCCCTTTTTCGGCGCGAATCAATCCCTTCGCCTGCCCTTGCTTGGCTTTTAAAATGGCCAATCCCGGATGGGTTTCCAGGGTTTTTGCAAGAAAACTCTCCTGCTCAGGCAAGACCTGGTTGATAAACAGAGGACTCACCGGAGAGGCCTCTTCTTCCTGGTGCAGGGTCTTGGTCAAGGCAAGCTGCGAGACCTCGAGAATATGGCGGGCCCTTTGTGTCTCTATCCTGGCTCGATCGAGGGCTGCTGCCGCCTTGAGACGCTCCACCTTTGCGATTTGCCCTTCCTTTTCCAGGGCAAGAGCGTGCTCAAAATGTATCTGCAGGCCCTTTTCCGCCTCGAGTCTGGTCTGCAGAATCTGTTCTGCAAGAACAACACCAAAATAGATCTTTGATAACGCGGTAAACTGATTGTAGCGCAGAACATTCAGTTGCGCCTCTGCCTCTTTTTTTTGCTCAGCGGCGACCTCTTCGGCAGCACTGACCCTCCAACCGGTAAAAAGAGGCCATATTGCCTGGATCGAACTGGTATAGATATCTTCCGGTGACAATTCGGTTGTCGTCTGCAAATCCTGACCGGCAATCCCCTGCAGAAAAGCTCCCATATCATGGGCAAACTGTGCAGAGATCTGCCCAGTCCCAGCCATATATCCGAGGGTCTGACCAACGACCTGTGGATCCATCGAGGCAAAGGGTTCGAGCATCCTGGCATCGGCCTCTACAGGATCTGACAAACGGGTATACTGTCCACTGATATGGATGCTTGGAAAATGCTGCCACCCAGCAGCCTTCTGCATATAGCGATGACGATTGACCGCAGCCTGTTGGGCTGATAGCACATCGCTGTGTTGCAATACCTGTTGCCAGGCATCAAGAAAGGTAAAGTGAGAAGCGTAACAGTTTGAAATACTGAAAAAAGATACAATCGTAATGAAAGAGCCTAACCAAAACTTCATCGGTCTCCCCTATAACCAAAAAATATGTAAGGATCTGTGATCCGCTCGTTTTACTGTGAACAAGGTAGAATTTCAACAGAAGAGTTCGCCATAAAACCATCAGTGCAATTGCACAAAATATGAACAGTTACATTCTCGTTTATTAAATATTTCCTTAAGTTTCTTGACAGATATTTTAAGCTACAGTATGTATCAAAAGACGATTTTGAAGGGTTTTTTTATTACCAGATTCTGGTGGGAAAGGCGTTCAAGGTTCTCACCTGCGTTCGGTTTTGCAGACCAAATTTCATCCACCATTGAGGAGAGTAAAATGAGTGATATCAAGCAAGTTGCAGACGATGTTGTGCCCAATACTGTTCTTGACGCTAAAGGACTCAGCTGTCCAATGCCCCTTTTACGTACCAAAAAAGAAATCGGCAAGCTCAACAGTAATGAAATTCTCCAGGTTGATGGAACGGATCCTGGTTCCAGAAACGATATTCCCGGCTGGTGTGAGCGTTCTGGCCACGAATACCTGGGAGAGAAAGAAGGATCCGGTTTCATCAGCTTTTTTATAAAGAAAGGATAGTCTTTTTCCTGTAAAAGCCTTGGTCTGGATAGAAGACTACAGTTAAAACAACGCGTAGTTCACACGCCTGTTTTTTGGCCTGTCTTTTCATATACAACGGTTATCCGCCACTCAAGGTTTTTTGTAAAAGACTGGCTTTTTACTCGGAGGTTTCAACATGTCAAAAAGTTTAGGTATATTTGTTACTTCACCGGACAGTATGGACCATGTACTCGGTGTTGTCAAAGCTGCAAAGGCAAAAGGTTCAGAGGTCAAGGTCTTTTTTACCTGGAAGGCGACGACTCTTTCGAAAGATCCACGCTTTCCCGGGCTCTGTGAAATGGCAGATGATGTCTCAATCTGTGTCGACAGTTATGTAAAACAGGGTTTTTCCGCAGATGACGTCCCCGAAGGACTCGAACCAAAAAAGATGGCCACCCAGGCTCAACACGGAATCACCATCGAAGACTATGACTGCTACCTGAGTCTGTAAGGAGATCTGACAATGGAATATAAAAAAGTCTGTTTTATGTATAGAAACAAAGATTACACCCTGGATGGTATCCGTTCAGCCCTTGGACTGGCCGTTGAAAATATGTACTCCTACGGCTGTGTTATGGATGTTGAGATTGACAAGCTCGACGAACTGAATACAGAAAGTGTTGAGATGCTCCGTGATATGGAGGGTGAAATTTACTCTACCGTGCCGGCGAATGTCGACAAAAATGGCTTCGAGCCTATCGATATCGAAGCCCTTGGAGAAAAACTTCGAGAAATGACCCATATCATCCCCTACGGAAACAAATAGGCTGGGAGTACTGCTATGAAAATATTGAATGTATACAGGTCGGAACCTGACGAAACCGTAAAAAAACTGGTGGAAATCGTAACCCGTGACCGCGAGGCCGACTCTTTCGATCTCAACGTTGACTCTCCAGACTACGATCAGCTTGTTGATAAGATCTTTGCAGCCGACCAGACTATTTGCTGGTGGTAAGCCTTACCTGCAAGAACCTCGGTAGATTCACGTTCTTATTGTTGTCGCCGGGGTTCTTTTCTTTTTGTCGCCGCCCCCTTTACAATCAGATCGTGAACAACAGGTCTGAATCTTTGGATATATCGTATATCCTTTCTTCCCCATACCCTGTTGGTAAGAAGAACAACAATCCTTTCTTCGTCCAGATCTATCCAGAAAGAGGTACCTGTAAAACCAAGATGGCCAACGGTATGCCTTGAAAAACGAGAACCAGCGCTTGAATTTGAGGCGGCTGGTGTATCAAAACCCAAGGCCCAGCGATCGACTCCGTCCTGCATCCTTTTTTCAAGAAACGATAAAGACAGCGACGGATGAGAGGAGGATTTTCTGTAGATTTTAAGAAGTTGTACGCAAAACGATACAAGGGCCTCCGCGGAGCCAAAAAGACCGGCATGCCCCGCGACTCCCCCCATAAATCTGCAGTTGTCATCATGAACGAGCCCACATAACTCCCTGCCTGACCAGCTGCATCGCCCCGTCGAGCAATAGCCTTCTGTTTCAACAGACTGATTTGTATTAAAAAACAGATTTTCCTCCAGCTGTAAGGGTTGAACAATATTCGTATTCCAATATTCGTCCAGATTCATACCACTCGCTTTTTCTACAATATCTCCGAGTAAAATATATCCCAGATCGCTGTAAATATATTTTGTCTCAGGTGGATACACTGGTTTTTCCTCGAGTATCTTTTGTACGATAATCTTTTTTCTTGTCTTATACCCTTGCTTAGAGTTGGAATTTACAAAATGTATATGTGCCGGTAAACCAGATGAATGTTCAAGTAAGCTGAGAAGATTTATGCCCAAAATATAAGAATGAGTTGGGCTGTTATCAGGATAAAAATCACCAACCGTCTGCTGCAGATCTATTTTTCCTTCCTTTACCAAACTCAAAAGAGAAAGAGAGGTGACCAAAGGTTTGGTAAGCGAAGCAAGATCAAAACAGCTGTTTTTATCAACAGCTGTTCCGTTTGATGTCCGGCAATACCCATCGGCTATAAAAGAAACTTGACCTTTGTTATATATCCCGACACACCATCCGGAAAAAACCTTCTTTCTTAAAAAGAGGTTTCCATAGCGAACCAACAATCTTTCTTCTCTTTTGATCACCATTTTCTTTCTGAATTTTTTTTATATTTTTTCTAAAAAAAACTTTTGCAAAAACAGTTATCCACTATAGCGTTTTTTCTGTCTAAGGCATCTTTTTTTCTTTCAATATCTGACAAAAATTTACGTTAAATATTTGACAAATATGTTATAGTACTTCTTAGGCTTTTTGTAAGAGCACTTTTCCTCTACCAAGAAGAGCAAGTCATTGTTATAAAAGGAAATTTGTTCTGCTTTGAACATCTCTTCCGTTCTGCGCCTTGACAAAGGAGAATTGTGGATATTCTGTTAACAAGGTCTGTAAAGGCAGTTGATACCTTTGTTGATACACATTTGTAAACATATCTGCTGACAAGGTCACATTCTTTTGTGTGTAATAATACCAGTTACCTCAATGTGTTAGTTATCTTTTTAACATATCAACACTATTGATAGTAATAAAAAAATAGAATCATATAATAGAGAGGACTCTTATGACAATTCACTGCACTGTTGATAAAGACAGCCTCCTGGAAAGTTTGAGCAGTCTGCAGAATATAACCAACAAGAAGGGAACACTCGCCATACTGTCAAATGTTCTCATAGAAACAACAAACCAGGGGTTATATCTTACAGGAACAGACCTTGAAGTTGGACTCAAACTCTTTGTATCTGCTGAAATCCATCAGGAGGGGTCACTCACCCTCCCCTCGAAAAAGATATTTGAGATCGTCAGAGAATCTGGTTCAGATACTATCTCTATAAAAGAGACTGAAAACAGCTGGGTTGTAGTTGAAGCTGGACAAAGCGTGTATAATCTTGCCGGAATGGCGGATCAGGAATTTCCTGAATTTCCCGATTATGTAAAAGATACTTTTATACGCTTTGAAAGTTATATTTTTCTGGAGCTTATCGAAAAGACAATTTTTTCGATAGCCAGTGAAAAGGAGAATATCTACTCACTCACCTCTGTTTTGTTTGAAAAAGAGATAAAAGATGATGTTTCATATCTGCGGATGGTTTCTTCTGACGGTCACAGGCTTTCGATCATGCAGAAAGATGTTGCTGTAAATCTCGATAAGATGCAGCTTGGTGATACAGTGCTTATCCCGCGTAAGGGTGTTCAGGAATGGAAAAAATTTTGTGAGGCAAGAGAGAGTGTAGAGGTCTCGTTTGAAGAAAAACAGGTCGTTCTTCGTGATGACGATGCTGTTATGTTTATTCGTCTTAAGGGGGGCGATTTCCCACAGTATTCCGGGATCGTTGATGCGGTTGATTTATCGAACTGCTTAAAAATAAAGAGAATACCCTTTTTAGAATCACTCAAGAGGATAAACCTCTTTACCGAAGATATTTTTCATACCATTTCTCTGCATATTGAAGCCAACAAAATGACCTTGTCTTCCCAGAATATGGATTTTGGAAATGCCCGGGACGAGCAAAGCATAGAGTATAGCGGCAACACCCTGTCTCTCGGTTTTAATTGCCGATATTTTATAGAGACCCTTCAGGTTATGGAATGTGAAACCGTTGAGGCATACATCAGTTCAAATGCCAGTCCATGTCTGATAAAATCCGAGGAAGATCAAGGTTTTTTAAGTATTATTATGCCGATGCAACTGTAGCGTTTTTCTCCAACAAAAGAGTCGATATCGTTTAATTCTGATTTGAGGTTTTGCTGTGACTGAAACAGGTAATAATTATAATGCAGGGCAAATACAGGTTCTCGATGGTCTGGAAGCAGTTCGTAAAAGACCATCGATGTATATAGGAAACACCGCTGAAGAGGGGTTGCACCATCTGATATGGGAGATCGTCGATAACAGCATTGATGAGGCCCTGGCCGGTTACTGTACGAAGATAAGTGTTACCATACACGATGATAACTCTGTTTCTGTTGCCGATAACGGAAGAGGCATTCCCGTCGACAAACATCCTACCGAGAATATGACAGCGCTGGAGCTGGTTATGACCACCCTGCATGCCGGGGGGAAATTTGATCATTCAAATTACAAGGTCTCCGGAGGGCTTCACGGTGTCGGGGTTTCGGTTGTCAACGCCCTGTCGACAAAGGCAATGGCTGAGATTCGTCGTGACGGCAAGCTCTACAGGCAATCCTATGCCTATGGTGATACAACCGGTGAGCTGCAGGTCATAGGCGAGAGTGAGACGACCGGCACCAAAATAACCTTTACCGCTGATCCGGAGATCTTTACAGAAACAATCCATTACAATTACGACACGGTAAAAAACAGGCTTCGTGAACTGAGCTTTTTAAACAGAGGCTTACAGATCAACCTCAAGGATGAGAGAAGCGGAGAAGAGGACTCCTTTTTTGCCGAAGGGGGGATTGTCTCCTATGTGGAATATCTAAACCGTAAAAGAACCCCTGTCTTTGATCCCCCGATATATATCAACGGAACAAAGGACAACGTTGAGGTGGAAATAGCCCTGCAACATTTTGATGGTTATTCTGAGCGGTTGTTTTCTTTTGTCAACAATATCAACACCCGGGAAGGGGGAAGCCATGTTGCAGGGTTTCGTTCCTCGCTGACAAAATGTATAAACAGATACGCCAATGACGATATTATCCCCAAAAATATGCGGGAAAAGGTCAGTGGCGATGATATTCGCGAGGGCTTGACCTGCGTTATTTCGGTAAGGGTTCCTAACCCGCAGTTCGAGGGGCAGACAAAGACAAAGCTTGGCAACAGTGAGGTCAAATCGATTGTTGAATCAATCTGCAGTGAGAAACTGACCCTGTTTCTCGAGCAGAATCCAGCCGTTGCCAAAAAGATTCTGAACAAGGTCGTGGACGCGGCCCGGGCAAGAGAGGCGGCCAAAAGAGCCCGGGATCTTTCGAGGAAAAGAGGTTCAACCTCACTTCTTATGGCTGGAAAACTGGCCGAATGTCAGGAGAAGGACCCCAAAAAAAGAGAAATTTTCATTGTCGAGGGTGACTCTGCCGGAGGCTCTGCCAAACAGGGCAGAGACAGGTCGAACCAGGCAATACTGCCGCTGAGAGGAAAAATTCTCAATGTGGAAAAGGCCCGCTTTGACAAGATCCTGAGCAGTGAAGAGATCAAACAGCTTATCGGGGCCCTCGGTTGTGGTATAGGCAAGGATGAATTTGACCCGGAGAAACTGCGGTACCATAAAATTATCATAATGACCGATGCCGATGTTGACGGCGCCCATATCAGAACCCTTCTTCTGACCTTTTTTTACAGGCAGATGCTGCCTCTGGTCGAAGGCGGCTTCGTCTATATCGGTCAGCCTCCGCTGTATCGACTTGGCCGGGGTAAAAACGAGATCTATTTTCTCGACGAAAATGAGCTCAACAACCATCTCTTTACCAGAGCAAGTCAGTTTTTGACAATTGAGGTTCATAATGGAGAGGAAAAAACCGTAATAGAAGATACAGAATTTGTCGATGTTCTCGATAAATTGTCTCTGTATCAAAAAATCACAGAGTTTATGAATCGTCTCTCTATCTGGGATGATATGCTGTTTTTTCTCCTCGACCAGGGAATCCGATCAGCCGATCAGTTCAGAGACAGAGATTTTGTTCTTGGGCTTCGCAACGCATTGTCTGAAAAGGAGTTCATTATCGGTGAATTACGGTCCAGCACTCTGCGTCCCGACTGTTTTGAGTTTGATATAGCCTTGCGTGGAAATACTCAGACACAGATGGTTTTTGGTCCGCATATCCCGCTGATTCATGAATACAGAACGGCCTTAAAACTCTTTCCGGATGTCCGGAACTTTCTTGAGTCATCCTTTGTTCTCAGCCGTACCAATAAATCGGGAGAGACAGAGCCTGCGAAGGCTGCGACCTGGAAGGAGATGATACAGCAGGTTCGTGATGATTCCTTTAAGGGAAGTCATCTGCAGAGATATAAAGGTCTGGGGGAGATGAATCCGGAGCAGCTTTGGGATACGACAATGAATCCGGAGAACAGAACCCTTATGCAGGTCTCCGTTGACGATGCGGAGATGGCCGATGATCTTTTTACAACACTTATGGGAGATAAGGTAGAACCGCGGCGCGATTTTATTCACAATCATGCCCTGGAAGTGACCGATCTCGATATTTAAGAAAAGATATTCTCGACGAATACGAGAAAAGCCGACCCATCTTTGGATATTTGCCAGCGAAACGTTCTGCAATGATATTTCGTTCTGCAGTCAAGGTAAGGGTTGCCTTTTCTGATACCATTTAAATTCTAATACATCTACTCTTATGAGCACTGAAAACCATAATGGAAAAGAGAAATTTCCTGCAATATCAATAGAAAAGGAACTTCAGAAATCCTATCTTGATTACGCCATGAGCGTTATTATCGGCAGGGCCCTTCCCGACATTCGCGATGGACTCAAGCCTGTCCATCGAAGGGCCCTTTTTGCGATGCGTGAGCTCGGTGTTCATTACAATAGACCCTATGTAAAATCGGCCAGGATTGTCGGTGACGTTATTGGTAAATACCACCCCCACGGTGATACGGCCGCCTACGATACCATCGTGAGAATGGCCCAGCCCTTTTCTCTGCGCTATCCTTTGGTTGACGGACAGGGCAACTTTGGTTCCCTGGATGGTGATTCACCGGCTGCCATGCGTTATACCGAGGCAAGGATGACCAGGATCGACAGGGATATTGTCAGCGACCTGGACAAGGAAACGGTGGATTGGGTGCCAAATTATGACAACTCCCTTGTCGAACCAGCGGTTATGCCAAGTAAGATACCAAACCTGCTGGTCAATGGTTCATCCGGTATTGCTGTCGGTATGGCAACAAATATACCACCACATAATCTGACAGAGGTGATCGATGCCCTGGTTGCAGTCATTGACAACAGGGAACTGACCGTCAATGAGATCATGAATACGATTACCGGGCCGGATTTCCCGACCGGCGGACAGATCTGTGGAAGGGCCGGTATCAGGGAGGCCTATGAAACCGGTCGAGGGGTGGTGGTCATTCGGGCCCTTACCCACATCGAAAAGATACGCGACGGCAAGAGAGAGGCCATCGTTATCACAGAGATACCCTATCAGGTAAATAAGGCAGTACTCGTTGAAAAAATTGCCCAACTGGGAAAGGATAAAAAAATTCAGGCGATCGCCGATGTGCGTGATGAATCAGACAGGCATGGTCTGCGCATTGTCATAGAGCTGAAGAAAGATGAAATGCCTGAGATTGTTTTAAATCAGCTCTATTCGATGACCCAGATGCAGAAGTCTTTCGGGATTATTCTGCTTGCCATCGTCAACAATAAGCCGGAAATTCTCAACCTGAAACAGATCCTCGAACATTTTATCCTTCACAGAAAGATCATCGTCTATAGAAGAACGGCCTTTGAGCTGCGCAAGGCCGAAGAAAAGGCCCATATCCTTGAAGGGTTGAATATCGCGATACAAAACCTCGATGAGGTTGTACAACTGATCAAGGAGTCTGAGAATCCGCAGGTAGCAAAAACGGAACTTATACGGCGTTTTCATCTCAGCGAGATTCAGGCCCAGACCATTCTTGATATGCGTCTGCAGCGTCTTACCGGTCTTGAGCGCGATAAGATCGTTCGTGATTATGAGGAGATACTGGCAGAGATACAACGACTGAAAGAGATACTCGACAGCGAAGTCCTGGTGATGAACATCGTCAAAGATGAGCTTCTTGAGATGAAAGAGATCTATGGCGATGAGAGACGAACCGAGATCGTAGATGCCACCGATGAGATCCTGCCCGAAGATCTTATTGCCCCCGAAGACATGGCGGTGACCGTAACACATTCGGGGTATATCAAACGTAATCCAGTCTCTCTGTACAGATCTCAGCATAGAGGCGGCAAAGGCGTAACCGGCGTGAAGAATGTGGAAGAGGATTTTGTCTCCAGCCTCTATGTGGCCTCAACGCTTGATACCTTCCTCTTTTTTACCAACCATGGAAAGGTCTTCTGGCGTAAGGTCTATCAGCTGCCACTGGCAGGTCGCACGGCCAGGGGAAAGGCGATCGTCAATCTGCTGAATCTGGCAGAAGGTGAAAAGATTGCTGCCATTCTGCCGATCAGCAGTTTTGAGGACGAGTCAAAGCAGAAGACCATTATGATGGTTACCAAATTTGGTCGGATAAAAAAGACCAGTCTGCAGGAATTTGCCAGACCTCTGCGCAAAGGGAAACGAGCCCTGACCATTAACGAAGGTGATGAGATAATCGCAGCCCATGTTCTGGGCGGTAATGATTCAATTCTTTTGGTGACCAAAAAGGGAATGTCCATCCATTTCAGTGAAGAGGATGTCCGCACGATGGGAAGAACCGCGGCAGGTGTACGTGGCATCAACCTTGCCAAGGACGATCTTGTTGTCAGTGCCATCGTTGCCGATTCCAAGAACTCGATCCTTATTGCAACAGAGAATGGCTTTGGAAAACGAAGCCCCATAGAAGAGTACCGCCTGCAGAAACGCGGAGGCAAAGGGGTACGCGGCATTAAGGAGAGTCTGCGTAACGGTGATGTTATCGCTGCCAAACAGGTTGATGATGAAGACGAGGTCATTCTTATAGCCGATTCAGGCAAGATGATCCGTATGGATCTGACAGCCGTAAGGGTTATAGGCCGGGCAACACAGGGCGTACGTTTAATCAACCTTGACGACGATGAGCATGTTGTCAGCCTTGATACCGTGGCAAAGGATGGCAATGATGATGCGGAGATTGACGCCGAAGAGACTATGCAACCATAATCCTCAAAGCATTCAGATCTACTTGAAAATACAAGATTTAAGACATCTCTTTTGTCTGAGATACCTTTGTTCAGGGTATCGAAAATTTACAAGATACCTCAATTGTGATAATCTGCTGTACTGTATTCTCCGTTTTTGCCAGGGTATCATAAGGCAAAAACGCCATAACCAACCCTATAAAAGGAGTGTAAGATGAAAAAAATACTTGCTGTTCTTTTGCTGGTTTTTTTTGCCGTTCCAACGATTGTTTCCGCCTCTTCATACCCTTCAAAACCAATTAAGATTATCGTGCCCTCAAAGGCCGGTGGATCGACTGATACCACTGCTCGTCTTTTTGTAAAAACGGCAAAGAAATATCTTGAAGGTGCCGATTTTATTATTAAAAATGTTCCTGGCTCCGGTGGCCAGAAAGGTTTTGAAGAGATCGCACGAGCCAAGCCGGACGGACATACAATCGGTATGATTTTTACCACCCAGATCGTTGCCCATATTGTTGCCAAACGTGCTCGCTACACCCTCGACAGTTTTCACATCATTGCCAATATGATGCAGGATCCGCTGATTATCGCTGTTCCCGCCAAAAGCGAAATTACCAATCTTGACCAGTTTATTGCAGCCGCCAAGGCCAAGCAGTTGACCGTTGCGGTCAACGGAATCGGTTCAGACGATTTTATCGCCGCCAAGAAATTTGAGAATTTAACCGGTGTAACCTTCAACCTGATGCCGACCAAGGGTTCTACCGAGCAGAAGGCAGCAATACTTGGCGGGCATATTGACGCCTCCTTTATGAATCTGACCCAGATGCATGCCCAGCACAAAGCTGGTACCGCACGGGTGATTGCCCTTATGGATGCCAAGCGCTCAGACATCCTTCCCGATGTTCCCACCGCAGTTGAGCAGGGATATGATGTTTCAATGACCGCAACCAGAGGCTTCGTTGCCCCTGCCGGTGTCGCCAAAGAGAAAATCGAGGTGCTCGATAAACTGGTTGCCGATGTCATGAACGACGAGGAATTTATTGCGGCCTGTGCCAAGGACGTTATGATTCTCTATCCGCTTTCAGGCCCCAAGTATTTGGATTATTTAGTTAAGTTGCAGGCAGAAACCCAAAAATTCTACGATTCGACTCCCTGGTAAATTATGACAAGACGATTGGCAGAACTGCTGGTTTTGGTTTGTTTTTTGATAGTTGCTGTAGCCTTGTATAAGAGTACAGCGAGCTTTCCCGAGGTGACCCAGAGCTCCACCGCCTTGTACGTTCGTTTTCTTGCCGCCATGCTGGGTATTTTTTCTTTGCTGGAGATGCTTTTAAAACTGAAGAAAAAAAATCTTGCTAAAGATCAGGAAAAAATGGAGCTGACCGAGGCGCCATTGAAGTTTACGGCTCTTCTCGTTTTGATGTTTGTCTATGCGATGCTGCTCGAGCCGCTTGGTTTCTACCTCGCCTCGGCGCTGTTTCTCCCGTTGACCATGTATATTCTCGGGAGTCGCAGGTGGCTGTCTATTGCCTTGACCTCGGGAGGGGTTCTGCTTTTTGTCTTTTTGGTTTTTGCCCTGCTTCTCGGGGTACCACTTCCGGAGAGCACCTGGTTTCAATTCTGAATTGTCATTGAACCACCCTCCTCTAAAGAGTGAATCACCAACCAGCTTTTTAGAGGAGGTTCTTCTATTTTTTGACTGTTGTGTTTGGAGAGAAGGTTATGATTTTTGAATCACTGCAGGCCGTTATCGATCCCACCTCCCTGTTTGCGGTGGTGATCGGGACCATTGCTGGTGTACTGGTCGGTGGAATGCCCGGCTTAACCGCGACGATGGCCGTCGCCTTGCTTATTCCGGTAACCTTTGTGCTTGAACCGCTGACCGGGCTTATCCTTATGGGCGGGGTGTACTGCGGGGCGATGTATGGTGGTTCAATACCGGCTATTTTGTTGCGAACACCCGGAACACCTGCCGCAGTGGCCACGTCGATAGAAGGGTATCCGATGAGTCAGGCCGGGCATGGCGGTCTGGCGCTCAAGGTTTCGGTTATTTCCAGCTTTTCCGGCGGTATATTCTCGGCCTTTGTCCTGTTGCTGGTGGCCCCTGTCCTTGCGAAATTCGCCCTCACCTTTGGGCCTCCGGAATATTTCCTGCTTGCCATCTTGGGGCTGGTTGGTATTGTTTCGATGGCCGACAACGTCACCAGACTGTTAAAAGCCTTGATATCGGGTCTTCTTGGTTTGATTTTGGCTGTGATAGGCACAGACCCGATATCCGGACAACTGCGCTACACCATGGGTTTTACCGATCTCTACGACGGTTTGGCCTTTATGCCTGCACTTATAGGGATGTTTTCAATATCGCAGATGCTCGATCTCACCAGCGTAAAATCAATCGTTACAGACACCTCTACACTGAAAAAAATCAAAAGAGAGCGGTTTCCGAAGGGGCTAAAAAAATATATAGGGATTGGCTGCGGAACAGGTACCTTGGTCGGTGTACTCCCCGGCGAAGGTGCGACGATTGCCGCTTTCTTGAGTTATAATTTTGCCCGCCAGCGTTCGCCGAAAAAACATCTTTTCGGTAAAGGCAATCCTGAAGGTATCGCCGCAGCCGAGGCCGGCAACAATGGTTGTGTTGGTGGTTCGCTGATACCTACCCTGACCCTCGGTATTCCAGGTAACAGCGTGGCAGCAGCCCTGCTGGGTGGGCTGCTCGTTCATGGTCTTATACCCGGTCCGGAATTGTTTACAAAGTATGGTGTAATGACCTATGCCTTTATTCTGTCTCTCTTTATTGCCAATGTGGTGTTTTTGATTCTTGGTCTTATGATGGCGCCCTATTTTGCCCGAATCTCGCTTATTCCAACGCAGCTGCTTATCCCGGTGGTCTGTGTTTTTTCAATGCTTGGTTCGTACGCGATGAACAACAGTGTTCTTGATGTTTTTGTCTGCCTTATCTGTGGTATAGTCGCCGTCGTTCTCGGACGGCTCAATTTTGATATGGGGGCCTTAACGCTTGGACTTATCCTTGGGCCTATTGCCGAAACAGGTTTTGCCCAGGCCTTGATTATCGGGCATGGAAGTTATTCGATCTTTTTCAGCCGACCGCAAGCCCTTGTGCTCTGGGGAATTATTGTCCTGCTGCTGATTCCACCGGCAGTCCAGTTTTACAGGCAGGCAAAAACCGGTAATTACTCAGATGACGATTCACTTCTCAATAAGGCGTCCTGAATAAAGGCTGAGAAAAGGCCGTTTTTGAGAAGACTGATGTTTTTTTTGTTATTGTGCCCCTTATGTTAATTGGCTGAAGATACACAATTATATAAACGGGAGGCATTGGTTCGAAAAGTTATTTTCAACACCTAAGAATACCTTGGTTTCACACCCATTTTCTGTAAACTAAACGAGTCGGCAATTAAACGATCAAAGAAAGATGTTGTGGTTGGAAACATCAGGAAATTCGCTCAAAAATGAAGTGCCCTTTCCTTTCTCGTTTCAGAATAAAGTCAAAACGCAACATTTTCTTCAGCCTTGAGTCGCTGATTGCGTCTTTTCCGTATATCCTGGAACCGACACGGCTCATATAGGATAATCTTCCCCCTGTTTTGATAACTCGAGTTATTTCGTTTAAAACCCTCTGTTTTTCTTTGATAAGAGGTAAAGTGTTATGCAGATACACTAAGTCAATGCTTTTCTCTCGCAGGCCCGTATCACAGCCGGATTGAATGATTTCAACATTATCCAGTTTGTTCTTATCAAGCTTTTTTTCAATGATTTTTATGGCCTGCTCGCTTACATCAAGAGCAAACACCCGTCCCTCTTTGCCGACAGCTTTCGCAGCCGGGATGGTGTTAAAGCCAAGGCCGCATCCGAAATCAAGGATAAAAAAACCCTTTTCAATTCCAGCTAGATTGATTTCTTCGTCAATATTCCTGAATATCTTTCTGATATTCATAACCAGTCTCATAACCTGAAACGCAAACCAGGGCATTGGTTTTTGTTCATTTCCGTTTTTTATATTGTTCATTATCTTTAACCTCTTATGTCTGATGCGAGTTCTTTAAAACAGGAAAGGTGATCTACCGGTGAAAAATAAGCTGTGGGAAAAACAAGAAGGGTTTATCGGGTGCTTCACTCACATATCTTGGAAAAAGGTTTCAGTTGGTACCTTATATGAACCGCCAGCCAGAAGAGGTTGTCAGGAAAACTTTACGCTTTCCTGCAGGGCTATGATCAAACCTTTAAAAGACGCTGTCGCAGAGAATGTGGATAATCGGTGATGATCGAGTAGCAACCGGCGTCAATCAACGAGATGGCCTGATCCATGTCGTTGACCGTAAAGAGGGAGACGTGGAATCCTTGTTCCGTGAGATTGCGGATCATCGCCTCATCGGTGATCTGGGCATCAGGATGATACCCTGCCACGTCGAGCCGCTTCAGATACTCCACCAGATTCTCCGGATGTGCGCCCTCGACAATGGCGGCTAACGGCATTTCCGGCGAGAGTCGGCGCATCTCTTTTAAATAATCGTGGTTGAACGAGGAAATGAGAACCAGCTCTTCAGCCCTTGCAGCATGTACAGCCTCCAGCACCTCTCTGACAATAGTCAGATCTCCCGGAGAATGGATTTGGTTTTTTATCTCGATGTTTATCGGGAGGTTTTTCTCACGTGTGAAGTTGAGGACATCCTTGAGAGAGGGAATTCGCTGTTTCCCGATGAGAGAGAGCTCTTCCTCCGAGACATCACCTCTGGCGATGCTGCCAAAGGGATCCTGGGCGACAAACCATGATCCGGCATCAAGGAGCTGCAACTCGTCAAAGCTGGATTGGCTGGTCAGCCACGGGCGACGGTCGGTAAATTCAGGTCGATCGGCAACATCGGTGGTTCGAGTCAGCTCATCGTCATGAAAGACGATCAGCGTGCCGTCTACACTCCGCTGCACGTCCATTTCCCAGAAATCAGCACCGACAGCCAACGCCTGTTTGGCGGCAAGTATCGTGTTTTCCGGGGCCAAAGACCGAGCGCCACGATGGGCACATACGTATCCCGCTTCGGGCAGGAGATCGAAGAACATTACTCGTCCTCCTTTTTGGTAAAATAAAAGTTGATTATCGCCAGCACAGATGTCCCGACAATGAGCATCAGTGATACCGCATTAATGACCGGCGTACTGCCATCGCGTACCTGGAGATAGAGGTTGATCGGCAATGTCGGTTCCGAACCCACCAGGAACAAGGTGGTGTTAAAATTCTCAAAACTCATCAGAAAGGCCACAGCCCCGGCCCCGATAATGGCGGGACGCAGAAATTTCAAGGTAATGTGCCAGATCACGCCAAGCGGGGTGGCACCCAGATTGAGGGCGGCTTCTTCGAGCGAGTGATCAAATTTTCGCAGTCGTGCGGAAATCACCAGGGTGACAAAGGTGGAAATGAACGAGAATTGTCCAAGAACCACCAGCCAGAAGCTGGGACGGAAGATGCCGAAATCCAGGCCGAATGTATCTTCAAAGAAGGTTCCGGCGGTATTGGCGGCCAGGAGCAGTGAGATACCCAGGATCACACCGGGAATAACCAGCGGTGCAAGCATCAGAAAATAGAGCAGGCCTTTGAACCGGAAATCCTGCTTTTCGAAGAGGAAGCTGGCGCAGGTTCCGACGATCACGCTCAGGATCGAGACAAAAAAGGCGGTTTGAAAACTGGTTACGATGGAGAGCAGGTTTTGATCGTCATGGAAAAGGCCGATACGTTCGGGCCCGTTGGCAAAGAACCAGTCCAGGCTGAACCCCTGCCAGGGCAGTGACGGATAGTTAGAGTCGTTAAAGGCCAGTACGCAGGTAACCAACAGTGGGGCGAAGAGGAAGGTGAAATACAACATGATAAAGCCGGTAAACGACCAATCGTATGCCTTGCTTCTGGGCAGTGAACGGATCATGAGGCCACCTCCCCGAGCTTCTGGCCTGATATCTTCAAGCCGGCCCAGATAATGAACGAGCTCAGCAACAGCAGTAAAAAGCCGAAGGCGGAACCCTGGTTCCAGTTGAAGCTGGCGATGAACTGGTTGTAAATCTGTTCGGTGAACCAGAGCGAGTTCTTGCCGCCCATCAGGTTCGGCGTAAGGTAGTTACCCAAGGCGAGCATAAAGACAACGATTGACCCGGAGGCGATGCCGGGCTTGCAGTGCGGCACGATGATGGTTCGCCAGATAGTAAACTGCCCTGCCCCCAGGTCGTGCGCCGCCTCGATAAGGCTGTCGTCGAGGCTTTCCATCACCGAAACCAGCGGTACGACCATAAACAGCATCGAGGTGTACACCAGCCCCATAATCATGGTAGCGTCGTTGTAGAGCATCTCAATGGGGGCGTCAATGATACCGAGCTTGAGCATAAAGTAGTTGAGAATACCGGATTCCCGCAGCAGGATCATCCAGCCATAGATTCGTACCAGCTCGCTGACCCAGAAGGGCAGAAGCAGCAGGATCATCAATGCGCCCTTGACCTGTACCCTTGCCAGTTTTGCAATAAAAAAAGAGACCGGCATGGCCAGCAGGAAGGCGATAAAGGTGGTGATGATCGCATACACCGCAGTGCGGACAAAGGTCAGCCAATACACCGGCTCCGAGAAGAAATTCCTATAGTTCTTAAAGGTCCAGACCATGTCGCCGTAGTCATCTTCACCTCTGAAGCTCATGGTCAGCAGGTCAAGATGCGGCAGTACGATCAAGAGCAGCAGCCAGATGAGGACCGGCGCAAGACATATCCAAAAGACGAGGCGGGATTGGCGCATTTTCTATTCCTCCGAGCCAAAACAGATGCCTGAATCTGGATGCCAGGCCACGAAGATCTCATCGCCCGGTCTGATGTGATCAAACTTGCGGTTCTGCGGCAGGGTTACGATAAGCTCGTGGTCCTCTTTGGTTGTGGTGAGCAGGCGGCTGTTGGCGCCGTCAAAAAGGATGCTTTTCACTGTCACATCGAAGATATTCAACCCCTTTTTATCCCTGGGCTCAATACGCATCGCCTCGGGACGGAGATAAAGGTTGACCTTGTTGTTACCTGGAGAGCTGTCTTGGGTCTTCGTGCGGAATCGGTAGCCTTCGCTCGTGACGATGACCACTTCGTCGTCCGACCTTTCGGCTATGGTACCGCTCCATCTGTTGTTGTCGCCGACAAACTGGGCCACAAAGGGGGTCTTGGGCTGGCTGTACAGTTCTTGGGGCGTTCCCACCTGTTCAAAACGACCTTTGTTCATCACCGCTACTCTGTCGGACATGACCAGCGCTTCAGACTGGTCGTGGGTGATGTAGATAAACGTAGTGCCGACCTTGGCCTGGAGCTTTTTTAACTCAACCTTCATCTGTTCGCGGAGCTTGAGATCCAAGGCACCCAACGGCTCATCGAGCAAGAGTACCGATGGTTCAAGCACCAGGCAGCGGGCAATGGCAACCCGCTGTTTCTGCCCGCCGGAAAGCTGGTTGATACGTTTTTCGCCGAATCCCGGCAGACCGACACGTTCTAAAATGGTCTCGGTCTTCTTTTTAATATCTGTTCGGCTGAACCTGCGCCGTTTCAGGCCAAAGGAGATATTCTCTGCCACATCCATCATTGGGAATAAAGCAAGATGCTGAAAAACGAGATTGACGGGCCGCAGGTTCGGCGGTACGCCGAGCATGTCTTCTCCGCGAATCTCTATGGTTCCCGAGGAGGGAGAGTCGAAGCCGGCGATCATTCGCAAAAGGGTTGTCTTGCCGCAGCCGGAAGGCCCGAGGATCGAGAAAAAAGATCCGGTAGGAACATCGAAAGAAACATCGTCGACCGCGGTGAAATCGCCGAATCGTTTTACCAGATCACGGACGGAGAGGTCGTTGCTCATAATGTAAATGTCTTGGTAAGTGATGGATGGGGCGGGAAGCCTTGCCGGCTCTCCGCCCCTCTACAGGCAGTTTCTCGATGAAACTTAGTTTGCAGCTTTGACTTTATCCAGAACCTTTCCTTCCATGCTCTCCAGCTTGGCAGGAACAGGTGGATACCAGTTAATTTTGTCGATAACCGCCTGCGGGAAAGAACGGGCGAAGTTGTCAGCAACGGCCTTGTCGGTATATTGCAGAGCACCACTTGATGCCGTCGCATACTTTTCCTGAGAGGAGAAATATCCGGCATTTTCAGGCTTCATGACGAAGTTGATCCACTTGTATGCGGCGTCGATGTTCTTGGCCTTCGCCGGGATGGCAAAGGTGTCGATCCAGCCGAGAGCGCCTTCGGTGGGGGCCTTGAAGTCGATGGCCTTGTTGTCGAGATGGAGTTTCCAGCCGCCGGCATCCCAGGCCATGGCAACAAAGACCTCTTCAGAACGCATCGATTCGAGCAGGGAATCTCCGTTGGCCCAGTAATTTTTGACGATCGGCTTGGCATCGATAAGGGTTTCAGCGATCTTGTCGAGCATGGCTTTATACGCCTTGGGGTCGCCATACAGGGAGAACGGATCGAAACCGAGGGCAAAACCCATGGCGATCAGGGTCGGTCGCTTGAGGCGATAGCTCACACGGCCTTTGTACTTCGGATCAATGAGAGCCTTGAAGGAATTCGCATCGGGTGCCTTATCACTGTTCACGATCAGACCGGAGGTGCCCCAACAGAAAGGAACGGCGTAAGACTTGCCGTCAACCTGGGTATTCTTTTTGACTGCTTCCAGCATGGAGGGAATGAACAGCTTCGAGTCGATCTTGGTGTAATCGAGAGCCTGATAGAGGCCGTATTTTTCCTGAACCGAAGAGATTCGGTCCTGAGAAGGCTGGGCCAGGTCAAAGCCTGCACCGCGGGTGGCGCGGAGCTTGGCGATCATCTCTTCGTTGTTGGAAAAGGTTACCTCAACCTTGATACCGGTTTCCTTTTCAAAGGTATCAATGAGCTTCTCAGGGGCGTAACCTTTCCAGGTCAACAGTTTCAACGTTTCCGCCTGGGCGGTGCCTGCCAGCGCGAAGACGGTCAGTACAGCGATTACCAGTAATCTTTTCATGTTCAAACTCCATTAGTGAGAAAAAGAGAAAAATCCGCCGTCTGACAAACGCAATAACAGATAAAGGCGGCATAGTGAATTGAAGATGCACGCAGTGTTGTTAACGGTACCCTACGAAACAAGGGGTATCGCTCGCTACGGCAAGCCTCTTTCGCTGGCTGAATCCAACGAAATAATACTATACTAAACGAACAGTCTCCGTTTAACAAGTATGTTACGATATTCCGATACGAACAAAAAATCTGCAATGTTGCTCAAATTCGTAACGAATGTGTGCAAAGCGCATCATCGGTGGAATATATTCCGCAAGATCAGAATGGTACTACACGTTTCATTTGATGCTACCCCGGATTTCTTGCGCCATTTGAGGATCTGCAATTAACGGGAATGGCCCATCTCTAGAAGAGAAAACCTGCTTTTTCGAGCTGATCTATGATAGTCCCGGCTTCTCGTCGAATATGGGGATAGGGGTCGTCGAGACACAGTCTGAGGTTTTCTGCCATTGCTGGGGAGATCTCTTCTTGTGGCTTCCATGTCCACCAACCATGCGTTCGATCATAAATGTAATAGCTTAAACCAGATAGGGCATGGATACGTATAGTTTCTGATTCAGTGGCCAGGCATTGAAACCAAAAGGGAAGTAATCTCTTATTGTAAATATGGCGAACTGCAGCCAGTGCATTGGAGAGGGTATATTCATCATTTGGATCAACCTCTTCCGTTACATACGATATAATACGTTTTTTTGCCTTTCCCCGGACCCAGCGGACATGCAACACATCAACAATCACCAGAGACTGGATCGTCATGGCCGCCGAGAACCCGATAGTCTGAATATCTTTCAGATATTCGCCCATTCCAGGGATTGCCCCCGGTGAGGCCTGGATTTTTTGGATCGTTTTTTGTGCGATATCCTCCGGCACAGGTCTTTTATCACTGAGTAACGGCAGGATATAGGGGATCAGCTTATGCCCTTTGGCCATCCCCAATGACTGGGTTTCAAAAAGGGCCTGGGCAATGATGGCCGACTCGTCAGACTGCAGTGCGACGATGGTTTCATCGAGTTTGGGGTTGTGGTAGTAGGTACAATGATGCACGAAGAATGTAAAAAACCACGAGTCCGACAACGACGATGCCCCCTTTCCAGCTTGTTATTCGAATTGTTGTTTCCAAAGGATGTGTTTTTTCCCGTTCCTTGGTGTACAATATCCTTTTTTGACTTTTCCACCCTTCTGGAGGATGTTCCAGAGACCTATCTCCGAAGCGTACATCCAACTCTCTTAGAAAACGTTGCTGCGAAGACTCTTTTTATAAGTACTATCAAAAATTAAGAACCTTGTCGGATTCTTTGATAAGTTCATACAAATCGTCCATCCATCCAATAGGGCATGTGCTTGATCCCTCCAGACCGTGGGATTTCATACAAACTCCTCAGACATAAAAATCTCCTTCAAACTGGTTCATCTGTTCCATCACGTCGAACTGCTCTGAACCTGACTGCTCAAAAAGCACACCTTTACCAAGCATAAAGACACTCACCTCATCACCCTTCTGTACCCCAGTATTGGCAAGTCTCATTGCATTGTATATTGTTTCTCCGTCGTTTGTCGAGATAACAAACATTATTTTCATATCTTTCTCCTTTATGTATGTTTTATCGAAAGAACATCGGTCACTTTTTGTTGCCATCTTCGAACGAATACCAATCTATTTTCCTGGTTATAAACATTACCACACTCAACACTATAAGAAGGCCAACACTGCCCATTATTAAAGCATAGTCCTCCAACTGTAAAACTATGTAGAGGTACATGTACAGAACGGTTAAAAGAGAAAATACCGTTAGCGTGAAGTATTTATTTTTCAAAATACCTTTTGAGTATCCTGATACCAACAGGGTTATAGCTGATGACGAAATTAAATAAGCATAATCAAAATTTAAGTGCTCAGATATGGATAATTGCAGAACATAGAATAAAATTACAGCTAAGCCAATGAACAGGTACTGAATAGGATGAATTCTGTGTCTGTTCATTATTTCTGAGAAGAAAAAAGCAGAAAACGTAAATACTACAAACATCAGGGCATATTTCGATAACCTTGTTGCTTTTTGATAAACATCGGCTGTTATGAGTAATTTAAGGCCAAAGTTGGACTCGTTGACCTTATATTGACAGCCTTCCCAGTATTGTGGAAAATTTCTGTTGAGATGAAGAATTTTCCATGTTGCGATAAAGCCGTTTTTCGATATCTCTTTTTCAACCGGCAAAAAGGCGCCATTGAAGCTCGGAGATGCCCAGTCAGATTGGAGAGTTACATGTACCTCTTCTGCCATTGGGGTAAATTGTATCTGTTCACTTCCGTTCAGGGCCAGCTTGAAGGAAAATGGCTTTGAGCTGTCATGTGATGACAACGGAATAAGGCTGCTGATACCTGCAGATGCTATATCTGCTGTTTTTAAACCAGGGCTGACTTCATAGCTGTTTTCGCCAAATGTGATTCGAATAGTATCTTTAATTCCTCTCATGTCTGTAATGCCAACAGAGAATACAGCTTTTTCCCAAAGAATATCTTTAGCTTCTATATTCAATTGGTCGAGTTGTGGAACAGTGAATTTGCCTGAAAATTGAAGTTGGCAATTATACAACACGGCCTCGTAAATACTTCTATACCGTATGTGGGACGTTATGTTTCCTGTAATGTTCAATTCCTCGGGCAGGATGTGGAAATATCGTATTGATTGTTGGAGTTTGTCGTTTTTGTCTTTGTAAAATAATGTATATGGGACGGTGAAAAATGGACCGGTAATGGTCTGGCTGTTCCCCCATTTCTGATTGATCTCTTGTACTACAGAGTCTCGCCTGGCTTCGCGTTCTTCGAGCAGCGATGTAATCATAGAGGCAGGAACAAGAAGCAACAAAACAAGTATTCCGATTGAGAAAATTTTTATAGTGGCAGAGTTGCGAAGATAACGTATAATAAATTTCGCACATTTAAATGAAAAGGTGGCCTCAACATGGTTAATTGGCAGTTGCCAAACGAAACCATCAACCAGAGGAAAAGA
>PDWI01000980.1_pt1 | contig 46125 bp, 34 predicted proteins | sample 1430891 | NCBI WGS metagenome assembly PDWI01 (sample SAMN01162508, study PRJNA174530) | Oral metagenome, whole genome shotgun sequencing project. | biome: Marine environment; feature: Marine mammal; material: Swab sample of the gingival sulcus; isolation source: swab sample of gingival sulcus...
CGTCAAAAATTCAGTAATGCAAAATTAAAACTAATTTTTTGGACAGGCAACCGTACAGTACGCCGTACAGTGTGACATTTTTTTTGCCAAAACTTTTGCTAAAAAATATATCTATGAAATATAAGGAGTTAAAGAAAATGGGATTTTGAAATGGAGGATAAAAAAAATTAAAAAAAATTAAAAAAAATTAAAAAAAATTAAAAAAAATGCAAAAAAGTTTAAAAAACCGTAAAAATGACGAAAATAACTACATCAAAAAAATGAGTTTATGCAGAGTGGTGTAAAAATAACATACATAAATCTGTTTGTTTATTTATTTCAGGTGGTTGAAATTATTTTGAGTTGTTGAATAATAAAAAAGTGTTAATTTTGAATATATGAAAAACAATGGATATGTATCTGGTTTTATATTTAATAAGACCGGGTGAGAGATTAGCGTATTTTGACTATAAGCTAATCGAAGAGTATATCGGCATAACGATATTTTACGACATCATAATAGCAAACAAATTATTTAATTACTATTTATAATTTCAAAAGCAATGTTAGAAAAATTTTTTGATTTAAAAGGCAACCATACAGATACGAAGACTGAAATAATTGCAGGTATAACTACATTTATGACAATGGCTTATATTCTTGCTATCAATCCTGATATTTTAGCAAAGACAGGAATGGATAAATATGCTGTTTTTTCAGCAACAACCATAGCGGCAATTATAGCTACTTTGGTTATGGCTCTTTGGGCAAAGTTACCATTTGCTTTGGCTCCGGGAATGGGGTTGAATGCTTTTTTTACTTATTCTGTATGCTTGGGAATGGGGTGTAGTTGGCAATTTGCACTCACAGCAGTTTTTTTAGAAGGGATTATATTTCTTTTACTAACAGCATTTAATATTCGCGAATTAATAGTAAACTCAATACCTAAAAATATGAAACACTCAATATCTGCGGGAATTGGTTTATTTATTGCTTTTATAGGCTTGCATAACACAGGTATTATTGTCGATAATCCGTCAACATTGGTAGCTTTGGGGGATATGAGTTCTCCAACTGTAATTATTACAATATCCGGTGTTGTGATTATCGGTACTTTACTTGCCTTAAAAGTAAAAGGAGCCTTGTTTATTGGTATATTTGCCTCCACTTTACTTGGTATTCCATTAGGAATTACACAAGTACCGGAAACCAATATGTTAAGTGCTCCACCAAGCATAGCTCCTATTGCTTTTCAGTTTGATTTTAGCGAAATATTTTCCTTGAAAATGCTTACAGTTTTATTTACATTTCTGTTTGTTGATATGTTTGATACCGTAGGCACATTAGTTGGGGTAGCATCAAAAGCTAACATGATAGATGACGAAGGAAAATTACCTAAGGTAAAACAAGCACTTTTTGCAGATGCAATAGGTACTACTTTCGGAGCAATGCTTGGAACTTCCACTGTTACAACCTATGTTGAGAGTGCATCAGGAGTTGCCGAAGGTGGTCGAACAGGTTTAACCTCACTTACTGTTGCAGTAATGTTCTTCTTAGCATTATTCTTTGCACCGATATTCTTGATGGTTCCTGCTGCTGCAACAGCTCCCGCTCTTATAATTGTTGGTTCTTTTATGATGTCGCCAATATTAAAAGTTGATTTTAGTGACTACACCGAATCAATACCGGTTTTCTTTACAGTGATTATGATGCCTTTAACTTTTTCAATCGCAGAAGGTATCGTATTTGGAATTATTTCCTATGTTGTATTAAAGTTACTTTCAGGAAAACACAAAGATGTTTCTATTGTAAGTTTATTATTGGCTATTTTATTTGTTCTTAAATTTTTTATAGGGTGAGGTAAAAATATCGCTAACAAAAATATACCCACTCAAAAAACGTTAAGATATAATTATTTAATGTAAATAGAATAAAGTAATGAAACGATTGGTTTTGGTGCTGATGGGCATATTTTTTATTGTTGGGTTTGCGGTGTATTCTCAAATCCCTGAAAGTGCGGTAAAAATGGCACGTGTGAAGTTTTCCGGCGGTAGTGATTGGTATAATGACCAGTCAGCAGAGGTGAACTTATTGAATTTCGTGAAAACTCATACGAATATCAATGTTGATGCAAAATATGAGTTTGTCGAATTGGACTCGAAGGATATTTTCAATTATCCTCTTCTCTTTTTGACGGGACACGGAAATATGAAATTGACAGACCGAGAGGTCAAAAATCTCCGAGCTTATCTCAAGGGAGGCGGTTTTCTATATGTCGATGATGATTATGGACTTGATAAATACCTACGTAAGGAAATGAAAAAGGTCTTTCCGGGAAATAATTTTACAGAGCTTCCATTCTCACATCCGATATACAACTGCCATTTCAAATTCCCTAACGGTGTACCTAAAATTCACGAACACGACGATAAAAAACCTGCCGGATACGGACTTTTTGATGAAGGAAGATTGTGTGTTTTCTATACATTTGAGAGCAATCCGTCTGACGGCTGGGCTGACCCGAAAGTACACGGCGACGCTGCTGAAAAGCGTGAAAAAGCATTACAATTCGGTACAAATATCATTGTTTACGCATTAAGCTATTAAGAAAATGAAAAATAAATATCAAAATATTTTAGGCAGAATCAAGGCTGCTAGACGACGTGAGACAACATTTTTCGCAATAGATGGAGTTGTCAATGCAGTATTTGTGGCAGCAATTTCTATTCTATTGTTCACTTTTATTGAATATATGGCTCAGGGGGATACGAGTTTTCGTTCACTTTTGGCTATGTGTATTCTTGGTGCTACTTCGCTTGCGTTTTTGTATTTTACTAGAACGGCTATTGGGCGTGCATTGGGTTTCAAAATTGCTCCGTCGGTCGATGATATTGCACTCCGAATTGGTAAGAAATTCCCACAGATTGGCGATAGACTTTGTAATAATATACAAATCTACCGCACAAAGGGAACAAATACAATTTTTTCTGAAGAGCTAACCGAAGCATCTTTCGATAATGTTTATGATGAAGTAAAGGATTTGGAGTTTAATCGCATAGTCAGTCGAAAACCGATTTTTTATTCTTCTATTCGTGCGGGGATTGCGGTGTTATTGCTTTTGGCTGTGCTGTTTTTTTCAAATAGTATGTCGGCATCATTTGAGAGAATTGTGAATTATGATAAATCATATATTCCGCCGGCACCGTATTCTTTAGAAATTTTTGAGGCTGATTCTACCGTCCTCCGCGGTGAAAATGTGATTTTAAAAATCAAGGGTAAGGGAGATGCTCCAAGCAAAATCCGAATGAAAATCCGCCTTGAAAACCAAACAAATTATGATACATACGAACTAGAAAGCGACACTAATAATATATACTCTTATGAAATTAAATCTATCAAACGTAGTATCGAATACTATGCAGAATCAGACTGGTTGCATCAAGTAGTAGAATCGCCGAAGCAGGATTTGCGTGTAATTCATCTGCCGTTAGTGCGCTCGCTAAATGGTACTGTTCGTATGCCGGCATATACAAAATTGGCAAGTATTAAGATTGATGAAAATGATGCAAATATCAATGCCCTACGAGGATCAACAGTCGATTTCAATGTATTTGCCAATAAAGAATTAGAGAAATCAAAAGTCGTTATGATTTGGGAAAAAGAAAAATCCGATTCTGTAATTGCGGATACTAACTATATCCCTAAATATGATACACTTAATATAAAAATGAGTGTTTCGGATAGAAAGGCAAACGGTAGATTTTTCGTTATGAGAACGGGTACTTATCATGTTGAATTGACAGATAAAGACGGACAGGTTAATCAAACTCCTATTAAATACAGTATAAACTGTCTTGATGATGCTTTTCCTTTAATTGCACAGACAGAACCCCTCAGCGATAAGTCGATTAATCAAACAGGTTTATTGCCGATTTACGTAAATATTAATGATGATTACGGTTTCAAATATCTTCGTCTTTACTATCGCTTGGCCGCATCAAAATATGCACCTCCTCAAGAAAAATTTGATTTTGTAGAGATACCGATTAATCCTACTCAGCTGTACAGCGAAGTTATGTATGTGTGGGATTTAATGGACTTGGGTATTACACCTGAAGATGTATTCCAGTACTACTTAGAGGTTGCGGATAATGATGTAATTAAGGGGCCAAAAACAGCTAAGACCTCACCGCTTTTGGTGCGTTTGCCATCATTTGAAGAGCTTTCCAACGAAAGCGACCAGACGATGAAAGAACTCGAAGAGGAAATGCAAGAAGCCCTAAAAGAAGCCAAAGAATTAGAAGAGGAAATGAAGCAGTTTAGTCGTGAATTACTTCCGAAAAAAAACAAGGAAAAACTAAACTGGACAGAGCAGAAAAAAGCGGAAGAACTAATGAATCGCCAAAAACAGCTCAAAGAAAAAATGGATAGACTTGCTGACAAGATGGAGAAAAACACGGACAAAATGCGTGAGAACAACATGATGTCGCAGGAAACTCTTGAGAGGTTCATGGAACTCCAAAAATTGATGAAGGAGGTAGATTCAGATGAACTACGCAAAATGCAGGAAAAGATGAAAAAAGCCATGGAAAATATGACTGCCGAAGAAATGAAAGAAGCCATGAAAAAATATGAATTCAACGAAGAGCAGTTCAAAAAACAAATCGAAAGAACTATGGAACTTCTCAAAAAAATGAAGGCAGAACAAAAAGCTGATGCCCTATCCAAGCGTGCCAAGCAGTTAGCCGAGCAACAAAAGAAATTAGCAGAAGAGACAGCAAAGTTAGATAAGAAAAATAAAGAAGCAATAGAAGCTGCGAAGCAAAAACAAGAAAACCTTAAAAAGGATTTTGAAAATTTCATAGAGGACTTTAAAGATTGGGAGAAAATGATGGAAGAGCTACAAAAAGGTAGCTATCCCGAAGAGATGTTCCAAGAAACAAAAGATGCACTCAAAGAAGAAAATACGAAAAATGAAATGAGCGAAGCACAGGAAAATATGGAAAATTCCCAAATGCAAGATGCTCAAAACAATCAAGAAAACGCTGCTCAAAACATGCAAAACCTTTCTGATATGATGAGTAAGATGAGAAAGGAAATGCAGAAAAATGCTAAGGAAGAAGCTAAAAAGACAATGCAAAAAGCAATGTCCGATATGCAAGAGCTATCCGAAAAGCAGGAAAATCTGATGAACAAAACTGATCAAGCCGGATACAACTCAACCAAACTTCCTGATTATGCAAAAGAACAGGCCGAAATATTTGAGCAGATGACAAACGTTGTCCATGCAATGAACGAACTCGCAAAAAAATCTATGGCCGTAACTCAAAAAATGGCAACTGAAATGGCGAAATCAATGGAAGCAATGAGTCAGGCGGTTGATCGTATGGCAGACGGAAACTCTTCACGAGCAGGGTATCAACAGCAAGAAGCTATGGCGGGTATGAATTCTGCGTTGGGCGAAATGCAATCTCAAATGAATGCAATGAATCAGCCAAATAGCGGGTCTTGTTCAAATCCAGGAGGAGACGGCCAAGGACAAGGGCAAGGAATGGGAATGGGTATGGGACAGCAGATGCAACAAATGGCTGCCCAACAACAGCATATAAACCAAGCTCTTCAACAAATGATGCAACAGGGGGGTAAATCTGGAAAAGGCGGAAATGGCGGTGGACAAGGTATGTCTCCTCAACAACAGGCCGAAGCTAAAAAATTAGGCGGTCAAATGGGGAAAGCTGGAAAATCTATGCAGGAATTGGCAAACGAAGAAAAGAAATTTGGTAACTCTGAGCGCAAAGCCGGAGAGATGAAAAAATTAGGCGAAGAAATGGAGAAAATCGCCAAAGAAATTTCGCAAGGGAATATCACGCCCGAAACGCTGAAACGACAAGAACAAATTTTGAATAAAATGCTTGATATTACCAAATCTGTAAATGACCGAGATTTTGAGAAAAAACGTGAAGCAAAATCCGGTAAAGATTACAAATTGATAAGCCCGGAAGAACTCGATTTGATGAGTGAGGAAGGCAAAAAACAAGCATACAAAGAACTGATGAAGAACAACAAACAGGGATACTCAAAAGATTATCAAGAACTTATCCGCAGGTATTTTGAAGCCTTACAAGACCAACCCACTGATGAAAAATAGAGAGTTATTCTATGTTTGGTCGAATTATTTTTTTATGGGGGAATGATGCGTAAAGCGATATTTTTTGATAGAGATGGAGTCGTAAATATAAGAATTGTAGGAGAATACATCACTAAGCCGGATGAGTTTAAGTTCTGGCCGGACTTCGTCAGATTATTCAAGAAGGTAAAAGAAAAAGGATATTTGGCAATCATAATCACAAACCAACAGGGAATTGGGAAAGGATTGATGACAAGTGAGCAGTTGGCAAAAACGCATGATTTCATGCAGCAAGAATTAAAAAAAGTTACTGCTTATAAATTCGATGATATATTTTTCTGTTCTGCTCTCGCTAAAGAAAACCACCCTAACCGAAAACCGAATCCCGGAATGCTTCTCGAAGCGGCTGAGAAATATGACATAGATTTAAAAAATTCATATTTTATAGGAGATAGCCCGTCTGATGTTATAGCAGGATATAGAGCAGGATGCAAAACAATTATGATTGGAAATGAAAAACCTGTACCCCATGAAACAGATTTTCATTTTGTAAGCATAGACGATATTGATTTTGAAATATAGAATTAGATGTACATTGCATCTAACTCTATATTTTCAATTCTTTGGCTTAATGTGCTTCAAACCAGCTTTCACCAACGCCCATATCAATATCAAGCGGAATATCACCGAGAGACATGGCTGTAGTCATCTGTTTTTTGACAAGCTGTTTAATTTCGTCAAGTTCGGGCTTATATACATCGAAAACTAATTCATCATGCACCTGCAAAATCATTTTTGATTTATACTGCTTTTTCTGCATTTCCTTGTCGATAGCAATCATAGCAATTTTCATCATATCGGCAGCCGTTCCTTGTATAGGCATATTGATTGCGGCTCTTTCCGCTCCTGTACGGCGTTGTCGATTTTTACTTCTTATATCAGGGAAAAACCTTCTTCTTCCGCAAAGGGTTTCGGCATATCCTTTTTGTTCGGCGGTGGTAATCGTTTCGTCAATATATTTTTTGATAAACGGGAAATTCTCGAAATAACTGTCGATAATTTCTTTCGCTCGTTTTCTGCTAATATCCAAACGAGATGCAAGCCCAAAGCTACCAAGACCATACATGATTCCAAAATTCACGGTTTTTGCAGCACGTCTTTCGTCGCTATCTACTTCTTCTGGAGTCTTATCGAAAAGAGTTGCAGCCGTTGAGGAGTGAATATCCAACCCTTCTTTGAAAGATTGAATCATCTGCTCATCACCGCACATATAGGCCATTACCCGCAATTCCACCTGCGAATAATCGGCCGCAAGAATTATATGCTCTTTATCTCTCGGTACAAATGCACGACGTATTTCCTTACCCAAATCGGTACGAATAGGAATATTCTGTAAGTTCGGGTCAGTTGATGACAGCCTTCCCGTACCCGCAATATGCTGGTTGAAAGTGGTATGAATACGATTAGAATGCTTACGAACAAGTTTAGGCAAAGAATCAATATAGGTATTTTTTAGTTTTTGAAGAGTACGATATTCCAAAAGATATTCGCCGATTTTATGCTCATACGAAAGTGTTGTAAGTACTGAAACATCAGTACTATATCCTGTTTTAGTTTTCTTTGTCGGAGGGATACCCATTTTTTCAAAAAGGATGGTTCCCAACTGCTTAGGAGAATCAATATTAAATTCTGCACCAGCTTCTGCAAAAATTAATTTTGTCAATTCGGCCAGTCTGTTACCCAGTTTCTTTGATAACTCTGCGAGTGCAGCTTGGTTAATTGCTACCCCTTCTTGTTCCATATTTATCAGAACATTTATCAGAGGAAATTCTATTGTTTCTGCTAATTTTTTTAGTTCTTCTTTCTCTATTTTTTCTTCTAAAATTAGCTTCAATCTTAATGATAAATCGGCATCTTCGCAAGCGTAATCTTTGATTTCAGCAGGGTCAATATCTGCCATTGAACGCTGGTCTTTCTTTTTCTCACCGATTAGACTTGTTATTGGAATAGGAGTATAATTCAAATATTTTTCAGACAGTGCATCAAGCCCATGGCTATCATCAGAATTTAGTAGGAATGATGCTAACATAGTATCAAAGGTAAGGGGAGCGGTGATTATATCGTGTCTTCGCAAAATTGCTGCGTCGAATTTTACATTCTGTCCAAATTTTCCTATATTAGGATTTTCAAAAATAGGTTTTAATTTTTGGGAAACAACTTTTGTATCAATAGCAGTAAAAGTTTCTGTTTCTTCCTGAGCAAATAAATCCATTGATGGGGCAGATTTAGGAGCAGAAACAGCGATATACCAAGCCTTAAATGGTTCGGTAGCAATAGCAATTCCGACTATATCACAGGTATAAATATCAAGCGAAGAAGTTTCTAAATCAAATGCGAATTCCTTAGTTTTTTCTAATTCCTTAGTCAATTCATCTAACTGTTCAACCGTATTTATAAGTCGATAATCTTTGTCAATATTCTCGATTGTTTCTGTTTTTTCTTCTTCGATTATTTCAGCTTCACGATGCTCAACTAAGATTTCTTTTCCTTTTTCATACCATTTATTTCTGGCAGCATTCATACCCTCTTCTTTGAAAAAATCATCGAGAGCAATATAATCCGGGGTTTGCATTATCAATTCTTCGATTGATTTTTCGCATGGTACATCGGTCTTAATTGTTACTAATTTTTTCGATAGAAAGGCATTTTCTTTGTATTTTTCGAGTTTGGATTTTACTGCTTTTCGTTCGACTTTATCAATATTTTCATATAGATTTTCGAGTGAGCCATATTGGGAAATTAATGGAATAGCAGTTTTTTCGCCTACTCCTTTTACGCCTGGAATATTATCACTGGCATCACCCCAAAGAGCCATAACATCTACTACATTTTCAGGTTTAACACCAAATTTTTCTTTCACGCCTTCGTAGCTGATAAAATCAAATCCTGCTCCCTTATTCAGCGGTTTCATAATCTGAATATGGTCATCGACTAACTGATAATAATCCTTATCATTCGTTACGCAAACGGCATCTATCCCCTGTTTTGAGGCGGTTTTAGCAAGAGTACCAATTAAATCATCTGCTTCAAATCCGGGTTTTTCCATTCTTGGAATCCCTAACATATCAAGCAATTTTTTTATTTTCGGGAGTTGGGGTACTAACTCTTCAGGAAATTCTGCACGGTTCGCCTTGTATTCGGGATACATTTCATGTCTGAAAGTAGGTTCGCGGCAGTCAAAAACGACAGCAATATGTTCAGGACTCTCTCTTTCCAAAAATGAAGTCAGCAGGTTTGTAAATCCAAATACCGCTCCGCTCGGTTCTCCGGCAGGGTTTGTTAAGTCCATTCTGTACATTGCATGAAATGCACGGAAAACCAAACTCATGCCGTCAATAAGATATATTTTTTTCATGTTGATATTTTCCTTTTTATAACTACTTTGTAGTTCCGATTGATTATTATCCCCAATATTCCCTGTCTAAGCTACGGTATTGAATAGCTTCGGCAATATGTGCCGGTTCAATATCGGGGGTTGCTTCTAAATCTGCGATTGTTCTTGCCACTTTCAATATCCTGTCATAGGCTCTTGCAGACAATCCTAAACGCTCCATAGCCGTTTTCAAAATCTGCGTTCCGGCATCATTTAGAGGACAGTATTTTGATATTTGTTTTGTATTCATATCTGCATTTTTGAATAAGCCTTCTTTTTTCAGGCGGTCAAATTGTCTTTGCCTTGCAGCTACTACTCTTTTTCGGATTTCTGAAGATGGCTCACCTTTTCGTTTAGATGATAATTCTTCATACTTCACGGCGGGGACTTCGATATGAATATCTATTCTATCTAAAAGAGGCCCTGAAATTTTTCCTAAATACCGCTTAATTTGTGATGGAGAAGAAGTCTGTGCTAAATCGGGAGAACCACCATCAGGCGAAGGATTCATCGAACACACGAGCATAAAGTTTGCCGGATATTCGATTGTCATTTTTGTTCTGGATATGGTAATCGCTTTTTCTTCCAAAGGCTGCCTGAGAACCTCTAAAACATTTCGTTTAAACTCTGGCAATTCGTCCAAAAATAAGACTCCATGATGAGCAAGCGAAATCTCTCCCGGGCGAATCATGGACATACCCCCACCCACAAGTGCAGCATCAGAAATAGTATGATGCGGAGCTCGGAATGGTCTAACACTTACAATCGCCTGCTCTTTTGCTAATAATCCTGCGATAGAGTGAATCTTGGTTGTTTCTAATGCTTCATCTATGCTAAGTGGCGGAAGAATTGTCGGAACACGTTTTGCCAACATCGTTTTACCTGACCCCGGAGGGCCTATCATCAAAATATTATGACCTCCGGCAGCAGCGACTTCTAAGGCACGTTTTACGTTTTCCTGTCCTTTCACATCTGCCAAATCTTCGAGTTTTCTTAGCTCCTCTTCTTCAAAAAGTTTTTTTGTATCAACGATATACGGCTCCAATTCTGACAATCCGTTTAGATAGTCGTAGCATTGTTTCAAATCACTTATAGGATATACTTCCACTCCGTCCACTAATGCAGCTTCAGCAGCATTTTCAGCAGGCAGGAGTATCTTTTTAAATCCTTTGGCTTTTGCTTCAACCGCGATTGATAATGCACCGTGGATAGGTCGTGTCGAACCCTCCAAGGATAGCTCTCCAAGGGCTAAAACGCCATCTAAACTTTCCTGCTGAATCATACCCGTTGAAATGAGCATCGCAATAGCGATAGGCAAATCAAAACCACTACCCGCTTTTCGGACATCGGCGGGGGCAAGATTTACAGTTATTTTTTTAGCAGGAAAAGCAAAGCCGGAATTTTTCACGGCTGCCGAAACCCGTTCACGTGATTCTTTCACGGCTGAATCGGGTAGTCCCACAATTTGAAAAGATGGAAGTTGGTTATCCAAGTGCATCTCTATATCGACGATAAATGCACTGATACCTAAAACGGATGCTGACTGAATGTGTGAAAACATAAAACCTTTTCGGATTATTCAGGAATAAAATCGTAATTATTAGTTTCTTGGCTTAGGGCATAATACTGTGGCATTGGAGAGAATTTGCGAAGTTGTTTGACGAGAATCTCAAAATCCTTAGGGTAATTCGCTTCTACACGAATTACATCTTCGCCATTTGGATGATTCATTTCCATACTAAAGGCGTGTAGAGCAACTCTCGCCATAATGGGCTGTTCTTCCTTGCCCTTCTGAATGTTATATTTTTTCTTGATAGAGGATAGGAAAAATTCTTTGCTTGCCCCGTACATTTCATCAATCAAAATCGGATACCCTATTGCTTTTAATTGAGCTCGAATTTGGTGCTGGCGACCAGTCAAAAGTTCGCATTCTAAAAGTGTAGAATTTTTAAACCTTTCCAAAACTTTTACTTTTGTATATGCCTCTTTTCCTCGTGCAGATGGGATTACGCCACCCCTTCCATTAGGATTAGACATTAGCGGAATATCAATTAAAATTTCATCTCGGAGGAAACTTCCGGTAACGACTGTATGATAAATTTTTTTGTTTTCGTAGTTGCTGAATTGCTCGTTAATAAATTTATGCGATTTCGCATTTTTCGCAAAAACGATTACCCCTGATGTTTGCTTATCTAAGCGATGACAGACGAAAATTTTACCGTATTCCTTGGAAAGCATATCTTTTAAGTTTGGTAAATTTCCGTTAAATCTATCAGGAATTGAGAGCAGTCCAGCAGGTTTATTGATGATAATTAAATCATCATCATCAAAAATTACCTCGAATTTTTCTTTATTCTTTTTCATTACACCCTAACTAATTTCAATTAGTTTTGGACGGAGAATATTGGTAATTGTTTTAATTTGTTTTGGAAATACCCCTCTCAAAATAGAATTTTATCATTATAATTAATCATTTGTTAAAACCTTTAAAATATAGACAAAATCATCTAATAGTTTTTTTAATTCAGAATGTTGGTATAATGTTCTTTTCATACTTTTCAATGTTACTTTTGATTCTTTTTTTTGAACATTAAAAACGAGAAATTTATTATTTAAAAATATAGTTTGAATTTGTATGTTGTTAAACAAGCGTTTTGTAGTTTCATTGTTCGTTGTATATATCCCGAATTTTTTATCAAATTCGGGATTGCCGGTTTTTATTTTTCCTGATTTGAATAGTTTATCAAGAAAATCTTTTTTATATAGGGATATGTCATACTGTATTCTATTAGAATTTATATAATTTAACTCAAGGTGTTCTCCTTGTCCAACTTCTCTATCAGAGCCTCCGGTACCTTGAGATATTAAAACCGGATATAATCCTTGTTTTGTCGTGATTATGGTTTTATACATAAATCCACGACCATTATGATACCTATGAATTTCAAAATTAGCATTGATTTTATTAGCGAACTTTTCCCAATGACTTTTCCAGTCGTTATAATCCATCAACATAATAACCTCCTAAATGCCTTTAATTTGCAATATCAAAGATGACTACAATATGCAATAGTCATTCCTTCCTTAACTATATTTCAAATCATTTTAACCTGGTAAACTGCAAAATATATAAATATATGACGATTATCCTTGTTAATTCAGTGCCCAGTTATGTGGGGGCATATCATATTTTGCCTAATATAAATTCTCAAATAATCTCTATATATTTTCTAACGGAAAATCTTAGTAATTGTTTCAATTCGTTTAGAACAAGTGAAATTTTTTCTATATACACCCACAAAAAAACTTCCGAAATTGTAGAAACTTCGGAAGTTCAATATGATAAACAAAGTGTATACTTATTTCACGGGTTCATCTTGAATAGTATATTCAACAGCTGCAAATCCATAGAGAACATAATTTTCGATTTCACCTGCTTCTAAGCGTGCGATGATACCGTCGAGATAAGCTATTTCTTCTTTATAGTGGTCTTCTTCTTCCATGCCAGCATGGTGCTCTTTAACCATTTCTTTCCATTTTTTTACTTCTTCCAAGTTCATTCTATTTGGTAAAAGTGTACCTTTTACTAAGATATATTTACCTGACATAACGACAGTTGTATCAACAGGAGGCATATCTTCGCCTAATTCGACTTTCATCTCAAATTTACCGTTTGGATCAATGATTTTTAGGCGCTTTTTAGAATGACGACATATATGCTCAATTTTACCTGAAACAGTAATAGTTTGGTCTTCCAATTCTCCAGTAGAATTATAGATGTCACGGATTGAATACACTTTTGTGTCTTTAACTTCAGTTTGTTCCGTTTCAGTTGTAGGAGCCTCTTCAGTTTTTTTGTCGTTGCATGAGCTGATTACAACTACCAATGCCAATACAGCAAGAAGATTTAACAGTTTCTTCATATCTAATCTCAAAAATAAATTTAACAAGAAAGCGAATTTAATAATAATTATTCAAACAGCCAAGGTTCCGTCAAAAAAACGCCAACTATTTTGATTGTTTTTTATAACCTATATTAAATTTTTTTCGCCACTATAATTGTAGGGTCATTAAATTATACATCACTTTTTATCCATCTGTAATTACATAGAACTCCTATTACTCCTATTCCCCCGGATATTAGAAGTGTGTATAAACCATTCATATCACCATTAACGAAAATATGTGTTATTCCATCAATAATATTCATAATAGACAGTAAAACTCCCAAAATGAAGGCAACCCATTTCATTTTTTTAGAGTTGAAAAGGATTGGTATGACGATACTGATGATAAATAACAAAACAAAGACCAACATCATAATACCCATTGCTGGATTGTCAAATTCTGCCAGTGTTTTAGTCAGAGTTTCTGTATATTTACCAGCATCTTCTGAATTTAGTATTGCCTGCATAACTGGGATAAGCGTATTAAACAATGCCATTAGGACGTGCATTACAAGTCCTAAAAATGCTACCATATAAAGTAATGCTACTTTATGTTTTAAGGAAATATTCTGGTTATCCATGATAATCTCTATATTTAGTTGAAAAATAATTAATTAAAATCCAATATTATTATACTTAAATTAAATCAATTTTTCCTAATCCTCAATTAATCGGTCTTTTATTCCAGACCGTATTAGTGAGATGTATTATGCACACGAAATTAGACTTAGTTTATTGTAAAAAAAACTTTAGTATTTTGAATTTTTTTGAAATTATCTTTAGTTTATGCGTATTAATTTAGTGTAAATATAAAAAACAGAGACACAATATTGTGTGTCTCTGTTTTTTATACACGGGCCAGCATTCGATTTTTGATGTAACGATGTTACAATCATAAATCTATAAATTACGCTAGCGAGTTATATTTCTTCGCCTAAAGCAAATCGTTTGAAAGAAGTAACTTTCACATCGTCGCCCATTTCTTTCAAAATATCAGCGATAACTTTTTTGTTATCTTTAACGAAAGTTTGTTCAACTAAGCAAGATTCGCCATAGAATTTTTCCACTCTACCTTGAGCGATTCTATCAGCAATTTCTTCTTTTTTACCACTTTCTAATGCTTGAGTGCGATAGATTTCGATTTCTTTATCAATCGTTGCTTGATCAACAGCAGAGCGGTCAATGAAAGTAGGATTCATAGCAGCGATTTGCATAGTGATATCTTTAGCACTATCCAGAGAAGCACCTTCTAAAGTAGGAGTCGTGATGTCTAACAGCACGCCTAATTTACCATTGGAGTGCAAGTAAGTAATTATACTACCTTCAGTTGTAACTTTTTCAAAACGGCGTACTTCAATTTTTTCTGAAAATTTAGCTAAGATGTCGTTATAGTGTTGCTCGATTGTAGCACCTTCAACTTCAACATTTTTCAAATCATCATAAGATTTGTAATCACCATTCATTACTGTATTACCAACTATATCAACAAATTTCAAAAATTCGTCATTCATAGCAACGAAGTCAGTTTCACAGTTTACTTCAACGATAACACCTTTTTTCATGTCATCAGAAGTTTTTACAAAGATACGACCTTCAGATGCCGTTTTATCAGCACGTTTCGCTGCAGAAGCTGCACCTTTTTTACGAAGGAATTCGATAGCAGCCGTCATGTCGGCATCAGTTTCAGTCAAAGCTTTTTTACAATCAGCCATACCCGCACCAGTTTTAGTACGTAGGTCTTTTACCATTTGAGGAGTAATGTTTGCCATTTTAGTTCTTTATATATTAATTAATTAAAAATTGATTTCAAATTTATAAATAAAATTAAACCGCAAGCGATAGCCTGCGGTTCAAAAAATTATTCAGCTTTTTCTGTATTCTCTACAGGCTTTGTAGCTTTAGGCTTGTCAGTGCCTGGCTTTCTCTCACGCAGCTTGCGTTTAATTCTTGGTTTATCACCATCTCTTCTGTCTTCTTTTTTAGCTTTTGCGTCTTCTTCTGAAGCGAGTTCAGCTCGTTTCACTTTAGCAACTTCATTAGCTTTATTGATAGTATCAGAAAGAATTCCCATAATCAATTCGATTGTGTTGATTGAGTCATCATTACAAGGGATTGGGAAATCAACCGCTTCAGGATCAGTATTTGTATCTACCAAAGCGATAGTTGGGATACCTAAAATTTTTGCTTCTTTTACGGCAATATGTTCTTTTTTGATATCGACTATGAATAATGCACCAGGTAGGCGAGTCATAGTTTCTATACCACCGAATACTTTGCGTAATCTATCTTTCTCACGAGTGATAAGCAAGCGTTCTTTTTTAGTGATTTTTTCGAAAGTACCATCCACTTCCATTTTTTCGATTTGAGTCAATCTCTTGATTGATTTACGGATAGTGGCAAAGTTTGTAAGCATACCACCTAACCAACGTTCTGATACGTAGTTAGCTTCACATGATTTTGCGGCATTTTCGATAATGGTTTTAGCTTGGTTTTTAGTACCAACGAATAGGACATTACGACCTGATTCTACGATTTGACGAATAGCTTTAACGGCGTAATCAAGTAAGATTTGAGTCTTACGAAGATCAATGATATGGATACCGTTTCTTTCGCCAAAGATGAATTGCTCCATTTTTGGATTCCAACGACGCGTGAGGTGACCATAGTGTGCACCAGCTTCGAGGAGCTGCTCAATACTTGCAGCATATTTCATATCTGTCTCCAAAATATTGTGTTTTTAACAACTGTTCGGTTCATCTTACTTGCACAGTACTCAAAGTACCACACACAAGCAATCCACGAACATGATTTATTATTAACTTCCCAATCGAACACCTTGTTCGTTGGGGAATCCGTAGAGTCCCAAAATTTTTTGTAGGGACTCTCGAATTAACGTTTTGAGAATTGGAAGCGTTTACGTGCTTTCTTGCGTCCGTATTTTTTACGTTCAACCATTCTCGGATCACGAGTCATCATATCTTCTTTACGAAGTATAGTTTTTAACTCAGCATCAAAATCAACGATACAACGAGCGATACCTAAGCGGATAGCACCCATCTGACCTGATTTACCACCACCGTGAACATTTACTTGTACGTCAAACTGACCTGCTTGGTTAGTCACAGTCAACGGGCTTAGGGCCTCGCGGCGGCTGATTTCAGTATCAAAATATTCCATTACTGGTTTACTATTGATAGTGAATTGACCTGATCCAGGAGAGATTAGACGAACACGAGCTACGGCGTTTTTACGTCTTCCTGTTGCTGAATAAACTTTCATTCAAAAACTCCCTGAGTTTAGTAATTATGCACTTAATTATGCGTTAATTTTTAGTTCTTGCGGCTGTTGAGCTGCGTGCGGATGATTAGGTCCCGCATATACTTTCAATTTCTTATACATTTGACGGCCAAGACGATTCTTAGGTAACATCAAGCGTACGGCGTGTTCGATGATGATTTCAGGATGTGATTCTCTGATTTCACGAATGCTACGTACTTTTTGGCGACCAGGATAACCTGAGTGGCTTATGTAAGTCACTTTATCTTCTCTTTTACCTTTGAATACAGACTTCTCAGCGTTTACAACGATTACGAAATCTCCAGTATCTACGTGAGGAGTAAACCAGGGTTTGTGTTTTCCCCTGATGATTGAAGCAACTTGAGTTGCCAATCTGCCGACAGTCTTACCATCAGCATCTACTACCCACCAATCTCTTTTTACATCTTCCTTACGGAAAGATTTTGTCATTCTTGCAGTTGGTTCCACAATTTATCTCCAATTTGCAAAGTTCACCAAATATAGACTACAAAATTACAACTATTTTTTGAAACAGCAATACACTTGGTAAAAAAACTTCAAAAAAACTTCAAAAAAACTTTTAATCAATTTTAAAATTATGATTTCGAATGATTAATTGATTAGTCTTGTCCCGGACGACGTAAATTCCGCGAACCAATAGCATAAGCAAAGATACCAAATGTAGTGGTATATAAAGCTGAAGCAATAGAATATTCGAAGAAGTATCGTATAAAACTCCATTGCTTCAGATTAATATGGAATAGTCCATAAATCAGGTTATGCAAAATAGCAATCACAAAAATTATGGGCAGCAAACGCATATCACTGGTTAGTTGTTTCTCCTTTGTATCAGTTTTATGAAAAAAGGCTGCTATCAATCCGGCTATGGTTTTAACAAGGGCATTCGAACCGACAATGTCGAATGATGCAATGTCAAGCATTAATCCCAAAGCAAAGCCATACAAAATACCTTCCATATATCCTTCATAAATCCCAATCCAAATAATTAGAATGAGTACTAAATCAGGTACAGAATCGCCGATAGCGATGAGGTTCACAAGTACCATCTGCATAGCAATAGTTATTACTCCTAAAACTCCATAGATGATATATCTACGAAGTGGAAAATCCTTTTTACCACTATGATCTTTTTCGAAAAATTCCATTATATTGGCATTGTTTTATTTCTCAAGAATATTTTTTCGTCCTTATCCAAGAATGGAGACAGTTTTTTGAAAACATTTATATGGTAAGTATTGAGCCAATTTATATGGTCAGGTAGCATTAATGATGTATCAATTGCTTTCGTATCAATCGGACAGAAAGTCAAGGTTTTAAATTTCATAAATTGACCGAAATCTGTTTCTTCATCTTCGGCAACTAAAATTAAGTTTTCGATACGGATACCGTATTTGTTTTCAATATATGTTCCCGGTTCGTTTGATATAATCATACCCTCTGTTAAAACTACGGGATTTTCTTCCATTCTAATGCTTTGCGGTCCTTCGTGTACATTTAGGAAGCAACCTACGCCATGTCCAGTTCCGTGCATATAGTTCTTTCCGCTTTCCCAAATAAACTGTCGGGCAAGAATATCTAATTGTGCACCACGAGTTCCTTGTGGAAATTTTGCATTAGTCAGCGAAATCATGCCTTTTAATACGTTTGTGTAATCACGTTTTTCTTCATCAGTCGCTTCTTTTCCAAGATAGAACATACGAGTAATATCGGTAGTTCCATCAAGATATTGTCCACCAGAATCAATCAGTAAAAAGCTATCAGTATATACATCGGCAGCAGTCTCCTGCTCCGCTGAATAGTGAACAATAGCCCCATTTGCTTTGAAACCAACGATAGCCCCGAATGATTCTCCGACAAACTTTTCGGACTCCGCACGGAATGTACGTAATTTTTTGCCGAGTGTATATTCGGTCATTCTTTCTTTGCCTATATTTTCTTCCAACCATTTCCAAAAACGTACCATTGCTACACCGTCACGGATATGAGCATTTTGCATCCCTTCTATTTCGACTTCGTTTTTGATTGCTTTTAGTTCTGTAGTTGGATTAGTCCCTTCGATTATTATACAATTTTTCGCATCAAGAATCATTGATGTTTTGAAATTAGTTTTGCTGTCATCGGCTAAGACATAGCCGTCTAATTCCTCAAGTGCAGTCCAAAACTCGAAATAATCTCTAATCTTTACTCCAACCTTTTCAAGATGTGCAGTAACTTCTTCATTCAGTTTCTCTTTGAGAATAAATAAAGTAGCATCATCTTTGGTTATGATGGTATATGCAACGGCAACCGGATTATACTCAATATCAGTACCACGAATATTGTAAAGCCAAGCAATATCATCAAGCGAAGAAATGACGTGAGCATCGGCTTCATTTTCTTCCATAATATCAAGGACGGCTTTTAATTTTTCTTCTACCGGTACGCCTGCATATTCTATTTCATGAACGAAAACTTTGTCAGTTGGGATACTCGGACGGTCTTTCCAAATTTCATCAATCAAATCCAAATGAAAAACAAATTCCACTCCTAAACCTGCGAGAGATTCGTTCAAATCTTCTGCCTGCTTGTATGATAGAACAGTGCCGTCGAAACCAATTTTTGAACCTTCGGAAAGGTTTTGTAGCAGCCAATCTGGATAATCGAGGGTACCCTGTGTTTTCAATTTGAAGAGTGTGAAATCAGAGCCCGATAACTGTTTTTCAGCTTGAATAAAATAGCGAGAGTCTGTCCAAAGCCCTGCCATGTCTTGTGTTACAACAACTGTTCCAGCTGAACCGGTAAATCCTGAAATCCATTCACGGCATTTCCAATAGTCCGCTACATATTCGCTTATATGTGCATCAGATGAAGGAATTAAGTAAGCATCAATGCGATGTTCCTTCATTTTTTCTCTAAGAAGTTCGAGACGTTTATTTATATCCATTTTAATATCCTAATTAATTCAAATTCATAGATTACAAAAATACGATTTTTTTTACTTATAAGTTATGGGGGATAAAAGAAACTTTTGAAAAATTTATAAATCTTCTTAATTTAATTTAACTTGATTTTTTTTAATACAATCTTCTCGCCAAGCTACTGTACATTGTCCCGAAAAGGATGAGAATTTGAACCTAAGCAAATACACAAGCATAACTCATTTTTTTTCTCTTATATTAAGAAATAATCTACTACTAAATTAAAACTAATTAAAACGTTAAATTTTAGTAATTCAAAATTAAAAGTCATTGTTTTAGTCTTTAAACTCCCACCATCCTTCCCCAAAAAATAAAATTAATTTATTATATTCCCTTGTCGTATCAGAAAAAAGTATTAATTTTGTAATTCTATGGATTGGAATTTGTTCATTTTATATATGAAGGTTTAAGATGCCTAAAATGAAGACGAATGGTTCCGCTAAGAAAAGATTTAAAGTCACTAGTAGCGGAAAGATTAAAAGGAAACATCCTTTTGCAAGTCACATCTTGACGAAAAAGTCACAAAAACGCAAAAGAAACTTACGTAAAACTGACTACGTTGCAGATGCTGACGTTAAAAGAGTAAAAAGAATGCTCGCCTCATAAGAATTTGCTTATTGAGTATTTAATCGGCAAAAGGGGATGTAGCTCTCCCTAAGCCGGAAGTATGATACCAAGGTGGTATTTACTTTATTTAATAACCTATTATTTAGGAGTTTAGTATGGCAAGAGCCGTCAATAAAGCAGCTGCCCGTAAGAGAAAACAAAAAATCTTAAAGTTAGCCAAAGGCTATTGGGGAGCAAGAAAAAATGTTTGGACTGTTGCAAAGAACCACGTAGAAAAAGGTTTGCAACACGCCTATGTCGGACGTAAATTGAAAAAACGTAACTACCGTCGCTTGTGGATTATGCGTATCAACGCAGCTGCTCGCTTAAACGGTACAACTTATTCGAAATTAATTCACGGTTTGAAAAAGAACAATATCGACATCAATCGTAAAGTATTAGCAAACTTCGCATATAGCCAACCTGAAGTGTTTGCTGCTATTGTGAAAAAGGCTATGAGTTAGTTTTTTATATGTAAAAATTAAAAATGCCTCAATTTTTAATTGAGGCATTTTTTTTGTTGTAGGTAATTACTTTATTCAAATATGTACTTCCCACTAAAAACTGAGTACATATTTACAATTATAGCCTTTACTCTTCTACTGTCTGGCTTAGAAGTTTCTGGGAACCGCTGAGCTTAAACTTGCTAACTTTTTCTTTTAGTTGTTCAGTTTGTGCTACTAAGTTTTCGGAATGTATTAGTACATCCTCTACCTGATGAGCCGATTCAGAAGAAACCTGACTAATAGACATGATATTTTTGCTTATTTGTTCTGTAGCAGTTGCCTGCTCTTCACTTGCAGCAGAAATTTCTTGAACAAGATTAGTTACTTTCTCGGAAGATTGCATGATTTGTTCCAAAGCTTTGCCGGATTTGTCGGTCAACTCAATACCTGCCTGAACCTCTTTTGTACCTTCTTGCATACCTTCTACTGCAGCGACGGTATCATGTTGTATTCTGCTTATTTGTTCCGTGATTTCTTTTGTTGCTTCAACAGTCTTTTCAGCGGAGAGGGATACTACATTTGAAATATCATTCATTTTATTGATAGTTTCGTTTACTACTAAGCTACTTTCTCGTGCTGTTTCAGCGGAATCATTTGCCATTTGAGCTGTGTGTGTTGCCGAATCAGCGTTTTCACTTACGATTCTTGCCATGTCTTCTGTTGCGTTAGCTACGTCGTCAGCCTGAGAACTTTGTTCTTGAGTTGAAGCAGCTAAAGTGTGAGCATATCCTTTGATCTGTTCTGAAGATTCGTTAGTTGATGCAACCATTTCCGTAATTTCAATTAGCAGTTTTTCTAAATTGGTTCCAGTGTGGTTGATATTATTTTTCAGCTCGTTAAACTCTCCACAGTAATCACCTGTCATTCTCAATGTCAAATCTCCCTCCGCCATTTTGGAAAGAACATCGCCAGCTTCTCTGATTGGAGTTTTGATAACTTTGATAAGGTCATTGAGTTGGTCGATAAGATCTTGGTAATCTCCATTAATTCCTTCTTTGTTCGCTTTCAAATCTAAGCGACCTTCTGAAGCAGCTTCCGTTAAGGATTTAATTTCATTGCTTAGATTCATGATAACTCGATAGATTGTATAAACAGAGTTATCAATCATTCTAAGCATATCATAGGATTTTTGTGTTATCTCTGTTGGAGCAGATATTTTGTATGATTTTGTAAAATCACCATTTGCAACAGCTGAGTAAACTTCGGTAAGATTTTTAATTTCATTTTCCATATATGAGTTTACTTCAAGGTTGTTGCGAGAATTAGATTGAATTTCTGTTATGTCTGCTATAAATGTAGCCAATCCAATGACTTCATTATTTTCTTTTAAAGGCGTAATAGTAAAGTCAACATCTATTTTCTCTTTTATACCCGGAGTACACGCTGAAACTGCCTGGAATGAAGATTTTGTTTCACGTACTATATTGAATGCATTTTTTTCTTCGTCTGATTGTTCCAGTAAGAAAATATTAAACGCATCTTTTCCCATGATTTCTTCTTTAGATAATCCAGTAGTGTTACAAGTTGCTGTATTCATGTAGGTAATATTACCATTTACATCAGCAGAGAAAACAGCAAGTGGTAATGAATTATTAAATTCAGAGACAACATTCATTACCTGGTTTAAGCCAGTTATTAACTCAAGATACTTGCCTCGCAAGTGAATAGTTTCGTTTTGATAATCAAATATACCCTGCTTTGAATGAGTGATTGTAGCTTCAATCATATCATTCAAAATTGTGAATGATTCGATTAATAGGTTTATGTTTGTACGAATTTCATTGAAATCTCCATTCCATTGCTCATTGATAAGTCCCGGTATATCACCTTTTGCTATTCTGTCAATATACTCAGCTGCTACCGCTACCTGTGTTACGATAGCTTTTAGAGCTTCGTTAAAACCATTTACTATTATTTTAAATTCTCCTTTATGTTTTGAAGTGTCTATACGTTTGGCTAGATAACCGCTCTTCGCTAATTCTACAAAGTTATTCGTTTCATGAATCAAGCCTGTAATTGATTCGGTACAATCGTTAAAATTATCTTGTAATTCAACGAAATCTCCCTGCATTTCATTTTCTAATTTTTCAGGAATAACACCCTGTGCTAATTTTTTCGCATAATCCATTACCATATTCAAAGGTACAGCATAATTGTCCATGATTTCGTTTATACTATTCAAGTACATTCTAATTCCAACTGGGCTTTCCTCCGGTTTCAATCTGAATGAAGTATTACCTGAGCGAATATGTGTTGCGACTTCGGAGAATTTTTCCAATTGTGTGTTGCTGTTATTGATAAGTTGATTTACAGCTTGTACAAACGGATTATTGATATATTCTTGATGAGTTATTTGTTCTGATTTTTTACCGCCAACGATTTCTATTACTTTAACGGAAGCTTCTTGCAAAGGTGCCACTACATTATCTAATGTGCTATTAAAACCTTCAATTACTGTTCTAAATCCACCTTCATATTTTGAAATATCTCCTCTGTAGGAGAGGTTACCCGCTAGACACTGTTGATTAATATCTTCAACTTCTTGAGTCATCTTATTAATAGAGTCTCCTATTTTGTTGAAAGATTCAGAAAGGTTTTCAAATTCAATACTTCCTTTGATTTCAAGAGTAATATTTTTACCTGATGCAATATTTTGAGCAGCTAATTCAGTTTCTCTCAAAGGGTGTACAATCATGCGACGTACTAAGTATGAGAGAACGAACCAAATCAATGCAATGTTAAGTATTAATAAAATTATATTTTGAAGAACTGCATCACTTTGTGCTGCATCATATTGAGATTCTTCGTAAAAAGCTATAATTGTTGCACCTATTTCATCATTTTTCATTTCTTCATAAAACCATCTAGGATCGTTAATATGGTCGTTTATCCAGTCCATATCATAGATTTCACCTGTCTTTGGATTATTAGGAGCCGCCAAGAGTCTGCCTCCTTTCATTACGACAAAGAAACCTGTATTAAGAATCTTCTTTGTATTAACAAAATCAAATACCTGTTTCAATCCCGACACCTCTACACCTACGTATAAGATACCCACTACTTTTTTTTCTGAATTGAAAACTGGGTCATATATGGTTAAATAGTTTTTACCTTGTATTGGTTTCAGTCCTATAAATTTTTTTCCGTTCATTAGGTCTGTGTATGCCTGAGAGTCTCTTGCTAAAGTGGTTCCGACTGCCCGTTTATTAGGGTCAGATTTACTTGGCACATTTGTTGCGATTCTGACAAAATCGTTCTTTTCATCAAGAGCAAAAATAGTCGCTGTTGTATTACAGCCAAGTTTTACCAAATCAACATCATCATATATTCCGGCAGTTGTGAAATCTCCAAATTTTAACTCCGGCAGTGTCATCCCATCAACTATCGTGACTCCCGCTAGCTCTGCTGTACCCTTTGACTTAGTTGTTTGATGTATTAATAGTTCAAGTGCAGCATCCAATTTGGGATTTAAGTTTCTAAATTCTGTTACTAAAATTGAGTTGATTAGTTCTTCTTGTACGTGCATCTGATCCTTGATCTTTTCTGTGGCTCTTTTAGATTTATCTACGATATTCATAATCGATATAAAAACCGTACCAGCAATCATAAACGCTAATGCTCTCACTACAAATTTAGTTGCAATATGTCTCATCTCATTCTCCTTACATAGAAAATTATCATAAGTCACCAATATCGGCTGTTTTAATAATTACATTAGTTTTATTGTATGGCAACTTCTACAGAAAACAATAAAATTAAAAATCATTCCCCAACAGACTCTAAAATAATACTTTTCTGCAATAGAAGCAAATGTCAAGTATGAGTATTGTTATTGATAAATCTATATTAATACATATACCCTAAAATATAAGATTGATTTTCCTATTTTGAAACAAAATAGGTGTGGAATGCGAAATAATTTGTAAATTTGTAGTTTTGCAATTTGCACAAATATATAGATTGGGAAATTGTAGAGTTTAATTTTTAATACATTATTAGATTACAAATATTTGGAGATTTAAGAGGTATGAAAAAGCTGATTATTGTGTTATTAGTTGTGGTATCAATGAGCGGAATGCTTTTCGCCGATGATGCTAAATATTACAAGGAAGTATTGGCAACTGTAGGAGATGAACCAATAACTTTTGAGCAATTAGAACGTTCCTTTAAAAGGAATATGAATAATAAGCATACTGTTTTTTCTGAGTTGGATAAGGACAGCCTATACAGCTATCTTGATTTATATATCCAATACAGATTAATTGTTCAATACGCAAAAGAGAAAAAATATGATACTCTTCCTGACGTAATCAGAGATAATAAATTAAACAGGTCTCATTTAGCAGAGTCATACTACTTCAACGAACATCTGATTTATCCGTTTATTAATAAGCAGTTAGAGCGTAGAAAAACCGAAAAAACAATCGCTATAATCATGCAGTCTTACAGCGAATACAGTGGAGGCGATTCTACAGCATGTCACGATACATTAGCTGCTGTATTAAAAGAAATCAAAGATGGAGGAGACTTCGCACATTTGGCAAGACTTTACTCTGTTGATAAAGCTACCGGCGGAAAAGGCGGAGTAATGGACAGATGGGTTACAGCTGGAACAATGGCAGAAGGACTTATCGAAGCTGTCTATGATAATATGAAACCAGGTGACGTATATCCTGAACTGATTAATGATAGAAAAATGTTTTTCATTATGAAGTTATTGAAATCTGAACCTCGTAAATATGTTTTGGGGAGTCATATTCTTATTCGTAATGCAGACGGACAAAACAGTGATTCAATTGCAGATGTTGTTCTCGAAAAATTAAACAATGGCGAAAAATTTAAAGACTTGGTAAAAGAATATTCTCAAGATCCTGCTTCTGTAAAAACAGGAGGTAGTCTCAGGGATTTTTACAGCAGATCAACTGGGTTTGAAACGAATCATAAACTATTGCTCCCTAAATTTCAAAATGCACTTTTTGCACTGAAAGAGGGGGAAATATCAGGTAAAGTAAAAACTGAAAGAGGTATCCATATAATAAGATGTGATAGTATCAAAGATGTTCCTAAAGAAGATGATTTCGAAGAATTGAAATCAATGTATAGAAGATTGTACTTTACGCACGACAAAGAAGATTATTTAGATTCGCTTACTGGTGTATATGGCTATGAATTGCACAAGTCAGCTTTGGCCGATTTGGTAAAAGTCGTTGATACTACTAAAACAAACTTAGAGCAAGATTGGGAAAGAGATATTCCAAGTGCATTTTCAACTACGGAGCTTTTCAAAATCCATAATCAAATATATACTGTAAAACGTTTCGTTCGTGAATTTAATGAGAACCCTGAATTCAGAGGCTTTGCTCTTTCTGAGAAAGGATTTTTGCGTGCAATAACTAATATAGTCCGTCCGTTAGCATTTGAATTAGAAACAGCTGATTACGAAAGTAAAAATAAGGAATTTGAATTAATGGTTCAGGAGTTTTATGATGGTTCATTGAAAATCAAAGCTCAAGAAGACGAAATATGGAATAAGTCCAAATTTGATACTGTAAAAGCAAGAGCATTTTACAAAGCCAGAAAGGATAGATATAAAACAGATTATAGCTATGACTTGAGCGAAATTCTTGTATTTCAGGATTCTGTTGCAAAAGATTTCTACAAACAGCTTAAAGATGGGAAAGTAACGTTTGAAGAATTGGCTAAAAACCACACACAAAGAAGTGGCAAAAGAAATGTAAGCGGACATCTTGGAATAATCTCAGCAGAAAAAGATGAAAGAGCTATTCAAGCAAGACTCAAAAATCCGAAAAAAGGTGAAATATTAGAGCCGATAAAGTTATCTAATGGTATTGTAATTTTGAAAATAAATGAGGTATTACCTGTACGACAAAAAACTTTTGAAGAAGCAATTCCTGATTTCTCCGCCGAGTTCCAAGAATATACTCAAAATCAGATGATGGAGAAATGGATTTCTTCAATGAAAGAGAATACAAAGGTGGATGTAAAAAAAGATACAATCAAGAAAATTTTTAAAAATTAGTGATATATAATGATGTATAAAATTCATAGAATTATTTGCTTGGCAGCCTTTGCCGTTATCTTTGTGGGATATTCCTATGCTCAACAGCCAATTCAAGGAAAGCCGATTGACAGGGTGGTTGCCCTTGTAGGTGATATGATGATTATGGAGTCTGATGTTATGGGGGCAATGGCAATCGAAAAACAGAGAAATCCTTCGATTGATATGGCAGATTCAGCATATAGACGGGCAACTCTTGATGCGATCATTGATAAAAAATTGATTATCGCAAAAGCTGTCGAGGATTCTGTTGTTGTCGCAGATAGCCAAATTGAGCAACGTTGGTCAATGTGGCTTGATTATTTTCTTCAACAGTATGGTTCTGAAGCCAGAATTGAGCAGATGTATGGTATGCCGCTAAGTGAAATACAAAGAACGCGTAAAGAGCAAATTCGAGAAGAAATTCTTCAGTCGATGGTCATAAATTCCAAATTTGGAGACATGAAGGTAACTCGAAACGAGGTAGAAGACTTCTATAAGAGATACCAAGATTCATTACCGGAAATACCTGAATCTATTGATGTTTATCACATTGTAAAAGAAGTGAAAGTTAAAGAAAATGTCAAAGAAGAAACCGAAGCGTTAGCATTGCGTGTGCGTGATACCATCTTGAGTGGTGGAGATTTCGGTGCATTTGCAAAGCAATATAGTGAAGATGTTTATTCAAAAGGAGATGGGGGTAATCTTGGTTGGTTTGAAAAATCAAGACTTTTTCCTGAGTTCGTAAAAGCAGCTTCTAAATTACAGGAGGGAGAGGTCTCTATGCCTGTGGAAACTCCATTAGGCATTCACTTAATTCAAACAATCGAAAAAAGGGAAGGTAAATTAAATACTCGCCACATCCTTTTCAAAATTGGTAAGTCACAGAAAGATAAAGCGGAAACAATGGATTTCTTGAAGTCAATCAAAGATAGTATCGAAAAAGAAGGTATAGATTTTGAATTAATGGCAAAGAGATATTCTGAAGATATTGATACTAAAGGTTTTGGTGGCTCTTTAGGTCTTCTCCCTGTTGCGGAGTTCCCCGGTAATCTACAACTCGTTTTGAGAGATATGGAAGACGGTACTGTCAGCGACCCGTTATTATATCAAAAAGATTCGTACCATATTATTTATAAAAAAGAAACCGTTGCTGCTCACAAAGCAAACTTAGATTTAGATTATAGAGTCATCGAATATCAAACATTGATGGATAAAAAAAGCAAAGCCGTTAAAGAATGGTATAAAGAACTTAGAAGAAATTTATACTGGGAATATGTAAAATAATAGTGGTTAATATTCTACAATTTAAAAAAAACGTTTTTTTTATTTTAGAGTTTTTTAACATATAGTAAAATAAATTAGTTATCGAAGCCAAAGCACTCAAAAGGTGCTTTGGCTTTGTTTTTGGGTATATAGGGGTGATTGATACATTGGTCTATAGGATTATGAAGAGTAAAGTTTTAATATTGACTATAATATTGCTAATGCTGTTTGAATTTATAAATTCACCTGTAAAGCCTGTCAATGCGGGCTATATCGTATTAGCAGCGAAGAAAGAAGACAGTAAGAAAGATAAGAAAAAAGTTGATAAGGATTCACTCAAAGCCGCCGAGGCAAGAGCGGATTCCTTACAAAAGATTGCAGAATATTATGCACAGTTTTCAGATACAACCATCATTGACTTAGACGAAGTAATTTTATCCGATGATGAAACTTATATGCAGAGTTTTGATAAAGCCATAGAACTTTTTGATTCGGGAGATTTTTCCGAAGCACTTTCTATGTTTGAAGTATATGCTGGTACATTACCGCCTTCAGATTCACTATATCACGAAACTCTATTTTTTATAGGAGAATGCTATATTTCTATGGATAATTTAAATAAAGCCAAAGCCTTGCTTGAGGAACTCGAAGCCTTCCCTGGTGTTGCCGACGGAGTTATGGAGAAAGTTTTGGTGCGATTAGGTCAGATTTGGTGTGTACTTGATGATGAATTAAGAGCAGAAGCTTATTTTCAGATGCTTAGGGAGAAATATCCGAATTCGATATATATACCCTTAGCAGACTGTTCAGTAGTAAAATAAAAACAAGTAATTTTTAAAACAGATCTTTATGGAGGTCAAGGATGAAAAACATAGTTTACCCTATGATGCGTACAGCAATGACAGCTGTTTTATTCTTTATCGGTTCACTGACTGCTTATTCAAATGGTCTGCAGTTGGTTTCACCTGCTAACAATGCAATAGGAACTCCTCAAAACCAATTATTAAAGTGGGAGAGTGTTTCAGGAGCCGATCAGTACAAAGTTCAGGTAGCAGAAGATGCTGAGTTTGTCTCGGTTGTGAAAGATGTGTCAGTCGAAGGTACTGAAACTTCTTTCTATTCAGAGGAAAAAGGATTAAGCTACTATTGGAAAGTAGAAGCTTATGATGGTGACTCCGTGATTATGGTTAGTGATACTTGGAAATTTACTGTATATACTGACCAATTGCCGGCTGCTCCGTTCATAACGTACCCAACTTATGATAATGCCGTATTTACAGGCAATACTTTCAAAGTTGGTTTGCAAGGTGATCCTTCGGTTACGGATTATTCATTAGCTCTGATTGCTAATACTAATCTTACTCCTCCTGATACTTATTGGTTGAATGGTATTTCGAATTCTCCTTTTGGTATTGCTGATGAATGCTGGGGTACTTTCATTTTCCATGATACATTTATTTTCGATAGAGATAATTATGACAAAAATGGAAACTTGAAAAAGAAAAAGAAAACTAAAAAAGGTAAAAAAGCAAAATTATGTGAAACTTTTGCATTCTTTGCTATAGGTCAAAATGAAAATGGATTTGGTGATTTATCGGATCTCAGACATTTCAGAAAAACCAATCATCTAGAAAATACTGCAACAGCAGCCGATTTGCAAGTTTTTGCTTCATCTGATATTGATGATGATAATAAAATAGAACTAATTTATAATATGGATAATGTAACTTACCTAACAGAAGTTGATTCTTTCGATGAATTAGGTATAACTGAAAATGGATTGATTGAACCTGTGGATTGGTCAGTTGATACTGCTTGGATTAGCCAAGGAACTGTTCTGCCGATTTCAAATCCGATAACAGCCTGCTATGGTTACTTTAATAATGATGAGACGGTAGATATTGCTATCTTAGGTTCAAACTCAAAAATTATGCTCAGAACTTCAACAGGTTTTCAAACAAGTGAAATTGACTTACCTGCTGCAATAGATAAAGTTTTTGCTTACGATATTAACCGTGATGGATTAGATGATATTCTTTATAAAAATACAGGTCTAATCGGTGGTTATAAAACGGGTGTAAATTTAACTCCTCCTGATACATACTGGTTGTCAAATACGAACGTTCATGATTTTTTATTGGAAGATATAAATAATGATTTTCACAAAGATATAATTGTTATTGAAGAAGCAGAGGGTACTTTTGAATCAAGAGTTTTATCCAACAACTATCCTGATTTTAACACAGTAGAGGTTATACCGGGTAAGGTATTACATGCTTCTGTATCAGTAAATGGAACACCTGTTTATACAATTAACTATCAAGGCGTGTTATACAAAAGAACTGCTGAAAGAGTATATATCTTAGGATATGGCGAATATGACAAGGTTTTTGAAAAAGATTTAGATGGTGATGGTCTTGAAGAAATAATTGCAGTTGTTGCCAATGTAAATCGTATTGTTGCTTTCAAATATGTTGATGGAGAGTATAGCGAAATATTCCAAAATGAATCTTTACCGGTAACAAGTGCGTTTATGTCGGATTTTACTGGTGATGGCAAAGCTGATATGCTTACAAGTTCTCCTACAGGAACGATGTTCTACAAAAACTTTGAAGAAACAGAATTACCTCTTCCTGCTATGCCACTTAACCCACGCTTCAGCTATTCAGGTACAGAATTATTATTGGAATGGGATGTAAATCTAACCCCTCCTGATACTTATTGGTTAACTCCTCCTGATACCTATTGGCTACCGATTTCTAACAACTATAAGTATCAAATAGAATTGGCTGATGAAGATTATACTCCAATATTAACTGCGTATAGCCAGTATATGTGTAATGATGATGAGTTAACTACGACAACTACTAACGATTTCTTTGTTCTTCCAGATATTGCAGAAGGTATTTACAATTGGAGAGTTAGAACTGTAAGACCGTCTGGTGCCATATCTGCATTTACAAGTTGGCAGACTGTATATACACAAGGGGTAGCTCCACTGCCTCCTGCGAGCTGGTTACACGAGAAGAAAACAGGTTCAAATGCAACGATTATTGTTGAAAATTCTCCTGTGGCAATGTATGAAGGTAAAGAACTCGAAACTGGTGATGCGGTTGGTGTGTTCTATCAATCAGGCGAAGAACTCGTTTGCGGAGGATATGCTGTTATGCGGGGAGATGGAAACTTTGCAATGACAGCATGGGGAGACAATAAAATTACCGAAGCTGTAAAAGATGGTTTTATTGCAGATGAAGAATTCAAATTTAAACTTTGGGATGCCGACGAAATGAAAGAAATTCCTGCATACGGTGTTTTTAATAATGGAGCGGTAGTTTACAGCAAAGATGAAAAATACTATGTTAACAAATTTGACAAGTTAGAAGAATCAGAAATCTTTATTCCAGCAAATAAAGTGGTTTATGTGTCATCACCAATCAAGCCTTATAATCCGTTTATCGGGGCAATAGTTGATGAAGATATAGATATTGTAAATTTGACTAATGACGAAATTAAATACTGGGATAGCAAATCAGGATATATTCTTTATTCGGCTGAAGATAAACTTGTAAATATTGCAGGACAGTCATTGAATCTCAATCACTTTAGTGTATCTGTTTCAGAGGGTGTGAACTTGATTCCTTATGTTTTGAATTACCCTACTGATATAGAAAGTATTTTTGAAAATCCAGGTGATAATATTATAGCTGTTAAAGATAATGAAGGTAGATTCTACATTCCTTCAATGAAAATTAATAATATTAAATTATTGAATCCAAACTCAGCTTATATGGTTTATGCGGATTCTGATTTCGATATGACTTTCTCTTCCACAACTCCTGTAAGTACAAAAACAGTTAATGATATGAAATTTAAACATTATTCTTCTACTGATATGAGAACTGGTCACTCAATGGGATTAGTGATTGATTGTGCCGATTTAGATGCAGGCGATGAAGTTATCATTAAAGATGTTGCAGGTCGCAAATTAGGTAGTGCAGTAAGCCAAAAAGGCAGAGCTGTTGTTTCTGTTTGGGGAGATAATCCTTTTACTCACGAAATAGAAGGAGCTGCCAATGGAGAATTATTAATTATTGAAGTATATCATAATTCTCTTTCAAAAGAAATTATTCCGAGAGTTAAATACAGCAAATCATTGATCAATAAAAGAGCATCAGAATTAGTATTTACTGATAATGAATTATTAGTTGTAGAAGTGGAATTGAATTCTGCAATTACCAATGTTATTGACGGCGAAGAAAGTTGTATGATTAATGTATATCCAAACCCTGCACATGACTATATTATAATTGGTATTAACTGTGACGACGCTATAGAGTCAATGTCAATTTATGATGTATCAGGAGCAAGAGTTGCTAATGTAAATAAAACAACGGGTAATAATAAAATCCGCTTCAATGTCGAAAGATTTAACAGCGGAGTATATTTCCTAAGAACTAAGATTGGTTCTGAAATTTATGAAAATAAAATTATAGTTCAGTAAAATGTTCTAAAATAGATGGATTCCACCACGGAAGTGGGATCCATCTAATTAGAAGAATAAATACGAAAATTTGAAATAACTAAAGGATTTAGTTCAATGAAATGGATTTCACAAATGACAAAGTGCAAGTTAGCGGTTTTGCTTCTAACGGTTGTATTAATGAATTCTATCGGGTTCGCTGCAATACCTTGGAATGCAATGCCTAGTGGCACAATTGAGCAGATTAATTCAATATCAGTATCACCCGAAAACTCTGATATTTTATATGCCTGCGGAAACAATTCACTTATAATCAAATCAATGAATACAGGTACTTCATGGTCAACCCAAGTACCCTCTGTAATCGGAAATGACTTAAATGATATATTTCTGATTGATAATGATAATGCTGTCGCTGTCGGAGAAAACGGCATTATTCTTAAAACTATGAACGGTGGGGTGTCATGGAATGTAGTGACCTCTCCAACGAGTCAAGACTTGAATAGCGTTTTCTTTTTAAATGCTTCTAATGGTGTAGTAGTAGGTAATAATGGTACTATTTATCGTACAACTAATGCCGGAATAAGCTGGACTCAGAATTCGGAAGGTACTTTTCCAAGTGATTTCTATGGTATTACAGCAAGCAATAATAATCAATTATTTATCTGTGGAGAAAATGGAATCATTCTATCCTCGAATGATTATGGGGAAACGTGGAGTACCCAGCAGGCAGGTAGCAAACTCTATGACTTGTATGATATTGATTGCAATGATGATGGATTAATCGTTGCTTGTGGTTCAGGCGGAACTGCTATTTTTTCAAATGATAGTGGTGCATCGGGATATTTCAATCTTTCTCTTGTTACGGGAAATAGTTTGAATAGTTGTAACATTTCCCCAAAAGGAGATGTAGTATATATCGCGGGAGATAACGGCTTTGTTGCTCGCTCAATGAATAATGGTGGTAGCTTCGAAACAGCATCTTCATCTATGAATTATAACATAAAAAGCATCGTTTTCTCTGGTAACCAAATAGGTTACATTGCTGGAACAGGGGGGACTGCTGAAAAAACAAATACGGGGGGTGCGACCGAAAGCCTATATGATTTGGCACTGGTTAGTCCTGCCGATGGTGATATGTTAGTATATGATTCTAAAGTTGTAATTAGATGGACTGATAGAAATATTGAAAATGTAGAGGTTTATTTTAGATTATCTGATACCGAGCCATGGACACTGATTGATACTGTTGCAGATGCAGATACATTGCTATGGAATGTACCTGATACATCAATTTCGACTTGTAAAATCAGATTAGTTGATGGTGATTCAAATGCTGCTTCAGTAGAGCAAACAGGGTATTTTAGTATTTTCAAACCGACTATGCGTTTGCTGTCTCCAAATGGAAACGAACACTGGAGAAATCTAAGTAATGCTAATATAGCATGGGAAGGTGCACAGGACGTAAATGTAAAAATTGAATATTCAATAGATAATGGTGAGAACTGGATTCTGATTGATGGGGCTGTCTTGGCTTCATTAGCAAGTTATACATGGGCTGTTCCAGTTAATCCAACTGAGAAGGCTTTGGTAAGAATTAGTGACACTAATAATCCTATGAACGCAGATACAAGTGATGCGAATTTCAGTATCCATGGTATCAAATTGGAAGCATTTCAAACTGGTGGAGAATATCTTTTCAATACAGATTATGAAATTCAATGGACAGCGGTAGGGCTGACAGCTATTGATATTCTATATTCAACTGATGATGGTGTTAGTTGGGAAGAAGTAGTAGAAGGAATTGACACTACGAAATCAAATTATACGTGGAATATTCCTAATACCCCTTCTCAAAATTGTCGTGTAAAACTGATTGATCCTGAGAACTCTCAGTATAGTGATGTCTCGGATAATCAATTTACAATTACCGGTGTTCTTCTGACTTCACCTACAGGAGGGGAAACTTGGAAAGCTGGAACCAAAGAAAATATTACATGGGTAGCAGCTGATATTGATAAAATCAGCTTGAAATATACTGTGGACGGAGGAGCTAACTGGATTACTATTCATTCAGCTCTAAATGCTGCACTTGGCACATACAGTTGGTTTGTGCCTAAGGTTGCTAATCCTACAATTCAGTTAGCAATTACGGATATTGATGCACCTACTGTAAAAAATATAAGCAATGATTTTTATATTTTGAATGATAATGGTATAGTTGTAACGTCTCCGGTTGCAACTGATATTTGGGAAGAAGGAAATACTTATAATATTAACTGGGCATCTATCAATGTTGTCAAAGTCAATATTGATATTTCTTTCGACCACGGCAATACGTGGGAATCAATAGCAACAGAAATTACTGCTTCAAATAATACTTATGCTTGGACTGTTCCAAATACAGTTACTTCATCTACAGAATGTCAAATTCGATTAACTGATACAGAAAACGAAGAAGTAATTGGATTGAACAATGGCTTCTTCCGAATCAAAAACGGATTATTTCAAGTGCCAGATTACTGGAGATTTTCAGGATTGACAGGGGAGTCTTCTACTATAATCATGCACGATACCCTCAATCCGAAAATAGGTGATATTCCGCTTCAAGCAGGAGATGTAATTGGATTTTTCTATGATTACCAAGGTACAGGTGGTAATCCACAGACTGCTGGTCAAACACGTTGTGCCGGACAGGGAATATGGAAAGCAAACGGAACAAATCTTGCAATTACTGTTTGGGGTGATAACGAAAGAACCGACGATAAAGACGGTTTTGATATGAATGAGGAATACAAAGTTAAACTTTGGGATGCTACAAACGGGCGTGAATATGATGTATATGCAGAATATAGTGGCGACAGTTTCTTTACTGATAATGCTCTTAGCCGAATAATTGTTTTTACTACTCATCAAACTCAGATAATTCATCTGCCTGCAAAGGTCTGGTCAATCTTTTCAACTAATCTAAATCCTATTGACCCTGATATCAAACGAATGATGTTACCAATAGTTGATAAGATGGATTATATGAAAAATGAAGACGGTGAGGTATATGACCCCGAAAATGATGTTGATAATATCAGAAGCCTAAAACAAGTACATGGTTACAAAATATATATGGATGAAGATGCTGATTTAGAAATTAAGGGTATTCCTGCTCTGCTTGGCAAAAATCGTATTTCTCTACAAGGACAAAAGTGGCATATAATAAGTTATCTTCCGCAGGTATCTATTCCTGTTGCTCACGCACTATCGTCGCTTAAAGATAGCAATTTGGTCTTGATTAAAAACTCCAAAGGAGAAATATATTACCCCGCTTATGGAATTAATGATTTAACTCCTTTCCAGTCAGGTGTAAATGGAAGTTTGAATCCCGGTGAAGGCTACATTATATGTGTACTTACAGACGATGAACTGATTTACCCCGTTGATAGCACAACTAACCCTGAAGATGGAACAGGAACCGATACAGCACCAATCAGAAAGCCTGAATGTGGATTTAATCTGACTGGTGATATTGCTCCATACTTCGAGTCGATTTCAGAGAAAACAGGTTCAAGTGCAGTATTTGTTATTACTGCCGACTGCTTGGAAAATAATGATGAAGTAGCGGTAGTTTCAAAATCCGGCAGTGTATATGGTACTGCTTTTGTAAAAAATAGTAATGCTGTTATTACTGTCTGGGGAGATGATATATCTACAAATGACGAAGACGGTGCAATAGAAAATGAAATCCTCAAGTTGAAATTCTATTCACATTCAGAAAGAAAAGAAAAAGATTTACAGGTTCAAGAATTGAAAAATGGCGTTACGGGAGAATTACTTGCAGAGCAACTGAAATACAAGGAAAATGATTTGTTGAAAATATCAGCTGTTGAAGGTTCTACTGTAATTAATGATTCTGAGGAAAGTAGTGGCTTTGTTGTTTTTCCTAATCCTGTGAAAAGTCAAATCAAAATGGACCTCCAAATTTATAAGACAGATTTATATACTGTTGGATTATATGATTTGAATGGGCGTTTCATTAAGTATGTTATTTCTGATTTATATTTGAGTACAGGTACGTACTCTTTCGAAAAAAATATTGATTTGAAAAGTGGTACATATATGATTAAATTGCAAAGCTCAGATAGAAATGATATTCATATGATTCAAGTTGTGCGATAATAGAAAGTTCAAGCAGATAAGTAATCTTAGCCGAGTTTGAGTTTACTTATCTGCGTTTGTTCTATCGTGTTGATGCAATAATTAATCAATACAGCCCGTCCCCCTCTTTTTGATGGGGTAAATATGGAGACAATAAAAAAATATATTGGCAGGTGGAATTATCCTATTAGGTGGATTCCATATTTGTTAAGCATGTTGTTGTTTGTCTTGCTTATAACTTCTTGTAATGAACAAGAAGAAGTCATCATTGGGACATTCAATATTGCATGGCTTGGTGATGATATTGATGATAAGATAGATAGAGATGAAAGTGATTATCGAGCAATAGCTTCTGTAATTAAGAGCTCTGGAGCTGACATCATGTCAGTTCAGGAAATTGAGAACGATGCCGCAATATTGAAATTAATGAAGTACCTGCCCGAATATGATTTTAAGTTAGGGGAGAGTGGGTATATTCAAAATGTTGGATTTATCTTCAAGTCAGATATTGAATGCCGTGAAATTGGGAACTATGAACCACTTGCCGTAATCAAGAATAAAACTCGTCCAGGGTTTGTATGTGAATTTGAAAAAGACGGTTTGGATTTGCTTATAATGTCTGTTCATTTCAAATCTACTTCCAGATATGACAGTACACTTGAAATGAAAAAACGAAGTTGGGAAATCCGTGATATGCAATCTAAATCTCTAATAAAATGGGCGGATTCGGTAGATAATTATAATGACAATGTTATCATTGCAGGCGATTTCAATGATAATCCTACGAAGAAAAAACATAATCTTCATGTTATTAGTGAGTTTGAAGATTTTGAATTTCTAACAGAGAATTTAAGAAGTTGCAAATATCCGCAGTGGACTACGATTGATCATATCATAGTTTCAGATGATTTGTTAAGCTATATTGATACGAATACAGTTCATTCGTATAACATATTCAAAGCATTCAGTCAGCAGGAAATAAAGATGATTTCAGACCACTGCCCGGTGTTGGTTACAATTAAAGCTAAGTGAATGAAAGTAAACTTTTATAAAAAAATATGGCTGTATAGAGACAGAAAAAAAGTTGTGAAAATGAGGAAAAATTGTTGATAGAAAGTTGAAGAAATGTTAAAAAGAGACAGGGTTCTTGTTAGTTGCTGATTTTATTGGGCTTATGAAATAAATATGATTTGATAATACTGAATTATTGATAGCTTCAGTATCCAAAGCGACAAAACAATTCTTTGGCATAGAATTTTCATTTATGTATCGGGGTATTAATTTTTTTCGGAAAATACCGATATTAATTTTGTATAGTGTTATTTGAGGAATACTTATGGCGGAATTACAAAATCCGGAAGTTGAAGAACAAGCGGCACTCCCTCCGAAGAAAGAGAAAAAAAAGGGAGGAGGTGGAGGAAATATGTCCACTTCTACAATGTTGATTATCATAGCTGTTGTGGCTGTTATTTTAGTGGTTGGTGTTATTCTCTCCATTAACGTGATGGTAACTTCGGTAATTGATAGGAAAATGGATGAAGCCGGCTTGGATACTACAAGTGCAATTAATAAAGTTCAGGAAGAGAACGAATTATACTTGAAGAAGATTCAGGAAAAAATGGCGTTGCAAGATGCAATGAATGAATTAGACCAAGAAGATTTCTATATGGGTGATGATGGTGTTTTGTATGCCGAAGTTGCAGATATTTTAGCGATGCCAAAAGGTTCTGATGATAAGGTTATGATTGCAATCGGAATTGAGTATCGTGTTAAGACCAAGGTTTCTGAGGAAGAAGAAGAGGAGGAGAAGGAAGCTAAAGCTGTTGATCCGACTGCTATCTTCAAACAAAAGCCTCAGCTTAAAGCAAAAATTGAGAGTAATATTAATAATCTAATCGGTTCGATGACATTAGACCAGTTGCAGTCAATCAGACCTGAATTAGAAGATGTATTAACCGAAAGATTAAAACCGGTTTTCAAATCCGAAAGAATTTGGTTGAAAAAAGTAATGGTTAGGAAATTTATATTTGCGTAATGATATGAATGATGTTTTATCACAAAATGAAATAGATGATCTACTGTCCGATATGGCCAGTGGTAGGGTGGATGTTGATGAGGTAGCGGATCCCGATGCCAGTCAGACGACCTTTTCTGGAGATAAAGGGGGGCAGAAGAAAATAAAACCTTCCGATATTTCTAGCTATGACTTCCGCCGCCCAAATCGTATTTCTAAAAATCAGGTACGTACTTTCCAAACAGTTCATGAAAACTTTGCGGAGGGGTTTGGTTATTTCTTGGTTTCGAAATTACAGACGATTGTTTCTATTTCCGTAACATCTGTTGACCAGCTATTCTATTCCGAGTTTATTTTATCGGTTTCAAATCCGAGTTGTCTATATGTTTTCGATATTGAAGGAACCGATGGTAGCGGTATTTTGGAACTAAGTCCGCAGTTACCGTTGGTAATTGTAGAGAGACTTTTGGGGGGAGATGCCGAATCAACTCCTAAAACACGGAATATAACTCCAATTGAACAGGCGGTAACACGTGGTATTATCGAACACGCTCTTTCAGATTTAAGAAGTGCATGGCGTGCGATAATGGATATTAATTTCAAATATAGCCGTCTTGAAATGGAAGCAGATTTTGTACAGATAGCTCCTGCTTCAGAAATTGTGATTGTTGTATCATTTGATGTGAATGTGGGTACGCATCAATTTATGATGAATCTTTGTTTTCCTACATTTGCCCTTGAAGAAGTTCTTGCAAAACTTAACAGGCAGCAGGTAACTTCAACAGCACATAAAACAAGTGTAAAGAAACAACGGCAAAATGCTAAGACAATTCAAGGTCAAATCCAAAATTCATATATGGAAATTATTGCTGAACTTGGCAAGACATCGCTGAATGTAAAAGAATTAATGGATATTGAAGTCGGTGATGTGATAAAGTTACAGAAACGTGTAAATGAAGAAATTGAGATACAAATTGCCGGAAGACGAAAACTTACCGGTCGTCCGGGAAGTCTCGAAGGCAGAAAAGCCGTTCGGGTTATACGACCTCTAAAAGAAGAGGATTTAGCAGATTTAGATATTTACTATAAGGGTGAGGAGCCATAGAATATGTCAATGACTCAAGATGAAATAGATGCTCTGATTGAAGGTGGAGTGGAGAATGTTGAAGCAGTGGAGGAGACTCAGATAGCCCAATCCGGATTGGAAACTCCTACAACTGATAGCAATGAAATAGAAAGCGGTGATATGTTTTCAGGTATTGACCCGAAAATGGAATTGCTTTATGATTTACAATTGCCAGTATCTATCGAATTGGGGCGGACAAGTATGCTCATTCGTGAGATTCTTCGATTAGGACGGGGGTCTGTGATTGAGTTTGATAAACTGGTGAGTGAACCTGTTGATGTTCTAATTAATGGCAAGAAAGTTGCAGAAGGGGAAGTAGTGGTAATTGACAAGCACTTCGGTATTCGTGTAACTACGCTTGTCGATCCTACTGAAAGACTAAGAAGTATCAGAAGATAAAAGAGGATTTACAATGGAAGCAGAACCGATTTTTAAAGCGATAATAACACTCCTTGTTTCATTTGTAGTTATCATAGGAATATACTTGCTTATTAGAAAATATGCAGGGAAAATGAATGCTGTCAAAGCCGGTTCGGACAATATGGAAATATTAGCGAAAATGAGTCTTCCACCCAAAAGCTACCTATATGTAGTCAAAGCCGGGAATAAAAAACTACTTCTTGGCGTGACTGAAAAATCAATTGCTACATTAGCGGAATTGGACAGCGAAAACGCTGTAATCAGTCAAAACGAAGATATACCGGAAACTTTTGCAAATGTAGATATTCAAAATATGGTTCCAAAAGTAGAAATAGGAAAATATGAAAAAGAGTTAGGTTTTCCTTCTTTTGTGAAGTCGATTTTTAATAAGAATTGATTTTATGTAGATACTAATCTATCTTGTCGAAATATTTATTACAGAGAAACTTTGGAGCTTACAAATACTTCCAAAGTTTTTTTATGTATAAATTCTTGAAATAAAATGGGATTAAGAATATAGTTCTAATTTTATTTATTCCATAAAAATAATATCCAAATTCTATGATTTTGCATGATTTATATTTCTAAATCTTGTAGCAAAGCCTGTTTCTCAATCTGTAATTGCTTGATTTTTCTCTCTATATCGTCTAATTCGATTGGTTTGGAATCGTTTTCGATACGTAGTTTACTGGCTGCTTCGTCGATTAAATCAATCGCTTTATCGGGTAAAAATCTGTCTGTAATGTACCTGTTAGATAGCTCTACAGCAGATTTTAGAGCAGCATCTGTTATTCTTATTCCGTGATGCAGTTCGTATTTTTCTTTCAATCCTCGTAGTATTGCGAGTGTATCCTCATAGGTCGGTTCAGGTATATCTATTTTTTGAAAACGGCGTTCTAATGCAGCATCGGATTCAAAGTATTTTCTGTATTCCTCAATAGTTGTCGCTCCAATTGTACGGAATTCTCCCCGTGCTAAAGCTGGTTTCAAGATGTTTGCTGCATCAAGACTTCCTCCTGTCGCACCCGCACCAACAAGCGTATGAATTTCATCAATGAATAGAATTACTTCGCCATTTGAATCGGCAGCTTCTTTGATGATTGCTTTCAAACGTTCCTCGAACTGTCCACGATACCCTGTGCCTGCGACGAGAGAGCTAACTTCAAGTGCGATAATACGCTTTTCTTTCAGCGATTCCGGTACTTCTCCAGAAACTATTCTTTGTGCAATTCCTTCGGCGATAGCGGTTTTTCCTACCCCCGGATTTCCAATTAAAATCGGATTATTTTTTGTTCTACGGGATAGAATTTGCAGTACTCTACGGATTTCATTTTCACGACCGATTACGGGGTCTAATTTTCCCTTTTTTGCCATATCATTCAAATCGTTACCATAGCGTTCCAAGGACTGATATTTTTCTTCAGGATTTTTATCGGTAACAGACTGGTTTCCACGAATATCTTTAAGTACTGTAAGTATATCATTTCGCTTCAGCTTATGAGATTTTAACATGTCGGCAAGAGAATGTTTGCCACCAATCGCTGCTAAAAGAAGATGCTCAGTAGAAACATACTTGTCTTTAAGTTTTTCGGCTTCTTCTTCCGCTTTTATTGTCCAGGATTCTGTATCATTCGAGATGTAATTTTTTGTAATCCCCTTAACCTTAGGGATTTTCTCTATGTACATATTGGTATCAATTTTCATTTTATTCAAATCAATACCACACTTTAGAATAATATCAGAAATTATACTTTCGCTGTCTTGAATCATAGCAGCGAAAACGTGAATTGGCTCTATTGCCTGATTATCATAACTTCTTGCAATTTCTTGTCCTGTTTGCAGTGCTTCCTGCGATTTCAATGTCAATTTTCTATAATTCATATCTCCTCCCTAAAAACAAACGGAATAGCATCATCTATTGAACTGACAAATACAAGGTCGAGACCATCAATAATTTCGCATTCTAAATTTTTCACATCACCTTCGTTCTCAGATGGTACGAGAACTTGACGGATTTTGTTTTTCTTCGCCGCCAATAATTTTTCTTTGATACCCCCTATCGGCAAAATTTTACCACGCAATGTTACTTCGCCAGTCATTGCAATATCACCACGAATTGGGCGTTTTGCTGCGACGGAGATTATAGCCATAGTCATAGTGATTCCTGCGGACGGCCCGTCTTTGGGTATTGCTCCTTCGGGAACGTGTATGTGAATATCTTTTTTTGAATAAAAATCTTCCGCAATATTTAATTTTTCAGTATTCGAGCGAACATACGAAAGTGCTGCCTGAGCAGATTCCTTCATTACATCGCCTAATTTCCCTGTCAAAATTAATTTTTCGCTACCGGGCATTAGTGTTGCTTCTACGGGCATTACATCGCCACCTACCTGAGTCCAAGCCAAGCCTTTGACAGTTCCTACCATATCTTGCAACTCTTCTGATTTCTCCTTGAATTTCGGAGCTTTCAGATATTTTTCGATTATTTTTTCGTCTATAACAAAATTCTGTCTCTCTACTTTCTTTCTGAAAAAACGATTTTTTTTCAGGGATTTATTTGTTTTTGCCTTGCTATTTTTCTGATATTCTGCCACGGTTTCCGTGGACATCTTTCGCAATACAGCCGATAATTGGCGCTCTAATTCACGTACTCCCGGTTCTTTCGTGTATTGTTCAATAACTTTTGTGATTGCATTATCTTGGAAATCAATAGAAAAATAATCCATAGAATAATCCTCAATTATGTTCGGAATTATATGGCGTTTAGCAATTTCTAATTTTTCTTCTTTCGTATATGAATTTAATTCAATCACTTCCATCCTATCCAATAGCGGAATAGGAATATCATATTTCACATTTGCCGTTGTGATGAAAAGCACATTTGACAAATCATAATCTACTTCCAAATAGTGGTCTTGGAAATTATTATTTTGTTCAGGGTCAAGTACTTCGAGTAATGCAGCAGACGGGTCGCCACGGAAATCCATTGACATTTTATCTACCTCATCAAGTAAAATCACAGGATTAACTGTTCCTGCTTTTTTCATTGATTGAATTATTTTACCCGGCAAAGCTCCGACGTAGGTACGCCGATGACCACGGATCTCCGCTTCATCACGTACACCACCGAGAGAAAAACGCACAAATTCACGCCCTAAAGCCTTAGCAATAGAGCGAGCAAGGGAAGTTTTACCTGTTCCCGGAGGGCCTGCAAAACAAAGAATTTGCTTCTTGAGAGTATCCGCCAAATTCAAAATTGCAATATATTCTAATATCCTGTCTTTGGGCTCTTTCAGTCCGTAATGATCTTCATCAAGAGTCGCCCTTACTTTTTGGATTGAATAATTTTCCTCCGACATTTTTTTCCAAGGAACTTGTGTTAGCCACTCTAAGTATGTTCTGCCTAATGCGTATTCAGGAGACATTGTAGGAGTTTTCATTAGCTTATTGATTTCTTCATTTGCTTTTGCGTTGGCTGCATCGCTCATATCTGATTCTTCGACAGCTCTACTAAGTTCCTCTATTTCAGGACTCATTCCTTCTTCGCCAATCTCTTTTTGTAGGGTGCGAATTTGCTCTTGAATGATATATTTTTTCTGAGTTGTCTGTATCGAATCTTGAAGTTTTTCCCCAATTTCTAACTCAATTTCCTGTAATTCAATTTCGCTACCAAGCATTTTTGTAAGTATATAATATTGATTTTTTAGTTCCCTCTGGGATAACAATTCAATCTTATCCTTAATATTTGCACGGACATTTGCAGCAGCGAAATACAATCTCTGGACAGGGTCTAAAATATTATCATAAGAGGTAACTATATCGTTTTGTAACATCGGATTACGTTTAACATAGTCAGCAAACATATCGCCCGCTGTCCGCATAATCGCCGTTAATTCCCTATCGTCTTTGTGATAGGTTTGTTTGATTTCTTTGACCTCTGCTTCCAAAAATTTTTTATTTTCAACTTTCGATATAATTTCCGCTTGACATATACCTTCTACCAAAACTTTATATAGTTGGTTCGGAAGTTTCAGCACCTGTAGAACCTTTGCAATAGTTCCTTCCTTGTGAATATCCGAAATTTTGGGTGAGTTCACATCAGGATTTTTTTGAGTGGATAGGAATATAAATTTATCATTATCTGCAACTGTTGCAATGGCATTTAGTGAGTTTTCACGCCCGATAAGAACGGGGAAAATCATGTTCGGAAAAATCACAACATCACGTAAGGGCAATATCGGTAACTGCTTAGGAATGACGTTTTTTATATCGTCAATACTTTCTATAGCACTTAAAATATCATTATCATTCATTTATTTTTTCGCTCTATTTTTTAAGTTCATTTCAATTTCTTCAATCAATTTGAGACGCTCTTTGTCTGGCATCTGATTTACCACAAAAAGATATTCCAATTCATCAAAATTTGCAAACGGTTTCAGCGTAATATCATAGAAAAATGAAGCCGGATTTTCCGTAACACTTGTAATCTGACCGATTGGAATATCGACAGGATATTTGTTACTCATGTTTGAAGTCAGCACTATATCACCGGTTTGCACATCATAATCAGAGGAAATTTTTTCTATTCGCATTTCATTTCCTCCCTGCCAAATTAAAATTCCTTGCGTATTGGTACGCTGAGTTTTCACGGCTACTTTGATATGCTTATTACGCATTGTCTCAATAATCGAATTTTTTCCTGAAACTCCAACCACAGTCCCGACAAGTCCGGCATCAGTTCGTACCGCCATTCCTCTTTCGATTCTATCTTCCGAACCTTTATCAATCGTAATATAAGTTCGAGTCTCAATAGTTGACTTACCAATAACCTTGCCTACAATTGTAGGAACGGATTGTGCCTGCTGATATTTAACCATTTTTTTTAGCTTGTTGTATTCCTTCATTGCAGCTTTTGTGCTGACCACGTCTGAATACAGCTCTAAGTTGAGCTGGCGGAGTTCCTGATTTATATTTTTTGTGGTAGTAGGATTGAGCGTAATCGGTACTAATTTTTGAAGATTTGAAATTGATACAATCATGAATGAACGAAATCCGCCAAGTCGGTTATTTATATTCAGACTTATCAGCAAAAGCGAGACTATCACCAAGCCTATAAAGGTAAAGTGTACCTTGAATTTCTTCAAAAATGTAAATAAATCGTTCATTTCCAGCTATCAAAATCAAAAGAAAAAAAACGTAAATTTGTTTGGAATATTGTTGAATATTCTCAAATAGGATATTGCCGGATTTTCTAATATGCTTTCTAAACCATTTTTTATTTTTATGTCGTTCTTTATGCGTAAGTTGTCGGGGAAATAGGGTTGTAGTAGGACAGTATTCCCTTCTGAAAATGCTTGGATTACCTATCTTGATGTAAGTGGAGGATAACTTACTTGGCAGTTCCATTTGGAGCTACTTTTTTATTTTTATCAGGAAAAATTATTTTAGTTATAGTACTTCTAAAAGTAAAAAATACGATTTTTAAATAGAAATTTTATACCAATTTCTGAAAAATCACGTTTTTTCAGATGCCTAAAATTAGCGATTTTTACTGTTTTTTTAACTTTTTTGCATTTTTTTTAAAATTTTTTAAAATTTTTTAAAATTTTTTCTGACCTCCATTTTAAAAGCCCGTTTTTATAACTCCTTATATTTCATAGATATATTTTTTGGCAAAAGTTTTGGCAAAAAAAATGTCACACTGTACGGCGTACTGTACGGTTGCCTGTCCAAAAAATT
>PDWI01000981.1_pt1 | contig 46096 bp, 43 predicted proteins | sample 1430891 | NCBI WGS metagenome assembly PDWI01 (sample SAMN01162508, study PRJNA174530) | Oral metagenome, whole genome shotgun sequencing project. | biome: Marine environment; feature: Marine mammal; material: Swab sample of the gingival sulcus; isolation source: swab sample of gingival sulcus...
TGAGTTTAATTTGGTAGATACGGCAGGAATTCGTAAAAAATCAAAGGTTAAGGAAGATTTAGAATTTTATTCGGTAATGCGTGCCGTTCGTGCTATTGAACATTGCGATGTTGCTATTTTGGTTATTGATGCAACTCGTGGTTTTGAGGGGCAAGATGAAAAAATATTTTGGCTTGCCGAGAAAAACCGAAAAGGTGTTGTAATCCTCGTAAATAAGTGGGATTTAGTTGAAAAAGAAACCAACACAATGCGTGATTTTGAACGAAAAATAAAAGACACGATTGCTCCGTTTACCGATGTGCCTATTATTTTTATTTCGGCATTAACAAAACAACGTATTTTCAAAGCGATTGAAACGGCTGTTGAGGTACATCAAAATCGTACTCGTAAAATACAAACGAGTAAACTTAACGAAACAATGTTGGAAGTAATTGAAAATTATTCGCCACCAGCCGTAAAAGGAAAATATATCAAAATAAAATATTGTATGCAATTACCAACGCATACTCCACAATTTGCATTTTTTGCGAATTTACCACAATACATCAAAGAGCCTTATAAACGATTTATTGAAAATAAATTACGTGAACATTATGATTTTTCAGGTGTTCCAATTGGAATTTATTTCAGACAGAAATAAAGAAAAATTAGATCGTTAAAAAAAAGAGACTGTCTTTACCTTTTTAGACAGCCTCTTTTAATAAATTTCAATAGAATTATTATTCAATAACCTCTACATTAACAGCATTAAGCCCTTTACGGCCTTGCTCTGTTTCATATTTTACTTTATCATCTTCTCTGATGTTGTCAATTAATCCTGAATTGTGAACAAAAATATCTTCTCCTGTTTCTGATGATTTAATAAATCCGAATCCTTTTGATTCATTGAAAAATTTTACTGTGCCTTCTTGCATCTTTAATAAATTTTAAATTGTTAATAATAATTTGTTTAAGAAGAAACCTTGTAATAGTTGAATAACTATACATTGTTTTCTAAAAAATAAAGTAATGTAATGATGATATTAAAGAAAAGAAGAGTAAAAACTCCAAAAACTAAATACTAATTGTAATACTCTAAAATTAAAGAGGTGTTCCACTTGAACAGTGCAAATGTAAAACAAATATTTGACATTCACACTAAAAATAAATTTTATTTTAAAAATTAAGTATTAATCTTCAAAAACTTAATAGTTTTCGTTAATCCAGAGAATTTGGCACGTTTTACAGCAGATTTTTTAAACACCTTTCCAAAAGTTTCTTCCGTTAGTTCTTGCCAATCTTTTTTAGTCATTTCGAGCAATCCATTTTGAGGATTAAATAAAGGCTCGTTGTGGGGTTTTGCTCTTCTGTTCCAAGGGCAAACATCCTGGCAGACATCACAACCAAACATCCAACCATCTGTTTTATCTTTGAACGATGTCGGAATATTATCGCGTAGTTCTATCGTTAAATATGAAATGCATTTTGTTGCATCAACCGAATTATTTGGTAAAATCGCTTGAGTCGGACATAAATCGATGCATTTTGTACAATTTCCGCAATGGTCAGTTTTAAAAGGATGATCGTATTCTAAATCTAAATCAATAATTAATTCAGCTAAAAAGAAAAAAGAGCCTTTACGTTTCTGAATTAATAGGCTGTTTTTTCCTGCCCAGCCAAGCCCTGCTTTTTCTGCCCAAGCACGTTCCATAACAGGTGCAGAATCCACAAAACAGCGTCCGCCAACCTCGCCAATTTCATCTCGAATAATTGCTAATAATTCAAAAAGTTTATCTTTTATAACCTTATGATAATCTTGACCGTAAGCGTATTTTGCAATTTTATAACTGTCTTGATTTTGTATTTCTTCAGGAAAATAATTATAGCTTAAGGAAACAACTGATTTCGCATCATCAACCAATAAACGTGGGTCTAAACGTTTATCAAAATGATTTTCCATGTAATACATTTTTCCATGACGTCCTTCTTTGAGCCACTTTTCTAAACGAGGCGCCTCTTCTTCAAGAAAGTCAACTTTGGCTATTCCACAAGAAGCGAAACCCAAGCGTTCCGCTTGACTTTTAATGAATTGAGAGCGTTCCTGTTTTGTCAAAATATGATTATTTTTTATTTTTTTTGAAAATAATATTTTACCTTTACACAAAAATTTATAATAATGAAGAAAATATTAAAAATCGTATCGATTAGTATTGTAATACTATTGATTTTATTAATAACATTACCTTTTGTTTTTAAAGATAAAATCATCACTACTGTTAAGGACAAAATTAATGAAAATATCAATGCAAAAGTTGAGTTTTCTGATTTGAGTTTAAGTTTTATAAAAAATTTCCCGAATGCCTCCGTGACTTTGTCGGATTTATCGGTCGTAAATTTCAAACCATTTGAGGGGGATACTTTGGTTTATAGTAAGGAAATCAAATTAAAAACCTCAATTATGGACGTCGTTAAGGGCAAATTAGATATAAATTATTTTGCTTTGAATGATGCCAAAGTTAATGTTTTGGTTAATGAAAATGGTAAGGCAAATTACGATATAGCGAAACCTTCAAAAGAAGAAAAAGCAGAAAAATCAGAGGGTGGAGCCTTTAAAATAGGAATAGATTCGTACGAAATTAATGATGTTACGATTCGTTATCATGATAAAAAATCTAAAATGTTAGTGGAACTAAATGAATTAAATCATTATGGCTCAGGAGATTTGTCATCTGAGCGAACAAAATTAGATACGCATACCTCAACAGATTTAAAATTTGTGATGAATAAAACTGCTTTTGTTGATGGTTTACATTTAGATTTAAAGGCGTTATTGGATTTAGATTTGAAAAATCAAAAATTCGCCTTTTTGGAAAATGAGGCGCATATAAATCAATTGCCATTAATTTTTGATGGTTTTGTAAAATTAAACGATAAAAATCAAGAGGTTAAGTTAAATTTTAAAACGCCTTCATCTGATTTTAAAAATTTCTTGGCTCTTGTTCCGAAAGCCTATGCTAAAAATACTGAAATGGTAAAAACCACAGGAAAATTTGAGGTTATTGGTAAGGTTGATGGTATTGTAGATGAAAAACACATTCCAAAACTTGCTATTAAAATAGCATCAAACAACGCCTCTTTTAAATTTCCTGATTTACCAAAAGGTGTAAATAATATCACGATTGATACCGATATCAAAAATACCACAGGATTGTTGAAAGATATGGCGGTTGACATCAATAAAATAGCCTTTAAAATTGATGATAATAGTTTCAATGCATCATCTAAAATACGAAATTTAATGCGCAATCCGTATGTTGATGCGACGTTGAAAGGAAAATTAAATCTTGCGGATATCAAAAAAGTGTATCCTCTTGAAAAAGACATGAATTTAACAGGAATTATTGATGCCGATTTAAATACAAAATTTGATTTACAAGCGGTGCAAAAATCTGTTCCTGAACGAATTAAAAATCAAGGAAATATTAGTTTACATCAATTTGAATTTAGTTCGAAAGATATGAATAATCCGTTTTTTATTCAGACAGCACAAGTTGATTTTCAACCAAAAACGATTTCTTTGACCGATTTTCAAGCGAAGACAGGTAAAAGTGATATTAAAGCAAAAGGAACGCTACAAAATGTCATCGGATTTGTGTTGGCGGATAAGAAATTGAAAGGGAATTTTTCGTTAAGTTCGGATACATTTAATGTAACTGATTTTATGCAATCAGGTACAGAAACCGTAAAAAAAGAGGATTTAAAAGATGTTAAATCGGAGAAAAAAATAGAAACTGGCGAATTGAAAATTCCTGATTTCTTGGACATTACAACGAATGTAACCGCAAAAAAAGTACTTTATGATAATTTAACTTTGAGCAATGTTTCTGGAGCGATGATTGTACGAGATCAAAAAGCAATTTTAAAAAACTTGAAAGCAAATATGTTTGAGGGGAGAATTGCATTTAATGGAAGCATTGACACTAAACCCAAAACACCTAATTTCGATATGAAAATGGGAATTAAGGAATTTAATATTGCATCTTCTTTTAAAAGTATGGAAATGTTGCGTAAAATTGCGCCAATTGCTGAGGTAATTAGTGGTAAATTCAATACAGATATTAATCTAAAAGGTAAATTAACCAAAGATTTAATGCCTGATTTGAATACGCTTGGCGGAAATGCTTTAGCGGAATTATTGGATCATAAAATAGATCCTGAAAAATCAAAAGTAATGAATTTATTAGGATCAAAATTGAAATTTTTTGATTTGAAAAAATTAAACCTAAAACACTTAAAAGCAAATCTTAGTTTTAGTGACGGAAAAGTTAATTTGAAACCTATTAATTTAAAATATCGTGATATTAACATTAATTTAGGAGGTTCTCACGGATTTAATCAGCAAATAAATTACGATGTAAAATTTGATGTTCCTGCAAAATATCTTGGTAAAGAAGCTACAGGGTTATTAACGAAATTGGATAAATCTAATCAAAATATGACGATTCCTGTGACAGCAAATTTAACAGGAGATTTTTCTAAACCTGTAGTAAAAACAGATATGAAATCGGCAATTACAAACTTGACAAATCAACTTGTAGAACAGCAAAAAACAAGATTGAAAAATAAAGCTGTAGATCAAATTAAAAAGCAAATCAATAACAAACAAGTAAATAATGTTCTTGATGGAGTTTTAGGTAAAAGTGAGGAAGGCAAAAATGACAAAAAACCTGTCAAAAAACGAGTTGAAGACCAAGTCAAAAAGAAAGCCAAAAAAGAACTAAATAAAGTTTTAGGAGGCTTGTTTAAATAAATAACAAAAGAGTTGAGCGATTTTTGTTCAACTCTTTTTTAATATCTTTTACGTTTCTTTTTACCCTTTAATGTGTTGAATTTCCAGCTTAATCCTAACATAAAATAACGTTGTAAAACAGTACTTTGCTTGTCTTCGATATAATTTTCTGTTGCTGTTCGTTGAGCGTTTAAGTTCTGATTTAGAATATCATAAGCCTTAAAAGTAATGGCTCCTTTATCCTTGATTACATAATATGATAAAGATGAATTCCAAAATAATGATGATTTGTTAAATCCTATTAAATTCGGATTGTAATTATATCGTAATTCATTTAAAAACTCTAATTTATTAAAATTATTACGTGTTTTTAATTGTAAATTATGTCTTACAAAATCTCTGTTTTGTTTTTCATTTAGTTCATTTATGGTAGCATAAATACCAATGCGATATCTAGTTGTTATACTGTGATTTTCATTATAATTAAAAGTCAATCCCAAACGCGGAGTGAGGCGATTTGTAATAGTACTTGTTTTAATTCCGTTAAAAATAGAAATAGTTTTATCGCTACCAAAACTTGTCGCAATACGTACTTTTATATCTTGTTTTGGCGCTAATTTAAACTTGTGGCTATAACTCGTATATCCACCAAAACTATAAACTCCATTTACATTCGTATAACTTGTTTTTCTGATAAATTGATTTGAAATAGTGGTCTGATAACCGATTCCGTCTAAATCGTAATTACCTCGTGCGATAAAGAAAAATCCAGCTCCTTTACGGAAATCAAACGAGCGATAAATAACTCTAAATTTATGAGATTTTGTAGGTTTTAAATTCGGATTTCCTACTACAATATTTGATGGATTTCGAACATCTTCAAAAGCTTGTATTTGTCTGATATTCGGTATTTTATTATCTAAATCATAACTAACTCGCAATTGTTTAGAGCGACTCCAGCGATATGAAAAATCAGACTCAATAGTCATAGCTTTAAAGTTTCGCTCTAAATCAAATTGAGGTCTTAAATAATCTTGACTAGAAAGCGTTCGGTTTAAATATCCTGAAATAAATCTAAAATTAACTTTTTTATTTTCAAATTCCATTCCAAGCGAAGGTGTTTTTGAAATGTCATTATAAATAAAATCAGAACTCAACAAGCTGTTAAACGAATCGTATTTATTCGTAACAATATTAAAATCATTTGTTTTTGTTACATCTTTTTCAGTTCGATATTTAAAATCGTAAGCTAAATCAATAAATAATTTTTTAGAAAGAATAGGATAACGATATTCTGCAAAACTCGAAAACTGTTTTAATTTGGTGTCACTATTTATTTTTTGATTTTGTATTTTTGATGAAGGATTATTTCCATAAATTTTAATAGCTGATTCATTATGTTGCTTTTCGTTTAAAACATCGGCTAACGTTCCTATTCCAAAACTTATGTAGCTCCCTTTATTTCCTATGTTTTTAGTAAAATCTAACTCGTTATCAAATTTATATTTCGAAGAATTTAAACTTGAAACATTAGTTGTCTGATTGCTAATATTTTTTAAGTGATTAAGTGTGATTTCGTTTTTTTTAGCAAAAGCATCAATCGAACTAAAATTGAATCGAGGTCGTAGATTGATGAGCATCGTAGAATCCAATTCAATATCAAAATCTATTCCTGCCGAATGGTCGTGATTGTCGCTTTTTGATACGGTATTTGAGCTCGTAAAAAAATGAGAATTGGTTAAAATATATTCTCGGTTGCTGTGTTCTTTATCATCGGAATTTCTGCCTGAATAAAAATAATTTCCGTTGATTTCCATTCCTTTTTTGAATTCATCAGCGAGCGTAACTCCAGCAGTTTTAGAAATAACAAGCCCTTTTTCAACGCCTAAATTTAAACCATTTACGCTGATTTTATGTCCGCCTCTGTAACTTTCATTTGAAAAACTACCAAACATTTCTTGAATTTCGCCAAAACTAAATCCTGAAGAATTAATATTATTTGCACTCGCCAAAACGCTAATTCGTTGTTTATCATTAAAACGATTTAGCAAACCTGCTGATTCATAGCGTTTTTTGGTACCGATTCCACCTGCCACACGACCAAACCAACCTCTATTTTTATCTTTTTTAATGGTAAGATTGATCGTTTTATTATTTTGGTCGCCACGTTTCCCTGAAAATGCTTGAGCTTTGGTTTTCGAATCTACAAATTGCACCTTGTCAATAATGTCTTTTGTTAGGTTTTTGGTTGCGATTTTAGGATCTCCAAAAAAGGGCTTTCCATTGACATAGACATTATTTACAGGCTTTCCGTTAACAGTAATATTTCCTTTTTCATCGACTTCAACGCCTGGTAATTTTTCCAATAACTCTTCAACAGATGCATCTTTTTTGGTTTTAAAAGAACTCACATTAAATTCCAAAGTATCTTTTTTGATAGTGATTGGAGCGCGTGAAACGACAGTAACTTCGCCTAACATATTTTGCTCGTCTTCAAGAATAATCGTTCCTATATCATAGTTATTAAGTTTATCAGAAGGAATTAGTTTTTGATAACTTTTCATTCCCATAAAAGAAACGACTAAACGTAAATTTTTATAAAAGCTTTTACCAGACAAATCAAATAAACCTTTATTATCTGATATCGTGTAAGATACAATAGATTTATCTTTTACATTTTCCAAATGAATAGTCGCTGATTGGAGCGCTTGATTATCAAATTTAGCAATTACTTTTCCTTTAATTTTAAAAAGATATGATTGCCCAAAAACACCACCCCAAATCATTAAAACTAGGATAAAAATTATTTTTTTCATAAATAAATATTTATCCGTAAAAATACAAATATTTTATGGTATAATATTGTTAATCAAGTTTTTAAAATTATTCTAAATTATTCTTTTCGCAACTCGCACATATCCTTTACTAATTGAGGATAGGCGTTAAACAATTCTTTACCAGAGCGTGGTTCTCGTGACATTGAGAATTCGCCACTATCATAATTTAATTCAGGAAATTCATCATAAACAGCATCTCTAATTTCTGAATCATCCTCATTTTCATGATTTTCAGAATAAGCCTCATCGGAAACGTACATCAATTCTTCCGCCCAGCAATCGGCTATGTCAAAACTGTATTTTCCGCTGATAAATTCATTGATATCTTTTGTAATATCTTCAAAAAAGGCTTTTCCTTTTAGCAATAACCAACATCTGAAATAAATAAACGCATCATCTGAAAGGTATGAATCTAAATGATAAACGCCATCTTTTAATTCAAATTCATTATTTAAAATGATGTACAGTTCAGCAATTTCAGCGGTGTATAATTTGACTAATTTTTCTTGAAATGTCTTTTCAAATGAAATCAAACGTTTTTTACTCCACTTTGATAATCGTTCAGTTAAAATTTCAATGTGTTCATCAAGGTCGTATTCGCTCCAATGTGCATTTTTATATTTATTCGATTTCTCAATGGCGTCCCAAAAATAAAATTCTGCTTTTTCATCCTCTGTAAGTTCATTTTTTTTAGGAATTTCCTCATTTTCGTGGATTTCAGTATAGCCTTTTTTAATTTTTTGAGCGATTAATTTTTCAGATTCTTTTATACATTCTTCCTCGCTTGAAAATTCTTTTGATTTTTCACGTCCTTTTGTACCATTTTTTCCATAAACCACCTTTTGCGTTGTTCCAGAATAATCGATATCCCAAAATTTGTTTGACATTTCTTTTTGATAGATAAATTTACGTTTCATATGATTTTTTAATTTTTCGTTCCTATAAATTTACAAATTATACATTTTTTACAACTACAAATATAATTAAACTTTGATTTATAGGGTCTGATTTTTTACCTTTGGAGAAACTTATAAAAATTTATCGTATGAAACAAAAAATACTTAAACTTACTTTTTTATTGACTATTTGTCTAAAAGCCAATGCACAAGATATCAGTATTCCTGATACTAATTTTGAGAAAGCTTTAATAGATTTAAACTTAGATACAAATGGATTAAACGGAACAATTTCTAGAAAAGACGCTACTAAAATCGTTGTTTTAGATATTCATGATCCGTTAAACAATGAACATTTAAAAAATGTAAAATCTAAAATAACAGATCTTACAGGTATTCAAGAATTTAAAAATCTAGTTGAATTAACCTGTTTTGGAAATGAAATCACACAATTAGATTTATCAGGAAATAACAAATTAAGTATCTTAAATTGTAATGAAAATCAACTTACATCTTTAGATTTGAGTAACAATCCTATTTTGAACGTGGTTAATGTTGATAATAATAAAATTTCAGACCTTATTATAGGAACAAAAGTAGATTTACAAGAATTATATTGTAGTCAAAATACTTTCAGTTCTCTAGATGTTACAGGGTGTCCGAAATTATTTTCTCTTGATGCTACTGTAAATGAATCTTTAGGTGAAGTTTTGTATAACAATCAAGTTAATGAAGAAACTGTAAAACAATGGTACGGAAACGAAAATACAGTTTTCAAAGGAGTTGATCTTGAAATTTCTTCAGCAGAAAAACAAGAATATAAAAGTCTGTTACGAAAAAAAACTAAATTATTTGAAGCATATTTAATTAAAAAATATACTACGAAAACTAAACAAACCACTCAAGAAATAAAATCTGATGGAAAAGATATCGCAGAACAAGCTATCGTTTCTGAACTCGAAGAAACCTTACGAAAAAAGATAGAAGAACTAAAACAAAAACATAATTTAACACAAGAAGAGATTAAAATATGGGTCAACAGCTACAGTAAAATGTTTTATATAAATTAAATTAGAATTATTCTTGTTTATAAACCTTGCAGTATTGACTGTGAGGTTTTTTTATTTAAAAATTTGGTTTTACAAAAAACGAAACTTTTTTATGTGTTTTAGGATGCGTAAATTTAAGACTTTCAGCGTGTAAATACAAACGTTTATTCGGATTTCCGTATAAAACATCTCCTAAAATAGGTGTTTTTAAGCCTTTTTGATGTGCACAATGAACCCTTAATTGATGCGTTCTTCCTGTTTCAGGAAACAAATAAACTTTTGTTTTGTTATCAAAACGCTCAATGACCTTAAATCGTGTAATAGCCTTTTTACCAGAATCATAGCACACCAATTGTCGAGGACGATTATGATAATCAACTCGCAACGGAAGATTAATAATTCCTGTATCTTCTTTTAAAATTCCCTCTAAAATGGCAACGTAGCGTTTTTTGACAGTTCGTTCTGTGAATTGTTGCTGTAGATTTTTATGAATTTCAGCCGTTTTGGCAACAACCATTATTCCTGATGTTGCCATATCCAATCGGTGTACCATAAGCATTCCCGTTGCATTCGGAAGATATTTTTGCATCCGAGAGGCAACGCTATCTTTTATTTCTGCTCCGTCAACCGATAAAAAACCATAAGGTTTATTGATGACAACTATTGATTCATCTTCAAAAATAATGTCTAGTTTAATATTTTCACGGTTTTTCACAGGATTTTCATCAACAGATAATCCGTCAAGCATGTGTTTTAAAATAGGTTTACATTTTGATTTACAAGAAGGATAAAACTGTTTGTGAATTTTCAATTCTGATGCAGGCGATTTTCCCCACCAAAATTCGCCCATTGCTATCGGTTTTAAATCGTGTTGATAAGCATAATGCAATAATTTCGGTAAAGCACATTCTCCAGCTCCTGCAGGTGGATACATTTCAAAAATATCAAGTAAATTTTTATATTCTCCTTTGGCATTCAACATTTTATATTGTTGGTGCAAACGATTTTGCAATTCGGCAGATTGCTTTTTTCTACGTTTTTTGAGTTCGTGAAGTGGTTTTTCAAAATCAGTAAGTTGATTTTTTAAATTGCTTATTTTTTTATCAAAATCACGTTTTAAATCTTTGAACAAATAGTTTAAACGAATACTTTCGTTTTTTAGTTTTTGTTCTTCTTTCAAACGTTTTTCCGTAGGTAATTTCTGAATTTCTAAACGTTGTAAATCTCGTTCTTTTTTCTTTGTTTTGATGTCTTTTTTGAAATTTTGAATATCAATTTCGGCTTTTTGATGAAGTTTTTTCAATCGTTCTTTAAAATTCAGATATTCTTTACTTTTTTCAAAAGCATCTATTTTTTGATTTAATAGCGTTAATTCAGCCTCTCCTTTTTTATAAAATCCATTAGGATTTAGAGTGTCAAAAATAGGAGGAACAAATCCGTCAATTAACACACTATCATTAATTTTTCCTGAAAACCCAGCAAGATAAGCTGTTTTTTTATCGGGCGTTTCGACAATCAAAACACCAAACATTTTTCCTAATACATCAAAATTTCCATTGAAATCAGTTTGATTTTCAAGGTATGATTGCAGGTGTTTAACTGCAATTTTAGTAATTGGGTGCGGTGTATATTGAAACGGAAAAGTAAATTTTTCAGGTAGTTCAATGGAGCTTTCTAAAAAGTGTATTCGTTCATTTGGGTTCATCATTTCGCTAAATAAATTCCTAAAAAAACCATTAGTAATGCGACTAAAAGACTCCCTAAAACGTAAATGAAAAAATGAAATAAATCTCCTGATTTTAGCATTTGATGACTTTCGAAAGCAAAGGTAGAAAAAGTTGTAAATCCTCCACAAAAGCCTGTTGCCAAAAGTAGTTTGTAATTATCTGATAAACTATTTTTTAGAGATAATCCTATCAATAATCCTATTAAAAAACTCCCCACAAGATTAACCAACATCGTTTGATGAGGGAATTTTGTATCAAAAAGTTTGGCAATCAAATATCGCAACATGCTCCCAGTTCCACCACCAATAAAAACTAAAAATAATTTCATTGTTTATAGAAAATAAAACTGCCTAAAAAATCATCACAATAGTATTTTTACTATCGTTCGCAATGACTTTTTAGACAGTTTTTAAAAATTAAAATTCAATATCATCGGCATCATTAAGGTTCCATTTTCCAGAAATAACTCCTTTCTTGGCAGTTATGACACCATATTCTGAACGAATAGCAGTTTTTAAAGCTTTCGTATCACATCCTCCTAAATTTAATTTTTCTAAAACCGCAGGAATATCGCCTGGGTCAGCATAATGAGGCGGAATATCTGATAAAATAAAAGTTAAATAACCTTTTGAACTCGCTGTTTCGTAAACTTTTTTGATTTTCGATATCGTTTCATCATCTTTTAAGGATTGAATATGATGAACAAGAATTAACGCTGATTTTTCTGCATTAACAAATTTCTCAATATTATTCCCCTCGGCATTTTCGATAGAAAAACCTTTCATTTTAGGAAAATCATCACCCTTTTGCACTACAATTCCTTTAGCAATATCCTTTCCAACGGCATACGCTCGGAAATCAATAATTGGCAAATGATTTAAACAATAAAAAGCAATCACACCTGCAATCGCCAAAGTTGCGAACGGAATAATTAATGTTATTTGTTTGTTAAACAATGGTTTAATGTATTTTAATCCAATTATCATAATGATAATTAAAATAATGAATACGACATTTTTATAAAACGTTTCTGCTGTTGATAATTTGATTGCATCACCAAAACAACCGCAATCCGTAACCTTATTATAAGCGTATGAATACCAAGTTAAAAATAAGAAAACTACGGTTAATGCAAAGGTGCTCCAAACAGCAAATTTTGGTTTAAATCCTGTTAAAATCATCACCCCAAGCACTAACTCTGCAAGTATCAACAAAATTGAAATTGGCAATGCATACGGAACAAAAAATTCCATATTTAATACATCAGGAGCAAAATATTCTATCATTTTTATTTTTGTTCCAATTGGGTCAACCAATTTTACAAAACCCGAATATACAAATACAATTCCTATAATAAATCGAGAAATGTGAGTAAGTAATTTTAAAACTTTTTTCATGATTTTTATAATTTTTTAAATTAATTTTCTAAATGTATAATTGAAAAAACAGCATAATTTATCATGTCTTGATAATTTGCGTCGATTCCTTCAGAAACGATTGTTTTTCCTTGATTATCTTCAATTTGTTTAACTCTTAATAATTTTTGTAATATCAAATCTGTGAGCGAAGATACACGCATATCTCGCCACGCCTCGCCATAATCGTGATTTTTGTTCAACATCAATTCCTTTGTTATTTTGATGTGTTTTTGATACAGTTTTATCGCTTGATCCGATGATAAATCAGGTTGACTAGCCACGCCTAACTCCAATTGAACCAACGCCATTACAGCATAATTTATAATTCCAATAAATTCAGATTTTTCATCTTCATTAATTTTTCTAACTTCATTTTCTTGCAATTGACGAATTCGTTGTGCTTTTATAAATATTTGATCTGTCAACGAAGCTGTTCTTAAAATTCGCCAAGAACAACCGTAATCTTTCATTTTGTTGATGAATGTTTCGCTACATAATTCAATAACTTTATCGTATTGATTTGATGTTTTTTCCATAAATTGTTAAAAATATATGGTAAAAGTACAAATTTGAAATGATTTTAATGTATTTTTACGAATAAATTTTTTTTATGACAATTAATTGCAAGGGAAAACTCATCAGTTTAGACATACCAAGGGTTATGGCGATTTTAAACATAACCCCAGATAGTTTTTATGACGGTGGAAGTTATAAAAACGACAAAGATATTCTTCTGAAAACCGAAAAAATGCTCAATGAGGGTGCGACTTTTATTGATGTTGGGGCGTATTCTTCAAGACCGGGGGCAAAGCAAGTTTCGCTTGATGAAGAATTGAAAAGAATTACGCCAGTTATTAAACTTTTAGTTAAAAATTTCCCTGAAATTATTATTTCTGTGGATACTTTTAGGAGTAAAGTTGCCAAAGAAACGGTTGATTTGGGGGCGTCGTTAATTAATGATATTTCGGGTGGATTGCTTGATGAAAATATGTTTGAAACGATTAGCAAACTTCAAGTTCCATATATTTTGATGCATATGCAAGGAAATCCTAAAACAATGCAAAAAAATCCGACTTATAATAATGTCACAAAAGATTTAATTAGTTTCTTTGCAAAAAGAATTTTCGAACTCCGTAAACGGAATGTAAACGATATTATCATTGATGTTGGTTTTGGTTTTGGAAAAACAATAGAACATAATTATCAGCTTTTGCGTGATTTAAAATTATTTGAATCACTTGGAGTACCTAATTTAGTAGGAGTGTCAAGAAAATCAATGCTTTATAAGGTACTTGATATTGACCCAAAAAAAGCTCTAAATGCGACCACTGTAGCTAATACAATAGCTGTAATCAATGGAGCAAACATCCTTAGGGTTCACGATGTTAAAGAAGCTGTAGAAAGTATTAAAATCATCAAAAAAACGTATTCTTAATTATGAAATTAGATTTTATAAATTTCACATTTTCAGATGCTTTAGATATATTGCTAGTTGCAGTATTATTGCATTATATTTATAAATTATTAAAAGGAACTTTAGCAATTAATATTGTTATTGGGATTGTCTTTATTTTTCTTATTTGGAAGATTACTGCTTTTTCGCAAATGGAAATGTTTAGTAGTATTTTGGGGTATTTATTGTCAGGTGGGGTCATTGCGTTTATCATTGTATTTCAGCAGGAAATCCGTAAGTTTTTATTGATGATTGGAACGACAAATTTTTCAAATAAAAACTTTTTAAATCAGATGAAATTTTTAAAATCTGAAATATCATCAAGTACAGATGGCACAGTGATCATACATGCTTGTGAGAAATTAGCAAAAACAAAAACAGGAGCTTTAATTGTTATTGAGCGTACTAATAAATTAGATTTTTTATCTAATAGTGGTGATACGATGAATGCTCTTGTAAATCAGCCAATTTTGGAAAGTGTTTTTTATAAAAATAGTCCACTTCACGATGGAGCGATTATCATTAGAGACAATTATATTATTGCAACACGTGTGATATTACCTGTTTCAGATAATAGTACTATTCCTGCTCGTTTTGGATTACGTCATCGAGCTGCAATCGGTGTTACAGAAAGAACAGATGCTATTTGTATCACAGTATCTGAAGAAACTGGCGAAATTTCATATATAAAAGATGGTCAATTTGTATTCTACAATAATTTAGAAGAATTAACTGAAAAAGTTAGTAATGATCTTTCCTAGATTTAAAACTTTTTAATCCTATTTAAAGTTCAGTTTATAAACTAAAAAAACAAAGTAGTAATTTAAAAAATTACCACTTTGTTTTATTCTAATAATATGAATTAATTTTATTTGTATTCTTCTATAAAATGTTCTAATAATTTAACATCATTAAAGAATTTCAAGATTTTACCATCTTTCCCTACAATAATATGTAATGGGTATTTACGAGCTTTAATTTCCTTATCTATGAATTTTCGTTGTTTTGGTAAAACAGGATATCTAAATTCTTTTTTCGTTAAGAACTTTTTAACCTTCTCTTCGTCATCAAAAACAAAACTTACAAATTCAATATTTTCACCTTCATATTTATCATAAATTTTATTTAACTCAGGGAATTCTTTAATACAAGACGTACACTGTAAGAACCAACATTTTACAACCAATAATTTACCTTTAGGATTTGATAAAGTATTTCCTTTAAGATCTTTCACACTAAAGGCTGGAAAATCTCTACCTTCTTGATCTAAACTATAAAGAGCCGAAGATGCATTTCTGATAATTCCTTTTTTTACTTTCGGAGCAACATCTTTAGGCAGTTTATACAATTGATAATATTCTGGTTTAGGTTTTCTGTAAGCTACATGAGAACCATCAACTAATTTTTGTATAAATTCTCTTTTACCAATTTTAGACCCATCAACGTCTAAAGGAATAAAATCATAAGACAATTCTATATTTTTCTTATTATACACTGACCACTGATTGTAATCTCTTAATGAAGCAACAAAAGCCTCATCTACAACACTAGAAACTCTTACAGAACTTTTTACAGACGCTTCTACATGAGACTTCTTTTTAGTTTCAGTTTGTGTATTTTGACCTTCATCAGTGTCTTCATCTTCAACAGTTCCTTCGTCTTCACCTTCATCTTCAGTATCCTCGTCAGTTCCCTCATCCTCTTCATCACTCCCTTCTTCATCCTCATCTTCATCCTCATCTTCGTCTTCATCTTCAGTATCCTCATCTTCATCTTCTTCATCAGTGTCTTCGTCTTCTGTATCTCCTTCATCTTCAGTATCATCATTTTCTGTATCCTCATTATCCGTAATTTCGCTTTTAGCGGTTTGTCCGTCTAAGATATAAGGTGCAGTAAAATAACTAGCAAAAGCCATCATTATACAGATGATTAAACTTGTAAAAAAATTCTTCATAATTTATTATTTATAGAGATTATTCAAAATATAACGTAAAAAAACTTAAGATATTTTATATCTCCAATTATATTTATCATCTATTTTGTTATATTGTATATTCATTAACATATTTTTTAATTTCATTGCAAATGAATCTTCTAATTTTTCTAATTCAAATGTCTCTTCTTTATGAGCAAAACCTATAATAGGAGAAATTACTGCAGCTGTTCCTGATCCAAAAATTTCTTTTAACTCACCTTTTTTAGCTGCCTCTTTTAATTCAGTAACAGTTATAGGTCGCACCTCTACTTTATATCCATTATCTTCTGCCAATTGAATCAAGGATTTACGTGTAATTCCGTCAAGAATTCGTTCGCTTGTAGGTGCAGTCACTAATGTATCTCCAATTCTAAAGAAAACATTCATAGCCCCACCTTCCTCTAAATATTCATGTGTAGCAGAATCTGTAAAAATAACCTGTTGATATCCTAGCTCTTTACCTAATTTTTGTGGATAAAATTGAGCTCCATAATTTCCTGCTGCCTTTGCAAAACCAACTCCTCCATCAGCAGAACGGCTATATTGACTTGCAATTACAACCCTAACTTCTCCCTCAAAATACGATTTAACTGGAGAACAAATAATCATAAATTTATATTCTGAAGCAGGTGCTGCTGATAACGCTGCTTCTGTTGCAAAAATAATTGGTCTTAAATAAAGTGCATTTCCAAAGCCTTTTTTAACCCAATCTTTTTCTAAATTAACCAATTGCTTTAAGCCTTCCATAAAATGCTCTTCAAGTATTTCTGGCATTGCTAAACGTGTGGCAGATTTATTAATTCTATTAAAATTATCCTTTGGACGGAATAAAAACAAATCATCATTATCATCTTTATAGGCTTTCATTCCTTCAAAAACTGCTTGTCCATAATGAAAAACTCTAGATGCAGGACTCATTGGAATATCTGCAAAAGGTTTAATTTTTGGTGTCCCCCATGCTCCGTTTTTGTAATCACATTCAAACATGTAGTCTGTTGTTACTTGTCCAAATAAAACATTCTCAAAATCAACAGTGTCAATTTTAGATTCTTTAATGTATTCAATATCAATTTCCATATCTAAATAGTAATAGTTATTATTTTTTTGCGAAAATACGAAAAATAAAATTGTTTTAAAGGTTTAAATTTTAAAATATTAGAAATATCTTTGTTTTTTATAACAATATCAAAATTGAAAAGAGAAATAATCATAACCTCTGATGGCTCTACAAGTATTTATTTACCTGATTGGAATGAACAATACCACTCCACTCACGGAGCTATCCAAGAGGCGAAACACGTTTTTATCGAAAAGGGTTTAAATACAATTTCTTCTGAAGAAATTAACATCTTAGAAATTGGTTTTGGGACTGGGCTTAATTGTTTTATTACATTTCTAGAAAGCTCAAAAACAATAAATTACACAGGAATAGAAGCCTATCCTGTTTCTTTGGAAGAAATTCAAAAAATGAATTATGTTTCGGAATTGAACGCAGAAAAACATGCTGATTTTTTCGAAAAAATGCACCTTATTGAATGGGAACGAAAGCACCAATTAACTGAACGATTTTCATTACTTAAACGAAAACAATTTTTTAATGAAATTGATGATATTAATGCTTTTGATCTTATTTATTTTGATGCTTTTGGAGCGCGCGTTCAACCTGAACTTTGGACAGAAGACATCTTTAAAAAGATGTACACCGCTTTAAAAAAAGACGGTGTTTTAGTAACGTATTCGGCAAAAGGGAGCGTCCGAAGAGCAATGATTAGCGTAGGTTTTTCCGTAGAAAGATTAGAAGGGCCTCCGGGAAAAAGAGAAATGCTTAGAGCAACTAAAATTTAAAACAGACTAAATTTAATTGAAAGTTAAAATTATGAGAAGATTTGGAAGACGAAAAAAAGCAAACAATAAAAGAGGATTGGTATTCATTGCTCTTTTATTGATAGCCTTGGTTTTATTGTTCAATATGGAAAATATTGTGTCAAGTATTTTTAAACACTAAATCAAAATCTTGCCAAAAATTTGGATAGGATTTACGAACAACCTCTGCATTGAGGATTGTTAATGGCACTTTTAATGACAAAGGAGCAAAAGCCATCGCCATTCGGTGGTCGTTGTAAGTTTCTATTTTTACATTTTCTTTTAACGAATGTGATTTTAAACGCAAAGAATTTTCTGTAATTTCAACCTCTGAACTAAATTTTTCGAGTTCGGTTTTTAGTGCTAAAAGTCGGTCGGTTTCTTTTATTTTTAAAGTATGTAACCCTGTTAAATTACATTCCAATCCTAATCCCAAACAAGTTACCGCAATGGTTTGAGCGATATCAGGAGTGTTTTCTAAATTAAAAACTATCGTATCGCAATAGGGTACAGCAACTTTTTTTATACAAATTTTATTTTCTAAAAAAATCGTTTCTACACCAAAATTTTTATAAATTTCTACTAACGAACAATCCCCTTGTAAACTGTCTTTTTTATAAGATGATAAAGTGATTTGTGAACCAAGTTCCGCCAATGAAATTACTGAATACCAATAAGATGCAGAACTCCAATCTGATTCAACAATGATTTTTTGTGACTTAATTTTTTCTTTAGGAAAAACCGTTATAATTTGCTTATCAAAATTTGTTTTGATGCCAATTTGATTTAACAAATCCAAAGTCATTTGGAGATAAGGACGTGATGCAAGCTGACCTATGATGTTAATTTTTAATCTATTAGGCAAGCTACAAGCAATCAACAACAAGGCAGAAATATACTGGCTACTAACATTTCCTTGAATATCGACTTCTGATTTATCAAGTTTTTTACCTTTGATTTTAAGAGGTGGAAATCCCTCATTTTCTAAATATTCAATATCGGCTCCTAAATTTCGTAAAGCATCAACAAGAATTTTAATAGGTCGCTGATGCATTCGTTCAGAACCTTTTAAAATAATTTCTTCATTTTCTTGACAAGCAAAAAAAGCAGTCAAAAATCGCATTGCAGTCCCTGCATGATGAACATCGGCTATTTTCGCTTTATGTGCTAATATTTCTTTGAGTAAAATGGTATCTTGGGCATCAGATAAATTTTCAATTTGTAAATTTTCAAATAATTGTTGCAAAATTAATAAGCGATTACTTTCACTTTTAGACCCTGAAATAATGAGTTCTGCATTTATTTTTGTTGATTTTTTATCTAATTTTAAATCCACTACGCCATTTTTTTAACCACTACCCACATTCCATACAGAAAAGAAAAAAGCAATTTTGTACCAACAAAAATTTGCCATTTTCCTTCAGAAAAATTTTGTTCTACAACAGTATTCCAATCGCCAGAAAAAATAGCACTCGCACTATTGAAAAGCAAAGCAACAAGGCTCAATACTAAAAAAAAGATTAAACTTATTTTCAATAAACTAATCCAAAATAATTTAGATGTTAGAATTTCTTTTAAAGTCATTATTTTAATTTTTCGTTATTATGATGACGGTCGTGGTCACGTTTTGTTTTGACTTCTAATTTTTTATCGAAAGCCTCTTGTAAATTCACACCCGTTTGATTTGCCAAACATAACACCACAAAAACAACATCTGCTAATTCTTCGCCCAAATCCTTGTTTTTATCGCTTTCTTTTTCACTTTGTTCGCCGTATCTTCTCGCAATAATACGCGCCACCTCTCCGACCTCTTCTGTAAGTTGTGCCATGTTTGTAAGTTCATTAAAATAACGAACTCCGTGAGTTTTTATCCAATTATCTACTGCTAATTGTGCATCTTTTATATTCATAATTTTATATTTAATCAACTTTAAATAATGACAAATCTAATGAAATTCCGTGAAGATCTTCCGTATTATTTGAAATTATATATTTCGTTGCTTGATCAATAAATTTTAAGCCTTTGTCATTTAATATTACTGATGAATTTTGCGTATCAATCAATTGATTTGACAGCCCAATTTTAATAACTTTATTGAGTTTTACTCTTGACCATTTGGTCGCTGTTTGCAAAATTTCCAAGGTATTATTTTCATCAATATGATTTTTTAAATACGTCAATAAACTCAATAAAAGCACCTCTTTTGATTGCTGTTTATTTCGTAACAACACAGAAATAACGCCTTTTCGTGGTGCAAATAAATAAACTAACAAAAATACTATTCCAAGCACGGCAGTCATCGAACCAGCGATAGAAGTATCCAATATCGATGCAATCCAATACCCTGATATAGAAGCAAAAACACCAAAAAACATAGCAAGAAAAAGCATTTTTTTCAAGTCATTTGTAAGCATATAAGCCGTTGCAGAAGGAGCAATCATTAGAGCAATTACCAAAATAGCACCAACAGCATCAAAAGAGCCTACAATAGTTACAGATGAAACCGTCATCAATACATAATGAATTAAAACTGGCGAAAAACCTAACGAAGCCGCCAAACCCACATCAAATGTACTGATTTTCAATTCTTTAAAAAAGAAAAATAATAAACTAGCTGAAATTAATAAAATAGTTCCGATAGTCCATAAAGCCTTGGGTCCATAATCCACACCGTCAATAAAAACACGGTCGAGAGGAGCCATTGCCAACTCCCCGACTAAAACAGCATCCATATCTAAATGAACATCACTTGCATTTTTGGAAATCATCAATACCCCAATACTAAAAAGCGCAGGAAAAACAAGTCCGATAGCCGTATCTTCTTTTACAAGTTTCGTTTTTTGGATATATTCAACTAAAACAACCGTCAAAACACCAAATAAAGCTCCGAAAAAAATAAGAATCGGAGAATTCACATCATGAGATATGAAAAAACCTATCACAAATCCCGGTAAAACAGAGTGACTAATGGCATCAGAAATTAAAGCCATTTTTCTTAAAACCAGAAACACTCCGGGTATTACACACGCAATAGCCACAAGGCTTGCAATCAACTGTGTTTCTATTTGAAAACTTGTCATTTTATTATTTATTTAATAATTTTTCTGTAAAACGGTGTGCCTTTTCGGTTAATTGATAGCTATTCCCATTTTTACAAATAAATTTCTGCTTTTCTAAATTTTTAATATCATTTATTACAAATCCTGTCATTGCCATAAATTCTTCTTTTTCTACAGTAGTTTTTCCGTTATCTAACAAGATTAACAAGCCTTTGAATAATTTTAAATTCAAACGATTCTTTTGAACTTTTAAATACTTGATTAACAACCCTCTACTCGGAGAAAAAACAAAAGAAATAGCCGTAATAAAAAAGGCAATCAACACGATAATCGGTCCCGTAGATAGATTTTTTTGACTTGCACTTATTCCTGTTCCAACAAGCCCTGAAAAGGCTCCAAATATAGCGGCCAAAATAATCATCAAACCTAAACTATTTGTCCATTGTCGAGCAGCAGCGGCAGGAGCCAACAACATCGCACTCATCAAAACAACTCCAACAGTTTGCAAACCTAAAACAATTGCAATCACAATTAAACTTGTGATTAAAATGTCTAATTTTTTAGTGTTAAAACCCAAGGTTTGCGCATAATCAGCATCAAATAATAATAATTTTAATTCTTTCCAGAAAACTACCAAAACTATCAAACTAATGACAAAGATAATGCCCATTAACAACACATCTCGCTCCATTAATGTTGCTGCTTGTCCAAATAAAAAATTCTCTAAACCTGTCTGATTTGCATTGGGTAATTTTTGAATATATCCCAATAAAAGCATTCCCAAACCAAAAAATATAGATAAAATAATACCTAATACTGTATCTGTTTTGAGATGTGTATTTTTTACAATTCCTCTAATCCAAAATGCTCCGATAAGTCCACTAATTAGTGCTCCTATCAATAAAATGTTGGTGTTTTTTGTTCCTGTAATTAAAAATGCTATCGCAATCCCCGGAAGTGATGCGTGTGAAATGGCATCTCCCAAAAGACTTTGTTTTTTTAGTACAGCGAAACTACCCAAAACGCCACAAATCGCACCTAATATCGCTGTTCCCAATGTAATTGTTCGAAGCGTATAATCAGTAAAAACAAGATTAAAATATTCCGATAATGTCATGATTTCTATTATTTTATATCATCTAATTTAACCTTCACTCCGTATGTTTTAGATAGATTATCATCATTAAAAATATCTTTAACAGCTCCTATTGCAATTCGTTTTACGTTCAAAAATGTAACCCAATCAAAATATTCAGGAACTGTTTGTAAATCATGATGCACAACAATAACGGTTTTTCCTTGTTTTCGGAGTTCTTTTAAAATATTAACGATTGTAATTTCAGTCGTTGCATCAACCCCTTGAAAAGGCTCATCCATAAAGTATATTTTAGCATTTTGCACCAATGCTCTTGCCAAAAAAACTCGCTGTTGTTGTCCTCCTGAAAGTTGGGAAATTTGTCGATGTCGAAAGGCTGTCATTCCTACTTTTTCCAAAGCATCGAGTGCTTGTTTTTTTTGTTCAGATTTAGGACGTTTAATCCAGCCCAAACTACCATAAGTTCCCATCATAACTACATCAAGAACAGTTGTAGGAAAATCCCAATCTACACTCCCTTTTTGCGGAACATAAGCAACTGCTTTTCGTTGTTTTTCATATGCTTTGCCAAAAATCTTAATCTTTCCTGTAATGGTATCAATAATTCCTAAAATTGCTTTGATTAAAGTTGATTTTCCTGCTCCATTAGGTCCAACAATAGCCATCAAAACACCTTCAGGAACCTCTAAATCAATATCCCATAAAACAGGTTTATAATTGTAGGCAACCGTTAAATCTTCTATCTCTAAGGCTAATTTTTTTTTCATTTCTTTAGTTTTAATTCACTTTCCAACACCCTCCTTCATGTAAATTATTTTAAAGCCTCAACAATGGTCTTCACATTTGTTTTATACATTCCAATATAAGTTCCGTCTTCCGTTCCGGGATTTCCAAGAGCATCAGAATATAAAGTACCGCCGATTTCAACCTCGTGACCTTTGTCTCTAACCGATGCCTGCACTGCCTCAATCGTACTTGGCGGAACAGAACTTTCCACAAAAATCGCTTTTAATTTATGCTTGATAATGAAATTTGCCAATTCGATTACATCCTTTGCACCAGCCTCTGATGCCGTAGATAATCCCTGCAATCCTACAACTTTAAATTTATGTTGTCTTCCGAAATAATTAAAAGCATCATGAGCCGTAACCATTATTCTTTTTTCGACAGGCAATTCGTTTACTTTCGCAGTAAGTTCCTTCGTTAATTTCTCTAAATCTTCAACATATTTTTGACCATTTTGTGTATAGTAATCTGCATTTTTAGGGTCAATTTCAGTTAATTTTTTAGTAACATGTTTTGTGATTTTAATCCAATTATTCGTGTCAAACCACATATGCGGGTCATAATTTCCCTCAAAATCTTTGGATTCAAATAAATCTGATTTTTCCAAGGCATCAGAAGCAACAATAATATGTTTTTTTTGCTGTTCCATCTTCTTAAAAATTTCTTCAAATTTATTCTCTAAATGCAGTCCGCTATACACAAGCACATCAGAATTAACTATTTTTTGCGTGTCTCCTGCGGTTGCTTTATATAAGTGAGGATCTACCCCAGCCCCCATTAATCCTTGTAATTCTATTTTATCGCCACCGATATTTTTCAATAAATCTGTAAGCATTGTAGTCGTTGATACAACTTTAAGTTTACCCGAACTTTTCTTTTTAGAGTCACAAGCGATAAAAACCGATAGTAAACTCACTAAAATTATTTTTTTCATATTTTTTTAATGTATATATTATTTGAAATTTTATTTGATATTGAAACTTTCTGATTTTCAATCTCTATTAACATTGAATCATCAAAATCTTCTTTTTCTATTATTTTTATTCCTTTTCCTATCTTTATTCCTTTTCTACTTAAAAATTTTAGGAAATCAGCAGAGGTATCATTTACCCCAATACATTCGACCTTATCGCCTTCGTTACAGTTTGCTAAAAGCATTTTTTTAACAGTATCTATATTTCCATCTTCATCAGGAATTGAATCTCCATGCGGATCACGTTTTGGAAATCCTAAAAACCGATCTAACTCAGTAATTAATTTATCCGAACGAATATGCTCCAATTGCTCGGCGACATCATGAACCTCGTCCCAAGAAAAATTTAATTTATCTACTAAAAAAACCTCCCATAAACGATGTTTTCTAATAATTTGAATTGCTAACTCCCTACCTTCAGTTGTTAATCTAACTCCTTGATATTTAATATAATTAATCAATTTCTTTTCAGATAATTTTTTAATCATATCTGTAACAGAAGATGCTTTAGTGTCTATTTTTTTAGCGATAGCATTAGTGCTCACGCCTTCTTTTGAATCTAAACTCAGATGATATATAGTTTTGATATAATTTTCTTCTGATTGACTAAACATAACTAATCTAAATTTGTGCAAATATACTATTTTTTGAAATAAAAATTTAGGCGTGGCTAAAAAATAATTTTGTACTTTTGAAGAAAATTATTAATTAAAAAACATATAAAATGAATAAAAATTTAACAATTACTGCATTATTAGGAGCAATCGCTATAATGCTTGGAGCATTTGGTGCCCACGGACTTAAAAAAATATTACCTCCAGAGGACATTGCTAGTTTTCAAACAGGGGTTCGTTATCAAATGTTTCACGTATTTGCGTTGCTTTTTGTAAATATGTATCAGAATTTTTCTGAGAAAACTAAAAACACAATTAGTTATCTGTTTTTTATGGGAATTTTATGTTTTTCGGGGTCGATTTATTTTCTAAAACTTACAGGAATGACCGTTGCTAAACCACTATATTTGATTACACCATTGGGTGGATTATTATTTATTATAGGTTGGCTTGTAATGGCTGTAAAATTTCGAAAATAATTTTTTTTCAACAGAAATTAAAAATATTTCAATAAAAAAAGTTACTTTTGTTTCATTAAAAACACAACATTAAATATTAAAATCATGACAAATCTTGATATTGAAGATTTAGGAATTAAAAATGCTACAGTTCGTTATCAGTTATCTTCTGATGAGCTTCACGCAATCACTATTGAAAAAGGACAAGGAAAAGAAACTTCTTTTGGAGCAATTACCGTAAATACAGGAGAATTTACAGGACGTTCACCTCAAGATCGTTTCATTGTTAAAGACGATATTACGAAAGATAAAGTTTGGTGGGGAGATATTAACATTCCTTTTGATGCTGATAAATTCGATAAATTATATGATAAAGTTACCGATTATTTATCAGGAAAAGAGGTTTTTGTACGTGACAGCTACGCATGTGCTGATGAAAAATACAAAACTAATATCCGTGTTGTAAATGAGTATCCATGGAGTAACATGTTTGCTTTCAATATGTTTTTACGTCCAACAGAAGAAGAATTGAAAAATTTCACACCTGAGTGGACTGTAATTAATGCACCTGGATTTATGGCAGATGCAGAAATTGACGGAACACGCCAGCACAATTTTGCAATTTTAAATTTCACACGAAAAATAGCTTTAATCGGTGGAACAGGATACACAGGAGAAATCAAAAAAGGAATTTTCTCTGCGTTAAACTTCATTTTACCAGTTTATAAAAATACCTTACCAATGCACTGCTCGGCAAACGTAGGTAAAGACGGCGATACAGCGATTTTCTTCGGATTATCAGGAACAGGAAAAACTACTTTATCAACAGACCCACACAGAGCCTTAATCGGTGACGATGAACACGGTTGGACGGCTGAAAATACTGTTTTCAATTTTGAGGGTGGTTGCTACGCAAAGGTAATTGATTTATCACAAGAAAAAGAACCTGAAATTTACGGAGCAATCAAAAAAGGTGCTATTTTAGAAAATGTTATTTTAAAAGACAACGGAGATGTTGATTTTGAAGATACAACAATCACACAAAATACGCGTGTAAGTTATCCAATTTATCACATTGAAAATATTAGAAAACCGTCAAGTGGGAAAAATCCTAAAAATGTATTTTTCTTAACGGCAGATGCATTTGGAGTATTACCTCCGATATCTAAATTGACACCAGGTCAAGCGGCTTATCATTTTATTTCGGGATATACGGCAAAAGTAGCAGGAACAGAGGCAGGAGTTACTGAACCTCAACCAAGTTTCTCTGCTTGTTTTGGAGCACCATTTATGCCATTACACCCAACAAAATATGCTGAAATGTTGAGTGCAAAAATGCAAGAAGCAGGTGTAAATGTTTGGCTTATCAACACAGGTTGGTTCGCTGGTTCGTATGGTGTTGGTAACCGAATGAAATTGAAATATACTCGCGCAATGATTAATGCTGTTTTAGACGGAACGTTAGATTTGAGTGATAGCAATTTCAAAAAACACACTGTTTTCGGTTTAGCATTTCCAGTAAAAGTTCCTAATGTGCCTGATAATATGTTAAGTCAGCGTGCCGCTTGGAACAATGATGAAGAATACTATAAAACAGCTCATAAATTAGCAGATGAATTCAGAAAAAATTTCAAACAATTTGAAGAATATGCTAATGATGAAATTATGGCAGGTGCTCCTGTAAAATAAAAACTATTTTTAGTTAGTATTATTAAAAGCGAGTTTTGAAGATTTCAAGACTCGTTTTTTTTTAAATCTGTGAAAAAATATAATACATTTCCGTAGCAATTTGAATACTCCTTTCCATATATTTTTCTTGCTGTTGAACTGTATCATCAAATAATTTAGGGTCTTCAAAAGGAATAGAAAATCGAACCGTTGCTCCTTTAACTATCGGACATTCTTTATCTGCTTGCGAACAAGTCATTATTGCAACAAAATCAGATACAGGATTAAAATGATTTTCTATCTTTTTAGAAAAACCAATTATTGGTTTAGAATTTATTCCGTATTTGATGCTATAAATTGGATTTTCTCCTTGCGAAATAGGCTTAATTTCAAAACCATTACATTTCAATGTTTCTACAATTTGAGGGAAAACAGCGGTTTCTTCCGTACCTCCCGAATAACAATGAATATTAGATAAATTAAAATAATTCGCAATCGTTTGTGACCATATCTGGCTCAAATGACTTCTTCGTGAATTGTGAGTACATATAAACTGAATATTTATAATTTTATCTCGTTTTCTTTTTTTAAGAAATTGAATAAAAGTTTCTAAAATTTCTTTCCTTTCTTGCGAAATACTATCACAATCTAAAAAATAAATCGTTTTTTGTAAAGGCTTAAAAAAAACAGTCATATTAAATATTAAGCAAACAATAATACCAAAAGTTGAGCTGATAAGATACGTAAAAACATTGTGAGTGGATATACTGTTGCATATGCCGTTGCCTGTGCTTGCGTGTCTGCAATACTATTAGCAAATTCCAATGCAGGAGGATCAGTCATAGAACCTGCAAGATAACCACAAATCGTTAGATAATTAATTTTTAAAATTCGACCAATAATCCCTGCTAAAATAAGAGGAACGAAAGTAATAATTGACGCATATAACATCCACATATACCCTCCATTAACCAATGTTTCCCAAAAATGTTTTCCTGAACCTAATCCAACACATGCTAAAAATAATACAATTCCTAACTCGCGTATAAAACGATTTGCACTTGGTGTCATGTAAAAATCTAATTTCCCAATACGCCCCTTATGCCCTAAAATAAGCGCTATAATCAAAGGTCCTCCTGCTAAACCTAATTTTGCTGGTGCAGGTAATCCAGGAATAAAAATAGGAATATTCCCTAATAAAATACCCGCTAAAATACCAATAAATAACGGTACTAAATTCGGATTTGAAAGATTTTTTAATGAATTTCCTAAAAATTTCACTACAGATGGCATTCTACTTCTTCGACCTACTACACGCACAACATCTCCAAACTCTAATGTAGTATCTGCAGTTGGAATAATTTCGCTTTCTCCCCTAAAAACACGTGTTATATTTGCTGGAAACAATGACGGTAATTTAATATTTTTTAGTCGTTTACCAGTAAGTTTTCTATTTGTCACACGAATATGACGCATACTCAAATTACCTGTGATTTCAAATTCTTTCTGTATTGAAACATCGCCAAGCGCTAAACTAATTGCATCAATATCTTCTTTTTTACATAAACCTATTAAAATATCTTCTTTTTCTATAATAAATCCACGTTCTGGAATGGCATATTCTCCATTTCTGAATATACGAGATATCACAAGATTAAATTTCAATCCTTTCTTTATAGTCGATAAAGCAACTCCAATTGCGTTTGGATTTGTTACTTTTATTTGAATGGTTTCTGTACTTGATTCGGCATCTTGACTTTTTTTATAATTTTCGATTTCTTTATCAACTTTTACTCCAAATATTTTTTTAATAAGCATCATTGCCATAATAATTCCAATAATCCCAAAAGGATAAGCAATAGCATATGCCATCCCTGCTTTTTCTGCTAATTCTCGTCCATTAGAGAATTGTTCTGTGATAATTGATTGCGCTGCTCCTAATCCTGGGGTGTTAGTTACCCCTCCAGTAAATAATCCTGCAATTATTGAAGCATCTAAATCAAAAGCATATTTGATAATTATTGCACAGGTAACTCCTAAAAACACTATTAATAAAGCTAATGAATTTAATTTCAATCCATTATTTCGTAATGACTCTAAAAACCGTGGTCCAATATCAATTCCTATCGAATAGACAAATAATATCAAACCAAATTCCTTTATAAAATGAATAACTTCATGATCTAATTCTGCTCCAAAGTGACCTAAAAGTAATCCTACAAATAGCACCCCTGAAATTCCTAATTTCAAACGACCTATTTTTATTTTACCTAAAAGTATTCCTCCAACTCCAACTATTGCTAAAAAAAATAAACCAGAAACAGTGTTTATTTTTGTAAAAACATCTAACATATTCAAATATTTTGAAAACGCAAAAATACACCAAGACAGTTATAAAAAAATAAAAATTATAAAATTATTTTTTTTAAAACCCTAAAAAACTTCTAACTAGTAGTTTGTAACTTATGTAAAGTAGAATTTGTTAATTTACTGATCACATATTCACGTGTTACAATTAACTCATTTTCATTGGAAGAAGGCATTTCGAACATAGCATCCATTAATACTGTTTCACATAATGAACGTAATCCTCTAGCGCCTAATTTATACTCAATAGCTTTATCTACAATATATTGTAAAGCATCTTCTTCAACAGAAAAATCAACATCATCCATTGCAAATAATTTAGTATACTGCTTAATGATAGAGTTTCTAGGCTCTGTTAAAATAGAACGTAATGTCTTAGCATCTAATGGATTCATATAACTTAAAACAGGTAATCGTCCAATAATTTCAGGAATTAATCCAAAGTTTTTTAAATCTGAAGGAATTACGTATTGTAATAAATTTGTATGATCAACAGAATCTTCATCTAACGAAGCTCCAAAACCAACCGCCTGCATGTTTAAACGTTTACTGATAACGCGTTCAATTCCTGCAAAAGCTCCACCTGCAATAAATAAAATATTTTTAGTATCTACTTGAATAAATTTTTGATTTGGATGTTTTCGTCCACCTTGCGGCGCAACATTTACAACCGTTCCCTCTAACAATTTTAGTAAGGCTTGTTGCACACCTTCTCCAGAAACATCTCTTGTAATAGAAGGATTATCGCCTTTTCTTGCAATTTTGTCGATTTCATCTATAAAAACAATTCCTCTTTCGGCTTTCGGAACGTCATAGTCCGCAGCTTGTAATAATCTACTTAAAATTGTTTCAACATCTTCCCCAACATAACCAGCTTGCGTCAAAACAGTTGCATCTACAATCGCAAACGGAACATCTAACATTCTTGCAATTGTTTTGGCAATCAATGTCTTACCCGTTCCTGTTTCTCCAACCAAAACAATATTAGATTTTTCAATTTCTACATCAGAATCGTTTGATTCTTGTAGTAATCTTTTATAATGATTGTAAACTGCAACAGACATTGTTTTTTTGGTCTTGTCTTGCCCAATAACATATTCATCTAAAAAGGCCTTTATTTCTTTCGGTTTTCTTAATTTTATTTCAGATAAATTTTCAGAAGAACCACTATATTCTTTGGTTTCTTCTAATACAATTCCGTGAGCTTGTTCAATACATTTATCACAAATATGGGCATCCATACCAGCAATCAACAACTCTGTTTCAGGTTTTTTTCGCCCACAAAAGGAGCATTGCAAATGATTTTCTTTTGACATATTTCTTAAAACCGAACGTTTTTGATTATCTATTCCTTTTCTAGTTCCTTCTTTCGGAAGCTCTTATTTTCTTTGTAAAATTTCGTCAACCATTCCGTAATTTTTAGCCTCTTCGGCAATCATCCAATAATCACGATCAGAATCTTTTTCTACTTTTTCAAAAGCTTGTCCTGAATGTTTAGAAATGATATCGTACAATTCTTTTTTAAGTTTTTTAATTTCATTAACTGTTATTTCCATATCAGTAGCTTGCCCCTGTGCTCCACCTAATGGTTGATGAATCATTATTCTTGAATGTGGTAAGGCTGAACGTTTTCCTTTTTGCCCCGCACACATCAAAACAGCACCCATTGAGGCAGCCATTCCTGTACAAATTGTCGCTACATCAGGTTTCACAAACTGCATTGTGTCGTAAATTCCTAAACCAGCATACACACCACCACCCGGAGAATTAATATATAATGAGATATCTTTTGATGAATCAATACTTTCTAAAAATAATAATTGAGCCTGTACAACATTTGCTATTTGGTCATCGATCCCTGTACCCAAAAAGATAATTCTATCCATCATTAAACGTGAAAAAACATCCATCTGAGCTACATTCAACTGGCGTTCTTCAATGATGTAAGGAGTTAAACTGCTTACGATTTTATCGTAATACATACTATTGATTCCCTTATGCTTTGTTGCGTATTTTTCAAATTCTTTTCCGTAATCCATTGTATTATTTTTATTTGTGCAAATATAAAAAAACTATTTCTATTATTTTCATTTGATAATAAAATGTTAGAAAATCAATCACAATTACCTAAATATCAATAGTTAATATATTAAAAACTGTTTTAATTTATAAAAATTATTAACTTTTCATTGCTTTTTTGTAATTTTGCAAAAAATATCTTGGTTAAGTATGCTGAAATTCAAATATTTATATTTTTATAATTCGCTATCTTATCCAAAAAACAGTTAAAAAATAAAGAAAAACAAAATAAGCAGATGAAATTATCTCAATTTAACTTCGAATTACCAAAAGAATTATTAGCAGAATATCCGTCAGAGCATAGAGATGAAGCACGTTTAATGGTTTTAAATCGTGAAAAACAAACCATAGAACATAAACAATTTAAAGATATTATTGATTATTTTGATGACGGTGATGTCATGATGTTAAACAATACTAAGGTTTTCCCTGCTCGACTTTTCGGAAATAAAGAAAAAACAGGAGCAAAAATTGAAGTATTTTTATTACGTGAATTAAACGCTGAAAATAAATTGTGGGATGTGTTAGTTGATCCTGCAAGAAAAATAAGAATCGGTAATAAATTATTTTTTGATGATACCGAAACATTAGTAGCCGAAGTTATTGACAATACAACATCTAGAGGGCGCACCTTACGTTTTTTATTTGATGGAACATATGAAGAATTCAGAGAAACCTTACTAGAATTAGGACAAACACCATTGCCAAAATATATAAAAAGAGCAGTAGAACCTGAAGATGAAGAGCGTTATCAAACTATTTTTGCAAAACATAATGGAGCGGTAGCAGCGCCAACCGCAGGATTACATTTTTCTAAACATTTATTAAAACGATTAGAAATAAAAGGGATCGATTTTGCTGAAATGACTTTGCATGTCGGATTAGGTACATTTAACCCTGTTGAGGTTGAAGATTTATCGAAACATAAAATGGATTCTGAACAAATTTTTATTCCAAAAGAAACTGCAAAAATTGTCAATAATGCTATTGATAATAAAAGGAAAGTTTGTGCAATAGGAACTACCGTAATGCGCACCATAGAATCAGCTGTTTCAACTGATAGCCGTTTAAAACCTTTCGAAGGGTGGACTAATAAATTTATTTTCCCTGAATACGATTTTAGTATTGCTAATTGTATGGTGACAAATTTCCACACCCCAAAATCTACATTATTAATGATGACTTGTGCTTTTGGAGGATACGATTTCGTGATGAAAGCATACAAAGAAGCGGTAAAAGAAAAATATAAATTTTATTCGTATGGTGATGCCATGTTGATTTTATAATCATAGCATCTAAGAAATGAAAAAAGACATACGAGCATTAAGCAAAGATCAACTGCGAACATTTTTCGTAGAAAATGGAGACAAAGCCTTTCGTGGAAATCAAGTTTACGAATGGTTATGGAATAAATCTATTCATAATTTTGAAGATATGACAAATATCTCAAAATCAACAAGAGAGATGCTTGATGCTCATTTTGTCATTAATCATATTGAGGTAGATTCAATGCAACGGAGTAATGATGGAACTATAAAAAATGCTATCAAACTCCATGATGGCAAAATTGTTGAATCGGTCTTAATCCCAACAGAAACCCGTACTACAGCTTGTGTTTCTAGTCAAGTTGGTTGTAGTTTTGATTGTAAATTTTGTGCAACAGCTCGTCTAAAACGTATGCGGAATCTTAATGCTGATGAAATTTATGATCAAGTTGTAGCCATTGACAAACAAAGCAAACATTATCATAACCGTAAATTAACTAATATTGTATTTATGGGAATGGGTGAACCTCTTATGAATTATAATAATGTCATCAAATCTATTGAAAAAATCACATCGTCTGAAGGCTTAGGAATGGCATCTCGCCGAATTACAGTTTCAACCTCTGGGGTTCCTAAAATGATTCGTAAAATGGCTGATGATCAAGTGAAATTTAATCTTGCTGTTTCATTACACTCTGCTATTGATGAGGTTAGAACAAAAATAATGCCTTTCAATGCTCGTTTTCCTTTGGTAGAATTGAAAGAAGCTCTTGAATATTGGTACGCAAAAACTAAAAGAGCTATTACGTATGAATATGTTGTTTGGAATGGAATTAATGATAGAAAAATAGATGTTGATGCACTAGTAAAATATTGTAAATATGTTCCTTGTAAAGTAAACCTTATTGAATACAATCCTATTGATGATGGCGAATTTCAACAAGCATCTCAAAATGCTTTAAATTTATATATTTCAAATCTAGAAATGCACGATATTTCCGTAACTGTTAGACGTTCAAGAGGAAAAGATATTGATGCCGCTTGCGGACAATTAGCAAATAAGTCTTAGACTTAAATTTCTACTTCACAAATCGATTAATATCAATTTCTGTATCAAGTGGAGTGTTGTATTCTAAATGATTAAACAATTCTTTTGCAACAGTCGGTGCAATCATTACTCCTCGAGTTCCTAAACCATTTAAAATAGCTATATTATTATATTTTTGATGCACTCCAACTAATGGACGTCGATCTTTTACTGTTGGACGCACTCCTGCATCTTGATCTATTATATTATATGGGACAGCTATAATTTTATCTAATTTTGCTACTATCTCTTCCCTTCCTTTAACCGTTATTTCTGATGTTTTATCCTCTCGATTAAAAGTCGTGCCCACCTTGTAATAATGATTCCCTAAAGGTAACATAAAAATTGATGATTTCAACTGAAAATCTATATCCAAATCTTCTGCAAAAATAGTCAAGACTTCTCCCTTTAATCCTTGTAATGGTAAATCATTAAAAAACGGATTTTTAACCAAACCATACCCCTCTGCAAAAACAATTTTTTTAGCTTTATAGGTTTTATAACTCACAAAATCATCTGTTATCTCCAATTTTTCATGTAGAAATGATTCCGTGATATATACTTTTTTACTTTCTAAATATGCTATATATGAGCTTATTAATTTTTTAATATCAATCCAACCTGTTCCTGAATATTCACCATAACCAAAACCTGGTTTAACCAATCCTTTTATTTCTTTATGATGAATTTTAGGATTCAAATATTTTGAAATAATAGGTTTATCAGATGCCGTAACCCAATTGTTACTATCCGATACCGAAGAAAATAATTTCCTAGTATTTAACGGATTATCTATTGAAATACCAAACCTTTTTTCTATTTCTTTATAATGACTACTAGCAAATTTCAACTGTTTTTCTCCGTTCCAAACAGGAGTATATCTTTTTATAACCAATGGATTATAAGCTCCTCCTGCTACAAATGATGATTTTTGCGAATCATCATTAATAACTATATATGATTTTTTTACTTTCTCAAGTTCATTTACAAAACTTAATCCTGCCAATCCAAAACCTACAATTATATAATCTAGTTCCATACGAAAAAACAAAAAGCACCCAAAAAAGGTGCTTTTTAAATTTTTAATTATTTTTTAATAATTCCACATATCCATTTCACGATCTCGAATACCTTCTTTAATTCTATCCGCTTCCAATAATTGGAATAACGAATTTCCTCGAATGTAATCCTCAATCTTACGATCTCCATACATATTTTCTTCTCTTAAGATAACTGAATTAAATCTTCTAGCATTCAATAAGTTATCATATGACAATGGTGAAGATGAATTTTTTGGATTAAAGACTTCAGACTTGTGAAGTGTTTCACGAGCATCAGGATAAAAAACCCAAAATATAGGATAAACAGAATCCTTATCATCGATTTCTTCAACCCCAAGAGACTGAACATCAGGTCCCATAGGAGCAATTCCTAACAAACGATATTTTAACTCTCCTTGTCTTTTATCAAAATACCAAAGTCCTTTTAATTGAAACCCTTTAATTAAATCAGCTTCAATTTTATACACATCAATATTTCCATACCCATCATCTCTCTCATTTTTAGTAGCAATTTCTATATCCTCTATAGTTGCTCTAGTTGTGAAATATCCATCATCACCTGCAGAGAATACTTCTTTAATTTCACCTTTTTTGATTCCTCTTAAAAGTGTATCATAAAGAGATCTCCTAGATTCTGTGGCACTCATTGTATCAATTGGATAATAGTAAGGTAAATTGATTTTTTGACTTAAATCAATATATTCCCATACAATTTTTGACCACAAAATGTCCCTATCAGCTATATAACCATATGGTAATGGTTTATTATCCTGAGAGTCGATCTCTGCTTGTGTTTGTTTCCCTATCTCATCTACTTTTTTTGCATTCAAAAGATTCGCTTGTGAAAACACAGCAAAAGTCGAAGCTGTAAATAAGATGAAATATAAACGTTTCCAATTCATACTAATGATTTTTTATTATTTTAATTATTTTACTTTTATAACTAATGGTAATACTTTTCTTACCTTAGCTCCTGGTGCTCCAATTACACTAGCCTTAACATCATAAATAGTAATTTCTTGATTTCTTCTAGCTTTACTAATTGCTTGTTTAGCACGAGCATTCATTCTACTACCACTTACAACAACCGTTGGCTGACCTGTAACTTTTACTTTAAAACTAGATACACTAAATTTCAAATCAAATAAGAAATCTGGTAACCCAGCCTGTACAGTTAACTGTTGAATACTTGATTTTGGCATTCCAATATTTCCATATTGTCCACCTCTAACCATTGTTACTCCTGGTGGGATATCCTTAACACGGAAAGTTTTACTATCTGTAACTTTTTTTCCTCCTCCAAGATCTCCTTGAACATTAATTTTAACTGTTTTACCTGAAGTTCTAGGATCCATAACATAACTATTCCCACTAACTCTACGCAATCCTGGTGCACTAGCATTTACTTTGTTTCCTGGAATACCTGGAACAGAAATTGTTAAAGGGTTTTTCAATCCTCTATAAACAACATTCATCTTATCAGCAGAAATTACAGCTCCGTTTGGTTTAGGAATTACAGAATATCTACTTTTAAAAGGGATTTCAACAGGTTTACCTTCTTCCATAAAAGTAATTTTACCTTCAATAGGCTTATCTCCAACAGTTGTTGCAACTTCATCAATCACAACAGAACCGTTTTTGATTTTATTATACGCTGCACCATTATAAACAACTTTTGTTGGCTTTAATGAAGCATCATATCTACCTAAAACGATCTTACCTGTAACTTTCTCTCCTGGATAAAAAGCAGTTTTATCTAAACTTACAATACCATTGTAGTTACTCATCGAAGCATCTGCTTTAGCTTGACCTAAAGAAAATGCATTATACAATTCTTTTTCTGTAGTTCTGATATCTGCCTGAATTTGAGTAAAATTAGCTACTGAAGTAATCATAGGCATTCCTTCATAACGACTACGTAACCAATCTACCTCAGCTCCATCTTCTGTCTTATCTGCATCTGTATTAAATCTCTTCTTGATTTTAGTTTCTAAATCCTTGAAATCTACTTTATCTTTGATTCCTTTAGATCCTAAAATTTTAAGAATTTTTGTTCTATAGTTATTGATACCATCAAAGAACTTTTGACCTTCTTCTGTATAAGCATCTCCTCCAAAGAAAATTTCATCTACTCTATCAGCTCCTTTTTGAGCTTCATAATTTTTTATAAATTCTTCATCTTCTCCTTCATAAACTTGTTCTATAATACCTCCAATGTAGTTATAGAAATCATCTGAAAGTTGATGAATTTTTTTTGCTTCTTCATAGAACTTTCCATATTTAGCAGGTTGTTCACTAGCAGCACTAGCCAATCCCTTTAAACTTCCGTCTATACTTTTTTCTGAAAAAGCATTTGCATCTTCTGTTTTCTCTTTCATAAATCCGAAAGATGATAATACTTTTTTGTCCATTTGCATTGCAAGCATCGCGATGAAAACCATATACATTAGGTTAATCATCTTCTGCCTTGGACTCTCTTTAGCACTTGCCATATTCTATAATTAGGTTTTTAGATTAATAAATTATTTTCTTACTCGCTAATTACTTCTTACTCATAGCTGATAACATACCTCCATATACTCCATTTAATGAAGATAAGTTAGTAGCTAATGATTGCATTTGCTCTTGTAATTTTTGTGTGTTTTCAACCATAGCAGTATTCAAAGAAGCCTGTTTTGAAGCATTTTCAACTTGTGTTTTGTACAAGCTATTTAATGATTCCATTTGTGCAGCTGCTTGACTCATTTGTTGGTTATATTTGTTTGTTGAAGAGATTGACTCTGATGCTGCAGCTAAAGGCTGAACAGCTCCTTGGAAACTCTTAATACTAGTTCCTAAACTTGATACTAAAGCAGCATCTAATTTAGCTTCTTTTAAGATATTATCTAATTTTTGAGATAATAAAGATTGTGCTTCAGCTGGTGTAGCTTCTTTTTTACCTCTTTTAGATGAAGAAGAAGAACCACCTTCTGCTAATTCAGGGTAAACTTTTGTCCAATCTAAATCATCTTCAATTGGTTCGAATGCAGACATAAAGAATATCGCAGCTTCCACCGCCATACCTAAAGTAAGCATAACTCCCCCTGATAATGGTCCTATTTTAAAGTGCATAATTTTAAATAATGCTCCAAGGATTACGATTGATGCTCCAATACCGTAAGCCATTGCCATTAACCTCTTTTTTGTTTTTGATTGTGCCATAATTATTATAATTTTAGTTGTTAAATATTAATTGTTTAAGTTTATTTTCTTTTTTTAGGACCTAAATAATCCTGTACTGTTCTAAATCCTATATAACTTCTTGCAGTATCAGCATATTCCCAATCACGAGATCCTACCTCCATAAAATAGGCTACATCTTTCCAAGAACCTCCACGAATAATCTTTCGTTGATTTTCTCTATTCTCAACATTAGGGTTCATTGTAGAACCAAAATAATAAGACATCTGATTATATGCTGTATTTGTCCATTCTGCTACATTCCCAGCCATATTATACAAACCAAAACCATTAGGATTGTATGCATTCCCTTCTACAGTATATAAAGAACCATCTGCTGCATAATCCCCTCGAACTGGTTTAAAGTTCGCTAAAAAACACCCTCTATCACTAGTTGCATGAGGTGCTCCCCAAGGATATTTCGAATAAGTCAATCCTCCACGAGCAGCATATTCCCACTCTGCCTCGGTAGGCAACCTAAAACTAGGTACTAGAGCAACATTATTTTTTGAACGTTGATAAATATTTTTATATTTAGTTCTCCAATGACAAAACGCTTTAGCTTGATGCCAATTAACCCCTACAACAGGATAATTTTCATATGCTTTATGAGAAAAATATTCTTGATGCATCGGATCATTATAAGAATAATTAAAATCTCTAATCCAAACTGTTGTATCTGGATAAATATTAATAATTTTATCTCTCAAGAACTCTCTTCTATGTTTTCTAGATCTTGCTGCATCCTCATTATCAAACCATTGATAACGATAACTTAACAATTCCGTCTTAAAAATTCTAATTCCATTTAATGATTCATCTTTTTTAGAAAAAACAGAATCCATTACTTGAACATAATCCTCATCTGGAGAATCTTTTATGTCCCAAACTAACTCTGGCTCCCAATTTAAAGGTTTTAATGAATCCCCTTCAACCTCATAATATTTTTCACGCATATATTTATCATACGGTGTTTCACTAACCGTATCAGCAACTAAATATGCATACTTTTGAATACCTTCTCCATCTCCTTTAGAAAAAGTTTTACCACCAGCTTCTTCTCCTTCTGCATCCGAAGAACCTCCAGAACTCGCAACTAAAGCTTGCTCTGCCAATCGAGTTCTAAGAACAGAATCCCTAACCCAATGAACAAATTGTTTATACTCACTATTAGTAATTTCTGTTTCGTCCATATAAAAAGGCTGTATAGTTACTGTTCTTGCAGGCGCATTCATTGCCCCCAAAGGATCTTCATCTTGTTTACCCATTGTAAATGAACTTCCTTCAACTTTAACCATTCCATATGGTTTTTCAGAAAACCACCTTCTTTTTGACTTAACTCCAACTAGTTCTCCTCTATCTCCACCCGAACCACAACTGTAGATAACGGCAACTAATAATGTAAGTAGTGCTACTTTTTTCATATTTATATAATTAAAAAAGTTTTTTATTATAATTACTTTCTTCTATTTTATGTTAATTTTCTCAATGCTTTATACCATTTCTCAGGAACTTTATGCTCCAAAGCATTCAAATAATCATTATATGTACAAGGTATTAACGTATGCCTTTTATATTTATTATCTGAAATTAAATTTATTTCCATCCACCACCTTCCACTTTTATCACTTTTATAAAAATTTATAGGCTCATCATGTTCAAATACAATAGTATATTTTTCATAACTATCTTTATTACAAAACGGATAATCTTGCGTCCTATTGTCCACACCTTCTATAAAACACCAAATTATTTGTGAAATTAAATCTGCTGTTTGTCCGTTAACATCTAAACTCTCATCATATTCATAGACACCAAATGAACTCACTTTGTCACTTATTCCTGCGTATCTTGCTATTCCACAAATTTCATCACCATAAAAACCGTTTACTGTAGCGTTATTATTAGCCATCGCATCAGAACACCTAACACTCGATAAATCTAAACTTACCACATCCGCATCTCTCAAAACAGGTTCAGCAAACTCAATATTTTTCAACTCTCCAACTCGATACGCATCAAAATACAATTTATCGATTAACTCTATATCCTCCTGAGAATTATAATACGTTTGATAACCTATATTACTGTAATTAAATAAATTATTAGGTATCTCAGTGATTATTTTACTCAAAAAAGATCTTGAATTTAATTCCGCATCAACATTACCTATATCAAACCTACTATCAATAGAAACCAAATTTACAACTTGCTCCAAAGCATCATAAGCCCTGTAATTAGCATATGTTATATCTTGACCTCCACCTATAATAATAGGTATTATATCTTGTTTTATCAATGAACTTACAATTTCTGATACTGCAAAATATGTATCCTTAATTGTATTACCCTTTTCAACATCTCCTATATCCGCAATTTTAACATCCCATTTACCTGGAAATAGTTGATAAAATTTTCTTCTAAAATTATCAAAAGAACAACCACTATTCTCATTATTAATAGCACTTCTTCCTTCTTTGACCCCTAAAATCACCAGCTTAACCTCATCCAAAGTTGGAAAACCTTGGGTATTTGAATAGACTTGAATACTATTCCCTATCGTCAATTTCGACCCAACATCTTCTAAAATTTCATCTCGAACTGGAATCAAAAAATCAACATTCATATTTGGATACTATTACAGGGCGCAATATATAAAATTATTTTTTCTTAGAAACCTTTTTTTTCGTTTTTTTCTTTGGAGTTTTACTTTCAATAAGCTGAACCGCCTCTTTTTTCGTCATTTTTTCAATTTCTGTTGTTTTTGGCAACTCTACTTTTATCTTACCTTTAATAACATTAAATCTACCCCACCTTGCTTTTTCAACTCTTATCCCTACATCTTCCCAACTATGAATAAGCTTATCTCTCTCTTTTTGCTTTTTATCCTCTATCAATGTTTCTAAATCCATTTGAGAAAGATTATCAAAATCATATTTTTTATTGACATTGATAAACATTCCATTCCATTTAATAAACGGACCAAAACGCCCCACTCCTTTTTGAATTGGTAATTCTTCATAATAACCAATAGGCGCATCTGCTTTTCGTTTTGCCTCTATTAATTCAATTCCTCTATCTAAATCAACACTCATAGGATTTTCACCCTTATCAAGAGAAACATACATTTTATCAAACTTAATGTAAGGACCAAAACGACCATTTGAAACAATAACCTCAACCCCTTCATATTCGCCTAATGTTTTGGGTAATTTGAATAAATCCATTGCCTCCTCGTAAGTCAATGAATGAAGTGTTTGTCCTGGTTGTAAACTTGCAAATTTTGGTTTTTCATCATCTTCAACCTCCCCTATTTGAACCATTGCTCCAAATCTACCTAAACGAACATATACATTTTTTCCTGATTCAGGATCCACCCCTAAAAGTCTTTGTCCACTGGCACGTTCTGCATTTTCAGCAACATCCTCTACTTTTGGATGAAAAGTACCATAAAAACCTTTTATAATATTTTTCCAATTCTCTTTACCCTCTGCAACATCATCAAAATCAGCCTCTACCTTAGCTGTAAATTCATAATCAAGAACCGTATTGAAATGCTGAACTAAAAAATCATTTACTACATTTCCAATATCCGTAGGCATCATTCTTCCTTTGTCTGCACCTACTTTTTCTACTAATTTTTTAGATACAATTTTATTTGATTTTAATGTAATTTGCTGATATCCTCTTTCAACACCATCTGCTGTTCCCTTAACCACATATCCTCTTTTTTGAATGGTAGAAATCGTAGAAGCATACGTAGACGGACGTCCTATTTCTAGTTCCTCTAATCGTTTTACCAACGATGCTTCTGTAAATCTTGATGGTGGACGCGTGTAACGTTCAGTTGCTGTAATGTATTTATTCCCTAAAACCTCAGCAACAGTCATTTTTGGCAACATTCCACTTTGCTCTTCTTCTTCATCATCCGTTCCTTCGAGATATACTTTCAAAAATCCGTCAAACTTAATTACCTCTCCATTCGCAGAAAATTCCTTATCATTATGATTATTTTCGATTTTTACATTTGTTCGTTCCAAAATAGCATCACTCATTTGAGATGCAATTGTTCGTTTCCAAATTAAGGCGTATAATTTATTTTGACCCGACTCTAAATTAACCGTATGCCTAGACATGTCTGTCGGTCTGATTGCCTCGTGAGCCTCTTGTGCTCCTTTGGCTTTACTCGTATATTTTCTAGTTTTACTATATTTTTTACCGTATGACGCTTCAATTTCTTGCTTTGATGCATCAAGTGCTTCTTGCGAAAGATTAACACTATCTGTACGCATATAGGTTATAATCCCTTGCTCATACAAACGTTGCGCAACTTGCATTGTTCGACTCACCGAAAAACCGAGTTTTCGAGAAGCTTCCTGTTGTAATGTTGATGTTGTAAAAGGTGCCGATGGCGATTTTTTAGCTGGCTTAACTTGTAAATCTTTTACTTTAAAAGTTGCTTTAACACACGACTCTAAAAATTCTTCCGCTTCTTTTTTAGTGTCGAAGTTTTTTGACAACTTCGCTTTGAAAGATTTTCCCTCTTTATTAGAAAAAACCGCATCAATACGATATGAATTTTGAGGTTTAAAATCAATAATTGCTCGTTCTTTCTCAACAATCAATCGAACTGCCACAGATTGAACACGCCCCGCAGAAAGTCCTTGTTTTACTTTCCTCCATAAAACAGGAGAAAGTTCATATCCCACAATTCTATCTAAAATACGTCTGGCTTGTTGCGCATCAACTAAATTGTAGTTTATAGATCTTGGATTTTCTATTGAATTTAATATTGCTTTTTTAGTAATTGAGTTAAAACTAATTCGTTTTGCTTTATTTTCATCTAGTTTTAAACGCTCTGCCAAGTGCCAAGCAATTGCTTCTCCCTCACGATCCTCATCGGATGCTAACCAAACCGTTTCAGCTTTATCTGCTAAGTCTTTTAATTTTTTAACCAATGTTTTTTTATCAGAAGAAATTTCATATTTCGGTTCAAAATCCCCCTCCACATCAACACCTATTTCTTTAGATGGCAAATCCGCAATATGCCCATAGCAGGATTCTACTTTAAAATCTTTTCCTAAAAATTTTTCAATTGTCTTTGCTTTTGCAGGTGACTCTACTATTACTAGATTTTTTGCCATTTATACTAATTTAAAACATTTTTTAAAAAATGTAAATATTCTGCAAAAATATAAAATTTTTTGATAATTGTTAATATTTCTATTTTTTTTCTAAAAAAATGATTTCTTATAATACTGGTCTATTTTAAAAATTTATATAAAATCACACATATTATAATGTATAAGCAACTAAATTATTTTAACTATCTTTGTAGCGCTTAATTTAAAAGATAGCAAATGAAAAAGATATTATATTTACTAACTACACTTTCTTTTATTAGTTGCGGAATATATTCATTTACAGGAGGAAATACAGGGAATGCTAAAACAATACAAATAGATTTTTTCCGAAATGAGGCTCCACTTATAGAGCCTACATTAAGTACTAAATTTACTGAGGATTTACGAGATATGTTTACTCGGCAAACTAATTTAACACTCGTAAAAAATAATGGAGATTTGCAATTTGAAGGTGAAATTGTAGGTTACCGAATCATACCAATGGGAGCAAATGCAAATCAAGTTGCTCCTAAAAACAGACTGACAATCACAATAAATGTGCGATTTACAAATAAATTAATCGAAAAAGATAATTTTGAACGTGAATTTTCGTTCTATGAAGACTATGATGCAAATGTAAATCCGCAAGGAACTGTTTTAGAAGATATGGCTGGTAGAATATTTGAACGTATTAATCAAGATATTTTTAATGCCTCTGTAGCAAAATGGTAGAAAAATGAACAAACACGATTTTATAGAATTATTGAATAAACCCGTGAATATCAATCCAATTCAAGCAAGAGAAATAAAAGAAATCATAAATGAATTTCCTTTTTTTCAATCTGCAAGAGTTATTTATTTGAAAGCCTTAAAAGATTCAGGGAGTTTTCGATACAACAACGAACTCAAAAAAACAGCATCTTACACGACTGACAGAAAAATTTTATTTAATTTTATAAGTTCTGAAAAATTTATAAAACAAAATCAGCCAAAAAAAGTTGAGAAAACCGAAAAAAAACCTACAAAAAAAGAATTTAACCCCTTCAATTTAGAAGAATCTTTAAAAGAACCGCTCATTTTTCAAAAAGATGAAGTTTTTTCGTTCAATACGTGGTTAGAATTGTCGAAAAATCATCTTCCTATTACCCGAAAAAAGACAGAACAAGACGATATTATCGATAATTTTATAAAATCTAGCCCAAAAATTTCTAAAATTGATAAAACAAAACCACTAGAAGTAAAAGTCAATACAAGCCCCGAATATCCTAAGCTTATGACCGAAACATTGGCAAAAATTTACCTAAAACAAAAAAAATATGACAGTGCAATTAAAGCTTATGAGATATTAAGTTTGAAATATCCAGAAAAAAGTAGTTTCTTTGCAGATCAAATAAAACAGATAAAATATTTACAAAAATAAATAATTATGTATTTACCTCTTTTAATTTTAATTGTAATCATAGCGTTTGCTCTTATTCTAATAATAATGGTACAAAATCCAAAAGGAGGAGGATTATCTTCATCTTTTGGAGGAAATGTAAACACTATTGGTGGTGTTCAAAACACAAACACCTTTTTAGATAGAGCAACTTGGGTGCTTGCTATTTCTTTATTTTCGTTAATTTTATTATCAAAATTTACGATTAATAAAGATCATACAAGTAATAGTGCAGAAGATCAGGTTACTGACTTAAATACTGAAGTACCAGCATCAATCCCTGCAGAAAAACCTGTTGACAATGCTACAAAAACAGTAGAAACACCTAAAAAAGAAGAAGCTAAAAAATAAAATAGCTCTTTTTAGATGTTTCAATTTAAACAATTCAACATTAAACAAGACAAGACGGCCATGAAAATTAGTACTGATGCCGTCTTGCTTGGTGCTTGGACAAATTTAAATAATGCTGAAAGCATTCTAGACATTGGTGCAGGTACTGGAGTACTCGCTCTGATGCTCGCACAACGATCTGATGCAGAAATAATTGACGCCGTAGAAATTGAAGACAATGCATATGAACAATGTGTTGAAAATTTCGAGCAATCTAATTGGGCTGATCGGCTTTTTTGCTACCATGCCAATTTTAATGACTTTGCTGTTGAAATACATAACGAACAAACCTACGATTTAATTATTTCAAATCCTCCGTTTTACACCGAAACTTTTGAAAGTAACATAAAAAGTAGAGCAATGGCTAGATCTACAAGCACATTACCCTTTAAAAAATTACTTAAAGAAGTAACAATGTTACTGTCTGAAAAAGGAATATTTTCTGTAATTATCCCCACAAAGGAAGAAACTACATTCTTAAACTTAGCAGAAAAAGAAAACTTATACCCAAAACGAAAATGTATTGTTTTTGACAATCCTTCATCATCAAAAAGTAAAAGAATTCTACTGACTTTTTCAAAAAATAAAAGCAATATAAAGGAAGAAACGATTATTCTGAAAACTGCTGATAAGCAATTTTCAGATGAATATATTCACTTAACAAAAAAATATTATTTAAAATTATAGTTTTAAAAAATATTTATATATTTGTACCATAATTTTAAACTAAAATAAATAATTATGAAACGTATTTTTATGTTATTAACAACTGCTATATTATTAGCAAGTTGTGGAGATGCTAAACCTAAAAAAGCAGAGGAAGCAACTCAAGAGGAAACTAAAGTAGAAGCTAAAGCTGAAGAAACTAAATCAGAAGAAGCAACTCAAGAAGCTGCTAAAACTGAAGCTACTGATGAAAAAGTTGCTGAAGAAGTAGCATTAGAAATTACTGGTGATGACGCTATGAAATTTGACAAAAATGAATTACGTGTTAAAGCTGGTCAAAAAGTAACTTTAACTCTTAAACATGTTGGTAAGAGCCCTAAAGATCAAATGGGACACAACTGGGTTTTACTTAAAAAGGGAACTGATTTAGCTGGATTCGCTACTAAAGCAATGGCTGCTAAAGATAAAGATTATATCCCAAGTGAAGATGATATCATCGCTCATACAAAATTATTAGGTGGTGGAGAAAGTGATTCTGTTACTTTCGTTGCTCCTGAAAAAGGTGAGTACGATTATCTTTGTAGTTTCCCTGGTCATTATGCAATGATGAAAGGAAAATTAATTGTAGAGTAATCTAGAAAACAAAATAATTAAATCAAAAAGGTCGTCTAAAAAGCAATTTTTAGGCGATTTTCTTTTTGGTTGTGTTTTGATTTTTGCATTAAAGATTATTTTCAAAAATCAGAAAAAAGAAAAAGTT
>PDWI01000982.1_pt1 | contig 46089 bp, 31 predicted proteins | sample 1430891 | NCBI WGS metagenome assembly PDWI01 (sample SAMN01162508, study PRJNA174530) | Oral metagenome, whole genome shotgun sequencing project. | biome: Marine environment; feature: Marine mammal; material: Swab sample of the gingival sulcus; isolation source: swab sample of gingival sulcus...
GATACTGTTGGTAATTCGGAATATCTAACAGCAATATCTCGCAAAGGCTTAGATTTCCAATTTAGTTTTGATTACACCGACAAAAACCGACAAAAATTAAATAAATGCAAAAACATTGAGCAACTTTTAAATGTTTTAAATAATGATGATTTGTTAAACAAATTCGTTAAGTTTGCACAGAAAAATGGAGTAAAACGCAACTCTAAGGACTTAAAAACATCAGGCAAAATTATTGACACACGAATAAAAGCATATATTGCCAGAAATATTTTAGACAATGAGGGTTTTTATCCTATTTTTCAAGAAATTGACCACACTCTTAATGAGGCAGTTAGGATAATTGAATAATGTTTAATGATTAATAAATAATATAAATAAAATGAGCAAATTAGAATACAAAGTAGCTGATATAAATTTAGCTGACTGGGGACGAAAAGAAATTGAATTAGCCGAAATAGAAATGCCAGGTTTAATGGCATTACGTGAAGAATACAAAGGTAAGCAACCATTAAAAGGAGCAAAAATAGCAGGTTCGCTACACATGACAATACAAACCGCTGTACTTATCGAAACTCTTACAGAACTTGGTGCTGAGGTGCGTTGGGCATCGTGCAACATATTCTCGACACAGGACCACGCTGCTGCAGCTGTTGTAGTAGGTAAAAACGGAACTCCTGACAATCCACAAGGTTCGCCTGTGTTTGCGTGGAAAGGTGAAACTTTACCTGAGTACTGGGAATGCACAAGCAAAATACTACATTGGGACAACGAGGAAGGTCCAAACTTAATTTTAGATGACGGTGGCGATGCTTCGATGCTTGTTGTTCGTGGTGCAGAATTTGAAGATGCTGGCGAAGTACCTCCATTTTCAGAGGATAATCCAGAGGAATGGAACGTATTTTTAGACACTTGCCGTAAACAAATGCAAGTGGATAATAAATTCTGGTCAAGAATCCGCAAGCAAATAAAAGGAGTTTCAGAAGAAACAACCACAGGCGTCCACAGACTTTATCAAATGGCAGAGGCTGGTAAATTACCATTCCCTGCAATTAATGTAAACGACTCTGTTACAAAATCAAAATTTGATAACCTTTATGGCTGTCGCCATTCGTTAACTGACGGAATTATGCGTGCTAGCGATGTTATGCTTTCAGGTAAAATTGCTGTAGTTTGCGGATACGGTGATGTTGGTAAAGGTTGTGCTCAATCACTTAGAGGACAAGGTGCAAGAGTTATTGTTACCGAGATTGACCCAATATGTGCATTACAAGCTGCAATGGAAGGTTACGAGGTTAAAACTGTTGAGGACGTTGTAAGCGAGGCTGACCTATTTGTAACTACAACAGGAAACAAAGACATTATTACTGCCGAGCATATGAGTAAGATGAAGAATATGGCTATCGTTGGTAATATCGGACACTTTGACAACGAAATACAAATGGAAAAATTAGCATCGGTTAAAGGAATTAAACGCACTAATATAAAGCCTCAATTTGACAAGTGGACTTTTGCTGACGGACACAGCATATTAATGCTTGCTGAAGGTCGTTTACTTAACTTAGGCTGTGCTACAGGACACCCAAGTTTTGTAATGTCGGCATCGTTTACAAACCAGACGCTTGCTCAAATAGAGCTACACAACAACAACGACAAATACGAGAATAAAGTTTATACTTTACCAAAAGTATTGGACGAAAAAGTAGCTCGTTTACACTTAGATAAGCTTGGCATAAAGCTAACTACACTAACAAAAGAGCAGTCGGAATATTTAGGAGTACCAATTGAAGGTCCTTATAAGGCTGACCATTATAGGTATTAATTTAATGTTTAATGAATAATTAATAATTATTTTTTAATTGTTACATATTAATACAAAACCCGAAGTTATTTTTGCTTCGGGTTTGTATATTTTTTTCAGATGTTAAAAATCAACTTTACATAAGAACAATCAACACATCAAAATGCCAAAATTAGAAAACACCACAAACGCACCGATAATTGAGATTGACAAAATCATAAAAAAGAAAAACCCGAAAGCATACAAATACATTCCTCGCTTTGCTATTAATTTACTAAAACGGATTATTCATCAGGATATGATGAATGAGGTTATTATTCAACATCACCAAAAAAGCCCGTATGAATTTGCTACCGAAACGCTAAATTATTTTGGTGTTAATCGCAAATCAGTTGGCGAGGAGAATCTGCCAAAAGACAACAAACGAATGATTTTTGTTGCTAACCACCCACTTGGAGGCTTGGACGGAATGGCTTTTATTGAGGCTGTGCATAAAATATATGGCGAATTGCGTTTCCCTGTAAACAGTTTGCTTTTGCACGTTCCTGCTCTTAACGAGGTGTTTTTGCCAATCAACAAACTTGGTTCGCAATCAAGGGAATCGTTATTGGCTATCGACAAGGCTTTTGAAAGTGATTTACCTATTTTATACTTCCCTGCGGGTTTGTGTTCTCGTAAAATAGACAAGCAAATTGTTGATTTAGAATGGAAAAAAACATTTATCAGCCAAGCTATTAAACACAAACGCGATGTTGTTCCTGTATTTATAAATGGTAAAAATTCAAACTTTTTTTATAACTTAGCAAACTTCCGCAAAAGAACACGGATAAAATTTAATATCGAGATGATGTTTTTAGTTGACGAAATGGCTAAACAAAAAAACAAAGAGTTAATTATAAATTTTGGCACGCCTATTGATTATAAATCATTTACCGACAAAAAACTCATTAAAGATTACGTTCAAAATGTTAGAGATGAAGCATATTCAATGCGGACAGAATAATTGAGAGTTTAAAGTAAAAAAATTAAACAAATGAAACAGACCTTGTCTGAGAGAATTATTGAGACACACAATTAACATAATAGCATGTATCTCATTCTGAAACATGGTCATAAAATTTAAACAGATGAAAAAAATTTCTTATTTATTAATGATAGCGACACTTATATCATATTCAGCACAGTCGCAAAAACGAAGCGAAAACAATGACTTTGCATTCTTTTTATACAAGAACTTAGTAAAAACGAAATCTGACAACTTTATTTTTTCGCCTTACGGAATAAGTCAATGTATGGCTATGGTATATTCAGGAGCAAACAACGAAACGCAAAAGGAGATACAAAAAGCAATGATGTATTCTGGGAACAATGAGGCAATAGCCAATTACTTTTGCAACACTAACAAATATTTAAATTGCCTATCGGATACTGTTAGTTTACAAATTAACAATCAGCTATTCTTACAAAAAAAATACAAGCTACTGCCCTCTTACTTAAATGAGATGACTACAAAGTACAACGCCGATGTAACAACGGCTAACTTTAAACGTAAACGCTCTAAGAAAAAAGCTATAAAGAAAATAAACAAAAGCATTAGCAAAGCCACACGCGACAACATAAAAAAATTATTGTCGGATAACGATGCTACACCAAACACCAAGCTAATACTTACCAATGCCGTATGGTTTAAAGCCGATTGGGCTAATGGGTTTAAAAAAGAAGAAACCACAGAACAGCCTTTCACAAATTTAGACAACACTAAAAGTACGGTTAAGATGATGTATCAGAAATCGAAGTTTTTATACTACGAAACACCAAGAATAAAAGTTATAAAACTACCCTACAAAGGTGGCAAAATGAACTTAATGGTAATACTACCTATCGACAATAAAGAATTTATTAAGGTGGAAAACATGCTAACCTTACGCATGATAAAAAAGATAGAAAATGACATGACAAAAGTTACCTTACCTGTTGAATTACCTAAATTTAAACTTGAATCGGATTTTAATTTAAAAGAAACATTTATGGCTATGGGCATGCGTTTACCATTTAGCAACAACGCCGATTTCTCAAAAATGACAAGCAAAAATAATTTAAAAATTGACAAGGTAATACACAAAGCAAACATCGACGTATCGGAGAAAGGAACGGAAGCTGCTGCAGCTACCGCTGTTGTTATGACATTAAAATGTGCATTACCTCCATATTATTTCACAGCAAATAAACCATTTATATACTTATTACAAGACGATAAAAATAATGTTGTATTTATGGGAAGAGTTATACACATGTAAAAAACTAACATCTAAACAGAAACAAAATTATTATAAACAAAAGGCTGTTGGTATTTAGCCATTAGCCTTTTCTTACTGTTTAATATATTTATATATTTGCGACAACATTACGGAATGATACAAATTGTAATCATACTACCATGTGTTTCAATAATAATATCAGACATAATCTGTTTAATAAAAAAAGCTAAAAATTACCACATAAAATTTCAAATACTTTGAACACTGAATTATTTATAGCAAAGCGACTAAATAGTGCCGATAATAAGCAAAAAAAAATATCTACTGCCATTATCAACATTACTATTGTTGGCATAGCCTTAGGCTTGGCTGTAATGATTATTGCTACCGCAATAGTTACAGGGTTTAAAAAAGAAATAAAAGACAAGATTGTAGGTTTTGGCTCACACATACAGATAACAAATTTTGACAGTAACAAATCATTTGAAACCATTCCGATAAAAAACGACTCGGCATTAGTTAAATCGTTAAAACAGATACCACAAATAAAAAACATACAAAGCTACGTAACCAAAGCAGGTATTATAAAAACAAAAGAGAACTTCCATACCGTTATCCTAAAAGGAGTGGACAATAGTTTTGACACAACATTTTTTCATAACAACCTTACACAAGGGCATATTTTCACACTTGATAGTAAAAAGAAATCAAATCAGATATTAATATCAGAATATATAGCATCGTTGTTAAAACTAAAAGTTGGTAGCAAGGTAACAACATACTTTTTACAAGAACCTCCACGCATACGCTCCTTTACAGTTTGCGGAATTTACAAGACATCAATTCAAGACTTTGACAAAGCCTTTGTTGTGGTTGATTTACGACATCTGCAAAAGCTAAATAGCTGGAAATCAGACCAAATAAGCGGATACGAAATTATAATTAACGATTTTGAACAATTAGTACCAACAACACAAGCTGTATTCGATAAAATAGGCTACAACTACGAAAAGGAAACTCAACTAAACGTAACCCATATAAAACAACGCTATCAGCAAATATTTGATTGGATAAATGTACAAGACGTAAACGTGTGGATAATACTAACATTAATGGTTATTGTTGCAAGTTTTAATATGATATCGAGCCTATTAATTATAATACTTGAACGCACAAACACCATAGGCTTACTAAAAGCAGTTGGTTATAACAACTGGAATATCCGCAAGATATTTATTTATCAATCTACATTTTTAACTATCAAAGGGTTATTTTGGGGCAACATCATCGGTATTAGCCTATGCTTATTGCAAAAGCACTTTAGCCTAATTCCACTTGACGAAACCGCCTATTATATAAGCACCGTACCAATAAATTTAAAGCTAATACACCTTGCTTTACTTAACTTAGGCACATTAATAGTTATCTTTACCATGATGATTGTACCATCGGCACTAATAACCAAAATTAAACCTGCCAAGGCTATAAAGATGAACTAAGGCTAAACCATTATTTTTTATATTTACCCTTATAAGAAACTAATAGCTCATTAATATTAAATTTAAAGCTCAAATTAACACCTTTTTGAGCCACATTTTAACAAACAATGAGCTACAAATTAAAATCAGAAGATAAAACCCGAGGACTAATATTCTTCCAAATATAACATTATAACTATAATAAAACTTTATCTTCTCAAGATTAGGTAAATAATACGCCAAACGCAATTCAGACTAAAAATAAATTCTCAACAAAAGACTCAATTATGTTGTTATTATAAAAAACATATTCCTATATTTACATTAATATCGGTAATTATATAAAAAGAAAATTCTTAACAGATGACAGACAAAAAAAATATTTTCCAAAAAATATTTAGTTTTTACTACGATGGTTTTACCTCAATGACTTGGGGACGACAGCTTTGGGCTATCATCTTGCTAAAATTATTTATAATGTTTGTTATTTTAAAGATATTCTTTTTTCCTAACTTATTAAAAAAAGACTTCGCTAATGATAAAGAGCGAAGTGATTACGTAATAGAACAACTAACATCACCTAAAAATTAAATCTTATGTTTGAAGGAATTGATTTATCAATGGTTAATTGGGCAAGAGGACAATTTGCAATGACTGCAATTTATCACTGGCTATTTGTCCCATTAACACTCGGATTGGCTTTTATTATAGCCATAATGGAAACAATTTATTACAAAACAGGACAGGCTGAATGGAAAAAAGCCACTAAGTTTTGGATGAAATTGTTTGGTATTAACTTTGCCATTGGCGTATCAACAGGAATTATCCTAGAATTTGAGTTTGGTACAAACTGGAGTAATTACTCGTGGTTTGTAGGCGACATTTTTGGAGCTCCGTTGGCTATTGAGGGTATTATGGCTTTCTTTATGGAAAGTACATTTATTGCCGTTATGTTCTTTGGTTGGAACAGGGTAAGTAAAAAATTCCACTTAGTATCAACTTGGCTAACTGCAATTGGTGCAAACCTTTCGGCTCTGTGGATTTTAGTTGCTAATGGTTGGATGCAATATCCAGCAGGAATGCACTTTAACCCTGATACAGCTCGTAACGAGATGCTTAACTTTTGGGAAGTGTTATTCTCACCTGTTGCAATCAATAAATTTTTGCACACAATAACATCATCTTATGTGTTAGGAGCAATATTTGTTGTTGGTATAAGCTCTTGGTTTTTAATCCGTAAGCGACACGTTGAATTTTGCAAACGCAGTATAATTATTGCATCGGTATTCGGATTATTATCATCGTTTTTACTTGTTGCTACTGGCGACGGTTCAGCTTACCAAGTTGCACAAAAACAACCTATGAAGTTGGCTGCAATGGAAGGAATTTATGACGGACAAACAGAGGCTGGAATTATTGTTGCAGGAATGTTAAACCCTAACAAAGAATACGACAACGATGAAGACCCTTATATATTTAAAATAGAAGTTCCTAAAATGCTATCGTTAATGGCACACAGAGATGCTAAAGCATTTGTTCCGGGAATAACAGACATAATAAAAGGGGGCTACAAATACAAAGACATACATGGAAATGAGCGAATTGCTTTACCTGCCACAGAACGTATGGCTCGTGGAAGAATTGCAATACAAGCATTAGCCGACTACAAACAAGCAACAAAAGTAGGCAACGACAGTCTGGCACAAATACACAAAGCATTAATAGAAAAGAACTTTGAGCATTTTGGCTACGGATATTTAAGTAATCCGAAAGAATTAATCCCTTATGTAGGACTGACATTTTATAGTTTCCACATTATGGTTGGTTTAGGATTTTGGTTTATTTTGGTATTTGCATTAGCATTATTCTTTATCTATAAAAAGAATATTGAAGACCAAAAATTATTCCTACGCTTAGCATTTATTACCATTCCATTAGCATACATAGCCTCACAAGCAGGTTGGATAGTTGCCGAATTAGGTCGTCAACCTTGGGTAATACAAGATATTATGCCAACTATGGCTGCAGTTTCAAAATTAAATACTTCGGCAGTAATGATAACATTCTTCTTATTCTTAGTGGTATTTACCGCATTGCTAATTGCTGAAATAGGAATTATGCGTAAGCAGATAAGAATTGGATTGGACGACGAAGGACAACACTAAAGGAATGAAGAGTTAAGAGTTAAAAATTATTACTTATATTACTTCATTCTTAATTTTTCATTCTTAATTCTTAATTAACAAACTAATTAAAAAAAATAAAGAATTATGGATACAACATATATTTTATTACAACAGTACTGGTGGATTATAGTTTCACTACTTGGTGCTTTATTAGTGTTTTTGCTATTTGTACAAGGCGGACAGTCGCTTATTTATAGCATTGGCAAAAAAGAATCGAAACGAACATTAATTGTAAACGCACTTGGACACAAGTGGGAATTTACCTTTACCACTTTGGTAACTTTTGGAGGAGCATTTTTTGCATCTTTTCCATTATTTTACTCAACCAGTTTTGGTGGAGCTTATTGGGTTTGGTATGCTATTTTATTTTGCTTTGTACTGCAAGCCGTTTCATACGAATTCCGCAGTAAACCAAATAACAAATTAGGCAAAAAAACTTTTGAGGCATTTTTATTTGTAAACGGCCTTTTAGGAACAATCCTTTTAGGAACAGCGGTTGGAACATTTTTTAATGGCGGTAACTTTATTGTAAATAAAATGAACCTAACCAACCTTTCTGACCCAATAATATCGCAATGGACAACCCCTTGGCATGGTTTAGAGGCTGTACTAACATTCCACAATGTAGCATTAGGATTAGCGGTATTCTTTTTATCGAGAGTATTAGCAAATTTATATTTTATAAATGCAATTGTTGATGATGAGATAACTGAAAAATCTCGCAAATCATTGTTAATTAACGCCGTACCATTCTTAGTATTCTTTTTATACTTTGTGATAGTATTATTGCTAAAACAAGGATTTGCAGTAAATCCTGAAAATGGTGAAATTTTTAAGGAACAATACAAATACTTACATAACTTTTTGGAGATGCCTGTTGTTTTAATAATGTTTTTATTAGGCGTTGTTGGCGTTTTGACAGGAGTAGGATTAGGGTTATTCAAAAAAGACACAACCAAAGGAATTTGGTTTGCAGGAATAGGAACAGTTTTAGCAGTATGGAGTTTACTACTAGTTGCAGGGTTTAACAATACAGCATATTATCCATCGCTTGCTGAATTACAAAGTTCATTAACAATATTTAATAGCTCATCGAGTAAATTTACACTAGCTACTATGGCAATAGTTTCAATACTAATACCATTTGTACTAGCTTATATTTGGTACGTATGGCGTGCAATGAGCAAACGCAAATTAAGCGAAGAGGAAATTGCAAACGACTCACACGTTTATTAGCAGATGCAAGTTAAAAGACGCAAGTTAAAAGTAGGGGCTAACCCAAGTGTTTGCCCATCATTAAACATTTATAATTAACAATTAAACATTACAAATATGTTATACGAAATAATAAGTTTATTTTTTTGGCCAATATTGATTTATTTATCATATAAATTATCAGTATTTGCTTTAAAAAAGTACGACCCTAAATGTATGGATATAGACAAATAATAAAACATTATATCCTCACATACATATTCTACACATAGTTTTTATACTATATAATCAAAATAATAGCACAATGTATTTTAAAGATGATATTCTTTATCTATATTGTGCTACTTTTATATAAAAAAAACAACACTTTAATTTTAATTAATTTTTTATGCGTAAATTTTACATTTTAGCATTAACCATGATGTTATCGGCATCAGTTTTTGCACAGCACGAAGTTAGTATTGGTAAACACAAATTTACCCCACCTACAAATGTTAAGCAGTTAATCAACTCCAAATCTGGGTTAGACAAAACCACCCTTGCCAATGGCAGAAATTATGTTTTAATTCAGTTTGATAAACTACCCACTGCCAAAGAACGAAAATACCTACAAAAGAAAGGCGTTATCCTTAACGATTACTTAGGCGGTAATGCTTATTTTGCATCACTTTCGGAAGGGAATTTATCTGCACAATTATCAAAAAGCACTATTCGCTCAGTTATTCCTGTTAAAACCGAATGGAAAATAAATAGCCGAATAGCAAACAATAACATTCCTGACTATGCCGATGCTGGTAACGGCTGGATAAAAACAATAGTGTCATTCAGCAGTACAGTTGAAAGAGTTTTTGTTGAAAAAGAACTAAATGCAAATGGTTTTACTAATTTTAAGATAAATGATACTTTTAAAACAATCGATATAAATTTAGACCAAAAGTTAGTAAAACAAATAGCCTCATTTCCTTGGGTAACATCGGTTAGTTTAATTGCCGCACCTCGCTTTGCATATAACAACAACGGACGTACCATAGGTCAAGTAAATATACTATCGGCACCAGCAAACTTAAACGGACGTGGCTTAACAGGACAAGGTGTAAAAGTAGGCATCTGGGACACCGATATTGAAAACCACGTTGATTTAGGGTCTCGTGTTCATATTAAAGAGGCTGAAATGCCTAACACCCACGGAATGCACGTAGCTGGAACGGTTGCTGGCGCAGGTATACTTAACCCTTTGGCGAAAGGTATTGCCCCAAAAGTTAATATTTACACTCATAATTTTTCAAGACAATCAAACAACTATCCTGTACCTTACGAGATGTTTAAAGAAAAGGAAGATAACAACATATCGATAACTCAAAACTCGTATGGAATGCCTTTGCAACACTTTTGTAAACAATACAATCAGATTGCATATAACTTTTTTGGAGACGACTACTACTTAGATTTTTTAACAAACCTATTCCCTACCCTAACACATGTTTTTGCTGCAGGTAACGAACAAGGAAAATGTAACAAAAAATATGGAACATCGCTACACCGAGCTAAAAACATAATAACCGTAGGAGCTGTTGATAAAGAAAATAAAATGAGCGATTTTAGTAGCTGGGGGCCTTTCGACGACGGCAGATTAGTACCAATAATAAGCACTATGGGTGTTGATGTTTTATCAACCTCGTACAACAATAAGTATGAGGAAATGAGTGGAACATCAATGGCTTGTCCGAACGCATCGGGTACAATAGCCTTAATTACCGAACGATACATGCAATTAAACAAAGGCGACGAACCATTATCGGCACTCATAAAAGCAATAGTGGCAAACACTGCTGACGACAGTGGAAATAAAGGCCCCGATTATCAATTTGGCTATGGCATATTAAATGCTGAAAAATCGGTACAAACCATTGAAAAGAAATGGTACACTACAAATAAATTTTATGCTGGCGACACAAAAGCCCAAACTCATAACATAAGCATTCCTAATAACATGAATCCAAGCCAATTAAGAGTTATGTTAGTTTGGAACGATACTGTTGCAAAAAAAGAATACGCTTATCGCGAAAAAGCACTAATAAACAACATCGACCTAAAAGTAAACAACACCCTACCTTGGGTATTAAATGCTAAACGACCATATGAACCTGCTACGCGTGGCATTGACAACATCAATAATATTGAGCAAGTTACAATAGATAACCCAAGCGGGAATATATCTGTAACGGTTACACCCAAAACAATAACATCAGTAGAGCAACAATATGTTTTAGTTTGGTGGTTCGAAGAGCCTAAACTTACACTAACCTACCCAAATGGTGGCGAACTATTAGCCCAAGGCGATGAGTTTGTTATACGTTGGAACAAAATCGACAAACCTGTAAACATCGAGATGTCGTATGATGGCGGAGAAACTTATCTACCAACTGCACAAAATATAAAAGATAATTCATTTGTAATAGGCATACCAAAAACAACAAAGCCTAACAGTAATGTTATGATTAGGATAAATGACGGTAAAAACTTTGACGAATGCGACGCTCCGTTTTCAATTATACCAGTACCCGAAAATATATACATTACAACAGACGAGTGCGGAATAAATAATTGGGCACTATCGTGGGACAACATAAGCGGAATTCATAATTACGAAATACTAAAAGCCAATGTTGAAGAAGGTACTTTTAAAGTAATTGCAAATATTACAAATGCAACATCTTATACAATTAATAAGAATGATATATCTACCAACAAACAAAACGTATTTACAGTAAGAGCAAAAACCGACGATGGAAAAGTAGGTAGGCGAGGCATAGGCGTTTTAGTTGAAGCATCGTTGCCACTTAACGTAGAAGCAATGCAATTACCTTTTATTGAACGCTTTAACCAATATCCATCAAAATATATAAAAGTAAGCCTAGGTTCAAATATGCAACTGAACTATGTTCCGAACACTTATACCGAAAACGTTAAAGCTGGCGACCATTTATTAGCCTTACTACCTAAAGCTAAAGACCCCAAATGGAACAAAAACAAACCATTTAGCTCAGTAACTAATAAAGCTACCGTACGAATTTGCAACCTTAATTTAAAAGACATTGAGCCAAACAAACACATTGGATTATACATAAAAACATTATGCCGATATAACTTAGCATCAAAATCAAGCCAATACCGAGTATTAATAAACGGAACCCCCGTAGCCGATATGAAAGGCGAAGTTGTTATGAAGGCTAAATCTACCCAGCTAAATTTTGTTAATCAATTAAATTACGATTTATCAGCATACATAGGGCAAAATATCACTGTAGATGTTGAGTTTGTTGGTAAAACAGAAAAAAATGAATTTTACATTGATGAGGTAAAAATAGACGAAATCCCTAACGACTTAGATTTAAGAATATTAGACCTAACAAGCGTTGATTCTGATGTAAATTTAGGCAATAACAACCCTGTAACCATAACAATAGAAAACAATAGCTCAGTAAAAGCTGAGAATGTAATGGTTGGCTATGCAATAAAAGGTAAAGAGCCTGTTTTTGAAACCATAAAGGAAGTAAAACCAGCAGAACAGATTAAATACACCTTTATGAAAAAAGTTGATTTTACAACAGATAAACCATTAGGCGAATTATTTGAGATGGTCGGATTAATAAAACATAATGATGACACTGTACGTGGCAACGATGTTGGTAAAATAGTAATTAATAACCTTGGTAATGTTTTTCCGATAGAAGAATCAGGACTTGAAATTTTTTATGGCACACCAATACCTACCGACCCACAAATTGTCAAAACCGTAAAAGGTCATTTAACATTTACCGATATGGGTGGTGCATTAAACAACTACTTAAAAGACCAATACACATCGGTACGCTTTGTTCCGTCGTCACCTAATAAAGTTATACAAATAACTTTCCGAAATATTGATTTAATGAAAGGACACGACTTTTTACAAATATACAGTTCGGAATTAGCTGGGCAATTCCCCGACCCCGATTATGAAAAACCTACATTTGCTTTTACAGGCAAAGCCGAAAACCTACCAACAATTACCTCATCAGCAACCGATGGCGGTATTGTGGTAAAACTGTATAGCACACCTTACTCAACAGGTGCCGAGGGCTGGATAGCTGACGTTCAGGAAGTAGCAAAAAGTAACACTTACACATTATCATTACTTCCGTTCAATAAGTTTTATTCTGACGGAAATATTCCTGTAACAGTAAATGTAAAGAACCACACTCCTATCGAAATAAAAAACACAAAGATTGCCTTACAAATAGACGACAAAGATTGGGTTGTGGAAACAATAGCAAGTATTCCAGCAAATGGTGAAACTAATTATACGTTTAACAAAAAAGCAAAGATTAAACAACTTCGCTACTTTAACATAAAAACACAAATTATAAGCCTTGATGCCGATATTACCGACAATAATGCAGAAATAACAACTGTAAACGACAAGTATTACAAAAACGTTAAAATAAAGGATAACAAGGCGTTATGGATAAAGAAAATTAAAGTAATTACAAAGGAAGAATCTTATGAAGAGGCAAGTAATTATATTGAGTATCATACCGACAAGCAATTCTCTTTATATAAAAATAGTCCTGCCGAAATAACAATAACAGCAAACCGCAGTAATTTGCAAGGCAAAACAATAGGCGTTTTTATCGATTGGAACAACGATGGCACATTTACACAAGCTAACGAGCAGTACAAAACGGACATAACAGCAAACAACACCAACACATACAAGTTAGGCATAAACATACCCACATCGGCAAATAATGGCAAGTACCGTATGCGAGTGCTGATAACTAAAACTACCGATTTTAAAAGCACTATTACTGGCGAACTAGAATCGGGCAATATAAAGGACTACACGCTTAACTTAAAAACCGATTATCCAATAAATAAAGATTTAGAAATAACTCAAATTGAAGCTATATCTGGCAAAAAATTATCGACACAAGAGCCTTTAAAAGTTACCATTAAAAATAATGCTGGAGCAAAAATATCTAACTTTAAGTTAGCTTATAAGGTAAATAATAACGCTAAGGTTGAGGAAGATGTTATGCTTGAAATAAATGCTTTTGAAGAAAAAGAATATACCTTTAACACAAAGTTAGACATGTCGGAAAAAGGAACATACAACATAAAAGCATTTATAAACGAAACGGATGAAAACGCTACCAACAATACAATAGAAACACAAGCCTACAACGTTGTTCCCGAAGAAAATAAAATGTACGCTTTAGATATTAGCGGAGATGAAACTCTAAGAGAAGGGCTAAACTTTGGAACAATAAACAGAGCCAACTTAGACAATAAAGCAACCTTTGAGGCATGGATAAAACCAAATACCGATAAAATAAATTATATTTTTGATGGCAAAGGCATTATTGCAGTTATCTACAACCAAGGTGATGGCAATTTTAACGACAAATCGATAGTGATACAAGCAGGTGAGAACAAAGTATTTTATTCAGACCCCAACACTATTGAATTTAATAAATGGCAACATATTGCTATTTCGCAAGTAACTGAAACCACATCGTTTGGTGCAACTATAACAAGAGTTAATTTATACATAAATGGAAAAACCATAAACTTAAGACATAATAAATCAAAGACTTACATTCAAAATACAACCGACAGTAAACTTATTGTTGCCCCTATCTTTAACGGAATGATTGATGAAGTTAGAGTGTGGAACAAACAATTAAAATCCGATGATATTAAGCAGAATATATACAAACATCTACGCAAAGCAGATGGTTCATTACCCGATGCTTTATTAGTAGAATACAGTTTTGACGAAGGATATGGCAATACCGCAACAATGTCGGGAAATAAGGATATTGCTTACATACAAACCAAGCGTTTTGGTAGTGGCGAAAACTCAATATGGCAAGTACCAAATAAAATTCTGATAGCTCCGAATTTTAACAAGCAGGTAACTTATAACAAAATATCGGACAACGAATTTAGTGTTGAGTTTGCCCAAAGTTGCGACATTACTGCTATTAAAGGTGGTTTTAAAACAACTTGGAACAATGCAACCTTTGAATATAACGGAGCTAAAGTAAACAATTCAACAACCTTTGATTTTAGTTCAGGTAGCATAAACCTTACAGCTAAGGTTAATATATTCGAACAAACACTAACTCAAGAAATAAAAATATCAGGTAAAATTGAAAACTCAACCGATTGCGATTTAATATCATTAGCGGTAAAAAAAGACTTAAACGCTGGACTAAACAACGATGTTAATGTTAATGATGTTAATAAGAACATAGTTTTAGATTTAAGCGGAATTACCGACATCACGAAAGTGAAATTATCTTTTGCCATATCAAACAATGCAAAAGCCCTAATAAACAACGCCGAAATCACAAGCGAAAACACCGAGATTGATTTAAGTAAACCCGTTATTCTAACCGTAAAAGCTGCTAATGGCAGAAATACAAAAGATTATCCGATAAGCGTAAGAAACTCACAAACAATAAATTGGGATTTAACAACAAGCACTTACACTTTTGGTGATAATGCTATCAGTTTGAATGCTACCTCAACATCAGGAATGCCTGTTGAATACATATCAACCAACAACCATGTGGCTACTGTAAATAATGGCAAATTAATATTTGTTGGCAAAGGAACTGCCGATATTAAAGCCATACAAAAAGGTGGCAACTATTGGGCTTCCGCCGAAGAGCTAACAAAAAGCATAACTGTAAACCGAAAAGTTTTAAATATCAATCCTGAAAAGTTATCAGTTAAATTTTCAAAACCAATTCCTGAATTTGTATTTATTTGTAGCGGATTAGTTAAAGATTCTGATATCTCCTTAATTGAAAATCCTGAATATCAGATTTATAAAAACGGAACTGATTTATGGGATATATCGCAAGGCTATTTACCTGTTGGCAAACACACTATTAAGCCTAAAGGTGCTAATACTTACGATATTAATAATTACACCGTAAAACTAAACAACGGCGAACTTGAAGTTACCCAAAGTACAACTTATAATGTAACATTTAACGTACTTGCCAACAACAATGCCATTGCAAATGCCGAAATAACAATAAACGGATTTAAAGCAAAAACCAATACCGAAGGCAAAGTTATAGTAAAATTAACAAAAGGTTCGCACAAATATATTATTGAAAAAGAAGGCTATGCACCAGCAAAAGGAAATGTAAACGTAAAAAATGCCGACTTGGAACACAAAGTAACAATAGAACCAATAAACATTTTACTACAATACACAACCGATGCAAATGGCATGATAATAGGAAAATCTGTTCAGAACATTACAAAGGGAGGCAATGGAAAAGTTGTTGTTGCAAGTGGATTAGGACATTACACTTTCGACAAATGGAGTGACAACCGCACCGACAACCCTCGTATTGATAAAAATGTAAATGAGAGCATAACAGTAACCGCTCTGTTTAAGAAAATTCAGCACAACGTAAAATATACCGCTGGGTTTGGCGGAACAATTACAGGCAACAAAAATCAAACTATCGATTACGGAAAAGAATCAACAGAAGTAACCGCAACACCAAATAGTAATTATGAATTTGTATGCTGGTCGGACGGAAATACAAACGCTAAACGTACCGATATAAATATAGTGGACGATGCAGAATACACCGCTACATTCCGCTACAAACAAACAAATTACGAGTTTCCGTACAAACAAGACTTTAATGCCATTATGAATACCCCACAAGGTTGGGAAAATATTGATATGATAAATGGCAACAAGTGGAAATTTAAGGATACTGACTTAATAAACTACAAAGTAGGCTCTGGCGTTTTTGCATACATCTATGGTTTTGGTATTAACGGATATGAAATAGAAACATATTTAAAATCACCGTATTTTAATATAGAAAACTTAAATAGCAATATAAGAATTGAATTTGATTATAACACCAATGTTTCTAGTTACATACCAACACGTATTTTCAAAATAAAATATCGTTTTTCAGACACAGATACTTGGAAAGATGTTAAGAACATTCCGTTACAATCAAATGGCGAGAAACATTTCTCATATACCTTTGCAAAATCAAAGATTGGCTCATCAAATAAAAAAATACAATTTGCGTGGTACTTTAAATGTAATAAAGCAGGTTTTGTTTTAATTGACAACATTGAATTTAAAGCCAGACTAAGCAAATACCATCTTACTTATGTTGCAGGAGAAAATGGAAAAGTAAACAACTCCGACAAAGTTGAGCTAACAATAAAAAACGGAGGGCAAGGCACAAAAGTTACAGCTACTGCCAACAAAGGTTATTATTTTGAACAATGGAGCGACGGAAGTACTGTAAACCCTCGTACTGATAACAAATCTACCTTTGTAACAGCAATATTTAAGAAAGGCGAAAAACCATTAGATAAAAAATATACATTATCGTACACCGCCGATGAGCATGGTAGCATAAATGGTTTAGTTTATCAAACCGATATACTTTGGGGCACTAACGGAGCAACAGTTACCGCAGTACCAAACAACGGATTTGTATTTGACAAGTGGAGCGACGGAATAACCGACAATCCACGTACCGACATGAATGTAAAAGCTAACATTAAAGTAAAAGCATTATTTAAAGCTCCTGAACATAAGGTTCTATTTGTTGTTAGCGAGGGCATATACAAACGCATTAAAGATGCTAAGATTACTATAAACAACCAAACCATTACCACTAACGGTAATGGCGAGGCTCAAATATCGTTACCTAATGGAGATTACAGCTTTACTGTAAACGTAGATGGATACGATGCTAAAAGTGGTAACTTTACAGTAAATAATAAGAACGTAAAAATTAGCGTTAAGTTAGAAAAAACATCTATAGACGAATTAATATCAAGCAGTTTTAAAGTTTACCCTAACCCTACCAAGGGCGTATTTTGGGTAATATTAGATAATCCGAACACTAAAGCTGATGTTAAAATATACTCGCCATTAGGAGTATTAATAAAACAGCAATCGGTAAACGGAAAAAAAGATATTGATATTAGCAAGTTACAAGCTGGGGTATATTTAATTCGTATCAATAACAAAACTATTAAACTAATAAAAGAATAATAATTTTTATGTACTGAAAATAAACTTTAAGAAAGTCGGCGTAATGGCTGACTTTCTTTTTTTACAAAAAGTACAAACAAAATATAACAAACCAACTATTATCGGAGTTATATAAATAACGTGAGTTCGCCCTAAGGAAGTAAAATAATAAATTAATAACTAATCATTAAAGTAACTATTATCAAAAATGTTCGGAAGTTAGAATACCAAAATTTAGAGTTTGTAAATGCTATATGTAAAAAATAAGGTGTTACTACTTCCGTCTTCGGTCTTCCAACCTAATAGGTTTATATATAGGGATATTATATTAAACGTTCAATTGTTATATCGTACTCACATTAAATATGAAAATTAAAAGTTAAAAATGAAACACATAATACTTACCATATTACTGTGTATTATAGCAAATTCATTATCAGCACAAAATGATGCTGATAGCACATCGATATTATTTATTGGCAAAGTAAACTCAACAAAAACAGACTTTAAACCTCTTTATCTGCACATAATAAATCTACGCACTAGCAAAGGCATAATATCCGACTCCACAGGCTTGTTTAAATTAAAAATACTAAAAACCGACACTATCAGAATGAGCTGTATGGGGTTTAAAACAAAAAAAGTAAATATACCTGATAGCATAACTACAAAAACCTATTTTAAAATTATATACTTAGAACCAACATCGTATATAATGAAAGATATTGATGTAATGGCATTAGGTACAAAAAGCCAATTTGCTTACAATTTTATAAATACCCCTATTGATTTAAAGGCTTTAGATAATTTTATGGAAATTCCGGGAGTTACAAACCCTAATCACCGAAAAATACACTATGCCAAGCGTCATATTTATCCTCAATATATTGGCACCTCAATATTAGATTTAGGTTTTATTACCAAGAAAATGAAGAAATTCAAAAAACTAAAAAAACTATCGAACATAGTAAAAGAAGATGCTTTAATAAAGAAGAACAACTACAAATACAATATCGATATTGTTTCTGCGATAAGCAAATATAAAAACGACACATTAACGGCATTTTTTATGTTTTTAAATTTAAGTCCGCAATACATAAATAACAATACTATTTACGAAATATCCGACCACATAAAAAAGCAAAAACCTGCGTTTGAAGAACATCTTAAAAAACATGGTATTCCTAAGTTTTTAAAAGAAAAAAATAAAACAAATAAGTAAATAATAATATATTTGTATCTGCAAAAATAAGTTACATGAAACCGATACGTTACTTACTATTTTTAATACTAACCCTTAGCATCTGTATAGCTATATTATTAGCTTTTCCTAAGCAAGGTATACAGATAAACAATAAGTTCACAATAAACTTCTTTTGGAATGTATTTAACAAAAGCGACAGCACTCCCACTTATGCTGACATCAGCAATATTATGGATAAATACACTCAGGAAATAGCTAACGACACAGATTCTGCATCAGCCCCACTCCCCTCGGTAATAACAAAAACAGAAACTGACAGCACACAAGAAACAACCCCAACACCGCCAAAGGTTAAACTACAAAAAAAACGAATACAAAATATAGAATACCCATCGGGCGATAGCACTATTTTAAATGTATTTTTCGCAAAGCTAAATAATGCTCAAAAAAAACGCGTACGCATTCTGCACTATGGCGATAGCCAAATTGAGGGCGACCGCATTAGCCGATACTTACGCAACAAAATGCAAAAACAGTTTGGAGGTAGCGGACCGGGTTTAGTACCTGCCTTACCTCGCCATGCTCCGTCCTCATCAATTATTCATAAAGCATCGGGTAATTGGAGGCAATACGCTATCTTTAAAAAGTACAACAACAAACTAAACAATAATAACTTTGGCATATTGGGCTGTTTTTCAAACTTTAACAGATACTACACCGACACTACAAATACTAAAAATATTCAAGCATGGGTTAGGTTTAAAAAAACAAACATGGCTTACAATTCGGTAAAGCATTTTACTCAGTGCAAGGTGTTTTTTAATAATGCCAAATATCCTTTTTCGGTTAAAGGCTTTGTTAATGGCGAATTAAAGTGGTTTGAGGATATAAAACCAACAAACCACACAAATACTTTTAAATGGAATTTTGAAACATCGCCCAAACAATTACGCATAGAGTGGGAAACTACACAAAGCCCTGATATTTACGCTATAGCTTTAGATGCTGAAACGGGCGTTGCTGTTGATAACATTCCGTTTAGGGGCAGTTCCTGTCCTAAATTTAGCAAGATAGATTACACCCAAGCAAAACAAATGGCAAAGCAAATAAATTCAGGACTTATTATTTTACAATTTGGCGTAAACGTTGTTCCTAATATAAAGAAAAACTACAATTTTTACGAACGTATCTTAAATCGTGAAATTCAGCAGATAAAAAAGATTTTTGGCAATACACCCATATTAATAGTTAGTCTATCGGATATGTCAAGAAAAGAAGGAATGCGTTATGTATCGTACCCCAACATCGGAAAAATAAAACAGGCTCAATGGAATGCCGCTAAAAAGAATAATTGTGCATTTTGGGATTTACATACCGCCATGGGTGGCGAGAACTCAATGTCGGAATGGGTAAAAGCCAAGCCATCGTTAGCTACAAAGGATTTTATACATTTTAACCATCGTGGTGGAAACCTAGTAGCCAAAATGATTTTTGATGCCCTTATGACCGAATATAATAAATACAACCATTATTAAACTATTAATTTACAAGCTAATGCGAAAAATATTTTTTATTATTTTTATTGCACTATTTACTAATACCGCTCAATCGCAAAACGACAGTATAAAAATGTACACTTTTATAAATTACGAACAGAATATTATACATCTGCCAAATAACAATGCTAATTTTAATAGTCTGTTTAACAAGATGTATAATCTAGAAACAAAAAACGAAGGCTCGGTAACTATTGCCCACATTGGCGACTCGCATATTCAAGCCGATTTTTTATCAGGAACTATCCGAAAAAAATTACAGGAGCATTTTAAATCTACCCACAACGACCGTGGCTGTATATTTCCGTACAAAACTGCATATACCAATAATCCAACAAATTACACAGTAAGCACAAAGGGCAAATGGTTGAGTTGTCGTAATGTTGAATCAAACCTAAAATGTACACTCGGAGTTGCTGGCATTGCAGTTTTCACTTCCGACACATCGGCAAGTATATCTATTAAACTTAACGATACTACTATGACTTATATGTCGGATAAAATAATGATATTCCACGAAGTAGGAAAAGATTATTTTACTCCTGAAATAATCTATCCGCAGGTAATACAAAAAGAAACAAATGAAGAACTTGGCTACACTATCTTTTCATTAGATACAGCTACCGATAGCATTACCTTATCGGTAAAACAAGAAAACCCCGAACAAACAAAATTTGTTTTACAAGGTGTGAATTTTACATCTGACAAAAACAATCTAAAATACCATACTTTTGGGGTAAATGGGGCTACATTCCGAACATTCTTACGTTGCGAGTTACTTACAAAAAATCTATCAGCATTATCGCCCGATTTAGTTATAATATCATTAGGCACAAACGACACTTACGTAAACCGACTAAATACCGATAAATTAAGCTCATACATCGATAAAACAATTAAACAAATTAAACAAACATTACCCAATTCTGCCATTTTATTAACTACACCTGGCGACCATCTGATGCATCAGCACAAACAAAATCCAAACATAATAAAGTGTGTAGATATTATTAAAGAAAAAGCAAAACAATATAACTGTGCCTATTGGGATTATTACCACATAATGGGTGGCAATGGCTCAATAAAGGCGTGGCGTGAAACAGAAATGGCTCATACCGATTTTATTCACTACACAAAAAAAGGATATGAATATAAAGGGGAATTATTTTTTAATGCTCTTCTAAAATCTTATAATAATTTCAAAAAAAAATATTGATTTTTAATTTTTTATAAGTAAATACATCTACTTTTTTATTATTTTTGTAAATAAATTAAATAAACTATGGTAAAAAGAAGATTTCGCTATTTTAACATTATATCTGCACTAACCCTTATATTACTAAGCAGTTGTACTAAATACAAGGATATTGTATATATGAATAATATATACACAGCTACTGCAGATACCAATGCCCAAACAATAACTACAAAAAACAACAAAAACTTGGTTTTACAGTACGACGACAACATATATATAAATATTTATGGTAGTACACCGTCGTCATTACAAATGTTTAACAAAAGTACAGTACGTGGTTATAATTATAGCGATATGTATTTATACATGGAAGGCTATGTTGTAGATAAAGAAGGATTTATATACCTACCCCTAATAGGCAAAGTAAATGTACTTAATAAAACATTAGCTGAAACCCAAAAATTAATACAAACAAAAATTGACGAGTACATTGTTGGTGCTGTTGTAGAGGTACGTATGCTTAGTTTTAAAATAACTATGTTAGGTGAAGTACGCCGACCTGGCACTTACAAATTCATTAAGCGAGATATAAATATCCTTGAGGCTTTAGGTCAGGCTGGTGATATATCTGACCTTGGCGACAAACAAAATATATTAGTAATAAGGAAGAATAAACAAGGAGAAACTAATACTTTTCAATTAGATTTAACAAACTCTGCTTTTTTTAATGAACAAGGATTTTGGTTACAACCTAACGATATTGTTTACGTAAAACCCATAAAAACAAAAAATCTAAGAATAAATACAACAACAACATCGTTAATATTTGCCAGTTTAAGCACATTATTTTCAGCAATAACAACAACTCTACTGATTATAAATTTTATGAAATAACAAACTGACAATAAATACCTAACAACTATCTAAACACACACATATGAACGATTTACAGAACCAACTACAGGATACTCCTATAGATATAAAAAAATATCTTATAAAAATATTACAAAATTGGTATTGGTTTGTTTTATCCGCCTTTATTTGCGTAGTAATAGCTTTTACTATTAACAGGTATAATGAACCCACTTATGGAGTTGGTACTTCAATACTTATTAACGAAGATAATTCTAACTCATATTTTAACAACAACGAAATGATACCGGGGTTAGAATTATTTAAGAAAGGGGTAAATTTACAAAATCAGATATTAATATTAAAATCGTTCGACCTTAACAAAAAAGTAATTGAAGAGCTTGATTTTGGAATTTCTTATTTTGCCATAGGAAGAATAAGAACTCCTGAAATATATAAACCAAGTGAAATAAAGGTTAATTTAAATAAACAGCACCCCCAACTACAAAATACTCCAATATTTGTTGAATTATTAGACAACGACAAACTAAAAGTATGGAGTGAAGATGAAAAATTTGAATTTTCAGAAACCGTAGGATATGGCGAACAAATAGAAACCGATTATTTAAGTTTTAATATTACACAAAACCAAACATACACACAATCTCAAACCAACAACTTCTACTTTATAATAAATGACACAATACAGTTGGTAAATAGATACAGACACAAAACAAACATCAGATTTAGCGATGAAGAATCAACAATATTATTAATCAACTCTAACGGATATGTTCCTCAAAAAGAAGTAGATTACTTAAATAAGCTAACAGAAATGTATATTCGTTCGGAATTAGAACACAAAAACCAAATAGCAACAAACACCATTAAATTTATCGACTCTCAAATAAATGGAATTATTGATTCTTTATATTTAGCCGAAGGTAACCTTGAATCATTCAGAACACGAAACAAAATAATTGATTTAAATCAAGAAGGGAGCAGACTTTACCAGCAATACGAACGGTTAGATAATGAAAAAGCAATATTAACAGTTAAGGCTAAATACTTTAATTATATAAACGAGTATTTAATAAACAGACAAGATATTAATGACATAATAGTACCAACATCGGTAGGCATAAACGACCAAATACTACTAAAAACTATTATGCAAATGAACAACTTAAATCAGGAACGCATATCATTAAAACTAGGTACTGTAAAAACCAACCCTAGAATAAAATTAATAGAATCGCAAATAGAAGAGTACAAAAAAATTCTTAAAGAAAATATTGATAACCTAAACAAAACCAATACAATAGCAATAAACGACATTGAAAAACGCTTAGAAGTAATAAATAGCGAAATAATAAAATTACCATATAACGAACGCAAATTAATAAACATAAAACGAAAGTTCAACCTAAACGACCAAATATACACTTATCTATTAGAGAAACGTGCTGAAACAGGAATAATTGAGGCATCTAATGTTCCTAACGCTCAGATATTAGATAAAGCAAGAATTGAACTATCATACCAAACTAGCCCAAATACTAAACTTAACATTATAATATCTTTATTTATAGGACTGTTAATTCCTTTTATAATCATAATACTAAAAGACTATTTTAATAATACAATAACATCAAAAAAAGATATTGAAAATAAAACCAACTCATCTATAATAGGAATGGTTGGACATAATAGCAAAAAAACAGACTTAATTGTAAACGAGAGTCCAAAATCTGCGGTAAGCGAATCGTTCCGAACTATAAAAACGAACTTACAATACTTAATGCTAAAAGAAAATGCTAAAACAATATGTATAACATCAGCTATTAGTGGTGAAGGAAAAACATTTTGTGCAGTTAACTTAGCATCAATATTAGCTCAAAGCAATAAAAAGACCTTACTAATAGGTTTAGATATGCGAAAGCCTAAAATACATAAATTATTAGGAATTGAGAACACCCAAGGATTAAGCTCACTACTTATTGGAAAATTAACAACAGAAGAGGTTCTTATAAAAGAGCACCTTCCTAATTTAGATGTACTTATATCAGGTCCGGTACCACCCAACCCAGCTATATTATTAGAGACCGAAACTTTTGCAAACTTACTTGAATTTGCAAAAACAAACTATGACTTTATAATTATGGATACTCCACCAATAGCATTAGTATCCGATGCCCTATTCTTAGCAAAACACTCCGATGCAAACCTTTTTGTACTAAGGCAGAATTACTCGCACATAGATGCTGTTGACTTAATTAATGACTTAAATAAAAATAATAATATTGAAGACTTTCATATTATATTAAACGATATAAAAGTAAAGAATAGCTATTACGGTAAAAACTATGGATATGGTTACGGTTATGGTTACGGATACGGTTATGGTTATGGATATGGTTATGGATATGGATATTACGACGAAGACAAAGAAGAGGAACACAAAAAAGGCAAGAAAATCTTAAACAAGATTAAACCTAAAAGACAAGATAAAAACGCTTAACACATATTATCGGAGTACCATTTATGTAAGCAGATAAGCAACCACACTCGGTTATATAAATAATCATGTGTACCTGAAAGGAATTGCTTAGTAAGGCTCAACACATAATTATAATTTACTAACTGTGCGTTGTTTACCACACGCTCTGACAAATATTCTTTTATTAGGAAATTTAACTCATTTTGCAAGAATCGCCCTAAAGGAATACTAAAGCCCCACTTTGGGCGGTCAAATATTTCTTTGGGCACATAATCATACAACACCTGCTTTAATAAATATTTACCCTCTACCCCATTCAATTTTAATTTTGAATCCAAATTTAATGCAAACTCCACTATCCTATGGTCTAATATAGGCACTCTGGTTTCTAATGAATTAAACATAGTCGCCCTATCAACTTTAACTAATAAATCATCGGGTAAATAATAGTTTAAATCAAATAAGGCTTGTTGCTCTATTGGAGTAAGTTTACGTGCCTTATTATCAAATGAAAAATTAGCAACATTACCACTCCCCTCGCCATCACACAAAAACTTTCTTAATTCTTTTACCGAAAAAAAATATTGCTCCTGCGAGAATATATGCTTTTGAATATTCTGGTTACGCTCAAAATCAAATAAGTGTGAAACTCTTTTCAAACGAGAATTACCATTTTTCAGAGCCATACGTATCAATCCTCTATTTAGTTTTACTAATGGAGAATTTAACCTACCAGCCCACTTATAAGCACCATAGCCATAAAATAATTCATCACCCCCATCACCCGACAATGTCATAGTTACATTTTGCCTTGCCATTTTAGCCACCAACATACTTGGGATAGCTGAAGTATCAGCAAAAGGCTCATCATATAAACTAAAAAAATCAGACAAACCATTCAACACATCTTTCTCAGTAAGTATATACTCAAAATGCTTACTATCAATATGTTTAGCTACGGCTTGTGAGTATGTTGTTTCATTAAATTTACTATCCTCAAAGCCTATCGAAAAAGTACTAATTTGCTTATTACTAACCTTTTGTGCTATTGCAGAAACTAAGGAACTATCAACCCCACCGCTCAAAAACGAGCCATAAGGAACATCTGACATCAAACGATATTTTACAGAGCTTTCCAACAATTCTTTCAAATGCTGTTTAGCCTCTATTTCATCGGTAATAATATCTGAAGAAATCTGTTTTTTTAACTCCCAATAAGGCTTTATAGTTAGTTCACCATTAGTAAACTCAGCATAACTACCCTTAGGGAATTTATATATATCCTTATAAATTGTATATGGTTCAGGAATATATCCTAATTGAAGAAACTCTGCAACCAAAGGTTTATTAAAAACCTTATTCTGGTTAATATAAGTAAGTTGCATAAGAGCCTTCAACTCTGAGGCAAACGCCAGTTGTCCGTTTTTGTAATAATAGAATAATGGTTTTATACCTACCCTATCTCGGAACAAATACATTTTATTTTGCTCACGATTATAGATTGCAATAGCAAACATGCCGTTAAGTTTATTTACAAAACTAACGCCCCATTTTTTAAATGCATGAAGTAAAAGTTGCGTATCTGATTTTACCGATAAGTTTAATTGCTCAGCTAATTCTTTAAAATTATAAATCTCGCCATTAAATACCATTACCAAATTACCCTCTTCATCGGATATCGGCTGGTTTGAATTGTCCGATAGGTCAATTATACTTAATCGGCGATGCCCTAACGACACACCTTTATCAGTAAAAAAACCTTCGGCATTAAATCCTCTGTGAGCAATAGCCTTGGTCATTTTCTTTATTTCATCACTCTGAAATAAATTATTATTTGTGTAGAACCCTGCTATTCCGCACATACATTATACAATTATAATATTTGCTTTATATTTTCGGTAGGACGAGCCATTACTGCCTTATCGGCATTTACAACTATAGGACGTTGTAATAATCGTGGATTATCTGCTATTTTCTTGATTAATTCAGCCTCAGTTAGCTGTTTTCCTTTTATTTCTTGCTTAAAAATATCTTCATTTGTGCGGACTAAATCAATAACTTCGGCATTCATTTTATTTGCCAAATCCTTTATTGTTTGTTCCGCGATACCTTCTTTAATGTAGTTAATTACAGTATATTCTATATTATTATCTTCAAGATATTTAAGCCCAGCTCTACTTTTAGAGCAACGTGGGTTATGGTATATTTGTATCATATTGCAGATATAAATTTTTAAAATAAGAAGTATGCTAAATCAAAATTAATTAGCATCATAGTTTTTAACAAAAGACACCATACCTACAGCACAGCCTTGCTTACCTTCGGCAAACGACAAGGATATATAATAAACCTGTGTTTTTGCACAAAGGAAGTCAAACTTTGCATATGAAGTACCGTCTGTTGGGTCGTAATTACTACCATACAATTTTGTAAAATCGTATAATTTAAGTACAACTTTATCCTCAACAGCAGCATCGGCTTTCACATTTATTCTATAGTGCACACCTTTATTTAAAAGTATCGGAAATTCTTTTGTTGGTGGTTTTTTAGGGCTACCTTCAGGAAGCCTTGCCCTAAAATCTTTCAAATATTTAGCATCGCCTATTTCTTTTATAACAACATCTTTAAGTGCTATACCACATTGTGCCGATGATTGTTTAACGATAGGCAACAAAAATAATATCATTAATATTCTCAATAAGAAACGCGTATTTTTTTCTGAGCTCATTAACTTTATCTGTTTAGTAATTATTAATTGATTACAAAAAAAACAAAAAAAAAGTAATTTTCAAAAATTATTTACCACCAAATTGCATTAAATAGGCTTTAATAAATTCATTTAAGCCTCCGTCTAATACCGATTGCACATTTGAAGTCTCGTAATTTGTACGCACGTCCTTTACCATTTTATAAGGATGTAGCACATAACTACGTATCTGCGAACCCCATTCTATTTTCATTTTTTCGTCCTCAACTGCTGCTTGTTCTTCTTGTTTTTTTCTTAATTCCAATTCATACAACTGCGATTTTAACAAACGAATAGCATTTTCTTTATTCTTATGTTGCGAACGCGTTTCGGTATTTTCAATAATTATACCTGTGGGAGCATGACGCAAACGCACGCCTGTTTCCACCTTATTTACATTTTGTCCCCCTGCCCCTTGCGACCTAAAAGTATCCCAAGTAATATCGGCTGGATTAATCTCTATTTTTATGGTATCGTCAACCACTGGCGAAACAAACACCGATGCAAAAGTAGTTTGCCGCTTGCCTTGTGCATTAAAAGGCGATATACGAACCAAACGATGAACTCCACTTTCAGCCTTTAAATATCCGTAAGCATAATCGCCCACAACCTCTAAAGTTACGGTTTTTACACCTGCCTCATCGCCTGCCTGATAAGCCAATTCCTTTACCTTATAACCATTCTGCTCACCCCAACGTATGTACATACGCATTAACATCTCTGTCCAATCTAAACTTTCTGTTCCTCCCGCTCCTGAATTTAATTTTACAATAGCACTAAAACTATCCTCCTCCTTACGCAACATATTTTTTAGCTCTAAGTCCTCAATTTTATTTAGAACCTCATCGTATTGTTTATCAACATCTTCCGACACACTTTCATCAGTCTCGGCAAACTCCATAAGTACGGTTAAATCATCAATTAATGTAGCAATATTATCATAAGCATTAATCCATTTCTTTAAACCACTTATTACATTCATGTGTTTTTCTGCTTTTGCAGAATCTTGCCAAAAATTGGGGTCTTGAGTTTTTAATTCTTGCTCATCAAGTTCTATTCGCTTACTGTCAATGTCAAAGATGCCTCCTCAACGCATCTTTACGTTTTTCAATATCTTTTAGTTGTTCATCTGTTACCATAAGTATATTTTTTCTGCAAAAATATTATATTTTTATTTATTTTTTAAATTTGCAGAATATATTAACTTTTAGTATTTGCTTTTATAGTTTTTAAGATGTAGAAATGATTTAAACTTTTTCATTCCATTTTTTTATAGGTGTTAGGTATTAGGTTGTTGGCTTTTATTGGTAAATTTTACGATTTCTCTTATTTAAAAGTCAAAACCTAAGCTGAAAACTATATTTTAGGTATAAAATTTTATTTTATTCTTTACTAAAAACCTAATACCTAAAACCTTGAAAATAAAAGCTATTAAAGTATTTGTAAGTTATAAAAAGTTTAAATGAGTTCGTATCGTAAAAATAATAAAACATCATGTTCAACTTACTCAAAAAATTAAAATCGACAAACATACTAAACAACAACACATATATTACTGACCAACAAGGCATAATTAACAGATATTACCGAGAGTCAGAAAATTGGGATTTACACCTAAATAAATGTAAAGATTTTATTACCAAAGAATTAAAAGATACTAAAGGAGATAAAGTGGCAGTTTTTGGTAGCGGTTGGTTGTTAGATGTACCTATAGATACTCTGCTCGATAAATTTAACGAGGTTTGGTTATTTGACATAAATCATCCAAAAGCTATAAAAAAAGAATGGGCAAACTATCCACAAATAAAATGGATAGAAACCGACCTAACTAATGGCATGATAAAGAAAGTTGAGGAAACGGAATCGTTTAATGAATTTATTGAAGAATTAAGCAACTGCCCAATATTAAACATCGACACTAAATTTGATTTTGTAATATCAATAAACCTATTAAATCAATTAGATATATTATTATGTGAGGTTCTGGAAAACAAGTACCGAATTACAGAATCGCAATTACAAACCGTTCATCAACAAATACAGCACAATCACGTAAAATTATTACAAACCTACCCAAAAGGATTGTTAATTAGCGATTGCGAAGAATTACAAATATCAAAAAACACAATAATAGATAGTAAAAATTTAATTTACTGTAATTTAGAAAAGCTCAACTACAAAGAGGAATGGATATGGATTTTTGACACAAAAAAACGATACAATCCAAAATTTAATATTCATTTTAAAGTAAAAGCTTACTTATTATAAATTTAATTTTTATAAATTTGTATTCATTTAAAAAAAACTAATTATTTTTTTAACTAAAAAACAATATGAAACCGACCTTTTCTAATATAATGATTAATGGTTAATTATTAACATTAATGACTATTTACAGCTTAATGGATAAAGTAAAATTACGCTAAAAAAACTTTTAATTCTTAACTTTTAACTTAATTAGGTTTGGTCACAAAATTTAAACAAATGAAAAAAACACTTTTTTTATGTATGCTACTGTTTTCAATTAGCAGTTTTGCTCAAACACAAGATGAAACATTAGTTGTGGCTGAAAATCAAGAAGCTCAAATTGAGTTTAACAAAGGAAATACCCTTTTTAAACAAAACAAATTAAAAGAAGCTATAAAAGCATTTACCGATGCTATAAACATCAACCCTTCTTTTGAGAAAGCAATAGTAAACCGAGGTAATGCCTTTTTACAATTAGGCAATAACAACAAGGCTTTAAAAGACTTTAATTCAGCTTTAAGCATCAACCCTACAAACAACGTAGCTCTTTATGGCAAAGGAGTAACATGCTACAACCTAAACAAACTTAACGATGCTGCTGAGGCTCTACATTCAGCAATACAGTTTGGACTAAACAACGAGAACGTATATTATTATAGCGGTGTTGTTGCTTTTGAACAAGAGAAATATTCAAAAGCAAAAGATTTTTACACTATGGCTATAGAAATTAACGGACAACACGCTTTTGCATACAACGACAGAGGAAGTGCTTATCGTATGTTAGAAATGTATGACGATGCCATTAGAGATTATAATTCTGCAATAAGAATAGACCCTAAAATGGCTATAGCATACAACAACTTAGCAAGTGTAAAATGGAAAAAAGGCGATTTAGATGATGCTATTATCGATTACGGAATGGCTATACGCATGAAACCCGATTATTACATAGCAATAAACAACCGAGGAAGTGTTCGTTTCGATAAAAAAGATTACGAAGGAGCTATAAGGGACTACAAAGAGGCTATAAGAGTAAATCCGAAATATGCATATGCTTATAACAATATGGCTAATGCCGAAATAAAATTAGAAAAATTTGAAGATGCCGAAGCTAACTACACAAAAGCAATAGAGTTAAATAGCAAATTTGGTTCGGCTTATCTTAATAGAGGAATATGTCGCGAAAGACTTAGAAAAACCGACGAGGCTTTAGAAGACTGGAAAAAGGCTGAAAAATTAGGTATAAAAAAAGCCACCAGTTACATTAAATTTTACAACGACTAATAAAAACAAGTAACAATTTGTTAAAAAATTAAAAAATATTAAACAGACCATTTGTGAGATAAATAATACCTTTATTAAATTTGATTTAACACCTCAACTTGGTCATAAATTTTAAACATATGAAAAGATACAAAATAATATCACTTTTAATAATACTTGCATTCACTCAAGTTGTAAAGGCTCAGAATATGCCTTTTGAATTAAAGTCTTTCGATTTTGACAAAACACGATACAAAACTGCATTAAAAGCATTTAAAGCAGGTAATAACTCTGCTGAAATGGGATACTACTCTGAGGCTTTAAATTCGTACCTAAAGAGTTATGCACTAATTCAAAATAACGACGAATTAAACTACGCCATAGGTAAATGCTATTTAAACACAGCTAACAAATACAAATGTTTGCAATACTTTAAAAAAGCATTTGAACTAAACAGAGCTATTGACAGAGATATCCATTTAATGTTAGCCAGAGGCTTACACCTAAACAAAAAATTTAAAGAAGCTATAAATGAATACAAAGCTCACTTAGGAAGATTAAGCCCCAAAGAGTTACAAGAACAAAAAGAAGAAATTGACAAATATATTGATGAATGTGAAGTTGGTGTAGAGATTGCAAAAAAACCGTCAAATGCTTTAGTTGATAACTTAGAAGGAGTGAACAGCCAATATAATGAACACAGTCCGCTAATTTCAGCTGACGAAAGTATGATGATTTTTACATCAACAAGAGAAAACGGACAAGATATAGGTCCTGAAGGACAATACGATGAGGATATTTATATTAGCCACAAGAATAACAAATCGTGGAGTTTTCCTAAGAATATTGGCTCACCTGTTAATACTAAATTTAACGACGCAACAGTAGGTTTAGCTCCTGACGGACAGAAATTATTAATTTACAACGGAAACAAAGGTAATGGCGATATTCAGATATGTAATTTGAATGGTAATGAATGGGATTATCCTAAAAACTTACCAAAAACAATAAACACAAAAGAACAAGAATCATCGGCATGTTTTTCGCCTGACGGAAACAGATTATTTTTTATTAGCGACCGCCCTGGTGGTTTTGGTGGTAAAGACATCTATGTTTCATATAAGAATGCAAAAGGCAAATGGGACGACCCAATTAACATGGGAAGCACAATTAACTCACAGTACGACGAGGAAGCAGTATTTATGCACCCTGACGAAAGAAAATTATATTTCAGTTCAAAAGGACACAATTCAACAGGTGGCTACGATATTTTTGTATCATACCTAAATGACGACAATAAATGGTCGGAACCTGAGAACTTAGGATACCCTATTAACTCGCCCGATAACGACCTTTGTTTTGTTGTGTCTGCAAACGGACGCCACGGATACTTTAGTAGCTCACGTAGCGACAGTAAAGGTGGTTTAGATATATATCGTGCTACTTTTATACAAGCAAACAAACCACTTGTACTTTGTAACGAAGACAACTTAATTGCTGTACGTGAAAATCCTATCGGAGAGCAAATAATGGAAGAATCGGTAGAGATAAAAACTATCCGCTTAACCATAGTAAAAGGTTTAGTTATTGATGCATTTTCCAAAAAGCCTGTAGCTGCTCAAATCGATATTGTGGACAACAACACAGGTAAAGTTATTTTTGTATCAAAAACCAACTCAGCAACTGGTAAATTCTTAGTAACCCTACCTTCAGGTAAAAACTACGCTTTAACAGTTAAGGCTGACGGTTATTTATTCCACTCTGAGAACTTTAACATACCACCAGCATCGGAGTATCAAGAAATTGAAAAAACAATAGAACTAAACAACCTAAAAAAGGATGCAAAAATTGTACTTAACAACGTATTCTTTGAAACAGGAAGTGCTAAACTTAAGCCAATATCGTATGCTGAGTTAGGGCGATTAGCTAAATTACTTACCGACCACCCAACTCTAAAAATTGAGATTTCAGGACATACCGACAATGTAGGCTCATACAAAACAAACCAACGCTTATCAGAGGCTAGAGCAAAATCGGTTGTTGATTTCTTAATTGTACAAGGAATTGACACAGGACGACTAAAATATATGGGTTACGCATTTGACCAACCTATAGCTGACAACTCAACAAAAGAAGGACGTGCAAGAAACAGACGTGTTGAGTTTAAAGTACTTGAAAACTAAAACAACCGCCCTGTAATAAGACTAATATAAGCACTATATTACCTTATAACTTAGTCGGAGATTCACATAAAAAAGATGTTGATTTATTATTTCAGCATCTTTTTTTTATCTATAAAATACAAAACAATGAAAGTCTATATTCGAATATTATTTATCATTATAATTTTTACTTCTTGCAATACAGAATTAAACAACATAAATAAACTACTACAGAAAGGAGTCTATTTAATGGATAACCTTCAATATTCAAAAGCATTAAAAACATTTAACAAATGCTTACAAATTGATTCTTTAAATATTGACGCTTTAGATGGGAAAGCAAATTGTTTAATTGAGCTAAACAGATTATCTGATGCCATAATTGTTTTTAAAAAAGCATATTCTATTGATAGCACCTATACAAAATTAAACAATAATATCGGAAGATATTATGCTAAAATAGATAGTCTAGATATGGCTAAAACTTTTTACCTAAAAGCTCTACAATCGGATTCAAATTCGTTTATATCATTAACAAATCTTGGTGTGTTAGCTATTTGTCAAGGTAATTTTAAATTAGGAATTACATATCATAATAAAGCAATTTTATCAAACAATACATTTGCGGGAGCTTTCTTAAATAGAGGACTTGCTTACCAAATAATGGGCAATAATACATTAGCATTAAAGGATTTTAACACAGCCATTAAAATATCTAACAATAAAAAATTAAAATACAAATCGTATAAATACAGAGGTAAATATTACAAACATATTAAAGACTATGAAAATGCGATATCAGATTTTACAAAAGCTATAAAAATCTACCCTAAAGACGGAGAAATATATTATTTAAGAGGACTTGCTTACTTAGGATTACATAACTACAAAACCGCTATTAAAGATTTTAATAAAGCTAAAGAATTAGGATATAGTAATGCTGATAATATTATAAAAGAGTGTAAAAGTTTAATCAAAAACCAACAAAAAGAATAAAAAACTCACCCCTTCTCACCTCGTTTAAAAACCTTACTTTTAATAGTATTAAAATGTTTTTTAAACGAAAATACCTTCTTTATATAAGCAATGTATGTATTTGTATTTAGCAGAACTGAATCATTAACCGCTTTGTAAGTTAAAAAGATACCTAAGGGGAATAGCACCATTGCCGAAAGCCACATACCAAACCATGATGACCATGTTCCTATTTTTGCTGATTTTTCGCCAGTAATAGAAATTACATAATATATAATAAAGAAAACTACCGACACAACAACTGGCGTACCTAATCCTCCTTTACGTATAATTGCTCCAAACGGAGCTCCTATAAAAAACAAGATAAGACAAGCAAAGGCTAAAGTAAATTTACGATGCCATTCTATCTCGTGCCTTTTTATCCACTTCCCTCTGTTAATATGGCTTGTTGCAAATGACTGTATATCCGATTTAGTATCACGCACCTCATCTAATGCTCGAGAATATATTTTTCGTTTTGTAAATGATTTATAACCAGCCATTAAGCTATCGATATTAAAAACTGAATCGGGCACTTGAGTATTATTCAGCCATATACTATCCGCCGATTGTGGCTTAGCATACTTCCAATACGAGTCACGAACCAAACGGTTATCAAAATAATCAACCTGCTCATCTAACACCCCATTTAACGAGTCGATAGAATAAGTCAATTGGTCTAAATTTAGCATCTGATAATGGCTTTTAAATAAACTCTCATCAGTACGCTCAAAGCCTAAACCCGACATATCAATCAGTACCCTTTGCTCATCAAAATAATCTAAACGGTGCGGATATTCTTTTTCAGAGCGTCTTTTATCCTTTTCAACAACCTCGTTATAACTAACGCCATGATACATATTCAGTATCATATAATTATTATTAGATGTTATGTTTAATGTTGCCGAATCGGCTAAGGTTACTTTGCGATTGCCATTTTTTTCGGTATGGTCGTAAATCATAAGGTCATACATCATGCCTGTTTTTTTATTTTTACGACTTATTTTTAACGAGAAGCCCTCCAAACCATTATTAAAAACACCTGCTTTTATTGACACCTCAGGACTTTGCTTTCGCACATCGTAAAGTAACGAACCCATTTTGAGGTTAGCATAAGGCATAACATTGTTTGAAAAAAAGAATGCTCCTCCACAAATAAATAGAGTTAAAAAGATAAGAGGTTTCATTATTCGCACAAGCGATACTCCAGAAGACTTTATTGCCATAAGCTCATTAAACTCGCCTAAATTACCAAACGTCATTATTGAGCTTAAAAGCATCGACAGTGGCAAAGCCATTGGCACTAAAGTTATTGTTGCATAGAATAATAATTCAGCTATTACACTTACCTCTAAACCCTTACCCACAAGGTCGTCGATATACTTCCATAAAAACTGCATCAATAACAAAAACAATGTTATGAACAGCGTCATAAAAAAAGGACCTATGAATGATTTAAGGATAAAGCGATTTAAGCGTTTCATTTATCTTCTATAATTTATTTTCAGTAGCAAAGATATATTTTATTTTATAAGTGCATAACTGATTTTAGTTAATTTTAGTTCTGTTATCTTTACAAAGATAAAACCAAATAATTCAATAAATTATTATTTCAGATTCCGCACAAAACGTTTAGTCTGCCGAATTGCTTGGCGTCCTTGCCTCAGAACAGGATACATACACACAAAACCATGTATTGTTTTTGGATAGCAGACATTAGTAACATCAACGCCCGATTGTTTCATTTTAAGGGCTAAAGCATTACCCTCGTCGCGTAAAGGGTCGCATTTAGCAGTAACTACTAAGGTTGGCGGAAACGACTTATCATAATTAGCATTAAGCGGCGATGCCTCTAAAATTGTAGTTGGTGTATTTTGCAGATATTCATCACGTATCTTAGTCATTAACGGACGATTAAGCACATACCAAACACCACACGAATCAAAAAAATAATTTCTTGATTGAAAGCCCGTATCCGCCATTGAGGTTGACGGAACATACAAAACCATATAATCAATAGCTTTAGGATGTAGCTTTTTTAAATTACGAAATGCCGTAACTAAGGTTAAGTTACCCCCAGCACTCTCTCCCATTATTCCTATTTTATTAGGATTACCACCATATTTACCAATATTATCATACACCCAATCTAAAGTTACCTCACAATCGTCAGGGGCAGCAGGATAAGGGTACTTTGGTGCTAAACGATAATCAGGCACAACAATTATACTATTTAATTTCTTTGCAAATTTAACAGCCAACATATCAAACATATCCAAATCGCCCCAAATAAAACCTCCACCATGATAAAAAATAGATACAGGCAATGGTTCTATTTTATTCCGCATACGTTTAGCTCGTTTGGTAGGATAATAAATACGCGTTTTAATATTATTCTTTCCGATGTGAGTTTCAACAAAATACTTCTCTTTTGTTATTAGCCACGAATACTTATTATTATAGTAATTGAATATTGAATCGACATTTCCGTTAAGGATAGCTTTATTTACTCGCTTTAGCACCGCCTTCGACATAAATGACAATTTAGTATTTGGTTCTGGCGTTTGTCGTTTTATTTTAAACTCTAAGTTATTTTGTGCAATAACTATTACACTTGCACAGAAAAAGGTTATTATTAAAAATATTCGTTTCATAACATGACTAAAATAATTACTCATACTTTTTCCAGCAACAATAATCATTCCGTTCCGCCAATACAATTTATATGTTCAGAAACATTATGAATAATTCCATTATTAATATGATATTTGCACCAAATTTTAATAAAGAATAAATGTAAGTAAAAACTTTTTTAAAATTTAACTGATTTATATTAAAATTTTATAATTTCAACCTTTTATTTTACAGAAGGTAAAACACAATAAACAGTAACATTATAAAAGACTATAAACGTAGCAGTTATATTAATTAAGAGTTGAAAATTAAAAATTAGGGTAAAACACTTTGTTTAATATCTTACATACTAAAACAACAAAAACAGAAAAATATTACTTTTTAATCTTAACTTTTAATTGACATTAGTTACACAAATAAATTATAAGAAACATCAAAAAATAAAAAGATGAGTAAATTAAAAATTATTGTATTAGCTAAGCAAGTTCCTGACACTCGTAACGTAGGAAAAGACGCTATGAAAGCAGATGGTACAGTAAACCGAGGAGTATTACCTGCCATTTTTAACCCTGAAGACTTAAACGCTTTGGAGTTAGCTTTAAAAATGAAAGATGAAAACCCCGGAACAACAATAACTGTTCTTACAATGGGACCTAACCGAGCATCGGAGATATTACGCGAATCGTTATACCGCGGTGCCGACGACACTATTCTATTAACCGACAGAGCATTTGCAGGTGCCGACACGTTAGCAACATCGTACGCATTAGCACAAGCAATAAAGCAGATTAAAGACTTTGATATTGTTATTGCAGGACGACAAGCTATTGACGGCGACACCGCACAAGTAGGTCCTCAAGTAGCTCAAAAATTAGACATTCCGCAGGTAACTTATGCCGAGGAAGTGCAAAAAATAACAAACAACAAAATAACAATAAAAAGACGTGTTGAGGGAGGAATAGAGATTGTTGAAAGCCCAATGCCTTGTTTAATAACAGTAAACGGCTCAGCACCAAATTGTCGCCCACGTAACGTTAAACGATTAATGAAATACAAACACGCAACAACGCCTACCGAACGCCAATCGCAAAACGACGATTACATAACAGATAACGAAACTCGCTCATATCTAAACATAAACGAATGGGGAGTAAGCAACATTGATGCCGACATTGACCAATTAGGACTAAAAGGCTCTCCTACAAAAGTTAAAACTATTGAAAATGTAGTATTCTCTGCAAAAGAGGCTAAGCAATTAACAGATAGCGATAACGACATTGAGGAGTTAATTAAAGATTTAATTGAAAATCATACTATCGGATAAACAACTTAATTACGAACTTTTTAATACAACATAAATATGAACGATGTATTTGTTTACTGCGAATCAGAAGAAGGAAAAATAGCAGAAGTAAGTTTAGAACTTATGACCAAAGGTCGCTCGTTAGCTAATGAATTAGGCGTAAACCTTAACGCATTGGTTATTGGGCATAACTTAAAAGGAATTGAAAAACAATTATACCCATACGGTGCCGACACTGTATTTATTGCTGACGACAAAAGACTAAGCCCTTACGTTACTCAGCCACACACAAGCATTATTGTTGACCTTTTTACCAAAGAAAAACCACAAATAGCTCTATTAGGAGCAACACATATTGGTAGAGATTTAGGTCCTCGTGTATCGTCGGCATTAACAAGCGGATTAACAGCCGATTGTACCAGCTTACAAATAGGTAATCATGAAGATAGAAAACAGAAAAAAACTTACGAAAACCTATTATATCAGATACGCCCAGCATTTGGCGGAAACATTGTTGCAACAATTATAAACCCCGACTGTCGTCCGCAAATGGCAACAGTACGCGAGGGTGTTATGAAAAAAGCTGTGTTCAATGAAAATCACACTGGCAAAGTTGTAAACATTGAGGTTGATAAAATACTTACCGAAAAAGACACCGCCGTAAAAGTAATTGAACGCCACATTGAGAAATCAAAAATCAACATAAAAAATTCTCAGATAATTGTTGCTGGTGGATACGGAGTTGGCTCAAAAGAAAACTTTGAATTACTAAAAGAATTTGCAGAATTAATAGGAGCCGAAATAGGAGCATCACGTGCTGCTGTTGACGCTGGATTTGCTGAACACGAACGCCAAATAGGACAAACAGGAGTTACCGTTCGTCCTAAGCTATTTATTGCGTGTGGAATATCAGGACAGGTACAACACACAACAGGTATGAGCGAGTCGAGTATGATAATATCAATAAACAACGACCCTAACGCACCAATAAACCAAATTGCCGATTATGCAATTACAGGAAACATTGAGGACGTTATTCCTAAAATGATAAAATACTACAAAGCGAATACTAAATAATTAATTAACAAAGTAATACATAAGAAAATGGCAAATTTTTATAATGATAATCCCGAATTACAATTTCATTTAAACCACCCTTTAATGCAAAAAATTGTCGCACTAAAAGAGCGTAATTTTGCCGATAAGGATAAATTTGACTATGCCCCAAAAGACTTTGAAGATGCTATAGACAGCTACGACAAAGTACTTGAGGTTGTAGGAGAAATATGTGGAGATATTATTGCAGAAAATGCAGAAAGCGTTGATGCTGAAGGACCTCATGTTATTGACGGACACGTACAATACGCAAAAGGAACACAAAAAAACTTAGATGCCTTAGTAAATGCAGGACTTATGGGGATAACACTACCTCGTAAATACCAAGGCTTAAACTTCCCGATAGTACCTTACATTATGGCTGCCGACATGGTATCAAGAGCCGATGCAGGTTTTGTTAACATTTGGGGATTGCAGGACTGTGCCGAAACAATCCACGAGTTTGCAAACGACGAGCAAAAAGAAAAATACCTACCTCGCGTCTGCCAAGGTGAAACAATGGCAATGGACTTAACCGAACCAGATGCAGGGTCTGACCTACAAGCAGTTATGCTTAAAGCAACATTCTCTGAGAAAGATAATTGTTGGTACTTAAACGGAGTAAAACGCTTTATCACTAATGGAGATGGCGATATTTCATTAGTCCTTGCACGTTCAGAAGAAGGTACAAAAGATGGACGTGGATTATCAATGTTTATTTACGACAAACGCGATGGCGGTGTAACCGTACGACGAATTGAAAGTAAACTTGGAATTAAAGGCTCGCCTACTTGCGAACTTGTATTTAAAAACGCTAAAGCCGAACTATGTGGCGAACGTAAATTAGGTTTAATAAAATACGTTATGGCACTTATGAATGGTGCACGATTAGGTATTGCAGCACAATCGGTAGGAGTATCGGAAGCTGCTTATCGCGAAGCGTTAGATTATGCAAATGAGCGTCAGCAATTTGGCAAACCTATTATACAATTCCCTGCTGTGTATGAAATGTTAGCATTAATGAAAGCAAAGGTTGATGCAACACGTTCATTACTTTATGAAACTGCACGTTTTGTAGATATTTACAAAACCTACCAAAGCATAAGTGCTGAACGTCCGTTAGAAAAAGAAGAGCGTGCCGAAATGAAAACATACCAACGCTTAGCCGATATGTTTACACCTATTGCAAAAGGTTTATCGTCGGAGTTTGCTAACCAAAACGCTTACGACTCATTACAAATACACGGAGGTAGCGGATTTATGAAGGACTACCCTATTGAACGTATCTTCCGCGATGCACGAATAACATCAATATACGAAGGGACTACTCAATTACAAGTAGTTGCAGCTATCCGTGGCGTTACAACAGGAGCTTTATTAAAACAGATAAGAGCTTACGAAAGTACTGAAATAAAACCTGAACTTGACTCATATCGTCGCATACTAATAACCATGACGACTCAATTTGAAAAGATGGTACAACGAGTTATGGATAGTGGCGAAAATGAATTTATAGACTTCCACGCACGAAGAATGGTAGAAATGGGCGGAAATATAATAATGGGCTACTTGCTAATTTTAGATACTAACAGAGACCAAAAATATTGGAAATCGACTGAGGTATTTATTAAGTACATTCGTGCTGCTAACATGCAAAATGCTGAATTTATCAGACACTCAAGCGTAAACGACTTGGGTAAGTTTAAACAAGAATAACTTTTTCATAATCACAAAGATAGGCTATTGGCTCTTTTGCTGATAGCCTTTTTTTCTTTATAAGAAAAAATATGTGTGTATTGTTTTAATAAAAAAACAAAATACTAAAAAGACAATTTAAACGTTAATTATTTAGATTGATTTTTCATAAACAAATACATATACTAAATATGATTAAATTACTTAACAAACAAAAACTAATATTTATATTGTTAGTTACATTGCTTTCATGCGAAAAAGAAGCGTATATAAAAATCCCCCAGCCTACTCCACGCTTAGTTATAAACTCAATATTAATTCCCAACCAAGATATAGAAATTTACATAACAGAAAGTAAATATGCTTTGAATGACGAGAAAAACAGAATTATAACAGATGCAACTGTAAAATTATTTTGCAATGACCAATACCTAATCAGCCTAACTCATACAAAAAACGGAATTTACACTCACAAAGGGTTAAAACCAATTTCTGGAAATACTTATTCTATAGAAGTACTTATTCTATAGAAGTACTTACTAAACAATATGGCAAAGCTACTGCTTCAACTACTGTTCCTTTTAAAATTAACTTAAATGAACTTACTGTTGAAACTAATGTTAGAAAAGATAAATACGGCAATAACATGGATGCTATCCATATTAACTTTACAGAAAAAGATAATAATATACGAAATTATTATATGTATAACTGTGGTTATTATAGCGATACTATTTTTTTAGAAAGATATAATCATGAGCAAGATTCAAATTATATTAGTTGGCAAATTATAAATCAAGAAATAAACACTAGCTACCACCCTGCAATTCTACATGAAGGTGATAAAAATAACAAATTATTTACTAATGAATTATTTAACGATAAAAACATTAAAATAAACATGGTTTATAACTCTCCTAATGATTTTGATGAAGAAATAAATTATACAGTATTAGGACAAGTTTATTCATTAAGCAAAGAGTTTTTTATGTACTTAAAAAGCTACAAAACCTACAATGATGCTATTAAAAATAAATTCTCTTACTCTAACCCTAAATTATATTCAAATGTAACAAATGGGTTAGGTATTTTTGGAGCTCTAAATTTTAGTAAAGTTGATTCTTTATACATAAAAAAATAACCCTACATGAGATATTTTATATTATTAATAATCATACATTTATCTATTTTTACATCTGCACAAATAGTAAGTGGCTATATCTCCGACAAAGTAACTGGAGAAAAACTTATAGGGGCATCGGTTTATGAAAAAGGGAATTATAATGGCACATCTTCAAACGCTTTTGGATACTATTCGCTACCAATAAAAAGCATAAACAATTACATTCTTATTGTAAAATTCATAGGATATAAAACAGAAGAATTAGAGATTCAACACAATAATAGTACTTTAATAAACATTGAACTTACCCCTATAAGTTACGAAATAGATAGAATAAAAGTAACAGACAAAATAAAAATTGAGGAACGTTCAGAAATGAGCATTATTAAAATACCTATGCAACAAATAAAACAATTACCCATGATTGCTGGAGAAGTAGATTTAATAAAAGCCTTACAACTCATGCCCGGTGTAAAACAAGGTAGCGAAGCTCAAAGTATTATGAGCGTTAGAGGAGGAAGTAACGACCAAAATCTATTATTACTTGACGACATTCCTTTATACAACATAAATCACTTAGGAGGGTATGTTTCTATTTTTAACACTGAGGCTATACAAACATCAAAATTATACAAAGGAGCTTTTCCTGCTCGTTATGGTAGCCGATTATCTTCGGTTATGGATATACGAATGAAAGATGGTTCAATGAGGGATAAACGAACAGTTGCAACTATTGGTATGCTTTCATCAAAACTTCATACTGAGGGGTACATAAAAAAAGATACGGCATCATATATGATATCAGGTAGAAGATTTATGTACGATTTAATAACCAAACCTATTGCTTGGATTGTTAACAAAGACCATTCAAACACAGGCTACACTTTTTATGATATTAATGCCAAATTTAATTATAAATTTTCAGACAAAGACCGCTTACTATTTAGTTTTTATATGGGAAACGATAAATTTTCATCTAGCAGTAAAGAAAAGCACAAACACGAAAAAAATGTAATGAAGAATAAAGTAAAATGGGGAAATACATTAATCTCATTACGTTGGAATAGAATTGTATCAAAGCGAGTTTTCACAAATATAACAGCTTATTATACTCAATACCGTTACAAATCTAACTTTAAATTTATTGCCAAAACAAATGATGAAGAACAAAAAAATAAATATAGTTTCTTGTCAAATATAAATGACCTATGTATAAAAAGCGATTTCTATTTTAACATTTCAAAAAATTACAATTTATATGTAGGTACAAATTCAACACACCATTCATTTCGTCCTCATACAACTTTAATAGAGCAAAATGGATTTGGAGATAATAATATTAATCATCAAATTAACAATAAAAAACTTTATTCATGGGAAAATTCTATTTACCTTGAAAATAAAATATCCTTATCAAAATTTTTCTCCTCTAATATTGGAGCAAGAGCAACTGCTTATTCTTCAAAAAATAAAACATATTATAATATAGAACCTCGCTTACTTTTTAACATTACCATACCTAAAGTTATAGGAATAAAAGGTTCGTATAGTAAAATGCAACAATATCTGCATTCACTATCATATTCAAATATAGGTTTATCGAGTAATTTATGGCTACCTGTAACTAAAAACACACCTCCACAATATGCTGACATTTATTCATTAGCCATAGTAAAATCCTTATTCAAAAGTAACATTGAACTAAGCGTAGAGGCTTATTACAAAACAATGAACAATCTTATTGACTATAAAGAAGGAGTTGGTACAATGGGTAGTAATATCGATAATTGGGAAGATATGATAGAAAGAAATGGAAAAGGTACATCAAAAGGATTAGAATGTTTAATTTATAAACAATCGGGTAAAATTACTGGCTGGATAGCTTACACCTTATCTCAAACAAACAGACAATTTGATAATATAAATAATGGTAACACCTACCCTTACATTTACGATGTTACTCACGATTTTGCTATCACTGGCAGTTATTATATTAAAAAAAACATGTACTTTTCAGCCAACTGGGTTTATATGTCGGGCAAGGTAATTGATTTTGCTAATGAAGTTTATTCTGCACCTCACTTTGACAATAAAACCATAAACAATATTACATCTGAGTCTAATATAGAAGATATGTCTTACGGAATAAATAAAATTCCCAACTTAACAACAGTGGGAATTGGCACATCATACAATAAAAATGGAATAAGAACATCTCCGTATCATCGTTTAGATATTAGCTTTACTTACACAAAGCAAAAGAAAAACAGTACTCGTATTTGGAATTTTAGCATTTACAATGTCTATAACAAACAAAATCCATCTTATTATTTTTATGATTCTAAAGAAATTACAGATTCCAATAACCAACCAACAGGACAGTATAAAACAATATTAAAGCAACGTAGCATATTTATGTTTTTACCATCAGTAAGTTATACTATAAGTTGGTAATTATCTATCTACCCTAAAAAAATAAAAAAAGACGGTTAAAGAACCGTCTTTTTAATATATATTTTATTGTTGAATTAAACAATACCTTGGTCTAACATAGCATCAGCAACTTTAATAAATCCACCGATGTTAGCACCTTTCACGTAGTTGATGTAATCACCATCTTTACCGTATTTTAAACATACGTCGTGAATGTCGCTCATAATTTGACCTAACTTAGCATCAACCTCAGCCTCAGTCCAGTTGTATCTCATTGAGTTTTGGCTCATCTCTAAACCAGAAACAGCAACACCACCAGCGTTAGCAGCCTTACCTGGTGCAAACGAGATTTTGTTTTTCTGTAATAACTCAATAGCCTCAGCAGTACAACCCATGTTTGAAGTTTCTACTACATACTGAACACCGTTGTCGATAAGTTGTTGAGCGTCTTTTTCGTTCAACTCGTTTTGGATAGCACTTGGGAAAGCCATATCAACTTTTGCTTCCCATGGTTTTTTACCAGCGTGGAATTGAGCGTTAGGGAATTTCTCAGCATAAGGAGCAACAACGTCGTTGTTTGAAGCACGAAGCTCTAACATATAGTCAAATTTCTCTTGAGTGCTTATACCGTCTGGGTCATAGATGTATCCATCAGGACCAGAGATAGCTACAACTTTTGCACCTAACTCGCTAGCTTTCATTGCTACACCCCAAGCTACGTTACCGAAACCTGAAACTGCAACAGTTTTTCCTTTGAAAGAGTCGTTCTTTTCAGCTAACATTTTGTTTGCGAAGTAAGCAGAACCAAAACCTGTAGCCTCTGGGCGAATTAATGAACCACCCCAGTTAAGACCTTTTCCTGTAAGTACGCCTGTGTATTCGTTACGTAATTTTTTGTACATTCCGAATAAGTAACCAATTTCTCTACCACCAACACCGATATCTCCAGCAGGAACGTCAGTATTTGGTCCTATATGACGGAATAATTCAGACATAAAGGCTTGGCAGAAACGCATAATTTCTTTGTCAGATTTACCTTTT